>Ga0182006_1000079_pt1 | contig 122553 bp, 114 predicted proteins | sample Sormic07211104_1_FD_123022 | JGI IMG/M metagenome (GOLD analysis project Ga0182006, IMG submission 123022) | Rhizosphere microbial communities from Sorghum bicolor, Mead, Nebraska, USA - 072115-104_1 MetaG | ecosystem: Host-associated > Plants > Roots > Rhizosphere | place: USA: Nebraska...
CACTCTGACCACTTGAGCTACGAAATCTTTTTTTGTGAATGGTGAATTGTCAATTCGTTTTACGATCAATTTTTTAAATTCACTTGCGAAGCAAACTCACAATTCACCATTCACTTTTTCATATCTTGTAATTCCGGAAGGACTTGAACCTTCAACCTTCGGTGTATCAGACCGACACTCTAACCACTTGAGCTACGAAATCTTTTTTTGTGAATGGTGAACAGTCAATTCGTTTTACTGTCAATCTTTTAAATTCACCTGCGAAGCAAACTCACAATTCACCATTCACTTTTTCATATCCTGTAATTCCGGAAGGACTTGAACCTTCAACCTTCGGTGTATCAGACCGACACTCTGACCACTTGAGCTACGAAATCTTTTTTTGTGAATGGTGAATTGTCAATTCGTTTTACGATCAATTTTTTAAATTCACCTGCGAGGCAAACTCACAATTCACCATTCACTTTTTCATATATCTTGTAATTCCGGAAGGACTCGAACCTTCAACCTTCGGTGTATCAGACCGACACTCTAACCACTTGAGCTACGAAATCTTTTTTTGTGAATCGTGAACAGTCAATTCGTTTTACTGTCAATCTTTTAAACTCACCTGCGAAGCAGAATTCACAATTCACCATTCACTTTTTTAGTCTGGAAAGCAAGATTCGAACTTGCGACCTCCCGCGTCCAAGACGGGTAAACAACCACCGTTATCTTTCCAGTTTTTCAGGTTCAGTTTCCAATTTTTCCCGGGAGACAGCCGAATTAAAATTTTCTCATGAACCTTGCGGTCTATGCGGGAATCGAACCCGCAGTGCCCAAGAGACAGTCGGGCAGGTTAGCCTTTACCTCAATAGACCTTTTTTGTAATTCTGAGAGGGATCGAACCTCTAACCTTCGGTTTAGAAAACCAACGCTCTATCCAATTGAGCTACAGAACTATTTTGTAATCCCAGAAAGACTTGAACTTTCAACCCCCGGTTTAAAAGACCGGTGCTCTGACCTATTGAGCTATGAGATTGTTTTGTTGTGACTGGTGAATTGTCAATTTGCTTTGCCTGTCAATTTTAAATTCACAATTCACCATTTCACATTTAATAAGATTCATCATTAACCATTCCCATTTATTGGGGTATCTTCGGGGATCGAACCCTGTTCTCCGGTTCCACAGACCGGCGCTTTACCAAATAAGCTAAAGAAACCATAAAAAAAGCACCTCTTTTCGGGAGGTGCTGTATATTCTGACATAAGAGATCATTATCTGACCCACGTATATAAGCACCTTTTAACTATAAATTCACTATCAAGAATGATACATGCATATCCTTTCGGCCCCTGTCCGTGTAATCTCGAATACTGATTAGATATGTTATGTAATTGTTTCATTATATTCCTGTTGTTTAAAAGTTGTTGAATCCTGAAAAACCTGTTGCTTTCAATTTTCGGTTGCAAAGTAAGTATGAAATTTTTTAACTCACAAATTTATTTTTCATTTAAAATACTGAAAATCAGTTTATTACATTAAATTTTCAGCATAAGAAATAACCGTCCGCAATATCCTGCAGATCTCTTAAATACCTAAATGACTGTCTCTCATCGGGTTACTTATCACTCTTATTTATCGTATTAAATGTTCATTGTTAATTAAAAAATTTTTGTTTTTATGGTTATTTTTTTTCATTCTAAATAATTTATGGTCTAAAACACAAGAAACGCCTCGAGTTATCGAGGCGTTTCTGCGGTATTTTGTTTAAATTCTTACGGGTTTATTGTAAATAATTTTCAAAGCAAGCACATTTCGCCTCATTCCATATCATCCATTCGTATCCGAATAATCCTTTTATTGAAGGGCTATCGCATAGATTTACGTTGATATGTGCTCTTTGTAGTGTCATAATTTTCTGGCGCAAAGATATGAAAAATTGTTTTTGAGAAGTGAAAATAATGTTTTTTGTTCACTAATCGGGGATTAGTTTAATTGTGAAATGATCAGTTATGGAAGATGTGAGACGGTGGCTTCGAGTGCCTCAGCCACCTTATATTCTCCGGCTCTAGGAATCTTTAAATATTTTAATTTTTTAATCTTTAAATCTTACTTCCTCAACATTTTGTTCCTTCCTGTTTTAAACCTCGAAATATCTTTCAGTATTACGTTATCATCCGGATTGAAATATTTCAGTTCATTAATGATTTCCGACCGCGTACCCACTTTTTCTGCAATAATTTCATAGGCAATATGGCGGGTTATTGACTGTAATTTCGGATCTTTTTTAAATTCATGCTTCATGGCTTCAAGATAAATCATCTTTTTGTAGGAAGGGGTTTCCCGGTAAAGATTTTGAATTTCACCTTCCAGTTTTTTAACGTCAAAAATATTGGCAAAGTAATTATTCAGGCAGTTGAATGCATCTTTATCTTCGTTCCAGCCTTTCAGCAATACTTTTTGTGCTTCTTCCGGCAGCTCCATTTTTTTGCTGTATACCAAGGAAGCTTTTACCATCTGGCTGCTGGCCGTATAGTCGTCTGCCACCATCTGATAGTAGCTGTGGGCATTTTTAAGATCATTGAGTTCTTTGTAAAGGTCTCCTACTTTCTCTTTCTGCTGCATTTCTTTGTACAGATCGATGGCTTTTTTGTACTGTTTTGCTTTTTCGTAACAGGAGGCTGCTTCCGATTTATTGTTTAGTTTTTTAAGATAAACCGCTGCCGCTTCATTGTAGAAGCCTCCGTTTTCCAGGGTCTTTGCGCCCCGGAAATTATCCTGAAGAAGGTTCATATACACTTTTGCTGCTTTTTTATAATCCTTTTCAGCGATATATTTTTCGGCAAGCTCTTCATATTTATTTCTGATTCTATCAAATAAAGAGGTTTCCAGGTAAAAATTTCCGCCTCCGGAACCTCTACGTCCGGAGTTTTTCCGGTTCCGTTCTTTATCTTTTAAAGCTGTAATCACAATCATGATTATAAAAGCCACGACAAGGAAGATCACCAGCGTTCCCACCACGCTCCAAAAGCTTTCGTGAAACAGCTGTGCTGCAATGCCAATGATCTTAAACACCGCCAGGATCATAAATGCAATCAGGAATTTGTCTATAAATTTCTGCTTATTCATCATCTTCAGGGTTTAAAATGGTTTTATCTTCGTTGAACAGGCGGTAAAGAAGAAGGATGACACAGATCACCAGGATCCATACAAACCAGTTGTACCCAAACATCTTTATCAAAGGGTAAAACAGATACACCAGCATGGAAACAAGAACTGCAGACAGAATCAGCTTTACCCATAAAGGCACATTATCGCCGCCAAGGTTCAGTGATTTCCTTCTGAAAATGAAAGAATAGATACCCACAGCACCAAACATAAAAATCACAAGATACAGGATATCTAGAACGGAAATTTTATTTTCTGATGTACTGGTATTTTTCTCCAAAGTTCCTATGTTCGAATCTTTAACCGGAGACGGAGGAAGGTCCGTTATATCAAGTGTTCCATAAAGCTTTCCAAGAGAATCCGCCATAAGCACCTGCTTTTTCTTTAAAACAAATTTTACGACTTCACCGTTGACCGGTTTTCCTTTGCTGTACTGTTTGAGAGAATCCGAAATGCGGCGTTTCATAGCTGGTTCCTGCTGAACAAGATGCTTTGTTATTCTTTTTGAATATACAAATTTCAGGGAGTCCCTGCTGTTCTGTTCTCTGGCATTGAGCTTTTCGATGTCATTTCCGACCTCGCCAAGATTTCTGCCCCCTGATTTTTTATACTGTTCCCTTTCGTTTTTGTTTTTTGACATGGCAGCGCCTGCCGCAACATATTCACTGGAAAGTTTTTTCCTTGTCTTTCCGTAAATAGAGTCAATTTTCATGTCAATATCTGTTACTCCGGACTGATAGGCGATCATGTCTGCCTGCGTTTTTTCAGTTCCGTTCATAATTTTGCCGGATGAAACGAGAAAATCTTCTTTCTGGGTTCTGTCTTTATCTGAAGGCATAAAAATTCTGAAGAGTATTGCCATCACGACAACACCCCAGAATATCCAGCGGAAATTCCGGCTCCCTGCTGTTTCTTTTTTATCGCCTGAGCCTCCGAACAGGGCACTCAGCCAGCTGTCTCCAAAAGTAAATTTTCCAAAGCCGTCACCACGAGAAGTCCCCATAATATCTAAAGGCACTCCTAATTCTACAGCTCTGTCAGGATATTTTTCAATATATTTTAAATACTTTTCAATTTCTTTTTTATTTCCTGCCATCACTTTTTTGAGGTCAAAAGGCAGGTTTTTCATCCATTCTTCTTCATTTCTCGGCTGCTGAAGGGTTGCCAGAACTTTTTCATCATCCATTTCAACAGCAAAGCTTTCGATGTGCTGTAGAGTTTTCACGCCATTCGATGGCTTTCTGACTTTGCCTTTTGTTATTTCCGGTTCCTGCAGCAGAGAAATCCAGTTTATTTCTTCTGAAAGCTTCACAAGACCAAAATCAGGATGCATAACGACATACCGTGAACCGACAGACTGCCAGTCTTCCGAGTTGATCCTGGGATAGAATATGGTATTTTCAGGAATAAAAAGTCTGTCATCAACGCATTGGAAATAAGCATTTTTCCCGATTTCCTGTGGAGCTTCATCATAAAATACAAGCAAGCATCCGTATAAGACATCAGGCTGGTCTGCCGGAATAGCATAGGATTTTACTTTATTGAGATCTATCCTCAATACTTCCATTTCATAAAGCCATACGCGGGGCGACGGGTCCTTGATCAAAAGCCCTTTTTTAGGATAATTATTTTTCGGAAAAGGTTTTATTCTAAGCTCCATAATCCAGGATCTGATCAATAAATGCTGTTAAATACTGAGCATACATTTCTTCCATAGTCTTCACTTTCAGCAGGGTCTGTTTCGGAAGGTAATATTCCGAGCCTCCATACTCTGTATTGGTTGCCAAGGCCAAAAATCCATACTCCGTGGAAGGAATATAAAATGTAGGAATACCTGTATTGCTGCTTTTAAAAGTAAGCATTCCGCGGGAATCTGTAATGATCTCGCTTCCGTCCTGAAATGTAAATTTGTTTTTGTTCTGTTCTGCAGGGATCTTAACCGTAAACCTGTTTTTATAAAGGTTCAGTGAGTTGTCATACAGCCTGCACAGTTCATTGCCGGAAATGACGAGATTATTATTCTCATTGATCCCTATTTTATTGAAGTTACTGATTATTTTCATGCCGCTGCGATTCAGTTTGGCAACTTCTGCTTCCGCTTTGGCTATATTTTTATCTATTTCGGCATCATCATTAAAAATGGATTCTACAGATATATTTCCTTCTAAATTGATCTTATAGCGGGAAGAATTCATAGGCTGATGCAGATAAAAATTCTTTCCAAAATAGATCAGATGGTATGAGCCCGGGATATTAAACCCGGTAACATTCTGTTCGGAATATTCCTTTGTATTGAGGTTAAGCTTGGAAATGAGTTTTTTATCCGGCTGATACTGGCATAAGATAAAATGCTGCTGTTTGTTTTTGGCCAAGGCAAATTCTCCTCTTGGTTTCACAGAAATATCTTCTATCAAAACTTCGCATCCATGGTATGTTTTATAGTAATCATAAGAGTTCCGGTCATAGTAATTATCAGAAAGATACGTTTTCAACAACTGCTTTTTCGAACTTAGAATATAGAATTCGCCTTCATAGAGAAACCGGGCAATCTTATTGGACGGAGTCGGAAACAGGATCGGATAATTCTGCGGGAGATCCGTTTTTTTACCGTTAATATTATGAGCTTTTTGTTTACGTTGTGGAGGATTGGCCCATAATTCCTGAAGCGGAAGCTTTATTTTCTGAATATGCTTTCGCGCTCCTTTATGATGTTTATAAAAATTCAGTTCACCGTCTGAGGCTGTGGTTATTAGGAATTTCAGCCTGTCCCTGTTTTCGTGGATTACTTTCCGGACCTTTTCATCAGCCAGGTTTTCCTGATGGGTGATAAAAAAAACTTCAAGATCTTTCCCGGTATGTTCTTCACTAAAAAATTTTCCAAGTGCTTCTGAAACTTCAAGAACCGGGCTTACCTGATTCAGGTTTTCGATAACATTTTCCGGTTTGTCCAGGGAAATTGGTATTCCAGCCTGTCCCAAAGCAAAAACTTTACATTCGGAATGAGCTTTTGGATGTCTGATCACCGCAATAGCCGACGCAAAAGCCAATACTTTAGGGGTTCCCCAGTTTTTCAGGGAAGTATCAATTAAAATAATCCGTTCAAAAATATTTTCTTCCGGCGGGATTTCTCTCTGGATATACAGTGCTTCATTATTCGCTACACGGTTCATGAAAACCTCATCATCATTGGCAAATTCGGAAAGAAGCATTCTGTGGAGATCACCTTTATTGGCCATATCAGAAATTCCCCCGATGGGCTGTTCTCCGGGAGAAAGGTGTCTCATGGGAATTCTCAGTCCGCTCCATATTCTTTTGATCAGGCTTCCTACCTGAAATGTTTTGGGCTCTTCGATCAGCTGCTGGATAAAATCTTTATCGGTTTCTACAGTTGTCTCTTCCTCCACGACTTCGTCATCCAGTTCAGGCTCATCCATGTGATCCCTCATGGCATCAACAATAGATTGGACAGTCGGGAATTTTTCATTCAGCAGGTTGAGTGTACTCAGGTCTTTATTAATGGCTGACGGTCCTGCATATTTTTTCTCGGCACTGGTGGCCAGCATATGAGGTCTTCTGTAATAGTTGGTCAGAATCATTTCTGCCTTTCCGGCAGCGATTCTGTTGTGAGAATCCTGGAAGAGTGTCTGAAGCAGTACAATTCTGTTCTGCCCCTGTTTATAGATTTTATTTAATGATTTCAGCTTTTCAAGGAACTTGATGCTTTTTTCCGCCGTGAAATCAAAGTTTCCGATGCTGTGAAAATTGGCGGTATGTTTCAATGGGCCTGCAAAATCGGTGTATCCATCCTGCATGGCATATAAAACCATCAGCAATGCTCCAAAAGGAGGCCATCCCTGCGGCTGGAGTTCTTTCAGTATTTCCATGACATATGGTCTATAAGCTATAGCCCCAACACCGGGAATCGAGATAAGATTATAGTCATGGTACCCGGAATCTCCGGCGATATCCTCGTCGGTCCCCCACTCCCAAAAGTAGTTTTCGTATGACTGGAAATATTCGTTTAAATCCATTCTTTTGTTTTTTCAGTAAGACGGAACGAGCTTACGGACAATGGCCGGAAATCTTCTTTTTTAATGGGAAGATAAGTACCGTCTTCATTCCATAGTAACCATTTGTCTGACTCCTTGTTATATTGCTGCCGTAAAAGGGAACTCAAATTTTTAAATTCAAAGTCAAAACCTGCAGGCAGAAGGTGGTTATCCCTGGTCCAATATGTTTTTCCGGGCAAACTCAGCAACGGTGTTCCCAGAAACAGTGCTTTATCGTTAATGACTGTCCATTCGAGCTTTTCAAGCTTAAATTTCGGCTGTACCGGAATACTATCTTTTATGTTTTTAATTGCACATAATAGGGCTACAACAGGATGCTCTTCATCGCCCGGCTTTAATGTAACCACAACTTTTTCGCTGATTCCAAAATAATTATTGTTAGAAGCGGGAAAAGCAAGACGGAGTGCTTTATCTATTGGTGACCAAAGCAAAGCCGTTCTCATTTTTTTACTTGGTACCAGCGCCTCTTTTCTGAATAAAAGACCTTCACGCAGTTCGTATAGTATAAAATCAGGGAGTTGCTGGATCTCTGAGGATAAAGCCTGTTCTTCTGTAAAGCCTTTCAGCCAGATTGTTTCGTCGTCCACTGCAATCTGTACATTTTTCCAGTCCCGGATGGCACCAAGGAAATCCTCATCGGCCAGGGGAAGTTCTGCAAAGAATTCTTTTACACACTTTGAAGGATTTTCTGCCATAAGCTTTCAATTTCTTGCTGAATATATTGCTTCTGCTCCGGATTTCTGATCCAGTCGCAGCGGGTCTGCAGGTATCTTAATTTATCTTTGATCACGTTCTGTTCTTCAAAACTCAGCATTCCACTGTTCCATTTTTCCACAAGGATCTTTACATCTTTCATGACATCCTCCGGGTTTGGAGTTTTGTTCTGCATGGCCTGTGGGTGGGATTTTGGGTGATCATCTTTTTCAATGGTCCTGTTGATGATGCCTTCCAGAATCTCAATCTGCTCTTCTGTGTCCCAGATATGCTTCAGTACCCAAAGATCCGAGAGCACGGCTTCATTTCTTCCGCAGATTAGCGCGCTTGCCGCAATCAGGTTCTGAAGCTTTACAGCTCTACGGTCGGAAATAGTAATTCCTGTATTTCTCAGGCTGATAATTGTATTTAAATAGACTTCGTAGATGGGTTTCAGATCTATGGTTTTGCACAGGTTCTGAAGTTCCCTGATTTCCTCTGCATGAATTTCAGGAATATTGCTCTCAGTCTGGTTTTCCAGCTTTCTTCCGGCCAGAAGTACCTGTTGAAGCAGTTCAGGATTTACATAATCAACATTAATTCTAACCAGAAAACGGTCAAATAATGCATTCAGGGATTCATCTTCCGGAAGAACATTACTGGCACCAACGAACATCAGTGCCGGCAGATGTTTTGTTTCTTTTCCTCGTTTAAAGATTTTTTCATTCAAAGCGGTCAGCAGTGAATTCAGGATCGCAGAATTAGCATTGAAAATCTCGTCCAGGAAAACGAGTGAAGCTTCGGGCATCATGCCTTCGGTGTTGGTGAGAAGTTCTCCTTCTTTTAATTTACGGATATCAAACGGACCGAAAATTTCGTTTGGCTCTGTAAATCTGGTTAATAAATATTCAAAATTTCTTCCATCTTTTACTGTTTTCGACAGTGTTCTTACGATGGCGGATTTTGCGGTACCCGGAGGTCCGTACAGAAATGCGTTCTCTTTGGCCAAGAGGCATATTCCCAACAGGTCTACAACATCATTCTTTCCTACGAAAGTATCTTTTACATAGTTGAGAACGGTGTTCAGTTTTGTAATATTTTGTATCATTAATTTTCTTCGCTTATTATTTTTAACTCTCGCCAGAATGTCTCTTTATACAGACCGAATTCTGCCATAAGCAGTTGATTAACATAAGGAATTTCAGCCAGTTCATAGGCCTTTTTTTCTACGATTCTTTCGAGATATAATTTCCGGTATGTTTTATCTTTCAGTTCTTTTTCCCAGTTCACTTTTTCCAGATTAAGCGGATATCCGATTCCGGAATAATGAAACTGTACAAGAATGTCTTCCAGAATCTTCACCAACGGATCATGAGGATCTGCAGTATGCAGCAAAGATGCTATCTGTGGAAGGAATCTTAATGACAGATCAGCAGATAAAACAGAGGAAGTATCAGGTGTTATTTTCAGTTTCGGGATCAGCTTACCCAGATCTTTTGCTGTATTTTCCCGGATAAGATAAAGCTGTGCACTGTAGTACAGAACTTTCGCTGCCCAAACCGCAGCCTCTTTATGACAGGGGACTTCCGGAGATAAAAATTCCAGTCTTTCTTTTTCCAATTCTGTTTCAAAATAATCACCGGCTTCCTGTTCTTCTTTTTTTGAGATCTCATGCAAATTTGAAAAAACAGTCATGCAGCCGCTTTTCCGAAGCAGAAAGATAGTGTCTAAAAATGGTGATCTGGTTTCCATCATCTAACAAAAATAAAACTATTTTGCAGAGAATAAAATTTTTTATGTGAGTGACTGGCAGCTAAATAATCTTTATGATAAATAATTCACAAAATGCCTGTTGATTAATACTTGGATGTTTTGTGCTGTATTTTTGCTTCCGCAGATTTAGCAAATGGTATCAGGTTATTGTGTATCATTTTAATCTTATGAAAAATTATTTCAGATAAAGATCAATCCGTTATTTCGATAATATTGTTTTCGGGATCCAGAATAACACTTTCATAATAGCCGTCACCTGTTGTACGCGGCTCTCCGGCTATGGTATAGCCGTCTTTTCTTAAAATTTCAGTCAGTTTATCTACCTTTTCTTTGCTGCCTGTCGAGAATGCCAAGTGAATGATCCCATATTGCTGGGCATCATAAGAATTTGCACTTTCCTGAATATCCGGTCTGTTCATAATCTCGAGACGGCATCCATTGTCAAAACTTAAAAAATAAGACTGGAAATGTTTTGCAGGATTGTGATATTTTTCATTGGAAACGGCACCAAAATATTTCTGATAAAATTCTCTGATCTTCTCCAGATCTTTTACCCAGAAGGCAATATGTTCAATTTTCATTATGATTCATCTTTTAGCTTTGCTAAAGTAAGAAAGAGATGCCACCAATACTTCTTCTGTGTTATTCTCTTTTGAAACTGTATTGTCATTAATAAATATTAAGCTTCTGATTAACCTCATAGGTTTGGAAATCTAAGAGGTCTGTTCGGAGAAGTTTTTTTCTTTTTTAACCACCCCGTCAGATCTTCGATCTGCCACCCCTCCGAAGGAGGGGAATTTGTGCTTAGAAAACTTGTCCATTGAGATACAACATTGGAGTATTCAATCTAAAAGTTGCTATCTTTGTCGCTTCAAAATAACATTATGAGTATTCACATCAGTGCAAAAAAAGGAGAAATTGCTAAAGTAGTATTGCAGCCGGGGGATCCGCTTCGTGCACAATATATTGCTGAAAATTATTTGGAAAATGCTAAACTGGTCAGCAAGACAAGAGGAATCTTTTATTATACAGGTCTTTATAAGGGTAAGGAAATCACTGTAGGCGCCAGCGGAATGGGCTTTCCGAGCATCGGGATCTATTCTTTTGAATTATTTACAGAATATGAAGTAGATACCATCATCAGAATCGGAACGTGTGGGGCTTATACTACAGATCTTAAGCTTTTTGATATTTTAAATATTGAAAATGCAGCGAGTGAAAGTACATATGCAAAATATGCATGGGAAATTGAAGAGGACATCCTTCCTCACCAGGGAAATATCTTCGGAACAATCAATGAAACGGCTCAGGAGCTTTCTTTAGCTGCCAAAGCGATCAATGTACACAGCAGCGATATTTTCTACAGAAAAGACCCGAATATTCCTGCCATTGCCACTAAGTACAATTGTCCGGCTGTAGAAATGGAAGCTTTCGGATTATTCGCAAATGCACAGCATTTAGGAAAAAATGCAGCTACGATTCTTACGGTAACTGATATTATTCCTACCCACGAAAAGATTTCTGCTGATGAGAGAGAAAAGGCCCTTAAACCAATGATGGAACTGGCCTTGGAATCAGCGATAAAAAGTCTTTAATAAAAGAAATTAAGCTGCTATTTTGCAGTTTCGCCATAAAAAAAGAGCTTTACCTGATGAGTAGAGCTCTTTTTTATAGTTTGAAAAAATTTCTGGCGGTTTCCGTAGTTTCATTTGCGACTTCTGAAATACTCATTTTCTTCAGATGTGCAATCGTCTGTGCTACATACGGCAGGAAAGAAGGTTCATTCCGACGATTCTGTACTTTCGGCATATTTTTCGGAAGCATAAACGGGGCATCAGTTTCTATCATCATCCGGTCTAGCGGAGTATATTTTACAACGTCTTCCAGCTGCTTAAATCTTTTTTCGTCACTTATCGCTCCGGTGAATCCCAGATAAAATCCTTTGTCCAGACAGATTTTAGCTTCTTCCAGCGTTCCTGTAAAACAATGGACAACCGCTTCCGGTAATTCAGATAAATATTCATCTGTAATTTCATTAAATCTTTTAAAGGCTGATCTTTCATGAAGAAAAAGCGGTTTATTGACCTCAACGGCTAATTCCAGCTGAGCCTTGTAACATTTTTCCTGAATGGGCCTCGGTGAAAAATCCCGGTCAAAGTCCAGTCCGCATTCTCCTACCGCTACCACATGATCCAATTTTAAAAGGTTTCGAAGTTCCCGGATACTTTCCTGATTCAATGATTTGGCGTCGTGAGGGTGGATTCCCGCTGTAGAAAATAAAATATCGGGGTATTCTTCTGCAATTTCAGCAGATTCTTTGCTTCCGCGTACGCTTGTTCCGGTAAGGATCATTTGTTCTACTCCATTATCCAGGGCACGGTTGATCATTTTTTCGTGTTCATTATAGAACTGTTTATTGGTCAGATTAATGCCAATATCAATGTATGTATTCATTTACTTTTGTTTTGTTGAAGCAAAGAAAAAGGACTGATTAGCAGATAAGGAACCTTGAGATAGGTTTCCCGGCCATTTAAAAAAATCCATAGCTTCAGTTTATCTGTGCAAAATTATCTGCACAGTACGCAGTCTTTTTACGCAGTAAAATTTATATTTTAATCGTTGATAAATATTTCCAGAAAACCGATCAGCTGTTTCCCATCATGGCTCCAGCGGATTCCGTGACCTTCTTTTTCCCTGGCTTCAAAAACAAGTTCATGTTTGTAATGATAGAAAACATTCCACCAGGTTCTGTTGTCCAGAATATAGCTGATCTTCTCCATAACCTTTTCCTGTTTCTGCAGATTATTTCCTTTGATTTCGCCCCAGAATTCATCATCCATTCTTCCGATATGCTTTTCCCATGCTCTCTGCGCAATGGTAATTTCGCTGTTAAAGGGCTTCCTGCAGGCTTGCAGCAATGTGTCCCGTAAAGGCGGGATCGCATTTTCGTCACGAATGCTGGCAGAGGTAAGCCTCTGTCCTAAAATATTCAGCCAGTGTTCAAACGGAATTTTTTCAAGCGCAGCTGCTTTCACCTCATCTGTATCATTGCTCCGAAATATATTGATAAAGAGGTCAAAACTTTCTTTTCTGTCTGTTTTAATTTCTTCATTAAAATAGGGAAGCTCCCATTCCAGCGTGTTATTCTCAAATTTCAGGATATTATCTTCCATAGTTTGCAGATGGTCTACGGCAAGAACAGCCTGATATTTTTCTTTCCAGGGATCTGAAATTAGTGGAATACAGGATTTAAACATATCCATTTACAGATATTTTATAAGATTGATATACAGAATCAAGATTGTTTACAAAGCTCCGAATTACATCAATTCTTCCCACCATTTTTTCCATCGTATCTTTCCCAGCACATCCAGGTCTACTTTTTCTCCGATCATCGGATGGGTAACCGGTATGTTGTTTTCTTCTGCATATTTTGAAACAAGCTCCAGGGGTTCGAACCAGGGATGCTGGGCCAATTTAAATTTTGAATGATGGACCGGAATAAAGTTCCCGGCTCTGAGTTCCTGCACTTCTTTGATGATCTGTTCCGGAAGGCTGTGGATGTAAGGCCATTTTTCATTATACTGACCGCATTCCATCACCGCAAGATCAAACGGTCCGTATTTCGCCCCGATCTCTGAAAAGTGATCTCCGTAACCACTGTCACCACCTAAGAACAATTTTTTAGATGGGGTCTGTAATACAAAGGAGGTCCACAGTGAGATATTCCGGTTCAGGAGTCTTCCCGAGAAATGTCTTGCAGGAGTCAGTGTAATGGTGAAACCATCTGCCGGATGAATGCTGTCCCACCAGTTTTTTTCAATAATTTTTTCGGGATCCCAGCCCCAGTACTCGAAATGCTGCCCTGTCCCCAGTCCGCATATCACCTGATCTACTTTGTCTTTGAGTGCCTGAACCGTGGAATAATCCAGGTGATCCCAGTGATCATGTGAAATCAGGAGGAAATCTATGTCCGGCATATCTTCTGGCTTGTAATGATCTGATCCGGAAAAAGCTTTTATGGAACCCGGCATTGGTGAGGCATTTCCACTAAAGACAGGATCTACAAGGAATTTTTTGCCATCGATCTGGGTAAAGTAAGAGCTGTGCCCGAACCATACGAGAACATTTTCTTCCGGTTTAAGGTTTTTCAGATTTGTGATTACAAATGGAATGGGTGTTTTGGGAGTTGCATTTTCTGTTGTACATAATGCCTGCAGGAGTAATTTGGTCATACTTTCTCCTTCCAGTAATGCGGGTGTGGGAAGTATATTCTGAAATTTCCCGTTGATATAGTTGGTCAGCGTACTGAAATAGGTTTTCCTTTTCTCGTTGGGAAACTGTCCCATTTGTTTCTTTAAATTCATTTCACTGTTTTTTGCTCTGAACCGATCTGGTCATTAAGATGTATCAGATGAATAAATATAAGAATAGATTTTCTTATTTATATGAATCAACGAATAAAGGGCGTATTTTACTTTATATGGCCAAATATCTTTTTATACAAGGTCCTGATTTCAATAGTATGATTTTCATAAAAATCATTACAGAAATTAATTTTTTTAATTATTTCTTAATGTGATGTAACAAATCTTCTTCAATAACTGTCTTATTGGTGAAATATCACTTTGAATGAAAATAATTATATCTTCAGCTGCATTATTAATAGGTTCTTTAACATTTGCACAAGTAAAAAATGACACCATCAAGGAAAAGGAAAATAAAATTGAGGGAGTTACGTTAACGGCAAGAAAACCTACTGTAGAATCTAAGGTAGACAGAACAGTGTTTAATGTATCCAACAGCTCTATACTTGCAGGAAATACAACCTGGGATGTCCTTAGAATGACGCCTTTGGTGAGCATTGACAATAACGATGCTATAAAAGCGGAGGGCGAATCGGTGACGGTTTACATCAATGACAGAAAGTCTGTTTTCACAGGGAAAGAATTAAAGGAATACCTGAAAACCATTCCCGCGGATAACCTGATGAAAATTGAGGTGATCACAAGTCCGTCATCCCGTTACGAAACAGCCGGATCGGTCATTAATATCGTGCTCAAAAAGAGAGATGATGAAGGTATGAAGGGCAGTATCACTCTCAATAACAGACAGAATACTAAGAATTCTCAGTATACCAATCTTAATCTTAATTATCATAAGAAAAATTTCACACAAACGCTTGTCGGAAGCTACAGCGACAACACCTGGGCACAGAAAAGCCTATACATCAACTCTTTATACAAGGATAATGATGTTACCCAAACCAATAATGAAAACATAAGCAGAAATAAAAGCCCTTCCCTTTCCTCAACATCTGAATATGAGCTGAATGATAAAAATAATATAGGGCTTATCCTTGAATATTATCAAAGCAAAAATTCCACAACCTCGGATTCTGACTTCATAAGGACAAAGAATGATCTGCTGTTCGATTCTTATCACCAGGATCAGGATGCAACAGGGCGTAACCGCACCCTGGGAACGAATGTCTTTTATAAATATTACGATAAAGAGAAAAACAGGATATTGGATGTCAATTTAGTAGCCAATTACAATTCCCAGGAAAATACAAATGAGTTTCTAAAAACATCCAACATAACACCGGATGTGAGCTTATTAGGTCTGAATTCTCACGAACAAACCCGAAACTATTATTTAAAAGTAGATTATACACAACCCCTTGGAAAGGGCGGAAACTTTGAAGTGGGCGGAAAAATGGATTTCAATAACAATGTGATTCCTAATAATCTGTCCGGGAACAACGCAGATAACCTCCGTCCGAACGATGTGTTCCATTACGAAGATAATATTAATTCCCTGTATGTAAACTACAGCAAAACTTTCTTCGAAAAGCTGGAAACAAGAGTGGGAGTCCGTTATGAACACATCGATTATAAAATGAGACAGGATATAGCCGGTACGGAAAGAAAAGATTCTTACAGTACTCTGCTTCCCAATTTACTGGTGAAATATTCTTTTTCGGATAAATATGATCTGAGTTTGACCTATAACCGTAATCTCTGGCGTCCGTGGTATTCGGAATTTAATCCTTTTCTTGTCCCTACCAATGACGGAACGTACTCACGCGGAAACATGGACCTGGAACCCAACCCGAGCCACAGGCTTTATATGAAATTCGGGATCCTGAAAAAGTATTTTCTTTCAGCCAGGTATATGTATACTGACAGGGATTACTGGACATCTATCGCAGAGGAAAACGGCAGAACGGTAAGCCTGCCTGCCAATTTCAACGGAAAGGTGCAAAAGTATTATCTGTTTGCGAATACCAACCAGACTTTCCTGAAAAATAAAATGAATGTGAATGTGGGTGTTGGATGGTACTATATTGACAATCACGACTTCAACGAAGTCAATAATCTGAAGGGTAAAAATTATATAAGCTATCTGGGCGCTTCGGCCAACCTGTCATACACCAACCTGTTTAATAAAAATATCAACCTGAGTGCATGGGTAGAGCTCTCCAACCAGAACAACGGAAACTCATATGCGAATAAAACGAATATCTTCCATAATATCTCTGCCACCAAAATATTCCCTAAAACACAGATGGAGATCAGCCTTCAGCTGATGAATATTTTCAGCAGACCCAATTTTGATTCCACCAGCTTCAGCCAGGTCGGAACCAACAGAAGTTCTACCAGATCCGACTGGTATGGATTTTCACTTACTTTTGTGAAACGTTTCGGAAATCAGAAAGTAAAAGGAAATACGAAGACGGATGTAGAGAAAAACAGCGGAGGAGGAAAATAAAAGTAAAAAATCAATGGTGCCAGCCTGCTTGCAAACATATAAGGTAACAAGAATAATAGCTAAAAAAGACACTTGCATTGATGTAAGTGTCTTTTTATTCTATATGAAGAGTAAATTTTTAGTTCAGGATTTCATTCATCTGTGTTAAAATAATGGGTTTTCCATCCGTCACTACAATGGTATGTTCGTGCTGTGCCATATACCCTCCTTTGTTCCCTACCATAGTCCAACCGTCATTGAGTTCTACAGCTAAGTTTGAAGAAGTTGAAATAAATGTTTCGATAGCCACCACAGAATTCTTCTTGAACCGTCTGGAATCGAAACGGTTTTTATAATTAAACAGCTCATCAGGCTGCTCATGTAAGCTTTTCCCAACACCATGCCCGGCAAGATTCTTAATCACTTTAAAACCTCTTTTCTTAGCTTCAGTTTCCATCAGAAATCCAATATCAGCTATTTTTACGCCTCCTTTTATAGAATTGATGGCTTTCTGTAAAATATCTTTGGAAGCATCAACCAGTTTTTGATGGGAATTAATATCTTTTCCAATGATAAAAGAACCTCCGTTATCTGCCCAATATCCGTTAAGCTCTGCTGAAACATCAATGTTAATAAGATCTCCTTCTTTTAAAATCCGTTCATCGGTCGGAATACCGTGACAAAATTCATTATCTACACTGATACAGGTCCAGCCCGGAAAACCATACGTTAAATAAGGAGCTGATTTTGCACCGAAACCGGAAAGAATCTTAGCCCCGTATTCATCAATTTCTTTTGTCGTCATGCCGGGTTGGGCATAATTAATCATTTCTTTTAAGGTATAGGCTACAGCTTCACTCACTTTCTGCATTCCTACCAATTCATGTTCATTCGTTATTGACATTGTTGTTTCTTTTGGTTATATGAATTTTTTTCACGAGTTTAATACCCTTTGAAAACTACAAAGTTAAGGATTTGAAATTATTTGCCTTATCATATAAGTGTATCATTTTTTTCACCACAGAATCAAAACAAACATTCATAATAAAAACTTATTGAAATTGAACCCAATAAAAAACCGTCTCAACTTTAATGTGAGACGGCCTCCTGTAAAGATATTAACAAATATATTTAATTAATAGGCATAAAAAGGAATGCCTTCTGCTACATAATTAATTGGAGTTCCGGGATAAGTAGAATAATAGTGATCTCTTTCACTTCCACTATAGAACTGATAAACAGGTTTTTTTGAACTGTCCATTGTTGCATAAAATGCAATTCCTTCATAGGCATATTGGTTAGGCGTTCCGGAATGAGTGGAATAATAGTGATCTCTTTCGCTTCCACTGTAGAACTGATAAACAGGAACAGTATTCGGGGCTTTATAAGTATATGCTTTAAACTGCTCGCCTTCAGCCTGATAATTATAAGGTGTTCCGGGAGAAGTTGCAAGGTAATGATCTCTGTCTCCAGGACTATAAAAACCATAAACCGGAACAGGAATATAATCTAAGAAAACTTTATTATCAATCAGATACTGATTAACATATGCCTGAAGCTGAGCTTTTTTTACAGGGTCTTTTACCAGGTCATAAATAAATACCAGTCCATTGTTTCCAAAATCTACCAAAACAGCATTATTTGCAGTAGAACTGTTTTGCCAGTTGGCGATATTGATTTTAGGATTGGATTGGTCCAGGTTCAATTCACCGATCAGACCTTTTGAAGGATCTCCCCCTCTTGTTCTATATGATAACTTCCTGGAGAAATTTTTGTGTGATTCCGATGTATTTACATCATTCTCTACATTGACATCAAAAATACCTTTCATCCCGACTTTCACACCGATTCTGGCTGCACGGTCACGGGATTCATTAGTGGTTTCGGATTGGAATATAACATCCATTTTAGCCCCTGTATAAATATCTACCGTTACATGGGTACCATAATCCTGAACAATTTGCTGAGGCGTTTTTGTCTGTAAATCCTGCACAAATTCAGGAGTCAGATAATCTCCCAACATGTCTGTGGTTGCATTGAATCTCAATCTTCTTTGTTTGATTAAAAGATTGTAACTTCCATAAATATATTTTGCATCGAATTTATTGGTGTTAGTCACTGCAGAATTAAAGCCCACAGAAAGTGTTTTCTTAAATAATGGGATACCAGCCGTTACATCCACTTTGGTCGACACCATTTTAGAATAGGTTTCAGCATTTTCACCATACTCTTCAACATAATCCTGTGAAAGCGTATTTTCAGCAACCAATCTGGGACCTTGTTCAGCTTTGAATCTGTCAATATCAATTACTTTAAAGCCTGCTGCACTCGCATTTGCGTATTCACCTGTTGCGTTATAACCATGGCCCAGAACATCATATTGCCCGTCACCTGCAAATTTCCCGGCGGCTATACGACTCTCTTTTCCCGGATTCTCGGATGTCACTTCAGTGTTCAGCTCTTCTGAAGAACATGAAGCCATGAAAAGCATCAGCAATGTGCTGATACAAAGTAAAATTTGTTTTTTCATAGTTTTTAAAATTTTCAACAAAAGTAATATTCAACGTCCAGTGAAAAAAGAAAAACAACATGAAATATATCACTTGTATGGGATTTTAAGAGCTAATGAAAGAGCTAATGTAAATGATAATAGTAGAGTCCAATTTAATTGGTAACATTTATATATCTCCAACATTTAGAGCCGGTTTAATTTTTAAACAGGCTTTCAATATTTCTAAAATTTACTATATATTTATCTAAAATTTATGCATGTTAGAAAATTTCGAATTCTATCTTTTTCTGGTTCTGCTCATTACCATGCTTATTATGCTGGCAAAAAAAATTAAGGTTGCCTATCCTGTTTTGCTTGTGCTGGCAGGGCTTTTAATAAGCTTTATTCCAGGAGTACCTCCGATAAAAATAGAACCTGAATTAATATTTATTATTTTTCTGCCCCCTTTATTGTATGAAGCAGCCTGGTCTACCTCATGGAAAGAACTTTGGCGGTGGCGCAGGATAATCTTCAGTTTTGCTTTCGTAGTGGTGTTTTTCACGGCATTATCGGTTGCGGTTTTTGCCAATTATTTTATCCCGGGATTTTCCTTAGCGCTAGGTTTTTTATTGGGCGGGATTGTTTCTCCACCCGATGCAGTAAGTGCCGGAGCGATTCTGAAATTTGTAAAAGTACCCAAAAGACTGGCTTCCATTCTCGAAGGCGAAAGTTTGCTGAATGATGCCTCTTCCTTAATCATTTTCCGTTTTGCCATGATTGCTGCAGCAACCGGGCAATTTGTATGGCACGAAGCAGCGGGAAGTTTTGTATGGATGTGCATTGGTGGTGTAGGAATAGGCCTTGCAATCGCGTATATTTTTCTGAAAATGCACAAGATCTTACCCACCGATTCAAACACCGATATTTTACTCACTTTTATTGCGCCTTTTTCGATGTATCTGGCAGCAGAACAGCTCCACGCTTCCGGAGTTCTGGCGGTGGTAAGTGGTGGTTTATTTCTCTCCTATCGCAGTCATGATTTTTTGAGCAGTGCATCCAGAATACGTACTGTAACAGTTTGGGAAAGTTTTTGTTTTTTGCTCAATGGGATTGTTTTCATGCTCATCGGCTTAGATCTGCCTGAGATTGTTTCCGGCTTAGGTGAGACCGATATTTACACAGCAATCCGTTATGGAGTTGCCGTTACCGCAGTTTTGGTTATTGTTAGAATTTTGGCAGGCTATGCAGCAGTGGTTACAACCTTAATTATGAGAAATTTCATCACCGTTGCAGATGCACAATCTCCTGGCTGGAAAACGCCTATGATCATTGGCTGGACGGGAATGAGAGGCGTAGTTTCTTTAGCTGCCGCACTTTCAATTCCCCTGACTTTAGAAGACGGAACTCCTTTTCCACAAAGAAACCTGATTCTTTTCATCACATTTGTCGTGATTCTTTTAACATTGCTTGTTCAGGGACTTACACTTCCCTTTTTATTAAAAAAATTCCCGCCAATCGACCGGGATTTTGTGAGAAGTGAAAAGGAAATCGATTATGAAATTCAGAACAGTCTTGCTCAGGTGGCAGTTGATAAAATCCGTAGTGATTATGCTCACAAAATAGAAAGCTTCCCGGCATTAAAGGATCAACTACAGAAATATGAAAAACAGCTGAGCAGTTCCGAAATCATTATTAATTACAATGAATACCGAAATATTTATATTGACATTCTTGAAACTCAAAGAATCTGGCTTATTAATAAAAACCGTGAAGAACTTTTACTAGATGAGGAAATCATCAGAAAACATCTTCGTTTACTCGATCTTCAGGAGGAAAGATTGAATATGAAAAGTTAGAGACTTATTGATAAGCAAGAACAGGAATTATTATGACGGCTTGAAAAAATAAAAACAGTAATACTTTTATTGAGTATTACGGTTTTTTTGTGGTCCCACCTGGATTATTATGTATTATTTGAGCCTATCTTATTTTGGAATCTATTCTATCTTAAAACTCTGCTCTCCTTAGTTAGTATTCATAATTTATTTGGATTTCATGAATAAACCTTTTGAAATAAATGTTTCAAAGGGAAAATCTAGCTGGACAATTTACTTAAAATATACCTCCAAAAACGATTATGGAGTAGAAAAAGAAGGTTTAAAAGTTTATAAATATGATTTAACAGGAAAAGAAATAAAATAATGACATGGGTAACTATACATCTCGTTAGTTACTCATATTTTATATTGCAAAACTTAAACTTTTTCCATTTTTTATTTTCTAAGGATTTTCATTTTATAGTACCTTACTAGATAATCATAAACCACCATTTCAAATAAACGCTGATTGGAAACAAAAACCCTGTTGATATTCATATGGAAAATCCTTTGAAAGAAGCTTTGTAAAGGCATTTCCAACGATTGATTTTCATGGTGATGAATAATATTCTGTAATGCAGAAATGCTTTCTTCAATATCGGAAGCGACAATACCCCTCTCTTCTGAAAATTCTTCTAAATGAATAAAATCTAAAAGCTTGGGTTTAAACTCTCTATATTTTTTATCTAATTGTGAATTGAGCTTTTTATCTGCATTAAATTCCTGTTTAAAGGCATCATTAAAACCTTTGATCCAATCCAGTTTTTCTTGAATAGAAAGATTGAGTTGGTTTAAAAGCTGGTCAATATAGAAAAGACTGACCATGATTTTCTCTTCATCGTCATAATGCAGACATTTCAAAGTAAATTCACTATTTTTATGGAATAAGATTTCGGCTTCTTCAATAGTGCTTTCTCCGTATCGTTCTATTTCTCTATTGTAGGTATCAACTATGACATTTGAGATTTCTCCACTTTCTATATATTCTTGTAAAGTTTGATTTACTTTGTTTACAACCTCATTATAATTTTTAGAATCACTTAGTTTAAATCTTACCCTCAAATGCGGTTTTGGATCTGTATAACGAATGAAAAACCATTTTGATATTTGATTATTTTGCTGAAAGTATGCTACTAATGGTTGTACGGCTTCTTCTAAAATAATATCCGCAGTTTTTACTCCTGTATAGATTTTCAGATACAGCCACTCAGCACCGAGAGTAAATTTTCTTTTTATCATCATTGTTTAGCTTGGTTCTTAAACATTGAAAAAACAAACTCACGCTTATAATCATCATTTTCATTATACAAGAATTCTTCAATGATGATTGACTTTTCACTTTTTACAGTTTGGATAAAAAGTTTTATCATGTCATAATTTTCCAAATTCAGGGGTAAGGTATTATCAGATTTTGCCCATTGAATCCATTGCGGGATCTTCCTTTTGTTTCTCCAAGTTTTTAATGCTGATAGTGCCTGTTCTTTATTATTCATCAATGCTTCTAAAGAAACAATATCTTTTTCGGTAATCTTCCACCAAGCTTTTGAGAGGATTATATTTTTATATTCCACTCTTGGAAGGAATGTATAGATATGCTTCAAATCTCCCCAATCGAAATAGAGTCCTGTTCTTATGTTTTGGGAATGCAGATCAGCTAAAAAATGATAAACAGGTAAGGTATTGGTATAATAGTTATGAGCGTTAGTTAGATAAGGCTTGATTTCTTTATTAAGTTTTTTGGAACGTAAAACAATTTTATCATTCTGCAAAGAAATGTATAAATCATCGACAGAAATTTGATTTTCTTTTGGAAGAACAGATTGGGCGAGATAAGGAATTTCATACTGCCTTAGGGTGGGTCTTCTGATAACATTCCCTATTCTGGCTTCGGGTAAATGGATAATTTCTGCTAAAATTTCACGATTGTCATGCTGAAACGAGTTTATCCTGAGGTTGTCGAAGGAAAGCATCTCTTCTTTTTGGGTAATGGTTTTGGTTAAATTCTGTACTTCTGATTTCTCGGAACAGAATCTTCCTAAGAGATTGGCTGCACTGCTTCCTCCTGCACTTCCTATACATAATTTCTCTTTGCTGTTTTCAGAGATGATTTCTGTCATAAAAGAGATGGTGTCAGGTAAATCCTGCCAATTTTCTTCAAAGTTTTTGAAATCTTCATCGGTCAGTTCAATGATGGGTTGATTTTCCAACAAGGCTTCCTGTACTTTTTCATTGAGGATTTTGTGAACAGAAGTAAATTGAAGAGTGTAATTTTGTTTGCTTTTAGAAAGTGGAAGTTGTAAATCTTCTAAATAGGAATGTAATCCTTTTGCTGTAGTATCTTGCCTGTAACCAATTCCTATTTCGGTATCTAAAGCGAGTGTTAAAGGAACTTCCTCAGTCTCAAATCTTTCATTAAAGGCTTTTTTGAATTTGTCTAAATGAGTGTCTTTATTGATTAGGGTAATTTTATTGAGAAAACTAATTCCTTTTTTGAGTTCTTTTTTCCAATGGGGTGAAAGTTGAAAGGTATTTTGGGAATATAGATCGGTTTGGAAAAGATATTTTACTTCACCCCAACCCTCTCCAAAGGAGAGCGAGTTAGCCTCAACCTGACCCTTTGAAATGGATTTAATAAGTTCTTCTATTTCAGCATATTTTGAGATAGGGTTTCCAATATTCTGATCTAATTCTTTCAACTTTCTCTGAATGGAAACTAATATTCCAGTTTCATTGTTGGCATTTATTCTGCTTAACACTGAAATAATGGTTTCTAAAAAATCGTTTCCTGACACATTGGGTTCCAGTTCACTCACCAACACTTGATTGTCTATGAGTTCTTCCATAAATTCCAGAACTTCTTCTTTTGTGATTTCAGAATTAACGAGAATCCCTGCTATTTTTTCGATGGTTTTGCCTTGCTTTGAAAATTCTAAAATTTGTTGCAATTCTTCTGAAAGCGGAGCAGAGGAAATAATATAGCCTCTTTTTCCGTTGATATATTCATATTCTACGTATCGAATTTTATTACCTACTTTGTAAATGCTGTTATTGGGAAAGTATAAAAGTCTATTTTTGAGTTCCGGTTTTGTTGCAAAAAACTGTGATAAAGCAACAAGAAAATGCATATCCAGTTTAGTATCACGGAGGTGATTATTGGATTCTAGTTGTTTGTTTTTAGCGTTTAGATCATTGTTTTTGGTTAAAAGCTCGTCACTCGTCATTTTTAATTCGGCATTAAACTTACCGAGCCCAACTCCTGAAAACAAACCAAAAGGAGTACAACGTGTACTTATTCTGCTGTAATATTTTAAAATTGTGTTTTTTAGTTTTTCTTCTTTTGGGGAAAATTCTTTGTTTGAATAGACCCACTTTATTAATTCTCCATGTAGATAAGGTGAAGCTAAATAAACGGCTTCTTGGAATATGGGATTTTGGCAGATTTCTTTTAATGCTATATCTGAAATCTCATCTTTACCCGCTGTTTTCTGAAAGGTTGCACATGAAAATAAGGGAGTACGAACGATGAACTCTTTAAAAAATTGATAAGGGAATTGGGACATTTATTTTTTTGTGTTTTCTTTGGGCTGGTAATCAGGATGTCCCAATTGCCATAAAGCGAAAGCAAAGGTATCAGCTAAATTATCATACTTCTGTGCTACCGGAATATCACCTCCATGTCCGCCTTCATAGTCTATTTTCAAAAGAATAGGATTATTTGAAGTATTATCAGTCATCAATTTTGCTGCAAATTTTGTTGGCATCCATGGAGTTACTCTTGGATCATTTATTCCTCCTGTGATAAAAGAAGCAGGATACTTAGTTCCTTTTTTGATGTGCTGATAAGCATCCATTTCTAATAATGCTTTGAACTCTGCTTGAATTTTAACGGTACCTAATTCTTTTACATTATTAGGACCGTTTGGTGTAAATTCCATTCTTAATGCATTAACAACACCTGCATCAATAATTGCAACTTTAAACAAATCAGGACGTTCTGTCATTGCTCTTCCTATGGTAATTCCTCCTGCACTTGCTCCCCAAATTGCAATGTTTTCAGGTGAGGTATAGTTTTCTTTGACCATATATTCTGCACAGGAAATCACATCTTTCCATGAGTTGGGTTTTGTAGTTTTATATCCCCCTCTGTACCATTCTTCGCCTTTTTCACCGCCTCCTCTTACATGGGCAACAGCAACAATACCTCCTTGTAAAGCCCAAAGTAAATATGTTTTGTCAAAATAGGGACTATTATTATACCCATATCCTCCATAAGCATCCATAATTAAAGGATTATGCTTATTCTTTTTAATATTTTTATTGTAAATTAACGATAAAGGAATATCCAATCCATCGTAGGACTTTACTGTAATTTCCTCTACAATAATATCTTTAAATTCAGGGTATTCAACAGTAGGTGTTAAATTTTCGCTAACAAACTTTTCTGTTGAGAAATTATATTTAAATCTTTCACTTTCATTTTTCCAGCCACTACAAATTATCCAAAAATCATTAGAAAGATCATTTCGAGTTGTAGCTGAAATATCTCCTGCTGAAATTGGTAATTGCAGTGATTTTGTTTTTCCATCTTTATAGCTATATAACTTTGCTTCCACTCCATTTTTGGAACTGCTAAATATAAATCCATCTTTTATGCTATATATACTGTTAATAACTTCATCTTGTATATTTGGAACTAATACACTTGGAGTTTTAAAGTCAGGATTTTTTAATGAAGTACTATATATAGCATTTGTTTGATTCTTTTCAGAGATATAAATAATATCATCTCCTTTTATTATAAAGTCACTAACCTTATCTTCTTTCTTAAATAGTGATTTCCATTGGTTTTTCTTATCGATATCCTTAGCAGACATATAATAAGTATCTTTGAAGTTTACTGGTCCAGATAGTTGACCAATCAAATATTTGCTATTCTTTGTTGGTAATTTTACACGAGGAAAATCTTCGGGATTTATTTTTAAACCTAGGTTATTTTTCTTAGATAAAAGAACATTTAGCTTTTGTGGATCATCACCTATTCTATAAATTACAGACTCTGTATTTTTCAAAAACAAATTGGAATTGGGATCTATAATAGGATAATATCTATAAATGAAACTATTATTATCCGGAAACCATGATATACCTCCACTATCAGAAGGCCAACAATTGGTAATTATATAAGGGAGAATTTTGCCTAACTTCAAGTCATAAATTATCATCTCTGAGATTTCCTTTCCACTTTCTGTTAGGGCAATAGCTATTTTGGAGCCATCATAATTGGGTTTGATATAATTGATCTGATAGCTTTTTTTATTTTCAGGTTTATAATCTTCGGGATTAAAAATTTCAACTTCTTTTCCTTCAAAATTTTTCCTATACCAAACTTTGGCTGTATTTTCTTCTGGTCTTTTCTTTAGATAGAAATAATAATCGTTTTCTGTAACATTAATATTTGATACAGAAAACGATTGCCTTTTATCAAATTCTATTCTTTTATCAATATAATATTCTCTATTAGATATATTTTTTAACAGATTATGTGCATACTTAGTTTGATCCTTCATCCATTGGATTGTCTTGGGATCTTTTAGATTTTCTAAATTTCTGTACTCATCCACTATTTTAGTTCCAAAATATTCGTCAATGAAAGGTTTTGAAGGAGCTAAATTAGTCGTTTGGGCATTAATCAATTCAAAAAAAATAAAATTGATAAGAAGAAAGAGTTTTAATTTATGCATTATTATTTTCTTGTAGGACGTGTACCCGTGTCATCGCCACCATTATTGTCATCTATCCCAAAAGACACTTGAGTATTACAAATGCTACTACCATCACCTCCTTTTATCATATGAGGATTATTAATTTTAGTCATTTGTAATTTTTTTAATGACAATTTTTTTTCTGTTTGCTTCTTCTGTTTCATTTCTGTATTGTAATTATATTAACTGTTATGCAAATAACGAAATAAAATGTATTATCAGTCAAAAAAGACAACCCAAAATTTATAAATTTCGTATAAATAAATTTACAACCACCTGATAATATGCTAATTAATAACAGTTGTTAATTATTATTTTCTTGCAATGCCTTTATGAAATAGGAAGGTAAAGTACCAGTTATTTTTTTAAAAGCATTAGTAAAAGACTCTACATTATTATACCCTGCTTCATCCGCAAGAGCTACTATTGTAAGTTTTTGAAGGTTTTTATTTTTCTTTAATTCTTCAATGATATATTTAATTCTTAACTCATTAAGATATTGAGGAAAGTTTAGTCCTTTCAGATTGTTCACAGATTTTGATAAATAAACTCTATTCGTATTTAACTCTTTAGATAGAATGTCTAAATTCATTTTATTATCTAAAAAGAGCTTTTCATTTTCGAACTTTTCTAACAATATGCTTAGTTGCTTAAGTTTATCATCCGACAATGCAATTTTTGATTTTTCTTTTTTAGTATCTATAGGTTCGATAAGAGCAGTATCCGTATTTTCAATATTTTTAGTTGGAATTGAAGACTGTATCAATAAATCTGCTTTGCTTTGATACAATTTTATTTTCTTTCTATTTTTTATTTGTAGAAGTAACAAACCTGCTAAAAGCACTCCTCCCACTCCTAATAACCAAAATAAAACGTAATTCTTAGAGTTTAAATCTGCGATTAAACTTTCTTTTTCTTTTAAAAGAAGAGGTGTATCATATTTTTTATTGATCTCTGTTGATAAAAAGTTATTATTTTTGTTTAAAATGCTATCCACGGATAATAAGTGTTCAATATAATATAGTTGCTTTTCTTTATTTCCTATTTTTTTATAATGATCAATCAATAATGGATATGTATTTCTTAATTCATGAGTAACATTTTTAGTTTTAGTAATGATAGAATCAACTTTTTCAAATGTGTTTAAAAAATCTTCATTACTCATATTATAAAAAACTCTTCCAATATAATATTCGCTAATAGCCAAATTTTGAGGATAATAGAAATTGTCTCTCATCAATTTAGAAGCACTTTTTAAGGTTTTTAATGCTTGATTATAGTTTTTCCTTTTATAAGCATTTATACCTGAAACCATTAATAAATTAGCTTTGCTTTCATCATCTTTTATTTCCTGATTTTTTTTCAAGCCAAGTTCTATATATTGGTCTGATACATCTAATTCATCTGTAAAACTATAAGTATACGCCAATGCATATATGCAACTTAGATAATCAAAAGACTTTTCTGCATTATTTTTTTCTAAGTATTGTTTATAGCTCAAAAATAGTTGGAGGGCTTGTTGGTATTCTTTTAATTCAAGTTTTAATAATCCAATATTGAAATTAAGAATGTGAAATGTTTCATTATTGCCTTTTGAATAGTCTCTTGCCGTCAAATAGTTAGTTAATGCTTTTGGATATTCCCCTTTTAGATAATAATAGTTCCCTTTATACTTGTAACTATTAGCCAAATATTGAGAATTATTCATTTTTTTAGAGACTAAAATCATACTATCTAAATAGAATAATGCAGGTTTATTATCATTTAATTGATATAGCATCAAGTATCCATCAGTTATTTTCATATCATTTTTTTCTGCTTTACCTTTTAGAAGAATACAATTAGCATAAAGTTCCGCTTTAGTTTTATTTATAGGTAATACTTTTTTATAAGATTTTTCTAACTGTTCAAAGTTTTTAGTTTTTAATGAGTCTGGTATGTGAAATCCTTTTATACTTTGCGAAAAGCATAGACTGTGATAGGAAAGGAACAAAAAAATGAGGGAAATTTTGTGCATATTTTTTTTTCAAATGCAAAAGTACATCTTTTTGTTATATAGATACATGATGATTTTAAAGTAATGATTATAAATGCTTTAAATTCCATGTAATAACCAAAATTTATAAATTCTGTGTAATGACCATCCAAAATTTATAAATTTCGATATGCTTTTCTTGTATCATCAAAAAAGACCCTGCATCTTTGCTTCAACAAAACACACAATTATTTATTTTTGTTTGTACACTCATTATATAGAAATCTAAAAATGAAAAAAGAAAATACTATTATATGAAAAAAACTATATTCTTAATACTAATATTAGTATATCATCATACTATTTTTGCACAAAAATTCAGATTCTATTATGAGCTGAAATTTACTCCAAATTCTACTCAAAAAGAAGTAAAAAAAACAGATGTTTATATCCTTGATTATGATACTAAAACTCATGAATCTTCATTTTATAGTAGTAATTACATCAAAAATGATTCGATCAATAAAAAAATAAGTTCTTTAATGAAGGTTTCCAGCGTAACAGTAAACCTTAATGACTTTAAAAACTCCTTTATCAAGGATATTATAACCAGAAAGAATAACTTATATAATATTTACTCGACTATTGACGGAGAGTTTTATACCTATCAGCAGGAAATTAAAAATAATTGGAAGTTAGGAACTGAAAATTTAAAGGTATTAGAATATAACTGTAAATCTGCGGATATTTCATTCGGTGGAAGAAACTGGAAAGCATATTTTACAAATGACTTACCTTTTAATATTGGGCCATATAAATTCGGAGATCTTCCTGGGTTAATTACAAAACTATGTGATACCGATAAAAATTTTGAATTCAGTTTGGTTGGAGTAAGTAAAATTGAAGAGCTAACAAAATGCAATTTTTCAAAATATATAAAGATCAACGAAGATAAATATATTAAGCAGTATGAATCCTACTTGAAAGACCCTGTAAAAAGTATGAAGCAAGGAACAATTATTACTGAAGATGGAACAAAGTTCGTAATGACAGGAGGATTTAGTAAATCAGAAATAGAAAACGAGAAAAAAGAGATTTATTCACGTTTATCCAAAGATAATAACTGTTTAGAAAAAGATTCCAGAAAATGTAAAATACAAAACAGTATTTTAAATTCAAAGTAAACTAATGGATCAATAAATCCACTCTATAAGAAAAAAATGTTAAAACTTTTTTGGTACACCATTATACTTATGGCTATAATTAGCTGTAAGAGCAGGAATACTGTCTTTAGTAAAAAGAAATTGAGTGATCAAATTACTGATATGGCGCACAGAGATCAACAAAGTCAAAAAGATTTAATTGATGCCATTAAATCGCAAAGGGACAAAAAAATAATAGATAGTCTAGAGAATGAGAAAAAAATAATATTTGAAAGCAACTGCAAGAAATCTATTGATATCCTAAATACTTACGGCTATCCAAATTACGACCTTGTCTCAGAAGACGCTTCTAATGATTACTGGCTAATTGTTCAGCATTGCGATAATAATATAAAATTTCAAAAGAAGGCCTTAAAGCAATTAGAGAAGTTTGCTAAAATAGGGAAAGCTAATATTACAAATATGGCTTACTTAAGAGATCGTGTAAATAAAAGTTCGAAAAAGCCACAGATATATGGTACACAAGTATTTAGAAATAAGAACGGTAAATATGAAGTATATCCTATTCAAAATAGTGAAAGTGTAGATGATCGAAGAAAAAATGTAGGCTTAGAGCCTGTACAAGAATATCTAGATTCAATGAATAATCAATAAAATATATAATGAAAAAATTACAATCATTAAAAGAAAAGCTTTTTAAAAAAAGAACTGTCCATTAATCAACTAAGAACAACTTTAGGTGGTCTTACTTTGACAGGTAGGCCAAGAAACCTCAGATTGCAGCGACATGGACGATTTTAAGCTACGGCAATCTTTATCTGCACTATAAAACATAATTAATAAAAATACGGATTTATAAATATTAATCAATTAAAATTTTAAAAGAAATGAAAAAATTAGAATCATTAAAAGGAAAACTTTTTGAAAAAGAAATTAATTTGAAAAGCATGAAATCAATTACTGGAGGTTATACACTAACAGGTTGCTATTTAACATCTGCCACTTCACAAACTAGCGATTGTGGAGATACAGATCCAGACAAACCAGCGCAACAATCTTTATCTGCGTTATAACTTTCTCATTATATCTTTTATAACAATAGAAAAATTAAGAAAATGAAAAAATTAGAATCATTAAAAGGAAAGCTTTTTGAAAAAGAAATTAATTTGAAAAGCATGAAATCAATTACTGGAGGTTATACACTAACAGGTTGTTCACCTACTTCGTCTACACTAGGTAACGAATCTACTTGTACTGATACTGACATAGACAAACCGGCGCAACAATCTTTATCTGCGTTATAAAAATTAAATCAAATCCGTATATATAGGTGTATGAAAAATACACCTATTTTTCATACATAAATTATCATTAATATGATCCTGATTATTTCACACAACTTTATAGATGAGCCTAGCAATGATATAATTGATTGGCTGAGGTATTTAAAACACAACAATTTTACCCGAATTAATGGTGAAAACTATTATATGAATTCAAATTACAGTATTTCAGTAAATGATGGTATAGTTTGGAGTAAAAAAGGTTATACAATAGCAGGCGACATTAATACTGTGTTTTATCGCCGTTGGAATCAGAACCACGAAAAAATATCATTATATGAAAATTTTATTGAAAGAAATTTTTCTAAAAAAGATGTTTTACTAGTCCAGGACTTTCTCTCTCATATAGGAAGCGAATATAATAATTCTATTAATGCTTTGTTCTCTGTATTTGGATACGGAGATCAATACTGGCTGCCTAATATTCAAATTACAAGAAACGGAATAAATAAAACCGATGCATTAAAAATTGCTCAAAAAAATGGAATAAAAATTCCCGATACATTAATTACAACATTAAAGAAAGATGTTATAAAATTTAAAGATAAGCATAAGAATATTATTACAAAACCGATAAAAGATGTTTCTTTTATTGCGTATAATAATATTGAATTAAAGATGTATACCAAAACTGTTTCTGATGGGGATATTGAGAATATGCCAGAAACATTTTTTCCATGTTTATATCAAAATCAAATTGATAAGGCTTTTGAATTAAGGGTCTTCTTTATTGAAGATTCATACTACTCCATGGCAATCTTTTCACAAGAAGATGATAAAACAAAAGTCGACTTTAGAAACTATAATCTTAAAAAACCTAATCGAAACATTCCCTTTTCATTGCCAAAAAATATTGAATCAAAACTGAAAAAGACAATGAATGAGCTAGGATTAAATACCGGGTCAATAGACCTCATCATCGATAATGAAAATAATTACATATTTCTAGAGGTAAATTCAGTAGGCCAGTTAGGGATGGTTTCTGAAGGTGGTAATTATAATTTAGAAAAAGAGATTGCGCAAAAATTAATACAAAATGATACAAGAAGAAATTAAAGAAAAGCTTGACATATCGGAATTAGTAATTAAGAATAAAATTAATTATACGCTTTTTACTATGATAGACTTGAAAAAGTCCGAACAAGAAGGAGAAAGTTTCATTTATAAATACTCTAAATCGAATCTTCACAAAACAGATTTTCTCATTAATCCTACTTTTTATAAGACAATACATAACCCTTTCATAATGCCAGAAACTCATGATAACGAATAAAATATCAGAAACATTTCACTTTTTTAAAAACTGCATCCCTGTAAAAGGAGCTTCAAGAGGTGTAATATATGATCTACAAAGAGAGGATTTTGATTATATTCCTTTAAGCTTAATCGAAATGCTGGAAAATTATGACGGAAAAACAATAGCTGATATTGTTAATGAATATGGCTCAGAGAATAAAGATACAATAATAGAATATTTTAATTTTCTATATGAAAAAGAATATATTTTCTTCTCAGATTTACCCAAAGAGCAATTTCCTAGCTATAATAAATCTTTTGAAAGACCTTATAATATTTCAAATCTTATTTTAGATATTTCAAGTGAAACTTATAAAAGTATTGATAGCATATACGATCAGATTGAAATTTTAGGATGTGAAGCCATTCTTTTTAGATTTTTCGATATTAATATTACATCAGAATATTTATTAAATTTACTAGAAAAGTTTAATGATTCCTCTGTGAGAACCATTGAAATAATTATCCCCGCAAATTTTAATATAGATTTGGAAGCTGTAACCCATGAATATGGAAAAATATCAAAAATTATTATTTATTCTTCAGCAAAAAAATCGCTAAAGGTTCTAACCACGCATGTATTAGTCGTCGAATTAGAAGATTATTTAACAGAAAACTCAAAAAACATTATTGATCTGAGAAATTTTATTATCTGTATGAAACTATTTATGGAAAGCAAAAACTATAACAATTTCTATTATAAAAAAGTTTACATAGATGGAATTGGACAAATAAGAAATGCTCCAGAGCTTTCTACAAGTTTTGGTAATATCCAAGACATACAATTAGCAGAAATACTAATCAATAAAGACTTTAAAATGTTTTGGGATGTTAAAAAAGATGATATAAAATCTTGTAAAGATTGTGAATACCGATATATGTGCATTGATTCCAGAAAATTAACCTATAACAATACTGAAAAAATATGGCAAACCGAAGGTACTTGTCCTTACAACCCATATACTAATGAATGGAACTAGCAATTTATGAGAAAGATTAAATTTCCTTCTTATATTCAGTCAGATGCGAAAGACTGCGGCCCTACAAGCTTGCGGATCATAAGCAAATATTATGGGAAAAACATTTCCTTACAGCAAATCCGTAATCTTTCTGAAACTACGCGGGAGGGAAGCAGTTTAATGGGCTTAAGTGATGCAGCCGAAAAATTAGGTTATAAAACTTTAGGATTAAAAATTGACTTTACTACTTTAATTGAAGATATTCCTTTACCTTGTATATGCCACTGGAATAAATATCATTTTGTGGTTATTTACAAGATAGATAAAACCAGAAAAGTTTACATATCAGATCCCAGCTATGGACTCATTACTTATTCTAAAGAAGAGTTTATTAGATTCTGGATTGGTAATAATGCTGACGAAAATACGGAAGAGGGCGTAATTCTGGCATTAGAAACAACTCCTTCTTTTTTCCAAAACGAGTTTGACGAGAATCAGAGCAAAGCCAGCTTTTCTTTTCTGTCAAAATATTTGTTGAAATATAAGTCTTTGGTTATTCAGCTTGCTGTAGGGCTTTTAGCAGGTAGCTTACTATCCTTAATCTTTCCTTTTCTTACCCAGAGTATTGTTGATGTAGGAATACAAAATCAGGATTTAAATTTCATTTATTTAGTTTTGCTCGCTCAGATCATGCTTTTTATAGGAAGAACAGGGCTGGAAGTGATTAGAAGCTGGATTTTGCTGCATCTTTCTGCAAGAATTAATATTTCTATAATTTCCGATTTCTTTATAAAATTAATGAAACTACCTATTAGTTTTTTTGATACTAGAATGACCGGGGATATTATGCAAAGGATCAACGATCATCACAGAATTGAGCAGCTTTTAACCACCTCATCTCTTAATACATTATTTTCATTAGTTAACCTGATTATTTTCAGTATAATATTATTATTTTATGATTATAGGCTTTTTATCGTTTATCTTGTGGGTGCTGTCTGTTATATTGGATGGATCGTATTTTTCCTGAAAAGAAGGAAAGAATTAGATTACAAAAGATTCTCACAGGTATCTCAGGAACAGAGCAAAGTAATTGAGCTCATCAACGGAATGCAGGAAATAAAAATGCACAATGCCGAAAAGCAAAAACGCTGGAACTGGGAATTTGTGCAGGTAAAATTATTTAAGGTTAATATAAAATCTCTTTCGCTGGAACAATGGCAGTCTGTCGGAGGAAATTTTATTAACCAAATAAAAGATATATTGGTTAGTTTTTTATCTGCCAAATTAGTTTTGAGTGGAAATTTAACGTTGGGAATGATGCTTTCGGTACAATATATTATTGGACAGTTGAATAGTCCACTACTACAACTAGTAGATTTTATCCGTCAAACACAGGATGCTAAAATTTCTTTGGAAAGATTAAGAGAAATCCATGATAAGGAGGATGAAGAATCCCAGAAAGAAAAATATATTTCAGAAATTCCTCAGAAAGATATAGAAGTTAATAATGTATCGTTTCGGTATATTGGATCAGACCAATTTGTTTTTGAAAATCTGAATTTAACAATTCCCTATCAAAAAACTACCGCCATTGTAGGAGCCAGCGGAAGTGGAAAAACTACTCTTTTAAAACTGCTCATGAAATTTTATGAGCCAAACCAAGGCGAAATTAGACTAGGAAATACCAATCTAAAAAATATTTCTCCGAGATTCTGGCGGAATCATTGTGGCGTGGTCATGCAGGAAGGTTATGTTTTCAACGATACTATTGCCAATAATATCGCGATTGGTGAAGATTATGTTGATAAGCAAAAACTAAGGAAAGCGGTTAAAATTGCTAATATCAAAGATTTTATTGAAGGCTTTCCATTAAGCTACAATACAAAAATCGGGAATGAAGGTGTTGGAGTAAGTGGCGGACAAAAACAAAGACTATTCATTGCCAGAGCAGTTTACAAATCTCCTGAATATATTTTATTTGATGAAGCTACTTCTGCATTGGACGCCAATAATGAAAAAGTGATTATGGAAAATCTCGAACAATTTTTTAAAGGCAAAACCGCGATTGTGATTGCTCACAGGCTTTCAACGGTAAAGCATGCCGATAAAATTATTGTTTTAGACAAGGGAAAAGTCGTTGAAGAAGGTAATCATCAGGAATTGGTAGCGCTAAAGGGAGAATATTACAGATTGGTAAAAAACCAACTGGAATTGGGAGGCTAATCACTTTGACTTTGTTAAGTTACAATTAATTTATAAAGCTCATATTTAGTAAATATTAAATTTTGGAAACTAAAAAAGACCTATTAGATACTATAGAACTACGTTCAGAAAGCGTGCAGGATATTCTCTCGCAGCCTCCCCACTGGATGATCCGTTGGGGAAATACCATTATTTTTATTATTCTATTGCTTATATTATTAATGAGCTATATGATAAAATATCCTGAATTTATTTCGGCTCCTATTATTGTTACGTCACAAAACCCTCCTGAAAAATTGGAAGCCAGAACGAATTCTAAAATTGAAAAAATATATATTAAAGATCATCAGGAAGTAAAAAAAGATGAAGTGCTTATAGTTTTACAATCCACAGCCAATTACCAAGATGTTTTAAAGCTAAAAAAAATGGTAGATTCTATTTCTCCCGCTCAGCTATCTTCTTTTCCTGTCAATGAAGTTGCAACCTATAAATTAGGAGAACTTCAAAGTGATTATAATACCTTTGCCAAAGCTTTTCAGGATGAAAAATTATTTACGAGATTACAGCCTTATGCCCCTGAAAATTTGGCAGCCAATCAGAGTATTTCGGAATCCAGAAGCAGAATCACTACTTTAAGACAGCAAAAAAATCTTGAGGTTGCAAAATATGAACTGACAAAGAAGAATTACCAGCGTTCACAAGAATTGTTTAATCAGGGTGTGATTGCAGCAATGGAACTGGAAAATGAAAAAATAAAATTCTTGCAGGCTCAGCAAAATATAGAAAATTTGAATATTTCTTTATCCCAAATGGAAGAAGGAATTTCTAACCTCAATAAAACCAAAAGCGGAGCTTCCATAAATACAGAAAAAGATAAAATTACCTATTCTTCTCAGACTTTGCAACTATTTGAGCAGCTTAGAAAATCCTTGCGACAATGGGAACAAGATTATCTTATCGTCTCTTCTACCAATGGCACGGCTAGCTTTCAGCAGTTTTACGGAGAAAAACAGTTTGTAAAAGCAGGTGATCCCATTTTATCAATTCTGCCAAAAGATAAAGAAGCATTGGTTGGAAGAATGCAGGTTCCTACTGTTAATTCCGGAAAGATTACCAAAGGGGAAAAGGTGTTGATAAAACTTGATAATTATCGTTTCCAGGAATATGGCATCGTGGAAGGAAAAGTTCAAAATATTTCTCTTTCTCCAGACGAAAAAGGAAATTATTATGTGGATGTTATTCTTTCGAAAGGCTTAAAAACTAGTTATAATAAAAAGTTAGTTTTTGATAAAGAGCTTAGAGGAAATGCAGAAATTGTAACGCAAGATTTAAGATTGATCGAAAGATTTTTTTACCAGATCAGGAAATTGCTGGGATATCAGAGTTGATTATTAAAATGATTGCGGTGATAATACTGATATACAATTATTTAATCAATATTCTATCTTAAATCATCTAAATTAAGCTCTGGGTAATGCTCTTTGGTATACCAAACAAATTCATCTAATGAACTACTGAATTTTTTAACAAACTCGATTAACTCATCTTTTGGCTTTTTGTAGGCATAATAAATCTTTTTTTACAATTGCTTTTCTTGTACCACCTTTCAATTTGGAAATAAATTTATTATCCGTAGAAAGTGGTTTTTTTCTATTGAGAATTTCTAAAGAAAGATAATTTCTTGCAATGAACCAATTATAAAGATTTGCGTAAGCTCTACCACTACTATTATAAATTTAGGTAACAGTATTATAAATGATTAAAAATGTGTAATTTAATATGCAACCCAAAATTTAAAAGTTGCAACCCAATTGTATGCCTTTTAGACAACAAAATCAAACCTGTATAAGTATAAATTAATTAGAATTACAGAATCAAATAGAATAGTAAACAATTGAAAAACAGCTTTAATAAAACAAAAAAAGCACTTACATTTCTGTAAGTGCTTGATTTAAAAAGTGGTCCCACCTGGGCTCGAACCAGGGACCACCTGATTATGAGTCAGGTGCTCTAACCAACTGAGCTATAGGACCTCAAAACTTGGTTAAATTTTGTGATTGCAAAAATAGCAAAATTTCTTTCACTACAAAACTTTTTATTGCTTTTCTTGACAAAGTTCTACCAGCACCCCATTCGTGGATTTTGGGTGCAGGAAGACAACTAATTTGTTATCAGCACCTTCTTTCGGTTCTTCGGAGATAAACTGAAATCCTTCTTTTTTTAATCTTTCAATCTCTTCAAGGATATTTTCTACACCAAATGCTAAATGATGGATACCTTCACCTTTTTTATCAATAAACTTCGAGATCGGGCTTTCCGGATTACTGGCTTCTAACAGCTCGATTTTACTTTCACCGGTTTCGTAAAAAGAAGTGACAACCCCTTCCCTTTCCACACTTTCTTTTTTATAGGAATCTTTTCCTAACAGTTTGGTAAAAAGGTCATCAGAAATTCCTAAAGATTTTACGGCAATACCGATATGTTCTAGCTTCATAAATACTAATAAATATAATTAAATCGTAAATTTGATACCGGAGCTGAATTTCAAAGGTATCAATTCAAACAAAAGTACTAAATTTGCATAACTTATGGAAAGTAACAGACAAAGAAAAGTAGCACAGATCATTCAGGAAGACTTCGCAGAGCTTTTCCGCAAACAGGCTTCAGAGAGCAAGCAGAGCATATTGGTATCCGTTTCAGATGTAAAAGTATCGGCAGATCTGGGTATTGCTAAAATTTATTTAAGTATTTTCCCGCAGGAATTCCGTTCCGCGGTGATGAAGGAAATTGAAGAAAACAAACCTCAGTACAGAAATTTTATTGGCCAGAAAATGGCAAAACAGGTACGTATCATTCCGCAGCTTAACTTTTATCTGGACACTGCTCTTGATGATGTTGAAAAATTGGAAAGAGAATTAAGAGGCGAAGGCGACAATCCGGTTTTATAGATCTTGAAAAATATTGCATTTTACATAGCATCCAGATACCTTTTAGCTAAAAAGGGTAGCACTGCCGTGACATTCATAACGTGGCTTTCGGTAGGGGCCATGACGGTTGCTGTGACTGCAATGTTTGTGATTATTTCAGTATTTTCAGGACTTGAGATCCTGAACAAAGATCTGATCTCCAATCTTCACGCAGATCTGACGCTGAAAAGTATTTCAGGAAAAACAGTGAAAGATCTGGATAAGGTCACCACAATTTTAAAAAACAACAAGGCAATCAGCAGCTTTTCCCGCGTCATTGAGGAAAAAGTGTACGTTAATTACAAAGGTAAAGGTGACATCGCTTACTTAAGAGGAGTTGATTCCGCTTACACAAAAGTGAATCCTATTGATAAAGATGTATTCTATGGAACTTACCCAAGTTTCGAGTTTTCCAATGAGGTGTTAATGGAAACGAACCTGCACAACAGACTTTCAATTCCTATAGATTCCACAAGCAATTACGCGACAATCTTTATGCCCAAGCCGGGAACCGGTATTATTAACAAAGAAGAAGATATCTATAATAAAAGAGATTTTCTTGTGACTGGAGTTTTCCCGGGAAAAGAGCAGCTGGACAGTTATATCATCGCCCCAATAGAGCTTACAGAAGAATTACTCAGCCTTCCAAAAAAATCAGCCTACCAGATTGTAATTAAATTAAAAAATCCGGAAAATGCTGATGCCGTAAAGCAGAGTCTTCTTGCCTCATTGGGAAAAAATATTGAAATAAAAACCAAGGAAGAAGAGAATGCTGCGTTCTGGAAGATGATCAATACAGAAAAAATGTTCATCTATCTTATCTTTGCACTGGTGATCTTCATTACTACGTTCAATCTGGCAGGAGCTATTATTATTCTTCAGCTTGATAAAAGAGAACAGTCAAGATCTCTTATTTCACTAGGCTTTCCGATCAGCCATTTAAGAATGACCTATTTTTATACCGGGCTTCTTATCGTGGTTTCCGGAGTGATTTCCGGATTGATCACAGGAACCCTACTCTGCTATTTCCAACTTTATACGGAATTCTTCAGAGCTAATGAAATACTTCCTTTCCCCGTAAAAATCGTTGGAAAAAATTATCTTATTGTAGCGTTTACCGCCTCCCTGTTTGGGATCATCATTTCATGGTTCTTTTCTAAAATCAGCAAAGACTATATTACTAAAAGTTAATATGTCTGATTTGAAATAAAATCGGCTTCACTTTCAATTTTTTGTACCTTTACGGCCCAATTTTTTTTAAATGAAACGAATTTTATCTTTTTTTCTGCTGAGTGTTGCATTTATTTTCGCTTCAGCTCAGGCTCCTGCCGGTTATTATGATAACGCTGCAGGATTTACAGGCGCCCCGCTTAAAACGGCTCTTAAAAATATAATCAAACAAGGGCATCAGGACCACGGCTACGGCGGCCTGTGGACAGGATATGCAACGACTGACCGTGACTTTTTTTACGAAAATGACGGAACGATTTTGGATATTTATTCCGAAAACCCGAACGGACCGGATTCTTACGCATATACTTTAGGTACAAACCAATGTGGCGGCAGTGGTTATAACGGTGAAGGTGATTGCTACAACAGAGAGCACATTGTACCTCAAAGCCTATTCAGTTCAGCCAGTCCAATGGTAGCAGATATCCATTTCATCCGTGCCACCGATGGAAAAGTAAATGGTATGAGATCAAACTACCCTTTTGGTAAAGTACAGACTGCCTCTTATACATCATATAACGGATCTAAACTTGGAAATTCAGTATCACCGGGATATGGAGGGACCGTATTTGAGCCCATCGATGCTTTTAAAGGTGACGTAGCAAGAATGATCTTCTATTTTGTAACGAGATATGAAGCTGAACTTCCAGGTTTCAGTACCGGAAATATGCTGGGCGGATCTACCTATCCTGGGCTTCAGGCATGGGAACTGAACCAGCTTTTAGCATGGCATGTAATGGATCCCGTTTCACCTGAAGAAATTGCCAGAAATAATGCATCATATACTTATCAGGGAAACAGAAATCCGTTTATAGACAATCCTTCTTATGCTGAACAGATCTGGGGAACACCGGTTATAGATACACAGGCTCCAACTGCTGCGACCAATCTTATTACTCTGAATCCAACTTCAAATACTATTTCTTTAAGCTGGACTGCTGCTACAGACAATATTGGTGTTACAGCTTATGATGTTTATGCTAACGGAATACTGAAAACTACAGTTGCAGGGACTACAGCGACTGTTCAGGGATTATCTCCGTCTACTACCTATACTTTCTATGTCATTGCTAAAGATGCTTCAGGAAACTCTTCTCCACCAAGCAATAACGCAGACGGAACAACTCTCGCAGGACAGCCTGGCGGAAATACAAGCTGTGGAACTGAAAACTTTGAGAATATTCCGGCATCAGATTCCCAATATTTAACAAGAACATGGACAAATAATAATATTTCATGGACAGCTAACTTTGCAAGAACAGACCAGACCATTAACGGAAGAGCAATTACTATTCAGGGTGGAGATTTAACAAGTTCTACAATTTCAGGAGGAGTACAGTCTATAACAATAACCACTCAACGAAAATTCACTACGGGTTCAAATGGTAATTTGAATATTGAAGTTAATGGAACTGTGATAGGAACTGTTCCATACAGCACAACAGTAACTACGACAACAGTTAACGCAAATATCAGTGGAAATGCAATTATTAAGATCACTAACCCTGGCTCAAACAGAGTTGCTATAGATGACCTTACATGGACATGCTTCGGTTCACTGGGAACTTCAGATGTGAAAAAGAATAATTCTGAATTCACCATCTATCCTAACCCGGTAAAAAATAACGAATTATTCGTAAAAGGTGAAAACTTAAGCAAAATTTCAAAAGCTGAGATCTATGACCTTTCCGGAAAACTGATTGAAGTAATTTCAAATCCTTTCAAAAAATCCAATAAGATCAATATCAAAGGACTTACAAAAGGAAATTACATCCTGAAAACAGACCGTTTCTCTACAAAATTCATGGTAGACTAAACTGTAAAAAATATTTGATTACAAAGACCGATTTATTCGGTCTTTTTTTTATTTTTGATACATGGATTCCAATAAAAAATTAGGACTGATAGGAAAGAATATTTCCTATTCCTTTTCCAAAAAATTCTTTGAAGACAAGTTCCAGAAGCTGATGCTGAAAGACTTTACTTACGATATTTTTGATCTGAATGAAATTGGTGAAGTAGAAACCCTCATGAATGATCCTGAACTTTTAGGATTCAATGTTACCATTCCTTACAAAGAAAAGATTGTTGATTATCTTGACGAACTCAGCGACGAAGCAGAAAAGATTGGTGCCGTCAATTGTGTTCTGATCAGAGACGGTAAAAAAACAGGCTACAATACTGATGCCTTCGGTTTTGAAAAAACACTTCTGCTCCACAAAAAAGCCCATCAGGACAAAGCGCTGATTCTGGGGAACGGAGGTGCCGCAAAAGCGGTAAAATATATGATGGATAAACATGGAATTCCATCACTCACCATTTCCAGAAATTCCGAGATCAATTTCAAGAATATCGACAGTGAGACAGTCCGGAACCATAAGATCATCATTCAGTGCACTCCGGTAGGAACATTTCCAAATGTGGAAGACTGCCTGCAATTCCCTTTTGAAGGTATCACTCCGGAACACCTGATTATTGACCTGATCTACAACCCGAACTACACCCAGTTCATCATTAAAGCCGCTGAAAAAGGAGCCAAAACTGTGAATGGTTATTATATGCTTGAACAGCAAGCAGAAAAAGCTTGGGAAATTTGGAATTTTCAAAAAAAATAAACTAAATTAGTACCTTAATTGGCTTTGCGGCTATATACAATAAGGATATTAACGCCACTCACATAAAAGATTTGCTATGATTACAGAAAACAATCTTTCTGAAAACGAAGAAAACAAAAATTCTAACGAAGTATCTCAAGAAGAAACATCTGAAACACCTGTACCTCATGGTGAAAGCGCTCATGAAGATGACGCAGAACACCTGGAAGAGGAGCATGCTAATGATATTTCTCTGGCTGATGCTTTGAAAGAAATGGAAACTATCATCAACTCGGCCAATGCCGGTGAAAATTTCAAAAGATTCAATCAATTAAAAGAGATAGCAAGCCATTACATTCATGATGAAGTGGAAGACAAAAAGCATGAATATACAGAAGCAGGAAATGCTCCTGAAAACTTCAGCTATGAGCATCCTTTACAATCCAAATTCTCCGCTCTGGTTAATATTTTCAGGGAAAAACATGACAGCTACCAGAAATCTCAGGATGAAGAGCAGAAGAAAAACCTTGACCACCGCCAGAACATCATAGAAAGACTTAAAAACCTTTATACCAATTCTGAACCGGGAACCAATCTCTTCAAATCCATCCGTGAGATCAAAGAAGAATGGTCAAAGGCCGGCCAGGTTGCAAAATCTGAATTCAAGATTCTTAATAATAATTACTTCCACCATCTGAACCAGTTTTATCAGATGCTGGACCTGAATAAAGAATTTCTGGAGCAGGAATTCAGTCATAATTTAGAGAAAAGACAGCATATCATTGCACGCGCTAAAGAACTGGAAAGTGAACCTGTAATTCAGAAAGCCCTGAATGAGCTTCAGTATCTTCACAAGCTTTGGAAAGAAGAAGCTGAACCCGTAGCAGAGGAATTCCGCGAAAAAACATGGGAAGAGTTCAAAGAGATCTCCAACAAGATCCACGAAAGAAAATCTGAACTCTCTGCAGCCATTGAAGGCGAACAGAATGATAATCTTGAAAAGAAAAACCAGATCATCACAGAAATCAAAAAACTGTCTGAACCTTCTGAAACTCCTAACCACAGCTACTGGCAGAATTCGATCAAAAGAGTTGAAGACCTTCGTACTGAATTCTTAAAAACAGGAAGTGTTCCCCGAAAACTGTCCAACCAGAACTGGAATGATTTCAAAACAACCCTCAGAGCTTTCAATACAACAAAAAATAATTATTATAAATCTCTTAAAGGTTCCCAGCAAACCAATCTGGAAGAGAAATTAAAGCTCATCCAGACTGCTCAGGACAATATGAACAATGAAGAATGGGATATCGCCGTTCCTCTGTTCAAAAAGCTTCAGGAAGACTGGAAAAAAATCGGACACGTTCCAAAGAGCATGACCAATAAAATCTGGGACGAATTCCGTGAAGCCTGTAATACGTTCTTCAACAATTACAGAGAGAAAAACAATGCTTCCAACGATAACTGGAAGGAGAATTATAAGCAGAAAAAAGAAATTCTTGAAGAACTGAAAACCGTTTCCAATGACGAAGGCAGTATCGAAAGAATAGAAGCCATAAAAACCGCATGGAACAATATCGGGAAAGTACCGAGAGACAAAATCTCAATCAATACCGAGTTCAACAGAACGTTAAGAGAAAAGCTGAAGCTGAATAAGATCAATGAGCTTGAGCTGAAAGAAGAAGGCTTAACGGAAAACCAGCTTACAGATAAAGCCAGAAAGATCAAGAGCCAGATTTCTGATCTTGAGGGCGAAATTGTAAAACTGGAAAACAACCTGGCATTCTTCAACAAGCCGTCAAGAGAAAATCCTCTTCTTAGAGATACATTCAATACTATCGACGAGAAGAAGGCTCATCTGGAAACCTTAAAGCAGAATCTTCACAATATCATTACCGGAGATTAATTTATTAAATAATATAAAAAAGGCGGAGCAAAGAAATTTGTCTTCGCTTTTTCTTTTTACTTTATGAACAACGACGAATTATATATAAAAAGATGCATTGATCTTGCTCAGAAGGCACTGGGCAAAACCTACCCCAACCCGCTTGTGGGCAGCGTGATCGTTCACAACGGAAAAATTATCGGAGAAGGATATCATCATAAAGCCGGAGAAAACCACGCTGAAATCAATGCTATCGATTCTGTAGAAAATAAAGATCTTATTCCGGAATCTACGATCTATGTTTCACTGGAGCCCTGCGCCCATTATGGAAAAACGCCACCTTGTGCTTTAAAAATTAAAGAACTTGGCTTCAGAAAAGTTGTTATCGGCGCCATGGATTCCCATGACAAAGTGAACGGGAAAGGAAAAAAAATCATTCAGGATGCACGTATTGAAGCGGTTTCTGGAATACTGGAAAAAGAATGTATCGAACTGAATAAAAGATTTTTCACCTATCATGAAAAGAAAAGACCTTACATCATACTGAAATGGGCCGAATCAGGAGACGGATTTCTTGATAAAGATTTTAAACCAACAGCCATTTCAAATTCTTTGGCCAACCAGTTTGTACATCAGCTAAGAGCCGACGAACATGCTATATTAGTAGGAACTCAAACTGCTTTGAACGATAATCCAAGCCTGACTGTAAGAAATGTTGAAGGAACAAATCCTGTGAGAATCCTCATTGATTTTGATCTGAAAGTACCGGAAGATTTTAAAATTTATAATGATGAAGCACCAACTTTGATCATCAACAGCAAAAAAGAAGGCTCTGAAAACAACATAAAATTTATAAAAGCCGGAAAAGAAAGCTTCCTGCACGATCTGATGAATACCCTTTATCAGGAACAAATCCAATCTGTCATCATAGAAGGAGGCAGCTATACTCTACTACAGTTTGTCAATGCAAAACTTTGGGATGAAGCTATTGTGATAAGAAATGAAAGCCTGGAGCTGAAAAATGGAACCAAAGCGCCTAAGCTGGATTTAAAACCTCAAAAGACTAAAATAATCAGAGATAATACAGTTTCATTTTATCTCCCATAGATATAAACTGGTAATCTATGCTTGTAAAAATAATATTAATCCATTTTTATTATTCTACAGTTTAATAATATCAGAAAATCAATTTAACATAATAAAAATTTCACAAAATTGCATTTTAATTTAAAATAAATAATTAACTTCATAGTGAATTAAAGCTTTGAAATCCAAATTATAATTAAATGAAAAATCTAAAGAAAATTTCCAGAATTGGTTTAAAGACTATTACAGGTGGAGTATTTGTAAACTGCACATTACCTACCGGTGAACCTACAAGATGCAGAGACAAATGTCCTCAGGACTTCTGCAGTCCTACCAGTTATATGTGTTTACTTCCCTTAGATTATTGCGGATCATAGGAGAATTCAACGTATCACATGAAAGATAAAGCAAGCCGTCAAAATATTGACGGCTTATTTATTTATGATTGCATAACTTATGTTGTATTTATACTTTTGCATTGATAAAGCCGGCTGTAATGACGTTCGAATATAAAACCATAGAAAAACCCATAGAAAATACCTTATTAAAAGAAAAAGGAAGCAAGTTTATCGGATTTGCCTTTCCGGTCAATAACGAAAGGGAGCTGAAAGAAGCATTGGAAAAAATCCGGACAGAACATCCTAAGGCTACCCACCACTGTTATGCATTCAGAATGGGCCTGGAAGGTGAAAATTACAGGGCAAATGACGACGGAGAACCATCAGGAAGCGCAGGTCTACCCATCTACAATCAGCTTTTAGCCCATGAAATTACCAATGTTCTGGTTATATCAGTCCGTTATTATGGCGGAACAAAGCTCGGGGTTTCAGGTCTTGTAAAAGCCTACAAAGAATGCGCGAAGATTACATTGGAAGAGGCTAAGATCATCACCAAAGAGCTTGAAACAGAAATTGAAATTCAGTTCAACTTCAACCAGCAGAATACTATTTTCACTTTGCTTTCCAAATTTGATGCTAAAGTTTTGAATTTTGATGCCAATGAAAACTGCATTCTCACTGCATCTTTAAAATTAGCTCAAAAAAAAAGCATCTCAGATAAATTATCCGAGATGCAGTATGTTTCATTTGAATTTAAAGATTAATTCCTTCTTCCACCAAGGAGTAAAGAACCCCAATAAAGAAGCTGAGCCAGCGATCCGAGGGCTGCCACAACATAAGTTCTTGCTGCCCATTTTAAACTGTCCTGTACTCCTACAAATTCTTCCTGGGTAACCGTTCCCGTATCTTTAATCCATTTCATTGCTCTGTTACTCGCATCATATTCCACAGGAAGCGTTACAAAAGCAAAAAGTGTAGTCAATGCAAACATTGCTACTCCTATCGCCAAAACTGTAGTATTTCCATTGGGATCATCAATAGATCGTGTTGCAGCCATAATCCCGATTCCTGCAATAAGAACAAACTGCATCAGATTAGAACTTATATTCACAACGGGAACCAGCTTTGAACGCAGATTCAGCATGGAATATCCTACAGCATGCTGCACTGCATGTCCGCATTCATGTGCTGCTACTGCTGCAGCTGCTGCATTTCTCTGCATATAGACTCCTTCTGAAAGGTTAACTGTTTTATCTGCCGGGTTATAGTGATCCGTCAGCTGGCCGGGAACAGAAATTACCTGTACATCAGTGATTCCGTTATCTCTCAGCATTTTTTCCGCAATTTCTTTTCCAGAAAGCCCATTTCTAAGATGTACATTGGAATAGTATTCAAATTTCGATTTTAATCTGGACGAAACCCACCAGCTTATCAGCATTGAAACACCGATAATAATATAATAACCCATCATTTTATATAGATTTTTTGTGTTTAAATTTTAAGCATAATGATGTAAAAACTGTGCCAAAGTATTACATTTTATTATCTATATTTGCTCTCTAATTATCCCTTTATCTATGTCTAAAGTTTCAGTTATTGAAGTGAAGAATCAAGACGAATTAAAAAAATTCGTAAGGTTTCCCATGGATCTTTATAAAAACAACCCTTATTATGTCCCTTCCTTTATTAAAGACGAATTTAAAATTTGGGACATAAAAGAAAATCCGGCCTTAAATTATTCAAAATCCAGGCAGTTTCTTGCCCTGAAAGACAATAAAGTGGTTGGAAGAATAGCCGTGATCATCAATCACAAGGAAGAAAAGGAGTTAGGCATCAGAAAAGTGCGTTTTGGATGGATCGATTTTATTGATGATAAAGAAGTTTCCAGGGCTCTGATCCAAAAAGCAATAGATTACGCCAAAGAAAACAATATTGATAAGATTGAAGGGCCCATGGGCTTTACCAATCTTGATAAAGCAGGAATGCTTACCATGGGTTTTGATAAGCTGGCCACTATGATCGGGATCTACAATTATGAATACTATCCAAAACACATGGAAGATCTTGGCCTGACCAAAGAAAAAGAATGGGTAGAATATGAGATGAATTTCCCTAAGGTCTTGCCGGAAAAAGTAGAAAAATTCAGTGGGCTGATTGCACAGAAATACAAACTTAAAGTTCTCAACTTCAAATCAAAACAGGAAATTCTGCCTTTTGTGGAACCCATGTTTAAACTGCTTGACGAAACTTATAAGCACCTTTCAACCTACACTCCCATTTCGGACGAACAGATACAGACTTACAGAGAAAAATATTTCCCTTTTATAGACAAAAACTACGTGATATGTGTAGTGGATGAAAATAACGAACTGGTATCATTTGCCATCACAATGCCTTCTTATTCAAAGGCTCTGCAGAAATCTAAAGGGAAGCTGTTTCCTTTCGGATGGTGGCATTTTTTACAGGCAGGAAAGAAAAATGACCGCGCCAACTTTTACCTGATCGGAATTCATCCTGAATACCAGAGACGTGGCGTTACAGCCATTATATTCAAAGAAATTTTTGTGCGTTTTACCAGCATGGGGATTGAATTTGCTGAAACCAATCCTGAACTGGAAGAAAATAAAAGCGTTCAGGTACTGTGGCAGGATTATAACCCCGTCAATCATAAAAGAAGAAAAACTTATTCATTATTGATTAATGATAGATGACAGATCGTGAGTTATTAGTGACTTATTTTAATCCGGAAACTGATAACTCATATTTTACACTTCAAAAAAACTGCACTAAAAACCTGAATTTCTTTCGTAAATTTATCCTATGAAACCACACCTCATTGTTTTCGCCGTTCTCATTGCAGCATTTATTGCTTATAACCTCTTTTTTAAGATCGAAGACGACAGGATGAATACTGTAGTTAATATAGCACTTGCCAGCATTCTTTTTGGATATATATCGTTCATGGCCTATTCTATCCTCAAAAAAATGAAGAAATAAATACTATTTTTATTGATTCTAAATTACTGCTTTTCCCTATTTTAATCCCACTTTTAAGCTTATTAATTTCATGCTTTCTTGTTTATTCGCTAAATTTGCAAATTGAGATAATAATGCAAAAATGAATTTACCTGAAAGTTATATTCCAATCCTTATTCAAGCAGGTGTAGCTATCGCATTCGTAGCCGTTTCTTTGCTTGGAGCCCATTTTCTGGGACCAAAACAGAAAAAAGGAAATTCTGTGAAAAACCAAAGCTGGGAATGTGGAGTTCCTGTAGAGGGAAATGCGAGAACACCGTTTTCTATCAAATATTTCCTGACAGCGGTATTATTTGTACTATTCGATATTGAAATCGTATTTTTTTATCCATATGCTGTAAACTTCAGAGAATTTGGGATGGAAGGATTCCTTGCTGTACTTACATTTGTCGCAATTTTCTTCATGGCATTTTTCTATGTATGGAAGCGCGGTGCATTAGATTGGGACAAATAGAGAAATTAAAAATTTTAAATTAAAAATTTTAGATGGGGATTTTAAATTAAATCAATGAGAAGTTAATTTAAAATCTAAAATTTAAAATCTAAAATCATCTACAAGATGTCAGATAACAAACCAGTAATAAGAACAGATGCACCTGCTCCCGAAGGATTTGAAGGAGAAGGGTTTTTCGCAACGAAACTGAGCAGTGTAATCGGGATGGCCAGAAAATTCTCTCTTTGGCCGTTACCATTTGCAACCTCTTGTTGTGGTATCGAGTTTATGGCTACCCTGAACCCTACGTATGACGCTTCAAGATTTGGTATGGAAAGAAACTCTTTCTCGCCAAGACAGGCAGATATGCTGATGGTTTGCGGGACTATATCTAAAAAATTAGGACCTGTCCTAAAAGAAGTGTACACCCAGATGGCCGAGCCAAAATGGGTGGTTGCTGTTGGAGCCTGTGCTTCCAGCGGTGGTATTTTTGACACTTACTCTGTTTTACAGGGAATTGATAAAATTATTCCGGTAGACGTTTATGTTCCCGGATGCCCTCCAAGACCGGAGCAGATCATTGAAGGCGTAATGCAGGTTCAGGCTTTGGCAGAGAGCGAAAGCATCAGAAGGAGAGATATGCCTGAATACCAAAAATTGTTAGATTCTTACAACATTAGCAACTAAAACGGAAATGACGAACGAATTTGTATTAGAAGCAATCACAAGAGAATTTCCGGAATCTGTAATCTCTAGTTCAGAGCCTTATGGAATGTTAACTATTGAAGTAAAAAAAGATGATATCAAAAAGATTATTCATTATCTGAAAGATTCATCATTGGAATTTAACTTTCTTACCGATATCTGCGGTATCCATTATCCTGAATTTCCGGACAAGGAAATCGGTGTGGTGTATCACCTGCACAATATGATGGCTAATGTCAGATTACGCCTGAAGATCTTTATGTCCAGAGAAAATATCGAAGTGGATTCTCTTGTAGATTTATTTGCCGGAGCGAACTGGATGGAAAGGGAAACGTTTGATTTCTACGGAATTAAATTCAAAGGACATCCTGATCTGAGACCTATCCTGAATATGGAAGATCTCGGATACCACCCTATGCTGAAAGAATACCGTCTTGAAGATGGCACCAGAACAGATAAGGACGATAATATGTTCGGAAGATAAAAATAATGCAATAAGCGATAAGCAATAAGCAATAAGCTTAAAGCCTAGAGCCTAGAGCCTAAAGCATTTAAATTATGAAAGATAACTCATTATCTAATATACTTAACCAATACGAAAGTAAGGAACAGATTGACGGACAGCTTTATACCCTCAATTTGGGGCCTACTCACCCTGCGACCCACGGGATCTTCCAGAATATCTTAACGATGGACGGAGAAAGAATTCTTCATGCGGAGCAAACAGTGGGCTATATTCATAGAGCATTTGAAAAAATTTCTGAAAGAAGAAATTATTCTCAGATAACTACCCTTACCGACCGTATGAATTACTGCTCAGCGCCTATCAATAACCTTGGATGGCATATGACAGTAGAAAAACTGATTGGGGTACAGGTTCCAAAACGTGTAGACTATATGCGTGTTATTTTAATGGAATTAGCCAGAATCGGTGATCACCTGATCTGTAACGGGGTAACCGGAATGGACTCAGGAGCTATTACAGGTCTTACTTATATGTTTATCGAAAGAGAACGTATTTACGATATGTATGAGCAGATTTGCGGCGCAAGAATGACAACCAATATGGGAAGAATCGGAGGTTTTGAAAGAGATTTCACTCCAAAATTCCATGAGTTATTAAAAGACTTTCTAAAAACATTCCCGGCAAGATTTAAAGAATTCTGTACTTTATTGGAAAGAAACAGGATTTTCATGGACAGAACGATCGGAGCAGGAGCAATTTCTGCGGAAAGAGCTTTAAGCTATGGTTTTACAGGTCCAAACTTACGTGCAGCAGGCGTGGATTATGATGTAAGAGTTGCACAGCCTTATTCTTCTTACGAAGATTTCGATTTCATTATTCCTGTAGGAACTGCAGGTGACACCTACGACCGTTTCATGGTTCGTCAGCAGGAAATCTGGGAATCACTTAAAATTATCAATCAGGCATACGACAATCTTCCTGAAGGACCATTCCATGCGGATGTCCCTGACTTCTATCTTCCTGAAAAGGCTGATGTTTATCAGAAAATGGAAGCTTTGATCTACCATTTCAAAATCGTTATGGGAGAAACCGATGTGCCAAAAGGAGAAGTTTATCATGCTGTAGAAGGTGGAAACGGAGAATTAGGATTCTATTTGGTGAGTGACGGAGGAAGAAGCCCATACAGACTTCACTTCAGAAGACCATGCTTCATCTATTACCAGGCATACCCTGAAATGATCACAGGTTCTGTAATTTCAGATGCCATCGTTACGATGTGTAGTATGAATATTATTGCGGGAGAATTAGACGCATAATTGAAATTATAAATTTTAGATTACAAATTTTAAATTAATCTAAAATAAGTGTTCAAGATAAATAATAAAAAATGATAAGATTTTTAGACTATGATTTTTTCATCTAAAATTTATAATCTAAAATCTAAAATCTTTAAATATGAGCGAAACAATAGCTTTTAAACCGGAAAGTTTAGAACAGGTACACAAAATTATCGCAAGATATCCTGAGGGAAGACAAAAGTCTGCTCTTCTTCCTGTACTTCACTTAGCACAGAAAGAATTCGGAGGATGGTTAGACGTTCCTGTAATGGATTATGTTGCTGAATTATTAAGTATTAAGCCAATTGAAGTATATGAAGTAGCTACTTTTTATACCATGTTCAATATGAAGCCGGTTGGTAAATATGTTTTGGAAGTATGCAGAACGGGACCTTGCATGGTGTGCGGAAGCGAAAAAATCCTTGACCATATCAGAACCAAACTGAATATTAAAGACGGAGAAACTACCGAAGACGGTATGTTTACCCTGAAGCCTGCTGAATGTCTTGGAGCCTGCGGATACGCACCAATGATGCAGTTGGGTAAATTCTTTCATGAAAATTTAACGATAGAAAAAGTAGACGAAATCCTTGATCTTTGCAGACAGGGACAGGTTGCTTTAGATTAATTAAAATATACGATGAGTAAAAAACTTTTACTTAAAGATGCACATATAGAAGGCATTCGCTACTTTGAAACTTACCGTAAACAGGGAGGTTACACCGCTGCAGAAAAAGCCTTGAAAATGACCCCTGACGAAATTCTTGAAGAAGTAAAAGCTTCAGGACTTCGTGGACGTGGTGGAGCAGGATTCCCGACAGGAATGAAATGGAGCTTTCTGGCAAAACCGGAAGGAGTACCAAGACACCTGGTTGTGAATGCTGATGAATCTGAACCGGGAACTTTCAAAGACAGATATCTGATGGAGTTTCTTCCTCATTTACTGATCGAAGGTATGCTTATATCCTCTTACTGTTTAGGGTCAAACGTTTCTTATATCTATATCCGTGGAGAATACTCATGGATTCCTGATATTTTAGAAGAAGCAATTGAAGAAGCCAAAGCAGCAGGATTTTTAGGTAAAAATATTTTAGGAACCGGCTTCGACTGTGAAATTTATGTTCAGAGAGGTGGTGGAGCTTATATCTGTGGTGAAGAAACTGCATTGCTTGAATCTCTTGAAGGTAAAAGAGGAAACCCAAGATTAAAACCACCATTCCCGGCTGTAAAAGGACTTTGGGAAAGACCAACTGTGGTAAATAATGTGGAATCCATTGCAGCTATCGTTCCGATCATTGATATTACAGGAGCTGAATATGCTAAAATTGGGGTTGGAAGATCTACAGGAACAAAATTAATTTCTGCCTGCGGAAACATCAACAAGCCCGGAGTTTACGAAATCGATATGACCATCACTGTTGAAGAATTCATCTATTCTGATGAATACTGCGGTGGTATTAAAGACGGAAAAAGACTAAAAGCCTGTATTCCGGGAGGAAGCTCTGTTCCTATTGTTCCAGCTAATTTATTACTGAGAACTGTAAACGGAGAACCAAGATACATGAACTATGAATCATTGGCTGACGGCGGTTTTGCTACCGGAACCATGATGGGTTCAGGAGGTTTTATCGTTTTGGATGAAGACCAGTGTATCGTGGAGCACACCATGACTTTAGCGAGATTTTATAATCACGAAAGTTGTGGACAATGTACCCCTTGCCGTGAAGGAACGGGATGGATGTACAAAATCCTGAAAAAAATTGAAAAAGGAGAAGGAAAAATGGAAGACATTGACCTTCTTTGGGATATACAGAGAAAAATAGAAGGAAACACTATTTGTCCATTGGGTGATGCAGCAGCTTGGCCGGTTGCAGCAGCAATCCGCCATTTTAGAGATGAATTTGAATGGCATATTAAAAACCCGGAACTGTCCCAAACACAAAATTATGGATTGGCAAATTATGCAGACCCAATTCCGGCTGTTGAGAAAAATGCGTAGCTAAAAAATAATGAAGAAGTTATTGGTTGTCGGCTTAATGATGTCGGGGTTTGCTTTTGGGCAAATAAAACAGGATACATTAGACAAAGAATATAAACTGGAGGTAGCTCCAAAGAAAGAGAAGAGGCAGAAACCTAATCCTTTGAGCAAGAAAGGTCAGGTGTTTGTTTTTTACGGATGGAACAGAGGAGCTTTCAGTAATTCTGATATCCATTTTACCGGAAACGGATATGATTTTCAGTTGAATAATGTACAGGCAAGAGATAAACCTACCAAGTTCGGAATCGTATATATTGATCCAAGCTGGTTTACCGTAACGCAGTACAATTTCAGAATCGGATATTTTATAAAAGATAATTTAGCCCTTGTTTTAGGAATAGATCATATGAAATATGTAATGAAACAGGACCAGACGGTTGATTTTTCAGGAACAATTTCAGATCCTAAATATGCAGCGATGGTACATAACGGACAGGTGAATTTAGCAGATACCGAGTTCCTTACTTTCGAGCACACAGACGGACTTAATTATGAAAATTTAGGTCTTGAGAAATATAAAAATCTTATTCATAAGAAAAATATAGATTTAGTATGGTCTTACGGAGCAGGAATCGGGGTTATGTTTCCTAAAAGTAATGTAAGGCTTTTTGGAAATGAAAGAAGTGACCGTTTTCACGTTGCAGGAATGGGAACCGATCTCAGATCCAGTCTTAACCTGGTTTTCTGGAAAAACTGGATGATCAGAGCAGAAGCAAAAGCCGGATATATCAATATGTGGGATATTAAAACTACATTGAATAACAAACCGGATAAAGCCCGTCAGGATTTTGTTTTCGGACAGGTCCTTGCAGGAGTCGGATATACATTTAACACGAAGAAGTATAATTAAAATATAGCTTAACGCCTTAAAAGCATAAGCGAAAGCATAGAATATGAGCGAAGAGGTTAAAAAATTCAAAATAACTATAGACGGACAGACTACCGAAGTTTTGCCTGGGACTTCTATTTTGGAAGCTGCCAGACAAATTGGTGGAAAATCTGTACCTCCTGCAATGTGCTACTACAGCAAATTGGAAACCAGCGGAGGGAGATGTAGAACTTGCTTGGTCGAAGTTTCGAAAGGATCCGAAGCAGATCCGCGTCCTATGCCTAAATTAGTTGCAAGTTGCAGAACTAACGTAATGGACGGTATGGAAGTGAAGAATCTTTCTTCCGAAAAAGCTCAGGAAGGCAGAAAAGCCGTTACCGAATTCCTATTGGTAAACCATCCTCTGGATTGCCCTATCTGCGACCAGGCCGGTGAATGTCACCTACAGGATCTTGGGTACGAGCACGGAAACCTTGAGACAAGAACCGAATTTGAAAGAAATACTTACGAAGCAGACGATCTTGGTCCGAATATCAAGCTGAATATGAACCGTTGTATTCTTTGTGCAAGATGTGTATTGGCAGCCAACCAGTTAACTGGTGAAAGAGAACACGGAATTCTTTTCAGAGGAGATCACGCTGAAATTTCTACCTATTTAAATAAAGCTTTGGATAACGACTTCATCGGAAACATTATTGATGTTTGTCCGGTTGGAGCCTTAACAGACAGAACTTCCCGTTTTGCAAGCAGAGTTTGGTTCACAAAACCGATGAATGCTTCTTGTAAATGTGATAAATGTTCAGGAAAAGCTGTAGTTTGGATGAAAGGTGATGAAATTGTAAGAGTTACTGCCAGAAAAGACCAGTGGGGTGAAGTAGAAGAATTTATCTGCGATACCTGCCGTTTCGAAAGAAAAGAACTTTCTGACTGGAATATCGAAGGCCCTAGACATATCGACAGACACTCGGTAATTTCATTGAACCACTACGAAAAACCTAAGGATGAGCTGAGAGTATTGGATAATCCTATGGCGAAAGAAATCAGTGAAAAAGACGAAAAATAATAATAAATTATAAATTTTAAATTATAGATTTTAAATGACTTCATAATCTATAATTTAAAATCTAAAATCTAAAATTCAGAATGGATTTACTAACATTTAAAATTATACTTGTACTGGCGCTTTTCCTGTTATCTCTTACGATAGCAGCCTACTCTACCTGGGCAGAAAGAAAAGTTGCATCTATCATGCAGGATAGAATTGGTCCCAACAGAGCAGGACCTTTCGGATTGCTGCAGCCTCTTGCCGACGGTGGAAAGTTTTTCTTTAAGGAAGATTTTACCCCTGCCAATGCTGAAAAGTTTCTTTTCGTATTAGGGCCGGCTTTGGTTATGTTTATTTCATTAATTACAGGAGCGGTTATCCCTTGGGGTAAAACCTTGAATTTTGGTGGAATTTCTTACGATTTACAAGTAGCAAATATCGATGTTGGTGTACTTTTCATCATCGGAATGGCTTCCATCGGTGTATACGGAATCATGATCGGAGGATGGGCTTCGAATAACAAATATTCATTATTAGGTGCTATCCGTGCTTCTTCCCAAATGATCTCTTACGAGCTGGCAATGGGATTAGCATTACTTTCTATCATTATGATGACGGGAAGTTTGGATTTAAAAGAAATTACAGAAAGCCAGACTACAGGAAAACTTTGGGGAGTTATTCCCTGGGTTTCCGGTTTAAACTGGAATATTTTCTACCAGCCGATTGCTTTCCTTGTATTCTTCGTAGCTGCCCTGGCAGAAACCAACAGACACCCTTTCGATTTACCTGAGTGCGAATCTGAATTGGTAACAGGATATTCTACGGAATATTCTTCCATGAAACTGGGATTATATATGTTCGGCGAATATGTGAACATGTTTATCTCCAATGCTTTCATGGTTGTTCTTTTCTTCGGTGGTTACAACTATCCCGGAATCGAATGGGTAACTCAGAACTGGGGTGAAAACGCTGCAGGAATATTGAGTATCGTAGCATTCTTAACGAAAACGGTAATCGGAATTCTGATCTTCATGTGGATCAGATGGACGCTTCCAAGATTTAGATATGACCAACTGATGCACTTAGGATGGAAAACTTTGATCCCGATGGCATTAGTAAACCTATTGATTACAGGTGCTGTAATTTTAGCATTTGCCAACTAGAATAATTTGAAAATGAGATGATGTGATGATGTGATAATATGGTGATGCGGGAAATAAAAACCCACTTCCATCTTCTAACATCTAACGTCTAACATCTAACATCTATAATTAAATGAAACTTACAAACAGATCAAAAGTTGTTTCCAAAAAAGAAATGACCCTTGCTGAAAAAATCTACCTTCCTGCTATTTTTACAGGGATGGGGATTACATTTAAGCATGCTGTAAGAACCGTGATAAAAGGTGCTCCCGCAGTATATTCATATCCGGAAGTACAGAAACCGAGAACTACCATCTGGAGAGGTCAGCACGTTCTGAAAAGAGACGAAGAAGGCAGAGAAAGATGTACGGCTTGCGGACTTTGTGCTGTAGCCTGTCCTGCAGAAGCCATTACCATGACGGCTGCAGAAAGAACAAAAGAGGAAAAAGGTCTTTACAGAGAAGAAAAATATGCTTCTGTATATGAAATCAATATGCTGAGATGTATTTTCTGCGGGATGTGTGAAGAAGCCTGTCCGAAATCTGCTATTTATCTTACAGACAGATTGGTGGATGTAGAAACCAACAGAGGCTCTTTCATCTATGGAAAAGATAAATTGGTTGAAAAAATAAATGAAAGGATTGATATTACGACAAGACAGTCCGAGAAACAAAAAAATGCGGTAAAATAATGGATCAGTTTTTATTTTTCTTGGTGGCGTTTTTAGCAGTAGCTAGTGCAGTATATTTTGTATTTGCAAGAAATCCTCTCTATGCTATTCTGTCATTAATTGTTACAATGTTTTCAATTGCCGGAATGTACATTCTTCTGAATGCCCAGTTCCTTGCGATCATTCAGATTATAGTATATGCCGGAGCCATCATGGTATTATTCCTTTATATCCTGATGATGCTTAACCTTAATAAGCAAGACGAAAGTAAGAAGAACAATACTTTAAAATTTGTTGGAGTTTTTACAGCCGGTCTTCTGTTAATTGGAATTTTAGGGGTATTCAGAGGCGTTCAGGACAATCACATTGTTGTTGAGAATGTAGATAAGGGTGTAGGTCTTACGAAAAATCTGGGCAGACTTTTGTTTAATCAATATGTTTTACCGTTTGAGCTTGCTTCTATCCTGATTTTGGCAGGTATTGTAGGTGCGGTATTAATCGGTAAAAAAGATTTATAAAATTATGGGAGAAGTAAATACATTTATACAAAGCGTCCCTCTTAACTATTTCATCATACTTTCTTCAGTATTGTTTTCTCTAGGAGTATTGGGAGTATTGTTAAGAAAAAACGCTATTGTTATTTTGGGCTGTGTAGAGCTTATGCTGAATTCTGTAAACCTTTTATTGGCTGCTTTTTCAGCGTATAAGGGAAACGGAGACGGACAGCTTTTAGTTTTCTTCATTATGGTGGTAGCCGCCGCTGAAGTAGCGGTAGGTCTGGCAATTATTGCTATGCTGTATAGAAATACCCGTTCTGTGGATGTTAGTATATTTAATAAATTAAGAGGATAAGGAATGGAAAATTTAGTGTATGCAATAGTACTTTTACCACTATTAGGGTTTCTTATTAACGGTTTATTCGGGAAAAATCTTCCAAAAATATTTGTAGGCTCTCTGGCTACAGCTATGGTTTTCGGGTCATTCTGTATCGCAGTAAGTCTTTTCATGAAATTTGATTCTGAAAGTCAGCCGATCATTGTAAAAGCATTTGAGTGGTTCACCGTAAACGGGGTTCAGATCAATTTCGGATTCCAGATCGATCAGCTTTCTTTAATGATGGTCATGATCATCACAGGGATCGGTTCATTGATCCATTTATACTCTATCGGATATATGAGCCATGACAAAGGTTTCTATAAGTTCTTTACTTATCTGAATCTTTTCATCTTCTCCATGTTACTTTTAGTGATGGGAAGCAACTACCTGATCCTGTTTATCGGATGGGAAGGCGTAGGTCTTTGTTCTTATCTGTTAATCGGATTCTGGTATACCAATGAAGAATACGGTAAAGCGGCAAGAAAAGCGTTCATCATGAACAGAATTGGTGACCTTGCCTTACTGATCGGAATTTTTATGATCGCTGCTCAGACTAATGCGGTGGATTATCTTACAGTAGCACAGAACTCTTCAAAATTTGAATTAGACGGAACAGTAATTATCTTTATTACAGCCAGCTTATTTATCGGAGCTACCGGTAAATCTGCTCAGGTTCCTTTATATACATGGTTACCGGATGCGATGGCCGGACCTACTCCAGTATCAGCGTTGATCCACGCGGCAACAATGGTAACGGCAGGTATCTATTTGGTGGTAAGATCAAACTTCTTATTTACTTTGGCACCTACGGTTCAGGGAGGAATTTTATTCATCGGATTCTTAACAGCTGCTTTGGCTGGATTCTATGCACTCCGTCAGAACGACATCAAAAAAGTATTGGCCTACTCTACCGTTTCACAGCTTGGATTCATGTTCATTGCTTTAGGATTGGGAGCTTATACAACAGCGATGTTCCACGTAATGACCCATGCATTCTTCAAAGCTTTATTATTCTTAGGTGCCGGTTCTGTAATCCACGCAATGAGCAACGAGCAGGATATGCGTTTCATGGGAGGTCTGAAAAAATATATCCCTATCACACACGCTACTTTCCTTATCGGAACATTGGCTATCTCAGGTTTCCCTCTATTATCAGGGATGATCTCAAAAGACGAAATTTTAGTAGCAGCATTCGCTAAAAACCCTGTTTACTGGGTTATCTTATTTGCTTTAGCGGCCATGACTGCAACCTATATGTTCAGACTGTACTATCTTACATTCCACGGAGAGTTCAGAGGTACGGAAGAACAAAAACATCACTTACACGAAAGTCCGTCTAATATGACCCTTCCGTTGATCGTTCTGGCTATCCTTTCTGTGCTTGGAGGTTTTATTAACCTTCCTCACTTCATCGGACACGGTCATTATGCAAAATTAATGGAATGGCTGAAGCCTGTTCTTACCGAGCAGAGCTACAAGCAGATGGAAGCTACCCTTTCGGGAGTTCCGTTTGGGACTGAAATGATCTTATTGGGGGCTACAGTGCTGATGTTCTTCTCCGTATGGTTTATCGTGAAAAACACCTACGTGAAAAAGAAAAAAATGGCTCTGGCAGAAGAAAGCTATACCGGATGGGAAAAACTTTCTGCTAAGAAATTATATGTAGACGAACTTTACAATGCATTGATTGTAAAAACTGTTGAAGGATTAGGACGCGGAGGAAAGATGTTCGATAAGGGGATCTTAGACCGTTTTGTAGACTTCGTAGGCGAAGGCGCTGAAGACAGCGGAAAAGCGATGAAGCGTATCCAGAACGGGAATGTAGAGACTTATATTCTTATCATGTCTTTAACAGTGGGAATTATACTGATTGTTAACTTTATATTACAATAATGTCTGGTTTATTATTAACATTATTACTATTACCTCTAGTAGGTTCGGGATTAGTTTTTGCATGGAAAAATAAATCCAGCAAATATTTGGCGCTAGGAATAGCTTTGATCCAAATGCTTATTACTTTCTACATCACAGCGGATTTCAATTTTAATCCAACGGTAGACAGTGTACTGCAGCACGAGATCAATTATCCCTGGTCACAATTTATCAAAAGCTCACTGCATTTCGGAATTGACGGAATGAGTCTGCTTCTATTATTGCTGACCAATATTTTAACGCCAATCATTATTTTATCTTCTTTTAACGAAAATGTAAGCTACAGAAATACATTCTACGGCCTGATTCTGCTGATGCAGTTCGGTCTTGTTGGAGTATTCACTTCTTTAGACGGACTGTTGTTCTACATTTTCTGGGAAGTAACCCTGATTCCGATCTGGTTCATTGCCGGACTTTGGGGCCAGGAAAATAAAAGATTTGAATTCACTACGAAATTCTTCGTTTATACATTCGTTGGGTCATTATTTATGTTAGCCGGATTGATCTATGTGTACAACAACTCTGCATCATTCGCTTTAACAGATTTATATAACGCTCAGCTTAATGAAACACAACAGACGGTGGTATTCTGGTTTATCTTCTTTGCATTTGCAGTGAAATTGCCGGTATTCCCTTTCCATACGTGGCAGCCGGATACGTATACCTACTCTCCTACTCAGGGATCCATGCTTTTATCAGGGATCATGCTGAAGATGGCGGTGTACGGTGTTATCCGTTATTTACTTCCGATCACTCCGCTTCCTATTGCAGGAATCTCAGGACAGATCGTCATTATCCTGGCTATCGTAGGGATTGTTCACGGTGCATTGATTGCGATCATCCAGAGCGATATGAAGAGAATCATTGCGTATTCTTCTTTCTCTCACGTAGGATTAATGGTAGCAGGGATTTTCTCTTCTGCGGTGATCACTTTAAGAGGAACATTCAATATTGAAGGAGCTGAAGGAGCATTGGTACAGACTTTTGCCCACGGTATCAACGTAGTGGGATTATTCTACTGCTGTGATATTTTATACAAGAGATTTAAATCAAGAGACATCAGACAAATGGGAGGGTTAGCGAAAGTGGCGCCGAAATTTGCCGTGCTGTTTCTTATTATTATATTAGGTTCAATGGGAGTTCCATTGACTAATGGATTTATCGGAGAATTTATTTTGCTGAAATCGGTATATGATTTCAACGGTTTGGCTGCAGTAATTGCTGGTCTTACGGTAATTTTTGCTGCTGTATATCTATTGAGATTCTACGGAAAAGCAATGTTCGGACAGGGAAATGATGCAGTATTAAGTACCGCAAAAGACTTATCTGCAGTAGAGTTTTCTGTATTGGCAAGTATAGCGGTTTTTGTGATCGTATTTGGTATTTTCCCACAACCGATAATCAATATGGTGAATAGCTCGCTGACGTTTATTTATACAGCAATGGCCAGCTAAAAAATTAAAAGATTTAAAAATTAAAAAATTAAGAGATTAGAGAAGAGTAAGAAGAAAGGAGACAAGTAGATTAGAGACGGGAGATTATTCCACTGGGCTTTAAACTCTGAACCTTAAACTTTAAAATCTCAACTTAAAATCTCACATCTCAAATCTATATTATGAGTGTTTTAATTATTGTTTTCCTAACTGCAGTTATTGCGTTATTTTCAGGAGTTTTTGAACAGGGAAAATTCGCAAGATACATTGGGATTTTAGGATTGATCGTCGCTTTATATGTAAGCTTTTTACCTGAATGTGCTTTCTTCGAAAAGTACAGACACATGTATGAATATACTGCAAATACAGCGTTATTCACCAAAATATCTATTGTAACAACCTTATTGTTATTCTTTCTGGGAGGTTTTGCGTTCAGCAACCACAGAAGCCACCAGTCGGAATTATATGCACTGATGCTTTTTGCATTATGCGGAGGAATCATTCTTTTTGGATTCCAGAATATGGTAACCCTTTTCTTGGGAGTAGAAATTCTTTCCATTCCGCTGTATGTAATGGCCGGTGCCAACAAAACAGATCTAAGATCAAATGAAGCTTCGATCAAGTATTTCCTGATGGGTGCATTTGCGACAGGTTTCTTGCTGTTCGGGATTGCATTTATTTACGGAAGTACCGGAAGTTTTGATTTATATAAGATCCAGGATTTCGGAGTGAAAAACCCTAAAGACGTTATGTTTATTTTAGGAGTTCTTCTTATTCTTTGTGCGCTGGCATTCAAAGTAGCATTGGCACCTTTCCACATGTGGAGTCCTGATGTATATTATGGAGCCCCTTCACTTATCACTGCATTTATGGCCAGTGTGGTAAAGATCTCAGGATTCTTTGCTTTATTCAGATTGATGACTATCGGATTTGGAGGCGTTACTGAAGAATGGATCAATGTGTTTGGCGTATTCCTGATCATCACATTGCTTTTAGCCAACGTTATGGGTCTTGCCCAGACCAATGCAAAAAGGATGCTCGCCTACTCCTCTGTTTCCCATGCAGGATATATCGGGTTAGTTTTCTTCGGAATGACGAGCCTTTCTACTTATAATTTAGCGTTCTATTTATTTGCTTATGCCTTATCAACGGTAGGAGTTTTCATGTGTCTGATTTATGTTGAAAAATTAAAAAGAGAAACTTCCTTCGGGGCTTTCAAAGGATTGGCAAAATCTGAACCTCTATTGGCTACAGTTGCGGCGATCTCTATGCTTTCAATGGCAGGAGTTCCGTTAACAGCCGGTTTCATGGGGAAATTTGCTTTATTCTCCCAGGCAATGAATTCAACGCACGGGGTTTTCTTAGTATTGGTAGCTGTATTAGGTTCTGCAGTATCTATTGCATACTATTTAAGACTGATCATTTCAATGTTCTTCTTCAAAGAAACAACATTCAAATCTTCAGAAAAAGTAACCCTTACTTACAATATTGTAGCGGTATTTGTAATTGCATCAATTATCATATTAGGAGTTTTCCCTGATCTGTTTGCTAGACAGTTCGGATTGTAAGATCCCAATATAAAATATACAGAAGCACAACTTTTCGGTTGTGCTTTTTTTGTGGCTATAACAAGAGATATTAAAGTCTAATAGATTTTTAATGCAAAGTTCTATTTTAAAAACCGCTCAATTTAAGGAAAGCAAAGAGGTATGACAAGCCGCTGATTAAGCTGCTGGATAAAACATGTACTTCATCAAATCAATCAAAGATTGATTCCTTATTTGCAACCTAAAAATATAAAGTATCAAGATAAAACTTTGCGTTAAAGATAAAATATGAACAATAATTTTTTATCTTAAAAATATACTCGCAGCTTTCGCCTTCATATTTTTTCGCAAAACTGCAGAATTTTTCAAAAAAGAAAAGAAGTAACAAATAATGCTCTATCAATATTCGGATTTTGTTTAAGAAAAATACGCAAAGCTGTTATAAATATGGTTTTCATCCATTTACAGTCTACTTGAAAGTGGCGTTTTTTTCATAACTTTACTTTAAATTACAGCTCTTGGCTAATCTTTACAAAAAAGACGCTCCATTTCAGGTTCTCATATCATTCAAAAAATATTTGGATGTACTGGAACATATCCGTTACAACGACCGTTTGGAGTACAGGGTTAATTATGCCGAATCTTTAATTGAAAGAACAAAAAAATTTCCTGAGCTAAGAGACGGATTCCTGGATGAAGCCCTTCTCGAAAAACATGAAGACCTCATCAGGCAGCTTCTTGCAGACTTGTTTCCTACCGGTCTTACACACAATGAAATCAAAGCAGCCAGTGTTCCGCTTTCCAAAACTACTTTCAACTATACCGAAAGATTCAAAAGTATACTTAAAGATGCCGGAAAAGATTTTGAAATAGAGCTGAGGAATATCGGGGACGATGAATTTTATGTCTTCTGCTGCTGCCTTATCCTTCAGAGTTACTTCAAAAGAGACATCAAAAGTACCATGCCTCTTTATTATGATATCCCAAACAAACTGGGAATCATGAAACATTACAAAATTACAGTCAATTCGGATTTTACAGAGGTTTATCCCACTGAGGAGGCAAAAATCCCAACAGATGATGTGCTGGATATGCTGCTTGAAAATCTGGACGATTTTAAACTCTGGAAAAAATATTTTCCTTCAAAATCATGGGTGTTAAAAGGCTTCACTATTGTTTCCCTGGTAGACTGCACTTCTGAAGTGGCCCTGTCCGATCTTAAGTCCAGTATGATAGAAATTGATCCGGAGGATTTGAGCCCGGATGAAAATCTTGTTGAAATTTTCAAGTCATATTTTGATGTCCCGGAGCTTAATTTCGGGCTCATGCTTTTCGACAAGAAAGATCAGAAACTTGGCAGGCTTCCCATCTACGAAAATGTTTTCACCCATCATGTCCTGGATTTCTGGATCAATGCATTTGACGAGGAAACCCGGAAAAATACTTTTACCAATTTAAATCATAATTCCAAACCGATTGTCATCTCGAATGTCGACAATCTGGATGACAGCATCAAAGAACTTCCTTCTTTCAGTATTTTAAGGGACAACAATATCAACAGCTTCATGGTGATTCCGATCATGAAGGATAACGAGCTTCTGGCTATTATGGAATTTACATCTCCGCAAGCCAACAGTTTCAACGGTTTAAAACTGAAAAAAATGGAGTTTTTCACTGATATGATTCTGTTCTCCCTGAACAGATTCAGCTTTGAAAAAAACTACCAGATAGAAGCCATTATCCAGCGTGAATACACCTCTATCCACGACAGTGTGGTATGGAAATTCAGGAACGAAGCCGAAAAATATTTCAATGCTTCACTGGGAAAAAAAATGTACACACTGAAACAGATCTCCTTCAAAAACCTGACGCCACTGTTCGGGTTCTCGGATATCCGCTCCTCTTCAGAGAAACGGTTTAATCTGATGCTTGAAGATCTCAACCAGCAGCTTGAAAGCCTTCATGATATTTTCACGCTCATCAATTCCGATTCAGAAAAATACCTTCTGGCTCTTGATGTTTTTGAAAACGAACTAAACAACGAAATCAAGGCTGATACGGAACAGCGTCTTCAGAGACTTTTGAGAGAGGAAGTCCACCCCTATCTGCAGGGGAAACTTGAATTGAAAACCGACAGGGAAATAAAAAATAAAATCAAAGATTATTTTACACAGGTTTTTGCTCAAACCGATCTGTTTTATGCCAACAGAAAAAATTTAGATGATTCCATAACGCTGGTCAACAGGAAACTTGCCGACATGCTGGATGAGAGCCAAGTGAAAGCCCAGCAGATCTTCCCGCATTATTATGAGAGGTTTAAATCTGATGGTGTAGAGCATAATCTGTATATCGGGCATAATATTGCTCCGGATCTCAGCTATACATCCAAAGTGGTCCACAAATTAAGATACTGGCAGCTGAAGACGATATGCAGTATGGAACGCGAATTCCAGACTTTCAAAAAAAGCCTGCCGATACAGCTTGATATCGCCTCATTGCTTTTTGTCTATAATGAAAAGATAGATATCCGCTTCAGGATGGATGAAAAACGTTTTGATGTAGACGGTGCCTACAATTCGTATTATGAAATTGTAAAAAAACGTCTGGATAAAGCCCACATCAAAGACTCTTCAGAAAGAATTACCTGCCCCGGAAAAATTACCATCGTTTATTTCGGGATGGAAAACCAGAAAGAATACCTGGAATACATCAATAAACTTCAGAAAAAAGAAATTCTGCAGAATGATATAGAGTTTTTAAAAGTAGAGGATTTGCAGGGGATTACAGGTTTACTGGCACTGAGAGTTTCTTTAACCCAAGATTAATCAATAAAATAAGAATCCGGCTTTTTCAGCTCACCCTGTGGTATTCCTGCCTGCTCGAAAATAGAATATTCAATCGTTCTGCATATGCTGTTCAGGGCAAGATCATTTTCCTCCTCTCCAAACGGCTCACCTATTTCCTGAATAATAGCATCCAGCGCAATAAATGTATAGCTGATCAGCAAAACAATCAAAGGCATCATCCAGCCCAGACTGTCCACCAATCCGAACGGCAGCCAGAAACAGTACAGATAAACCGTACGGTGAAGCAGCACACTGTAAGCAAAAGGCAAAGGCGTATTGTAAATCCTCTCACATCCTCCTGAAATATTGGAAAACTGGTTCAGCTGGTGATCCATAAAAGTCATAACAATCGTATCAATATTTCCTTTCTGCCGCTGTTCATTCAGCCAGTCGGCAATAAAACCGAGAATGATGCTGGGGATAAATTTTTTATCTTTCAAATGTTCCGCATGTTCCGGGGAAAGAAGTCTCGTTAAATGCTCTGTTCCGGACTTGTCTCGCAGCTGATAATTCAGGGACCAGCAGAATGCCGAAACCATTTTGATAATTTTTTCTTTTTCTTCTTTAGCCTCGGGCGAGAAATCATTTACCAATGAAAGGATCTGCCTTGTAAAAGACCTTGTTTCTATCACCAATGATCCCCACAGCTTGCGTCCTTCCCAGAAACGGTCATAGCTTGCTGAATTGCAGAATCCCATGAAGATGGCCAGTGCAAGGCCTATCAGCGTAAAAATAGTAGGATTAAGATGTACTTTATAATCGAAAATTTTTCCTTTAAAAAAATAGATCAGCAGTGAAAATGTTAAAATAACACCCAGCTGGACAACAATTTTCTTCAATACGGAACCTCTCCATATAAACAACATTTTCAGCCAATTGGTACGCTGTCTTACAATCATTTGTCTCTGTTTTTATTAAAGCGAAAGAAAAGCATAGGCAAAAGAAAGTACGGAAATAATAATTCCTGCCATAAATATCTTATAAGTTACGGATAAAAGCTTGTATTTTCTGTCAAGAACTTTCCCCAGGAAATAAAGGTCTTTCACCATAGAATCATAAATATAATCCCGGTCCTTGATGAGATCTTTCATCGCATCCTGAAAATCGCCGAATAACATTTGATGAAAGTTTCCAAAAAACAGCAGGTTTACTTTTCTGTCTGCAATATCCTGAGCTGTAAAATTCGTTTTGGTCACATTCGGTTTTGTGGACAAGATCGCAAATATAATGGTGAGTACACTTGAAGTAAGCAATACAAAGCTAGGAATGATAAGGTGTGCATTCTTTGGGGTATCCAGTTTGGGAACCAGTACAGAAAGACAGACTGAAATGATGATGGCATTTACGGAAAGAAGAATATTCGCTTTACTGTCAGCAATATCGCTCAGCCTTGTATGATTATTCAGCGTTACTCTGAACAACGTGTCTACGCTGCGGTCAGATTTGGGCTCTTTCGGTTCTTTCTTATTATCTGTATTTTCTTTTTTATCCTCTTCTTTTTCGAGCTTTTTTTCTATTTTCTTGATGTTTTTCTTTTTCAGAGGTTCCCAGTTTTCCTTTGCATAATCTGTGTAATAATGATGCTTATTTTTAAGCATTTCAAGATTTCCGGCGTTCCACTCGTCGTTGGAGAAACATTTTACATTGGTAAGTTCCCATTCTTTTCTCAGCGCATCGGAAATATCATTGTAATCATGGCTGGCAAAATGACTGCAGTCCGCATCTTTTACAATCTTTTCCAGAAGATTTTGCGGCTCATAGGTGATTTTAGTAGCCAGAATCAATTGAGAAACATCATGAATAAAGTTTTCAGGATAATTTTCCTGCTTCAGAAAATCAGTAAGGATGGCTACTCCTTTTTCTTCATGATTCTGTGCACATTCTATGTAACCCGTATCATGGAACCACAGTGCCAGAAGCACCTTCTCCTGATCCTCTTTGGAAACAGGCATATTTCGCATGATCTCTTCGGCCTTATTTACCGTATAGGTCGTGTGAATAAAATTATGATAAAAGTATACGGAAGATAACTTATCTTTGAATAAGATTTCTACATAATCTTTAGCTTTGTGTAAAATATTCATCCCTGAATTTTTGTTAATGTAAATTTATGAATTTATCCTTTAAAACTCATTTAAAAAAAACTTCTATTGCCTTTCGGACAGTATTATCTGCAGGAGTTCTCTATTCGTGCGCAACATATAACGTAAAAAAGGGTAAAAACTTATTTGAAATAAACAATTCTGATGTAAAATCTGAAAATGATTTTAAAATCTTCCTGATCGGGGATGCCGGAAATGCAGATGAGCCTCAGGCACAGAACACCTTAAATTTACTTAAAAGCAAACTGGATTCGGCAGACAGCAATTCTATGCTGATCTTTCTGGGTGACAATATCTATCCCAACGGATTGCCTGAAGAATCTGACAAAGCGTATGCATTGGCCAAGCAAAAACTGGAAAACCAGCTTGCCATTACCAAAAATTTCAAAGGAAAAACTCTGGTTATTCCGGGAAATCATGACTGGAACAGTGGTCTGGGAGGGCTAAAAGCACAGGAAGATCTTGTGAAAGCCTATTTCAACGACAAAAAAGCTTTTCTTCCTAAAAATTCCTGTGGAATTGATGATATCAGTTTATCGAAAGATATCAAACTTATCGTCATCGATACCGAATGGGCATTGGTCAACTGGGATCAATATCCTGGTATCAATAAAAACTGTACAATCAAAACACGTGAGGATTTCTTTACAGAGTTTAAAGATCTCGTCAACAAAAACCAGGATAAAAAGATCGTTGTTGCCCTGCACCATCCTGTAATCAGCAGCGGAACCCATGCGGGATTCAATTCTGCAAAATCACATCTTTATCCATTGAAAAGTAAGATTCCCGTACCGGTTGTTTCAAGTGTGATCAATATTTTAAGAAGCTCTTCAGGAGCAAGTTTAGAAGATATTAATAACCAGCACTATGCAGATCTGGCCAACCGGTTAAAGAGCATTGTTCAGGATAAGGAAAATATTATTTTTGTTTCCGGACATGATCATAATCTGCAGTATCATGAAGAAAGGAATATCAGGCAGATTATCAGCGGCGCGGGTTCTAAAACGGATCCTGCCACTATTGCTGAAAAAACAGATTTCTCTTACGGAGGAAGTGGGTTTGCCGTTCTGAATATCAGAAAAGACCAGAGCACAGATGTTGAATATTTTTCGACAAAAGATAACAGCATTAAAAAACTTACCCATATCTCTGTGACCTCAAAACCGGATGTTTTTGTGAATAATTATCCCAAAGATTTTCCGGCCACAGCCACTTCAAGCATTTATCCTGTGAAGCTGACCCAAAAAGGACCTGTTTACCGTTGGTTATGGGGCGAGCACTACCGGAAATATTATGGAATTCCAATTGAGGCGTCTACGGCAGATCTTGCTTCGCTGAATGGCGGCTTTACCCCTTTCAGAGAAGGCGGAGGCAATCAATCGAACAGCTTAAGGCTGAAAGCGGCAGACGGACAGGAATTTGTGATGAGAGGCGTGAAAAAAAGCGCCGTCCGTTTTCTGAATAATATGGCTTTTAAGAAAAGTACTTTCGGGAATGAGCTGAATAACACATTTCCTGAAAAGTTTCTGCTCGATTTTTACACAACCAATCATCCGTTCACCCCTTTTTCAGTAGGAAATATGGCTGATAAGCTCGGCATCTTTCATAGTAATCCGAAATTATATTACATCCCGAAGCAATATGCCTTAGGAGAATATAATAAAAATTATGGTGATGAAATGTACATGATTGAAGAGCGCTTCTCTTCTGATCCTAAAACGCTGGCTTCGCTGGACAATGCCAAAGATATTGTTTCTACAGATGATGTCCTGAAAAATTTCACCAAAAATTATAAATATTCCGTAGACCGTGAATCGTACATAAGAGCAAGAATCTTTGATATGCTGATCGGTGACTGGGACAGGCATTCGGACCAGTGGAAATGGGCGGAATACCAGGATGGAGACAATGTTGTTTACAAACCGATCCCGAAGGACAGGGATCAGGCTTTCAGCCGGTATGACGGTGCTGCTTTCAAGCTTATTATGAATGTTCCGGCTATCCGCCATATGAAAACCTTTAAAGAGGAAATCAAAAATGTAAAGTGGATCAATATGGAACCCTATCCGTTGGACCTTGTCTTTTTAAAAGGAGCTTCACAGGAAGAATGGACTGCACAGGCAAAATATATCCAGGAACATCTTACTGATGCGGATATTGATGATGCATTCAGCAATCTTCCTAAAGAAGTAAAAGATGAGACCATTGCTGATATCCAGCGTAAATTAAAAATCAGAAAAACAAAGCTGCAGGATTATGCTGCCAGGTATTATGATGTGCTGCAGGAAAAGGTTCCTCTTGCAGGGACGGTAAATCCTGATAAGTTCGTTATTACAAAAACAGCCCACTCCATCAATGTAAAGCAGTATAAATTAGATAAAAACAAAGAAAATCCAGAATTGGTTTTTGAAAAAACGTACGAGGATTCTAAAACAAAGGAGCTCTGGATCTATGGCCTTGAAGATGATGATATTTATGAAGTATCAGGGGAAGGAAGACCTAAAACGAATATCAGGCTGATTGGCGGTTACAACCATGATGTTTACCATATTGCAGACGGAAAAAGTGTGAAGATTTATGATTTTAAAAGTCAGAAAAATACTTATAATGGTTCCGGAACCAAAAATATTTCTGATGATTACGATATCAACACCTACAATTACAAGCATCCGAAATATAATTTCTTTGCCGGCTATCCTAATGCAGATTACAACCCGGATGACGGTGTGATTTTGGGTGTTCTGGCTAATTATACGGTCAATAATTTCATCCGCGATCCTTATACCCAAAAGCATAGTCTTAAGGTTAATTTTTATACCGCAACCGGAGGTTTTAATGCCGCCTACAAAGGAATTTTCAAAAAAGCAATATCCGGATGGGATTTCAATCTTGATGCAGCTTATACGACTCCCCGGTTTTCTGAAAATTTCTTCGGACTGTCCAATGAGAGTAAATACGATAAAGAAAATGCAGAAAGAGAATACAACAGGGCAAGAATTTCCAAGTTCAATTTTGCTCCTTCTATCTCTAAAAAGAGCTGGATGAATCTTCAGCATCAGTTCCAACTGACGTTTGAAGATAATAAGGTACAGAGAAACGGCGACCGTTTTGTAGATCAGTCACCTGACGTGAGACCTGAGGTTTTTAAAAGCCAGCAGTTTGCAGGGGCCAATTATACCTTCAGCTTCAAAAATCTTGATAACAATGCCTTTCCTACTTTAGGGCTGGAATTACTGATGAATGCAGACTGGAAAACCAATCTCTCTGATACCAACAAAAATTTCTTTACCCTGAACGGAACACTGACGATAGACCACAGACTTGACAAAAGAGGAAATTTCGTTTTTGCGAATTCCAGCAATGCCATGTGGATCAGCAATAATAATTTCGAATTCTACCAGGCAGCAAGCATAGGCGGCAACAATGGGATGAGGGCTTTCCGGAACGACCGGTTTTCAGGTAAATCCTATTTCACCAACAATTCTGAGATCCGCTGGGATTTTGGAAGGGTAAGAAACAATATTATTCCTGCGAATATGGGAGTTCTGATCGGGTATGACCTTGGACGTGTCTGGAATGACGGCGAGGATTCTAAAAAGTGGCATCAGTCTGTAGGAGCAGGATTCTGGTTAAGCGTTGTAGAAATGTTTTCCGCAAGACTTAATTACTTCTATGGCTCTGACGGAGGAAGGATTTCTGCAGGAGTAGGAATGACTTTTTAATCTAATACATTTTCTTATTTACAATTTAAAGTCTGTATTTTATTATACAGAAAAGTTGATTTATGTATTAATTTAATATAAAATAATTTTTTTAATCTTCGTTTTCTATTTGTATATCATTACATATAAATTAAATACAATCAGAAAAACTAATTCATATTTTTTCCTGCTTTAAAAAAGCACATCCATAGGGTTATATGCTTATGTATCCTCTAAAAACTCTATGTTTTTAAAAGAATTTATATTTGCTTTAAATTATTTCAACAAAAAAACTATTGGATGAAAAAAACGCTATCATACATGGCACTATTTGCTGTGTCCTTACACGTACAAGCACAAGTCGGTATCGCAACACCAACACCACAAAATACATTGCATGTTAACGGAAGCCTTCAGGTGGTAAAAGATTTAAATGTGGGCGGTGATGCCAAAACCAAAGGAAGTTCAGGAAACCGGGGTGAAGTCCTGATGTCCAATGGGGCTGGAAATGCTCCTTCATGGGGCACTATTGAATCCCAGAATTTTTTAAAGGTCGTATTTGTCGGCAATAAAACGGATATCAATCCCAGCTCGGGAAGCTATACCGGTACCGGCAGCAACCCGATAAGTACCCACGAGAGCTACACGAAAAGTTATGTTTATAATGTAAGTAATAAAATAGACAATGCGTATCTGAAATACAACTCAAGTACGGGAGTATTTACTGTCATAAAGCCCGGGTATTACAACATAGTTCCTTACATCACGTATGATCTCAGCTTAAATGGCAACGGGTATACGGCAGGAACAGCAAAGTCTTCGATTCAAAAAGTTTCTCCTGTTACGGAAACACTGGCATCCACATCTACCGGACATGGTGAACGAACATTAGCGGTGAATCACAACCTGTCTTCAATTACGTATTTTAATACGAACGATACATTTAGGGTGCGCTGCGTCTACACCCAAAATTTCAGATTATCCGCCGGGAACATTCATATTTCTTACCTTACTCCATAAAGAGCTTTTTGAATTTAACCCTTGCAGCTATTTAGTTTGAGGGTTAAATTCAAATCTATATACATTTCCGCCCGTTTCCTTATCTTTTTCGTCAGCAATCAGAAGTGTTTTATCATCAAGGAAAACAACAGCTTCTTTCTGGGAATTATGATTTAATGATACTTTCTCAATTTTAGCTGTATTAAAGTTATCTGCCGTGAATCCGGAAAGTACATGAATATTTTTATGGGTAAGCAGAACTATTTTATCATTGGTAGTGTTGATGGCAGCCGAAGTGATGGCAGCATCACTATACTTGCCTGCAAGTTTAAGTTTCCCTATCAGTTTGGCCTCGAAATCCCCTTCTTTATTAGGAATCTGGAATACAAGAAAAGTTCCGTCGAAACCTTTGCTTCTGTTTTTGGTGAAAAGATAGAAATTTCCATTCATTTCTATGAAAGCTTCGCAGTCATACAGCCAGTTCGATTTCTTTGGGGGAAATTCAGTTTGTCCTTCATAATGAAATTTTGTAGTCTGAACAGCTTTGGTTGTTTTTTGGGAAGCATCCTTCAAATCCAGCTTTAAAATTGCCAGATTCTGCCTGTTATTGTCATTATTTCCAAAATCCCCGAGGTAAATATTTCCCTGAGCATCTTTTGTAATATCTTCCCAGTCGTTATTCTCTGCATTTTCTACCAGGATATCTGCTGTAAGCTTTCCCTGCCTATCCAGTCCATAAACTACATTTTTATTTCCCTGATCTTCTATCGCCCAAATGGTATTTTTATCCTGAGACAGAACGATTCCTGAAACTTCTTTCAATTTTTTAGGTAATGAAAATTCCACCTTCAGTTCATCGGTTTTAGGGGAATCCTGAGCTTTCGGATTACAGCTCCACAATAAAAAAGCAGATAAAGTAAGAATACGCAGCATAGTTATTTTTTTAATCTTTTAAAACTGAAAATACGGGTACCGTATATTTTCTCTAAGGTATTAATAATCTTGTGATAATGACCCCGTTCGCAGTTCCATCAATAAATAAGAACCATTTTTATTTTACAGGATCAAAATCGGGATGAACCATGCAAAACCTATTCCAATAAACTTCCGGAAACTTGTATATTCTGCTGGCGGATATTCAGAAAAAGTTTTAAATAAGTGCCGCCACTGCAGAGATTCAACAGGGGATTCTGATTTTTATTTATGACATCCGTTTTGCTTTTTCCCACAATACGTCCATTTCTTCCAGAGACAGGTCAGCGAGTTTTACATTTGATTCTTCTGCCAGCCCTTCCATTTTCTGGAATCTTGAGATAAACTTCAGATTGGTTCTTTCCAGCGCAGAATCGGGATTCAGTCCTGAAATCCTTGCGTAGTTGATCAGTGAGAAAAATACATCTCCAAGCTCCAGCTCTTTTTTATCTGAATCAGTTTCTGCATGGAATTCCTGAATTTCTTCGTCCACTTTTTTCCAGGCATCTTCTGCATCGTGAAATTCAAACCCGATTCCTTTTACCTTATCCTGAATCCTGTAAGCTTTTACCAAACTTGGCAGGCTTTTAGGAACACCGCCCAAAATAGACTTATTTCCTTCTTTCAACTTCAGCTTTTCCCAATTCTGCTTCACTTCTTCTTCATCTTTCACCTCTGTATCACCGTAGATATGGGGATGACGAAAAATCAGCTTCTCGTTTAAAGAATTGATGACATCTGCAATATCGAAACTTTCTTTTTCAGAACCAATTTTAGCATAAAAAACAAGATGGAGCAGAACATCACCCAGCTCTTTTTTGATTTCCTGCAAATCTTCCTGCAGAATGGCATCTGAAAGCTCGTAGGTTTCTTCAAGGGTCAAATGACGGAGCGACTGCAGGGTCTGTTTCTGATCCCACGGACATTTTTCGCGCAGATCATCCATGATGTCTAATAATCTTCCGAAAGCTTCTAGTTTTTCTTGTCTGGTATTCATAATCGAGAATTCAAAGTGATGCAAATTTAGGGTAAATCTTTAATTAAGTTCTTTTGTCCTGAAACAAAGAACGAAAAAAATCCCTGTCAATATTCTTTGACAGGGATTTGTATTTACATTCAGGATAGATTATCCTTTTTTAGTATGTGTGCTTTTTGGAGCTGCTTTAGCTGCAGAAGTAGCTTTTACTTTTGGAGCTGCAGGCTTTTCTGCTTTTTGAGCTGCCTTTTTAGGCGCTTCTTTTTCAATGCTTACTTCTGCCTGTGCACCATCCAGCGTTTCAGGCTCTGCTTTTACAAAGCTCTCAGGAGTAATGTATCCTGCTTTCTGAAGAAGGTTATACCACTGAGCCAATTTCTTGATATCTGAAGCATATACTCTTTCTGTATCATAGTTAGGAAGAGAAGCCGTCATGAATTCTTTAAGAACATCATCGGAAGATTTGTGAGAAATTGTTTCTTTATAATCGTAGTTTTTAGCAATATTTTCAAAAACTTCGAACAAAGGAACTTCTTTATCAAATGTAAACATCGCGATATTATCCAATAAGCTCACCTGACTTGAGTTTCCAATGCTTACTTTTTTCTTGGTGGTAACATCTTCAATGATAAAACCGTTTCTTAGTTGAGAAACTAATTTGAAAAGTCCTGGCTTTCCAGAAATTGAAATTATTTTTTCTAACAGCATAATTTTATTTTTTGTAAATTCTGCAATAGGCACGGGGCTTTTTGCCGTTTATTATTTTGTTTTTTAATCTTTGTTTAAATTACTTTGGAAATCTCATTTTATAGCTGATGCTTACATCACCCTGTGAGATTTTCGCCAGTTTGCCTTTTACGAGCTTTTTCTTCAATACGCTCAGATGATCGGTAAACAGCACGCCTTCAATATGATCATATTCATGCTGAATTACGCGGGCTCTAATATCGGAAAAAGTTTCTGTATGTTTCACAAAATTTTCGTCATAATATTCAATAACGATCGTTCCTTTTCTCTTCACATCTTCTCTTACATCCGGAATAGAAAGGCATCCTTCGTTGAATTTCCATTCTTCTCCGGATTCTTCAAGAATCCTTGCGTTAATGAAAACCTTTTTAAACTCAGCCAGTTCGTCCCTGATATCTTCATAATCTTCGTCATCTGCAAGTGGCGTCACATCAATCACAAACAGGCGCAGATCCAACCCGATTTGGGGTGCTGCAAGCCCTATGCCATTCGCACTGTACATCGTTTCGAACATATTATCTATAAGTTCCTGTAAACCGGGATAATCTTTGTCTATATCTTTTCCCACCTTTCTCAAAACAGGATCCCCAAAAGCTCTAATTGGTAAAATCATCTTATTCTTTGTTCTAAAAAATTCTGCAATATAATCGTTGCGCTTACTTTATCTATTAACCCCTTCTCCTGTTTCTTTTTTTTGCTTTTCCCACTTTGGGAGATAAAAAAAGAAGCCATTTTGGAGGTAAACCTTTCGTCTAAACGGTGGACGGTAATACCTGAAAATTCTTTCTGAAATTCTTCAATGAATTTTAAAATATCCGTCTCCACTTCGGAAACATTTCCTTTCAAATCTGTAGGAAGGCCTACTACCACACCATCCACTTTATTTTCGGTGAAATATTTTTTCAGAAACTCCATCAAAAACCGGGTCTCAACGGTATCCAGTCCGCTTGCAATAATCTGCATATCATCTGTTGCAGCGATACCGCAGCGTGCCTTTCCATAGTCTATTGCAAGGATCTGTCCCATAAGTGTGCAAATTTAGTAAAATTTAATGATTTTATTCATAACGCAGTTTTTTTATAAAAATCATGTTTTATTCCATTATTTTTTTTATAATTTTAATCTTCAAAAAAACGAAAATATGAAGAAACTCATCCTCGTAAGACATGCGAAAAGCGACTGGCCGGAAGAAACGGAGGACTTCGACAGACCTTTGGCAGACAAAGGATTGAAAGATGCTATGAACATGTCGAGATTCATGAAAAATAATAATATTTCTATTGATCAGTTTATTTCCAGCCCGGCTGTGCGTGCCCTGAATACGTGTAAAATCTTTAACCAGGCCTATCAGCTTAATGTCTCTACGGAGGATAAGCTTTATAATCCTTCGGAAAGAAATTTTGAATCTGTAATCTACAACCTGGATGACAGCGTGAGTTCTGTAGCTTTTTTCTCCCATAATAACGGAATTTCCAATTTTGCGAATTCCATCTCAGAAGATATTTTTCATTTTCCCACCTGTGGAGTTGCCGGTTTTGAAATAGACTGTAATTCCTGGTCTGAGTTCGACGGTGCCAAGAAAAAACTTCTGTTCTTTTATGAGCCAGGGAAAATATAATTATATCTTCTTTTGGCTATTCTTACTCCTTTTTTCCATGTGCTAAAAAGGAGAAATCCTATATTGAAGCTATTGCGGTAAATGATGTTAGCGTTGAATTCTGAATATTCACATGCCAGACAAGATTTTAATATACTCAGATTTTTGGCTGAAGCCATGTATAAAAAAGCGGGCTAAAGCCCGCTCCTATTTAATTATCTATCTTTATTTAATTTGCTTTCAGCAATTAACTCTACTTTCTTATAAGATCCAGATCATCAAAATCAAAGCTGAAATCTGTAACATCGGATATTGGTTTTAGTTTTGCAGACTCCGCCTTTCCACTTTCATCATAACTGAAGATAATATAGGCATCGGCATCATAGCTTCTGTCGTCCCATTTTATAATGAATGAATTATTGGAATAGGGAAGCAGTTCACCTTTAAGCCTTGGAGAGTTCTGACAAGAGATTCTGTAAGTACTTCCCTGCTGAGAAATTTCCACATCGCCAAACCATTTATCATTGTACTTTCCTACAAACTGTTCGGCTTTCGGCTGAAGATTTTTTTCTTTTTTAAAGGCTTCTGATTTGGCGAAAGCTTCTTTTTTCTGCTTATCATACTCAGCATTTACTTTTGCCATTCTTTCACCATAGGTTTTCAGCCAGTTTCTGTCTTCTACTCCCAGATATGAATCTTTTACTGTGTTCGTGATTGCATTAAAAGCGGCTCCGGACTGTTGGTTGGTTAGCACCACGATTCCCAGTTTCATATCCGGGATCAGGGTAAATTGGGTAACGGTTCCTATCAGACCTCCCGTATGCTGGATCTGTTTGTGCCCTTTCACATCGCTTAAAAACCATCCTAATCCATATCCATAAAAGCTTGTATCATAAGGATTTTTTAAAGCAACCCTATCCGGAATCTGTAAGCTCCAGAGCTGCTGTACATTTTTATCTGAAACTAATTTTTTACCGTCTTTGGTTGTGAAATTATTTAAAAGGAAATCAGCCCAGATGGTCATATCTTTAATATTACTCATAATTCCTCCTGCTGCATTTCCCGTTTCATTCCAGTCGTGCGGAACAGCAATAGCTTTCCCGTCTACTGGAGCATGGGCATCAATTTTATTGGATACGGCTTTCGCTCTGTTGTAGCTTCCAAAGCTTGAAGTCATTCCGACAGGCTTCATAATTCTCTGCTCAATAAATTCTGCCCAACTCAGCCCGGAGATCCTGTGGATGACTTCTCCGGCAACGATGAACATGATGTTATTATAATCTAATTTAGTTCTGAAAGGATTCTCCGGCTTCAGATATCTTACATTGTGAACAATATCATTTACCGTCAGGCTTCCGCCTTCAGGAAAAAACATCAGGTCGCCTTGTCCCAAGCCTAATCCGGCCCTGTGTGTTACAAGATCTTTAATGGTTATATTTTGGGAAACATACGGATCATACATCTGAAATTCCGGAATGTATTTTGAAACTTTATCGTCCCAGTTCAGTTTTCCTTCATCAGCCAGAATAGCCAGCGCAGTACAGGTAAATCCCTTTGAATTAGATGCAATTCCTACCAATGTATTATCATCCATCGGTTGTTTGGTGGTTAAAGAACGTTGTCCGAACCCTTTGGAATAAATCACTTTTCCGTCTTTTATGATTCCCACCGACATTCCCGGAACATCGAAGGTTTTTAAAGTATTCCGGATCAGTTCATCCAATTTCTTTTCTTCAACCTGGGCATTGAAAAGCCCTACCGCTGCAAGAAAAAGTAAAAAAGAAAGTTTCTGCTTCATTTTTTTAATTTTTTCAAATTTAGTAAATATTAGGCGACGCGGGCTTCTCCTGTAAAACTTTGTTTATTTAAAAATAACCTGATCCTTAATAAAAAATAAAACTTTCCTAAATTTGTAAAAATTTCAAATCTTCATGACGAAAATTCTTCTTCTCTCCGATTCCCATTCCTATATAGATGACCGTATTTTAGAATATGCGTCACAAGCCGATGAAATCTGGCACTGCGGGGATTTCGGAAGTATGGAGGTAATTGAAGAACTGGAAAAAGTAAAACCTTTAAAGGGTGTTTACGGAAATATAGACAACGCGAAAATCAGAGCTGAATTTCCGGAAGTCAACCGTTTTTTCTGCGAAGATCTTGAAGTTTTGATGATCCATATTGGTGGATATCCCGGAAAATACACGCCACTGACGAACAGAGAAATTTCTGCAAAGGCTCCAAAGCTGTTTATTTCAGGACATTCTCATATTTTAAAAGCCATGTTTGACCAAAAGAATAACCTTCTTCACCTGAATCCCGGAGCCTGCGGAAAGCAGGGATGGCATAAGACGAGGACAATGATGCGTTTCGTAGTGGAAGGTGAAGAGATCAAAGATTTGGAAATCATTGAACTGGGACCTAAGATTTAATTTTGAAAACAATAAAAGAAGGAGTACAATACATGAAAATCGGAGACAAAGTTTCTGTAGTAGATGAGGATTTAAACGGGATTATTACTTCCGTGAACGGGAATATTGTTGTTTTCAGAGATGAATATGGTTTTACCTACCAATATCCGAAAGAGAAGCTGGTTCCGAAAAACGCAGAGCTTTATGAAAATATCCGGGTAGTGAGAAAAGCAGAACCGAAGAAAGTAACTTCCAAAAAACATCAGAAAAATCATATGGTTCTTGATCTGCACTTTCACAATCTCGTCAGGAATCCCAGCGATTATGACAGTTTTGAGAGACTTTTTATCCAAAAAGCGAAATTAACAGAAGTTCTTGATTTCTGCAGAAAGCATCATCTGAAGAGGCTGGAGATCGTTCACGGGATCGGTGACGGAACGCTGCAGAAAATGGTTATGGATGTTTTGGAAAGCCAGACAGATATCGATTTCTATAATAAGGAAATACTTCATCATCAATCGGGTGCCGTTATGATAGAATTTCACTAAATTTGCAGCAATTGAAATATGAACGTACTTAATTTACTTTTTATCAAAGACGGATTAATCTACCAGATTGCCAAAAACAAAAGCATTCAGGAGGAAAAGTCTTATTTCGTTACTGAAGAAACTCCTGACACTCTTATTGAAGATAAACTGGATGAAATTCTCCTTAAGCAGAGGTTTGACGAAATCCATGTGATTTCGGCACTGAATCACTTTACCCTGATGCCTGAAGGATTTTCTGAGCATGAGGCAGGATTTGAGCTGATTGCTTTCAATGCTCCGGCTGACAGGGAAAAAGAAGAGCTCATGCTTTCTGTCAATAAAAAGTTCGGGGTACAGTTTTATTATACATTTCCTAAAAACTTTTACAAAAAAATAAAAGAGCTGGCAATTCCGGTTCATTTTAATTTTTCAGGGGAAAAGTTTCTGAACTCGATCAACAATAAAAATAACAAGGAGATTCACATCAATCTGTACCACAATCAATGTGAGTTTTTTGCCATAGATAACAAGAAGGTTATTTTATACAATAATCTGGATGTGAATTCTGAAGTGGATTTTCTGTATTTCGTAATGTTTACGCTCAGTAAAATAGGCTTCGGAATTAACGAAACCAACTTTTACGCTTACGGTGAAACCACTGAAAACGAAACCTTTATTTCCGAGCTTCAGAAATTCGTTAAAAATATGAGAATTGTTTTTGACAATATTCCTAATAAGAATTTTATACTTAATTAGGTTGCAGGCAGCAGGTTAAAGGGATGAGTTCCCAAATTTCAACAACCTGCCGCCTGCAATCTGCGACCTAACAACTAAAAAATATGTTCAGAATAATATCCGGCAAGTGGAAAGCCAAAAAAATAGCCGCTCCCAAAAATTTTGATGTAAGACCTACTACAGATTTTGCCAAAGAAGCGCTTTTCAGTATCCTGGAAAACAAATATGATATGCAGTCGATTTCCGTACTTGACCTGTTTGCAGGCATTGGCTCTATCACTTTCGAATTTGCTTCCCGGGGATGCCAGGATGTGACTTCGGTTGAGCTGAATCCAAAGCATACCAGCTTTATTAATTCTACGGCTTCAGAGCTTGATATGTCTCTGCAGGTCAACGTTCAGAGGGGTGATGTTTTTGACTGGCTCAAAAAATTCAGAAATAAGAAAAGCTTTGAAATTGTATTTTCCGATGCTCCTTTTGAAATGGAAGAGAAGAAATATTATGAGCTGCTTTCTCTGGTTTTAAACAATAAATTCGTTAAGCCCAACGGAGTTTTAATCGTAGAACATCAGAGCAGGATGAAGCTGGAGCATCCCAACTTAATAGACACCCGAAAATACGGAAATGTAAGTTTCAGTTTTTTCGAAGCGAATAAAGAAGATAATCAGGAAATTTAATTCCTGATTATTTTTTTTACGGAAAGATCCGGTGCAGCCATTCCCCAATTGGTAATAGCTTCTATAACGGGCTGTAGTGTCTTTCCGAAATCCGTTAGCGTATATTCTACCATTAATGGAGGTTTTTCGGTATACACCTTTCTGTTGATGATGTGGTCTTCCTCAAGCTGTTTCAGCTGCAGGCTTAACGTTCTTTCTGTGATGGTAGGAATTAATTTCCTAAGCTCATTATATCTTTTGGCTCCGTCTGTAAGATGAAATAAGATGACAGCTTTCCATTTCCCACCTATAAATTTCATGGTGACGCTGGTACAGCACGGGTATTCTTTGTTATCTATTGTGTACATTTTTTATACTATCCTTTTTTACCGTTATTGCAAAGATATTAAACTTAAATTACTTTTGTAACTATAAAAATGATAGTACAATAATTTATGAACTTTTTAGAACAAATGAAAAAGAGGTATACGGTAAAAAAGTATGATCCTCAGGGAAAAATCAGTGCAGAACAGATTGCAGAGTTGAAGGAGATCCTTAATTTAAGTCCTTCTTCTATTAACAGCCAGCCGTGGAATTTTATTTTCGTTAATAAACCAGAACTCAGAGAGCAACTGGCAGAAGCGTCCTATTTTAACAGGGAAAAAGTATTGGAAAGCAGCCATATCATTGTATTCCAGGTGATAAAGAACCCGGAAGATTTTGAAAAACAGATCGAAGAAAATCTTCCTGAAGGTTCGGTCAATTACTACAGGAATATGGTAAAGCCACAAGACGAGGCTGCCATCCGTGCGTGGATGGGACATCAGGTTTATCTTTCACTGGGCGTTTTACTTTCTGCATGTGCAGCTATGGGAATAGATTCCACTCCGATGGAAGGTATTGAGACCGAAAAATATGACCAAATTCTTAAAAATGATTCTTATAAAACACTTTTTGCAGTAGCCATCGGGAAAAGAGATGAAAATGACAGCAACCATCCTGAAACAACTCCCAAAAGAAGACTGAAGAGTGAAATGGTTATTTTAGAGCCTTAATATTTCACGCCTTCCCATAAAATAAAAGCTGTTTCAAATCGAAACAGCTTTTGTATTATAATACCTTCAATTCCAGATCTATAGTTTTTCCAAAGAATTTCTTAGAAATCTTTTCAAAGTTTTTCGTGAGATCCGAAAGGTAGAAATGATAGTTTGGTTTTGGATTATTGTCATTCAGAAGATGGTATTTATCGAGGATGATCTTCAGGTGGTTGGCAACAATATTGGGAGAATCGATCACGCGGACCCTGTTTCCGTAATACTGCTTGATCTCATCAATCAGCAAAGGATAATGGGTGCACCCCAGAATAAGGGTTTCAATATTCTTGAGCTTGTTATTGCTTAAATAATTATAAATGATGGCATGCGTAATCGGATGGTTCTTGAATCCTTCTTCAATAGCAGGCACCAGTAACGGAGTAGCCAGCTCATCAACTTTGATCCATTTATTTTGTTTCCTGATGCTCTTTTTATACAATCCGGAATTCACAGTTGCTTTTGTGGCAATGACTCCAACATTGTTATGGATCTCATAGGCTACTTTTTCGGCAACAGGATTAATAACGTCTATGACAGGAACTTTTCCGTTCACAGACTGCATCACTTCGTTTAAAGCGTTAGCTGTAGCTGTATTGCAGGCAATGACAATTGCTTTACAGTTCTGCTGAAGCAGAAAATTGGTGATCTTGGTAGAATATTCTATGATCGCATCCTTCGACTTTTCACCGTACGGAAGGTGTTTGGTATCTCCAAAATAGATCAGGTCTTCATGAGGAAGAAGTCTTTTGATCTCTTTAGCCACGGTAAGCCCTCCCACCCCGCTATCGAAGATACCGATAGGCTGGCTTGGTGAAAGATGTGAATAATCTTGCTTTTTAGTTTTCAAATGAACTGAAATTTTATACAAAAATACGAAGATTTTTAGATTTTTGTATTCCAGATTTTGGACTTTATTATTGAAGTACTAAATGTGTTAAATTCTTAAACTTGTAACTGGTTCAGTTATAATTTAACTTCAGACAGAAATTTCATAATTATGCTTCGACTACACTCAGCATGATCTCTAATACTAATTTAAAATCAGCTTAACATTATCATCTTGAACATAGTCAAAATAACTTTATGAATATTTTACTTATACCAAAAATAAATCCGAAGCAATTCCATCCGCCATAAACCAATGCTTTTCCGGTATCTTCAAATGATTGTCCTCTTTGATTAAAATACCTTCTTCTATTTTAGATTTTATCTCGTGCTGGAAATGTTCAATAATCTGATCATTGAATTTGCTGTTCAGACTTTCAATATCCACTCCCCAAATTGTTCTCAAGCCAATCATAATCATTTCATTAAACTGATCATACTGTGAAAGAATCTCTTCTTCTTTGGCAAGAATTCCGGTATGGAGTTTTTTAATATACTGCTGATTGTTGGCTACATTCCAGCTTCTGACATCAAATCCGTTGTAAGAATGTGCGGAAGGACCAATTCCAAGATACTCTTTATACTTCCAGTACGCTGAATTATGCCTTGAATGAAAGCCAGGTTTTGCAAAATTAGAGACCTCATAATGTTCAAATCCATTGTCTTTTAAGAAATCTGACAGATAATAGAACTCTTTATTTTGTTCTTCTTCTTTCGGGCTGGCCACTTTGCCTTTAGATATCCAGTTCTCCAAAGCAGTTTTGGGTTCTACAGTAAGGGCATAGGAAGAAATATGGGGTACTTCAAGAGCAATTGTTTTTCTTAAATTCTCTTTCCAGATCTCCAGATTAGAGGTTGGCGAACCATAAATCAGATCTATACTCAAATTTTCAAATCCGAAATCCTGTGCTCTTTTGATGGAATCCTCCGCTTCAGAAGCATTATGTGCGCGGTTCATCAGTCTCAGATCTTCCTCAAAAAAACTCTGGGTACCAATGGAAAGCCTGTTGATCGGAGATTGGGCCAGCAGTTTTAAAAAGCTTTTGTCCAGATCGTCGGGATTGGCTTCCAGGGTTACTTCAATATCACTGTCAAAACTGAAGTATTTCAGAACCTCATCGATGAGCAATCTGATTTCATCTGCTGAAAGAATAGATGGTGTTCCGCCCCCAAAATAAAGAGATTTTAAACTCTTATTCTGCAGCTCATCTTTTCTAAGCCTGATTTCGTTCTTCATCGCACGGATCATTTCATCTTTAAAATTCAAAGAGGTAGAGAAGTGAAAATTGCAATAGCTGCATTTCTGTTTGCAGAATGGGATGTGAATATATATCATAAAAAAAGCCCTGAAAATTTCAGAGCTCAAATTTATTTAAATTAAATCATATTAATATCTATATCCTCTATGATTAATAAAGTTATCAAAGTTATACCCTAAGCTGATCATAAAGCTGTTTCCACCATACGTCTGGATATCAGACATTCCGATGTTATACGTTGCTCCGATCATGAATTTATTAAATCTTACTTTAACAACCGGTGCCACCTGAAGCTGCTGGCTGTCAAATCTGTTCTGTACCGTTCTGTAGCTTACTCCGGCAGAGAATGAATTGATGTCATTAAAGAAAGTAGCCATTAAGTTATAGTCGATCATTCTTGTTGAATTGGTATTCAGGTTGATCAATGCTGATGGCGTTACGAAGATATTGTCAGCAAAATGCCAGTCATATCCTAAGTTTAAGAAGAATTTAATTGGCGAAGGCTCAATTCCGTTTACGATTGCCTTATCATTGCTTAATGCGATATCGTTTACGGATACTCCTGCAAAGATGTTTCTATAGGTAGCCGCTGCACCGAAGTTGGCATAAGCCATAAAAATATTCCCTTCTTTCCCAATCAACAATGGATCGTAACCATCTTCAACATTCACTGAAGTATAGTCGAAGTTCATATTATAGAATGAAACACTGGTACCGAAAGAGAACTGGTCTTTTCTGTCTCCCTCACTACTTAGTGGAATAAAGTATGAAGCTCCCGCTGTAATACCGCCTGCAGAAATAGGGCCATTGCTGTCTCTGAAAATAGAGAGCCCTGCTCCCACTCTGTCGAAAATGTTCCCGTTGATTCCTATAGACTGCGTATTTGGAGAATCGCTGAACTTGTCAAATTGTTTGTGGTAATTAGCATTAAGCTGTACGTAATCGGTCTTTCCGTACTGAGCTGGGTTGAACAGGAATTCACCATCCAAAAGATATTGCTGATAGTATGGTAGTGATTCTTGTGCTTTGTATGCATTTGACAAAAGAGCTAAACATACGATAGCATATAGTTTTCTCATAACAAATCTTGATTTCAATTCAACAAATATAAAAAAATTCTCAATATATTTTTAGTTTTCTAAATAATTTCTCCATTTTTTTACAGCATCCGCCATATCTTTGGGCATTGGGCTCTCAAAATATAATTCCTTTTTAGTGGTTGGGTGTATAAACCCTAAAGTATGCGCATGAAGTGCATGCCTAGGAAGAATTTCAAAAACATTTTTTATAAACTGCTTATACTTAGGCAGATTCACTCCTCGAAGAGGCGTATGGCCTTCATATCTTTCGTCATTAAACAAAGTATGGCCGATATGTTTGAAATGAGCCCGGATCTGGTGCGTTCTTCCGGTTTCAAGTTTACATTCTACCCAGGTCATATATTTAAAGCGTTCCAAAACCTTATAATGCGTCACCGCATGCTTTCCGTGGCTTCCGTCTTCATAAACGGACATCTGCATCCTATTTTTAGGATGCCTCCCGATATGCCCCCTTATGGTCCCTTCATCTTCCTGAGGATTTCCCCACACGAAAGCCCAGTATAATCTTTTGGTAGTTCTGTTAAAAAACTGTTTGGCTAAAAAGCTCAATGCATATTCATTTTTTGCAATCACCAGAAGGCCGGAGGTATCTTTATCAATCCTGTGTACAAGTCCTACTCTGTCCAGATCAGATTTTTCACCGCTCTTTTCAAAATGGAAGGCCAGTGCATTCACCAATGTTTTGTCCCAGTTTCCATGACCGGGATGTACAACCATCCCCGGTTCCTTATCTACAACTACCAGATCATCATCTTCATAAATGATATTCACAGGAATATCCTGAGGAATGATCACATTTTCTCTCGGCGGATGGGCAAGAAGCACCGAAATCTGGTCGCCGGGCTTCACACGGTAGTTTTGTTTTACCGGAACTCCGTTTACAACTACATTTCCGGCTCTGCAGGTTTGTGAAATTTTATTTCGTGAAGAGTTTTGTCTGTATATTAATAAGAATTTATCAATTCTTAACGGCTCCTGGTTTTTATCAACTTTGATATTAAGATGCTCATACAGTCCTTTATTTTCCTCATCAATATCGATGTTCTCCAAACTGTCGGAGTCTAATAATTCTTCATCTAAAAAGTCTTCGTTATCTTCTGCCATTATTTTATTTTTTACGCAAAAGGCCTCAACATTTTGCAGTTGAAGCCTAATTTTATATAATAAACCGTGGTTATTCTACCACTACTTTTTTAGCCTTTGGCTTTTGAACCGGCTGCTGTGTTGCATTTCCTGTCGTTGTTGCCGGCTTACTTCCCGAACCCTGACTGTTTGTTGCAGCAGATTTAGGTTTTTCTGCTCCGGTTCCCGAAGGTTTCGTGCCAGTAGTTGTAGTGCCTGTCTTTACCGGCTCTGTTTTAGCAGGTTCAGTTTTAGGAACTTCTTTTTTGGGTACAGGTACTGCTGCAGGTGGGTCATAACTCGGTTCCGGATAGCTAGGCACTTCGTCATAATGTACCGGTGGCAGTGATGTATCTACTTTCATTCGGTAGATAGAATTCAGCTGCTCTACTTTAGCTCTAAGCTCGGCAGGCGTTCTCTTACTTGCCCAAAGGTCAATCTGCATGCCCTGGTCTCTTACATCTCCTGAAGCCGGATCCTGGTAATAGATAATGTCCGATTCATCCTTACTTCCATCTTCGTGTTCTATAAGACCTACTTCAAATAGACTTTTTGCGATAACCGTTCTTGCTTCTTTTACCGAAAGGCCTACCACATTAGGAATTGAGATATTTCTCATAGGGCCTGAGCCTACTACAACATCAATCACGGAGAATCTTGGAAGACGTGACCCCGGATTAACTGCATTACCTTTATATAATACTCTTAAAAGAGCATCTTTCTGAATGCTCGGTTCATAGATGGTATCACCGATCTTAAGACCAACCTGATCCAGCCTCTGAAAAGCCAGCCCCGAATATTTATTAATCACGTCAGGAACCGTAATTGGAGCCCATGTTCTGGGATTAACTACAATTCTTACCAGTGATCCCGGTTTTACACGTGAACTGGATAGAGGGTGCATCTTTAAAACCTGGAAAGGCTTATATTTTGGATTATATTCAGCACTGTCTACTTCATATTCCAGTCCGGTATCCTCTAATATTTTTACGGCATCATAAACCGATTTATTAATGACATTGGGCACAGGAATTTCCTGACCGTGGTTGGTATGGTATTCCAGCCAGCGGAAAGTAAGCCACACTAACCCCACAAAAATACCGATGGCTACTGCTAAATTCAGTAAAACTTTCCAATTGAAAAGTGATTTAAGCATACTTAAAAATACTTTAATTATAACGGCAAATATAGCTAATAATTTTAAATGTGCTTTTATTTAACACAATTCATTTCAATTTTAAAATTTCTGAATTTCCCTTATTGCATTACATAAAATGATTAAATTTGCCTTAATTGATACTATAATGGTTATGAGCAAAAAAAGTGTTGCCGTTGTTATGGGAGGCTATTCAGATGAATATGTGGTTTCCTTAAAAAGCGGTCAGTTGATCTACGATTCTCTGGACAGAAATCTATATGATGTATATAAAGTGGTCATCCTTAAAGAGGAATGGTATTTCTTAGGAGAAAACGATCAAAAATATGAAGTCAACCGCGGAGATTTTTCGGTGATATTAGATAATAATGAAAAACTGAAATTCGATGTCTGTTTCAACATTATCCACGGAACTCCGGGTGAAAACGGAATCCTTCAGGCCTATTGGGATGCCATAGGGCAGAAATATACCGGATGTGGTTTCTATCAAAGCGCCCTGACCTTCAATAAAAAAGATACATTAGCCGTATTGTCAAAATATGGGATTCCTTCAGCCAAAAGCATTTATTTAAGAAAAGGAGAAGAGATCAATACAGATGAAATTGTTGAAAGTCTTGGTCTTCCCGTTTTCGTTAAGCCCAACCAGTCCGGATCATCTCTCGGAATTTCAAAAGTAAAAGAAAAGTCGGAATTAATTGCTGCTACAGAGATAGCATTCAAAGAAGATGATGAAATCCTTATCGAAAGCTTCCTGAACGGAATGGAAGTTTCTGTAGGCGTCATAGATTTCAAAGGCGAAACCATCGTTTTAGGGATCACCGAAATCGTGCCCACCAATGAATTCTTTGATTATGAAGCTAAATACGAAGGAGCTTCAGAAGAAATTACCCCGGCAAGAATTGACGATGCAACGAGAATCAGAGTGGAAGAAATTTCAAAAAGAGCTTACAATTCCCTTGGTATGAGCGGTTTTTCAAGAAGTGAATTCATCCTTATGGATGGAATTCCTTACATGCTTGAAATGAATACCAATCCTGGATTCTCTCCTGCCAGCATTCTTCCGCAACAGGCAAAAATTTACGGAATATCCATCACAGATCTTTGCGGAAACGAAGTAGAAAAAGCACTGAATAAATAATAATAGAAGTTAGAAATTAGAGGTTAGATATTAGTAAATGGAAGTTTGACAGGAAATATAGGTAACAATTCACTAAGAACCTGAAAATTACTATTCCTAAACTCACAGCCTCACCAGTAACTCGCAACACGTAACTCATCATAACACGTAAAACATGAAAATTGCTGTTTTCCCAGGATCCTTTGATCCTATTACTCTGGGACATTATGATATTATTGAAAGAGCGGCTCCGCTTTTTGACAAACTGATTATTGCGATCGGACAGAATTCCCAAAAAAAATATATGTTTCCCCTGGAGAAAAGAATGGAATTTATTCAAAATTCCGTCGCTGAATTCCCCAATGTAGAAGTGGACTTTTTTGAAGGATTAACAGTGGACTACTGTTTTGAAAAGGACGCGCAGTACATCCTGAGAGGTTTAAGGAATCCCGCTGATTTTGAATTTGAAAAAGCAATAGCCCACACCAACAGAACTTTGGCCCATAAAAAGCTGGAAACCGTATTCTTATTAACCTCATCCGGAAAATCTTTCATCAGCAGCAGCATCGTAAGGGAAATCATCAACCACAACGGAGAATATGAATTGCTGGTCCCGGAAGCCGTTAGGGTACAACGATAAGTAATGGGTAATAGGTAATAATTAATTGGGAAATATGGATTACAATCAAGTTTTTCGGGAAAGAACTAAAAATTTTTCTATTCTTGTGATCAAATCTCTTTCATTATTACCTTATTCAGATGATGTTTCGGTCATAAGAAAGCAAATTATAAGATCTTCTACTTCAGTGGCAGCAAATTACAGAGCTGTTTCAAGAGCAAGATCTGAAAAGGAAAAGTTTGCCAAGCTCTGCATTGTTGTAGAAGAAATTGATGAGACTCAACTTTGGCTTGAGATCATTGAAGAATTGGAATATCTAAGTCCTGAAAAAATGATTCATTTAAAATCAGAATGTGAAGAACTTGTAAAGGTTATGACTAAGTACAAATTTAGATTATCCCAGCTTTAAATGGCATAATTTTTATTAATCATTGCCCATTACCTATTACTCATAAATTATGCACGAACAGTTCAATTTTGCCATAGAGGTACTCGGAACCATTTCCTTTGCGATGTCGGGGAGTTTTGCAGCGATGCAGAAACGACTTGATCCGTTCGGGGTACTGATTATTGCATTCGTCACTTCTGTAGGTGGAGGAACTGTAAGGGATCTCCTGCTGGATATTCCTGTTTTTTGGATGCATGATCTTTTAACGTGTGCACTGATTTTAGGAACAAGCATTTTTGCCATGATCTTCAAATCTATTGAAAAAAATTTCAAAGTGACTTTGTTTATTTTTGACAGCTTTGGACTCGGATTATTCACCATTATCGGGGTTCAGAAAGGCCTCAATGCTGATATCCATCCGCTTATATGTATTGCACTGGGAACTATAACCGGCTGTTTCGGAGGGATCATACGGGATATCCTCCTCAACAGGATTCCGCTGATCTTCAGGAAAGAGATCTATGCTACAGCATGTATCGTCGGAGGATCTGCTTTTCTTCTGATGACAAAGTTTATTCCGCTTTCCTATACGTTTATACAGATATTTACTATTATTCTCATTGTCACGATCAGAACTCTCGCCGTAAAATACCAATGGCAGATGCCTAAGTTTTATGGCTATGATCAGAATTCTGAGATGTAGCGGTCATGTATTCACATAACATAAAAAAAGCACCTGGATCAGGTGCTTTTTCAGTTTCGTATATTGTTCTTAGAAGAATTTTCCTCTCTGTCTCATATTCGGGTTGTGCATATGTTTCTGCATAGAAGGCATTTTCAGCTGATCTTTCATCATTTTGATCTGATCTGTCATCATTCCTGCTGAGTCAAGTCTTTTGGCCTCATCCAGAAGCCTCTGTCCTTCCTGTTTTCTTCCTTTAGAAATGGCGGCTGCTGCAAGATTCAATGTTGCCATTGCTCTGTCGTGCTTCATATTAAGGCCATATTCCAAAGCTTTTTTCATAAGCGGTTCCACTTTCGCAGGATGTTCCTGAGCCTGGGTCAGCCCTTGCAAATAGTGAAAATATCCATATTGGGATTTATGAAGCTGCGCCTGATAATTCGTAATTCCGTTTAACCACTGTGCGGCTTTTTCCATATTCTGCTTTCTCAATTGCCAGAAGGCAAGGAGAATATATTCATTCTTGATGAAAAGTATAATAGGCAGCGCTGCAAGAAGGAACACTACGATCCCCCAGCCCAGACTTCTTGTGAAAATCATCATATAAAGTCCTAAAAGGATAAGAACTGCTGCAATTACAATTTTTATGTACTTATTCATTGTTCAGTTTTAGAAGTGCAAAGATAGAAAATTTACAGGTTAGAAGCTAGAGGTAAGAAGTTAGAATTTTCATAACTATTCGCTCTTGATCCGTTCATATGTCTGAAAGCAAAAATCATATTGATTCTTTTCATCTTTTTCATGACAGGTCTCTTCAGTTTTTTTCCAGACTTTCGGGTTGATCTTTGGAAAGAATGTATCAGCATCAAGATCCGCCTTAACCAATGTAACTTCAAGTTTATCAACAATTTCCATAGTCTGCTCATAGATATTTCCACCTCCTATAATGAATATCTCTTCATCAATCTTTTTGGCGAATTTCACTGCTTCTTTAATACTCCCTACGATCAGGATTCCTTCTTCAAACCAGTTTTTCTTTCTGGAAATTACAATATTGGTACGGTTAGGCAGCGGTTTTCCTATACTTTCATAGGTTTTTCTTCCCATAATAACAGGATGTCCGGAAGTCATATCTTTAAAGTGTTTCAGGTCTTTAGGAAGATGCCACAGCAGTTTATTTTCAAAACCGATCTCGTTCTTCTCTCCCATGGCCACCACTATTGTTGTCATTCTAATAATTTTTTACAAAATTAGCACATAATTTGTATATTTGATCAGCACAAAAAATTTAAAAAAATAAACTATGAAAAATAAAGGCTGCCTTAGCGCAGGAACTATCGGTATTGCACTGCTTATTATTGTAGGAGTAATATTCTTCTGGGGGAAAAACGGGTATAATAATTTTGTTTCGAAAGAACAGAACGTGAACTCCAAATGGTCTAATATAGAAACTGTATATCAGAAAAGGGCCAATCTTATTCCGAATCTGGAAAGAACCGTTAAATCGTATTCGAAATTTGAGCAGGAAACTTTGACTAAAGTCGTTGAGGCACGTTCCAAAGCAACTTCTATCAACATCGATCCTACGAATATGACAGAAGCTGATATGGCAAAATTCCAGGCAGCGCAGGGAGAATTATCAGGAGCATTAAGCAGATTAATGGCTGTAGTGGAGTCTTATCCGAATTTAAAAGCGGACCAGCAGTACATTAATTTCCAGAGGGAATTTACGGCGATAGAAAACAGCATCAGAACTGAAACGGTTTATTATAATGATGCGGCCAAAGATTACAACACAACTATCAAAACATTCCCGAATAATATTCTGGCGAATTTTACAAACTTTAAAGAAAAACCTTTCTTCAAGGCTGAAGCCGGTGCAGAAAAAGCACCAGAAGTATTTAAATAATGAGCCGTTTTCTGACAAATCAGCAGATCACTTCCCTTGTGGAAGCCATACAGTCGGCAGAAGAACATTCTACAGGCGAGATCAGGGTACACATTGACTCGAACACGGAAACTGAAAATGCACAGACCGCATTTGAGGTTTTCAAAGAACTCTGTATGAATAAAACTGCCGACAGAAATGCTGTGCTTTTTCATGTCAATTTCGAACAGAAATACCTGACCATCATTGGTGACATCGGAATCCATGATAAAGTACACCAATCATACTGGGATCATCTGCACGACTATATCACTGCTGAATTTGCCAAAGGAAATTATTATAAAGCTTTAAAAAGCGGCATCCTGGAAACCGGTCTTGAATTAAAAAAATATTTTCCTGTAGAAGGAAAAAATCCCAATCAGCTGTCTAATGAAATTACGTTCTCTTAAACTGGTATTTTCATTCATACTCTTCTGCTTTTACACGTTTGTATCAGCACAATACACGATTCCGCCAAAACCGGCGGTTCTGTATCCCGTGTTTGATGAGGCAGGCCTGCTCACGCAGCAGCAAAAAGACGAGCTGAACAACAAACTGATCAAATTTGCAGATTCTACTTCTACGGAAATCGAAGTGGTTATTATCCCTTCTACCAAAGGAGAAGATGTTAACTTTCTGGCAACTATGTTCGGAGAGAAATGGGGAATCGGAAAAAAAGGCGTGGATAACGGTGTTGTTTTCCTGATCGCTACGGAAGACAGGACCATGTCTATCCAACAGGGAAGAGCTGTAGAACAGTATCTTACAGCCTCTGTTGCAGGACAGATCCTTGATTATATTGTCACTCCTAATTTCAGGCAGGGGCAATGGTATGATGGTATTAACCGTGGTACTTCAGCGATCATGGAGGCTGTTCAGGGAAAATTCAAACCTATGGAAACCTCAGCACCTTCGGGTAACGGAAGTGCTTTTAAGATCCTTATTATCGCATTTGTCATCTTTATCATTCTGGCCTTTATCTTTGGCGGCAGAGGCGGCGGAGGTGGCGGCAATAATGATGACGACGATGTGATCATCACCAGAAGAGGGCGCAGAAATTATCCTGGCGGATTCTTCCCATTCCCTGGCAGCTTCGGAGGAGGCGGTTTTGGAGGTGGAAGCTCCGGAGGAGGCGGTGGATTCGGCGGTTTTGGTGGTGGAGGAAGCTTCGGAGGAGGTGGCGCTTCAGGCGGATGGTAATTTTAAAAGATAACAAAATTCAATATAATCGGGCTTAGTGCCCGATTTTTTATTTAAAATGCTAAAATCCAGCCATTTCTTTATTTTATCTTAACAATAAATTCAAATTTTCATATTAGAAAATTAACAAAACTGCGTAAAACCCATTTTTTAATCATTTTTTTTTCATTATATTTACTGAAAACAGGTTTATGAAAAAGACGCTGGTAGTTTTTGCACATCCCTATTTAGAGCACTCCAATTCCAATGTGGAGCTCATCAATTTCTATGTCCGCCACCAGCACTTTACCCTTAGAGATCTTTATGAAGAATACCCGGATTTTCACATTGCCGCATTCAGAGAAAGAAAAAGACTAAAAAGCTATGACCGTTTTATTTTCCAGTTTCCGCTGATCTGGTTCGGAATGCCTCCTTTACTCAGATTATGGATCGATGAAGTTTTTGACAGGGACTGGCTCAAGGAAGGAGAAACCAATCCATTGGAAGGCAAAGAGATTTATATCCTGATCACGACCGGAGGTAAGGAAAGATCATTTACCAAAAACGGGACGTATCAGTATACCGTAGAAGAACTCGTCAGCGGGCTGATTGTTTCCTTAAAGGTTTTCAAGGCCGACATCAAACATATCAAGATTGTTTATGAAGCCAATAAACTGAGCAAAAAAGACATTATTTTACATAAAAAAGAATTTGCAGAACTACTCAATCAGTAATATATGGAGTCCAGCTTAGCAATGAATACATTAATTTTCTTGGGTGTAGCCATTATTATGGTTCCGCTGGCCAGGAAATTCGGACTGAGCTCTGTGATCGGTTATATTTTAGGAGGGATCATCATTGGTCCATATGTTCTAAGGCTTACCGGAAAAGATGTTAACGACATCATGCATGCCAGTGAGTTTGGAGTAATCATGCTTCTTTTCTTGGTGGGACTGGAACTGGAACCCCGGAAATTCTGGGAAATGCGGAAGAAGATTATGGGACTTGGCCTCACGCAGATGCTTCTTTCTATCTCTTTACTTTTCCTGGTTTTCATCAGTGCCGGATGGAGGATAGATAAGGCCATTGCCATTGCGATGTGTTTTGCTCTTTCTTCTACAGCCATTGTACTGCAGACCCTGCAGGAAAAAAATAATCTGAAAACGATGGCCGGGGAAGCTTCCTTCTCTACCCTTCTGTTTCAGGATATAGCTGTGATCCCTATTTTGGCTATTCTCCCGATCATCGCCAACTATAAAGCCAGCCACGAGGATAATGACATACAGATTCTGATCCAGAAACTCCCAGAATGGCTGCAGGCCGGAACGGTCATTTTAGGGGTTGCCCTACTGATTCTTTTAGGAAGATATGTATTTGTTCCTTTCTTACGATACGTTTCAAAATCCGGAATGACGGAACTGCTTACTGCTTCGTCATTGTTCCTTGTGATCGGAGTTTCAGAACTCATGGTGGCAATAGGACTTTCGCCGGCGCTGGGCGCTTTCCTTGCCGGAGTAATGCTTGCCAACAGTGAATTCCGGCATGAGCTGGAAGCACAGATCAATCCGTTTAAAGGACTGCTTTTGGCCGTATTTTTTGTAAGCGTAGGTTCTACGATCAATTTTAACATCATTCAGCAGGATCCTATATTTATCTTCTCTACTGTTTTTGCCGTATTGGCTGTAAAATTTGTAGTTCTCTATGCCATCGGAAAGTTTTTTAAGATTGATACTCCCCAGAGTTTATTTTATGCATTTGCACTTTCTCAGGTAGGAGAATTTGCTTTTGTCCTGATTAATTATGCTTCGGATCTCTATCTGTTAAGTCCGGAACTCAATGCACAAATGATGGCTGTTACTGCGATCACGATGTGCATCACTCCTATCCTCCTGATCATCAACGACCGGTTTATTACGTCTAAATTCATTACAGAAGTTCCTGATGAAAAGAATGATTTTAACATTCTGGATAACAATGTAACCCAGAAGAAGATCATCATTGTCGGTTTCGGACATTTCGGAAGTACGGTGGGGCGCCTTTTAAAGGCCAATAAGATTTCAGCGACGGTTCTGGACAGGGATTCTGACCGGGTGAAGCTGTTAAGAAGTTATGGTTTTAAGGTTTATTATGGAGATGCTACAAGAATTCCCACTTTAAGGGCTGCAGGAATTGAAGATGCTGAAATTTTGGTTTTATGCCTTGATGACCGGGAGGATAATAAATTCATTGCAGATCTTGTGCGCGAACATTATCCGGAGGTTAAAATTTTTGTGAGAGCCAAAAACAGGATCGATGCGTATGATTACCTTAACAATGGCATTGAAAACATATACCGGGAAACCTTGGGAACAGCCGTGGATATGGCGGTAGACGTTCTTCATGAAACCGGCATGAGAAAATATGCTGCCAGACGTCTTGGACAAAGATTTATGGCGATAGATAAAGCTTCAATCAGAAGGCTGTCCAAAGCAAGAGAAGATGATGAAATCCTATCCTTCACTACAAAAGAAATCCTCCAGCGTGAGGAGGAATTATTGGCTTATGACAATCTTAATTTTGACAATAAAAATTGGGAAGGATCCTCGTCAGTAGATGACGACAATGACGAGGAAACCCCAAATTGATTTATTGAATACTGACGCTTCCGCCACTGCTCTCCTGCTTGGTTACATTTTTAAGCTCGCCTTTTTTAGAAACATCTACACTTCCTCCTGAAGAAGCTTCGGCATTGACTGAGGAAACAGCACTGATATGAATGTTTGCACCACTGGATGCATCAGCTTTTACATTCTCTGCGACAACTCCCTCTGCTGAAACACTACTGCCTGATGAAGAGCTGATCTCTGCATTTTTAGCTTTTCCTGAAATATCGATGCTTGCAGCTGATGAGGCATCAACATCAAGGTCCACCGCCCATACTTTTCCGTTGAAACTGCTGCTGCTGTCTGCCGAAAGATCAAAATCATTGGCCTCCAGATCTCCGGAAATGCTTGCTGCACTGGATATTTCGACATCCATTTTTTCCTGGGTGAATTTATCTTTTATGGTAACACTTGCTGCAGAATTGGCAACGAGCTTAGAAAAATCTTTGGTATAGATCTTAGCCTTTACATTATGGCTGTTCATAACCCTGATCCCATGTTTATAATGGATATGAAGCTTTCCGCCACTGTTGTCCACAAGAATTTCATTCAGGATATTTTCAGGCGCAGAAATGACTACCTTTTCAGTTTCGGATTTGATTATCTCAGCATCAATAGCTTGGGAAACTTCTATTTCGTCAAAATCTCCGTTAAATACCTTTTCCTTCACCGGACCACTGTCTTTGTCTATTACTTTATCTACCCAGCCGTTATCATCATTACGGTCATTATTTTCATAGTTTCTTCTGTCATGTTTTTCATTGCATGAGGTTATCAGCGCGAAGGCTGAAAGTACAAAAAGAGTTGTCGATTTCATGTTTACTGCTTTTATAAATTAAGTTTTTAATATCTTTATACTTTAATAACAACTAATTTATGAAAAATATTTCATCGGTATTGTTAATTTCTGCTATGGCACTTAACCAATCTTGTACTACAATGAAGAAAACCGATACTCAACAGGAGATTCCTGTTACTGATCCATCCCTGTCTTCAAACCCTTTTATGAAGAAAAGCAAGCTTCAGTATGAAGCTCCGGAATTCAATAAAATTAAAAATGAACATTTCAAACCTGCTTTTGATTTTGGGCTAAAACAGCACGATGCTGAGATCCTGAAAATTGCGAATAATCCGGAGGCTCCTACTTTTGATAACACTATTGTAGCCCTTGAAAAAAGCGGTGAAGTTTTAAAAAGAGCCACTATCGTATTTTCTAACCTTACAAGTGCTAACACAAATCCTACCCTTCAGGCTTTGGATGAAGAATATGCTCCTATTTTTGCAGCGCATTCCGATAAAATGTACCTAAATGAAAATTTATATAAAAGAATCAAATCGATCAAAGAAGACGGTCTTGATGCTGAAAGTAAAAAACTTGTCCAGTTTTACAAACAGAATTTTGAAATTGCAGGAGCCAATCTTTCTTCTGCCGATAAAGAAAAACTAAAGCAGATCAATCAGGAACTCGCTTCACTTTCCACTCAATATGCCAATAAACTATTGGAAGCAAGAAAACAGGGCGGTGTATTTTTCTCTGATGCTAAAGAACTTGACGGACTTTCCGCCGACGAGATTGAAGCTGCAGCGACTGATGCTAAAACTGCAGGACAACCGGGAAAATATCTCCTTGCCCTTCAGAATACAACACAACAGCCGCTTCTTCAGAATTTGAAAAACAGAGCAACCAGAGAAAAACTGTTCAAAGCATCCTGGCTGAGAGCTGAAAAAGGTGACGGAAACGATACCCGTGAAACGATTGAAAAATTAGCTAAACTGAGACTTAAAAAAGCCCAAACCTTAGGCAAAGCAAGCTTCGCTGAATGGAAGCTTCAGGACCAGATGGCTAAAACACCTGAGGCAGCTACCAAATTAATGAACCAGATTGCTACTCCTGCAGTAGAAACGGCAAAACGTGAAGCAAAAGATATTCAGGACCTGATCGATCAGCAGAAAGGCGGTTTCAAAGTGGAGCCATGGGACTGGAATTTCTATGCTGAACAGGTAAGAAAGGCAAAATACGACCTAGATGAAAACCAGATCAAGCCTTATTTTGAAGTAACTACTGTTCTGGAAAAAGGGGTTTTCTATGCTGCTGAAAAATTCTACGGACTTACTTTCAAAAAAAGAACTGACCTTCCGGTTTATCATCCAGATGTAGTAACGTATGAGGTTTTTGACCACGATGGAAAATCTATCGCAATCTATTATCTCGATTTCTACACCAGAGATTCTAAAAACGGGGGTGCATGGATGAGTAATTTCGTTGAGCAGTCTTATCTTTTAGGAACAAAACCTGTCATCGTAAACTGCTATAATTATCAGAAACCGGCTCCAGGAAAACCATCACTAATTAGCTATGATGATGTTTCCACAATGTTTCATGAGTTTGGTCATTCAATACACGGTATGTTTGCAAGTCAGAAATACCCGTCACTTTCAGGAACAAGTGTTCCCAGAGATTTCGTGGAATTCCCGTCACAGATCAATGAGCACTGGGCTTTAGATCCTGTTGTTCTTAAGAATTATGCCCTTCACTACGAAACAAAACAACCGATTCCTCAGGCCTTAGTTGAAAAAATTAAAAAGGCAGCCACATTCAACCAGGGATATATGACGACAGAACTTGTTTCTGCAGCAGCGCTGGATATGGACTGGCATACAGTGACGAATGAAAGTCAGCTAATTCCTGTTCTGGATTTTGAAAAACAATCATTAGCCAGTCATGGGTTTACTTTATCTACAGTACCACCAAGATATCATACTCCTTATTTTGCCCATATCTGGGGTGGAGGATATTCCGCTGGATATTATGCTTACTTATGGTCTGAAACCCTTGATAATGATGCATGGGAATGGATTAAAAACAATGGAGGCCTGACAAGAGAAAATGGTGACCGTTTCAGAAAATATATTCTTTCTGTAGGAAATTCCGTAGATCTTAATCAGGCATTCAGAGATTTCACCGGACATGACCCGGATATCAAACCTTTATTGAGAAACAGAGGTTTTATAAAATAAACTGTACAGAGAAGCATCCGATTGGGTGCTTCTTTTTTATAGGTTTTGGCTAAAGCCGATGAATGAGATTTTATATTTGGTTAAATGGGCTGAAGCCCATTTCTATTGAATAAAAAGACATATGGTTTTTAACACTTCCATTCTATCACGTACTAAAACCCGTTTCTATTCTTAAAATCTCTATTTTTGTGGTTCAAAAATTAATATATGAACTGTCCCTGCTGTTCAGGAAAATCTTATGAAGAATGCTGTAAGCCTTACCACACCGGAGAAAAAAATGCTCCTACTGCGGAAGCTCTGATGCGTTCCAGATTTTCCGCATTTGCCATTCCGAACGGAGAATATTTAATGAAAACTACATCTCCGGCAAAAAGAAAATTGCACAACATAGAAGATCTGCAGGAATGGGGAGAAATTAACGAATGGACAAAATTGGAAATTATAGATAAACCTTCCGTCAGCAAAGTTGAGTTTAAAGCCTTTTATACTGATGAAGAAGGACATGAGCAAATCCATCATGAATTATCAACATTCAAAATGATTCAAAACCGTTGGTTTTATGTAAGTGGAGAATTTTTAGAATAAAGAAAAATGTCCGGAAAAAATCCGGACATTGATTATAATTTAGTGGGCCTCTGTTCCGTCAGCTCCATGAGCGTGACCATGTGCCAGTTCTTCTTCTGTCGCAGGACGTGTATTTACAATTTCTACCTGGAAATCTAAAACTTTCCCAGCCATTGGATGGTTAAGGTCTGCCACTACTGCTTCAGGGGTTACCTCTAATACAAATGCCTGGAAATTATTTCCCTGTCCATCTGATAAAGGCAAAATAGCGCCCAAAGGCGGAGTTCCTGATTCCTGGAACATATCAATAGGAAGCTGCACGATTGAATTTGGGTCTTTTTCTCCGTAAGCTTCTTCTGCCTGAATGATAAAAGAAGCTTTATCACCGGCTTTCAAGCCCAGAATATTTTGCTCAAATTTTGGAATCATCATTCCTACACCATATAAAAATGTAAGTGGATTTTCTGCTGTTGTTTCTTCTACAAGAATTTTACTTCCATCTTCTTCGATCGTGTGAAGTATGTAACTTACTGCTACAACATGGTTGTTTTCAATTGTCATATTTTATCTTTTTTTCGTGATGTTTTTCACGATTAACGTCACAAATATACTATTTTTGAAATGATTGGCTTTGGGAAAATACTAGAACAAAAATCTCAAAACAGCATCCTTTCATTTTCCGTTCTTTGTTTCATCCCGTTTTTTCTGTCTCAATACATAGAGATAAAGACTTTCTACCTTTGCTCTGGCCCAGTCTGTTTTTCTCAGAAACTTCAAAGAAGAATTAATACTTGGATTGTCTGTAAAGCATTTTATATTGATCTGCTCGCCAAGCTTTTCGAAACCTCCGTAATATTCTACCAGTTCCTCAAGAATGGTATCAAGCCTTTTTCCGTGTAGCGGGTCTTTTGACGATTCCTGCATTGTTATTTTTTTTGTAAAAGTAGAATAATATAAGTTGATATGGAAATTTCCGCCTGTATATCCCATACCAGAAACTGTGAATTCAATTGAAATTATTTTTCTTTTCCCTGTCTTAAATAACAGAAAAACAGGTAATACCTTTCAATGAATTGCCAGTTGTCAATAAAAACTCCGCAAAACAATTAGCGGAGAGTTTTTTATAGCTTATAGATCCTGAATAGCCGGTTTTACTTCGCCCCCGAACAGTTCAATAGATTTCATCATAATATCGTGAGCAGGATCACCAATATCCATATGTCCAATAAATCTTGTGATTCCAAAAATTTCCTTCATGTAAGCAATTTTATCAGCAACTTCTGCAGGACTTCCGATAAATAAAGCACCATCTCTTCCCCTTCCGCCGTCATACTGCATTTTCGTGTAAGGTGCCCAGCCTCTGGTTGCCCCTATTCTGTCCATCTGGGATTTATAGTTATTAAAATATCCGTCCACTACAGCCTGATCATTACTGACAAATGTGTGCGAATGAATCGCGATCTGCATTTTGGATATATCATGTCCTGCTTTCTGATATTCCTGCTTGTAAAATTCTACCAGATTTTTAAACTGTACCGGCATTCCTCCGATGATGGCTACCACCAAAGGCATTCCTAATTTTGCCGCACTTAAAACAGATTGCGGAGTTCCACCTACTGCCCGCCAGATCGATAATTTTCCGTCGTTTTTTGCTCGTGGATAAACAGTCTGGTTCTGCATCGGTGCACGGAGCTTTCCTGACCAGGTTACATTTTCTTCTGAGTTGATCTTTAGCAGCAATTCCAGTTTTTCATCAAAAAGCTCTTCGTAATCATTCAGTGAATAACCGTAAAGCGGAAATGACTCGATAAAGCTTCCTCTTCCGACAAATATTTCAGCTCGTCCGTCTGAAATCAGGTCCAGGGTTGAAAAATCTTCATATACTTTTACTGGTTCTGAAGAGCTCAAAACCGTAACTCCACTTGCCAGCTTTATATTTTTAGTGATGCTTGCAGTAGCAGCCAAAACCATCTCCGGTGACGAAACTGCATAGTCCGGGCGGTGGTGCTCTCCCATCGCAAAAACATCTATTCCCACCTCATCCATCAATTTTACCTGATCCAGTATTTCACGAATCTTTATTCCTGCGTCTCTATATTTTCCGGTTGCCTGGTCAAAGGCCAGATCACCAAACATTCCTATTCCTAATTCCATATTTTTAGATTTTAGATAGACAAAATTACGGATGAAAAAGCTCAAAAACATTGATGTTTGTTAAGAACGGATTTGTTACTCAAGAATACTGTTATCAATAAAAAATCCAGCCTAAGGCTGGATTTTACTATTATTTCTTAAGATACTGATCAAAATAATCCGTCACTTTCTGCATCAGGTGAACCCTGTCTTTCCCAATCACATTATGCGGATGTCCCGGATAAACAAAGTAATCCAGCTGAACTCCATTATCTACTGCTGACTTTATAAATTTAATGGAATGCTGCCATACCACCACATCGTCCTGGGCACCATGGATCATCAGTAATTTTCCTTTTAAATTCTGAACTTTATCCAATAGATTAGCTGTGGCATACCCCTGTGGATTTTCCTGAGGTGTATCCATATATCTTTCACCATACATGATCTCATACATTTTCCAGTCGATCACCGGCCCCCCGGCAACTCCCACTTTGAAAACATCAGGCTGACGAAGCATGAAGCTTGTCGTCATAAATCCGCCAAAGCTCCATCCGTGGATCCCCATTCTCTGGGCATCTACATAAGGAAGAGATTTTAAATAATCCACTCCTTTCATCTGGTCGTTCATTTCTGTTGTTCCCAGGTTTCTGAAAACAGCCTGCTCGAATTTCATTCCACGGTTGGCAGAACCTCTTCCGTCCATTGTAAAAATAATGTAACCGTTTTGGGCCATATACTCGTACCAAAGGTTTCCTGATGCCGGGAATGTATTGGTTACCAACTGAAGGTGTGGCCCGTTGTACAGGTAAACGATAACCGGATATTTTTTACTGGCGTCAAAATCTGTCGGGAGAATGATTTTCCCGTAAAGCGGTGTTCCATCATCTGCTTTTAATTCCACATTTTTAATTTCAGGCCTCTGATAATTTTTCAGTGTATTTTCTGCTGTCAGGATATTCGTAGACTTCGCCGTGTTGGTATTGATAATATTCACCGATCTTGGTGTACCTGCATTGCTATAGGTATCATAAAGATAATTCCCGTCGCTGCTCAGGATTCCTGTATGTACACCGGACGTATCATCCATTCGCTGCATTTTAAAGTTCGTCCAGTTGATCTTATATAAATGCTTTTCAAGCGGTGTTTCCTTCGTAGACGTGAAGTAAATCTCCTTTTTCTTTTCATTAAAACCCAGAATGTCCGTTACCAGCCAGTCTCCTTTAGTGATCTGGGCAACAAGTCCTTTTTCAAGACTGTAGTGAAACAGGTGATTGTATCCGGTTCTCTGGCTTTGCCAGATAAAATCTGTATTAGAGTTCGGGAAAAAAGTAAGCTGATGCTGAGGCTCCACATATTTATCACTGGTTTCTTCAAATAAGGTTTTTATCAGATTTCCTGTAGCAGCATCGTACTGGTTCATCTTTAAATGATTCTGCCCGCGATTCAGAACGCCTACAAAAACATATTTGGAATCCGGACTCCACGTAACAGCTGTTAAGTACTGATCTTTTTCACCTTCAATTTTCAGAAAAGTGGTTGACTGATTTTTGATATTATAAATTCCCAAAGTGACTTCATGGGATTTCTGCCCTGCCATGGGATACTTGATATTGTGATTTACGGCAGGCGTTACCGACCAGTCAATAACAGGATAATCTGCCACCATTGTCTGATCCATTCTGTAAAATGCCACAGCATCAGAATTAGGAGCCGGAAAAATTCCTGTATCAATTCCGAACTCATTTCTGTGAACCGCTGCACCTCCGTTGATGATATTTTCATCAGAATCATTGGTTACAGCTATTGTTTTACCGTTTTTATTTACATATAAATTATTCTTTACAGTAAAGGCAAAGGTCTGGTTATCTCCGAACATTTTCATATTGGAAGCATTTGCATCAACTGCAGCCGCTGTCTTTACCTTCCAGTCGTTTCCTGATTTTTCTATCCAGAACATTTTATCGTTCGAGTTGAAATAACCACTTGAACCGCCGATAAATTTGATTTGAGGGACTGCCTTTAGCTTAGCATCTGAAAATGATCTGTTCAGTTGGGTCAGAGACACTAAAGTATCCTGCTTATTGGTCTTCATATCAGTAATCAGATAACCTCCTTTTACAGCCTGAATATATGATTTACCGTCTGCGGACCATGAGAACTGGGATATATTTTTCACGGCAAGATTTGTTCTCAGTCCATTTACTGCCTCCGCCATTGTAAATTTTTGGGTCTGTGCGATTGCAGAACTCCCCAAAACCAACATCAATAAAGAAAATCTATGTAATTTCATTGTATAAAATTGAATCCTTCAAAAATAAGAAATAAAAGTCATCCGTTAATAAATGTTAAAATAAAACATTCATAAAACAGGATTAATGCATTGATAAAAATAAATCCTTAACTTAATAGTAGAGTAATTAAGGTGAATGGCAAAAGGTCAATTGTGAATTTTATAGGCGTAAGCAATTGACATTTCACTTGCGAAGCAAAATTGACGATTCACATTAAATTAGTGTGAATGGCGAATGGTCAATTGTGAATTTTATAGGTGTAAACAATTGACATTTCACTTGCGAAGCAAATTGACGATTCACATTAAAATTAGGGTAAATGATAAATGGACAATTGTGAATTTTATAGGTGTAAACAATTGACATTTCACTTGCGAAGCAAATTGACGATTCACATTAAAATTGGAGTTATTTCATTTCTTAACCTATATCAATGATTCGTATATGATCTCCGCCCTACATTTGCAGTATTAATAACAAACAAAAAATACAATACAATGGCAACAAAATGGAACCTAGACCCAACACATAGTGAAATTACTTTTAAAGTAAAACACATGATGATTTCTAATGTAAAAGGAAGCTTCAGAAATTTCAATGCTGAAATTGAAGCTGAGGATGATAGCTTTGCAAATGCTAAAACTACAGCTACTATCCAGACTGATTCTGTATTTACCAATAATACAGACAGAGACAATCATTTAAAATCCGGAGAGTTTTTCAATGCAGAAGAGCATCCTTCCATTACATTTGAATCTCAAGCTTTAAATGACACAGTAACAGGTAACCTTACGATAAACGGTATTACAAAACCTATTACTCTAGATGTGGACTTCGGAGGAATCAACGTAGATCCGTGGGGAAATACGAAAGCAGGCTTCTCTTTTGAAGGAAAGATCAACAGAAAAGATTTCGGACTGAACTGGAATGCAGCTCTTGAAGCTGGAGGTGTAATGGTAAGCGACGAAGTAAAAATAGCCGGAGAATTACAGTTTGTAAAACAGGCATAATACAAAATTGAGTTTTGGGATATTCTTCTCAAAATATTTATACCAATTAAACATAAAAAGGTTCAGGGATTTTCTAAAAGCCTTGGACCTTTTTTCAATATCTATCTATTATGAACCTTAACGATCTGCAAAATATCAGCAATAATTTCGGAAACACCCAAAGAATGCCGGTTTTATTCCTCGGGCACGGCTCACCGATGAATGCCATTGAAGAAAACCAGTTTGTACAGGGATTCAGAAAAGCGGCCCTGGAAATTCCGAAGCCTAATGCCATACTGTGTATTTCCGCACACTGGTATACGCAAGGCACTTTTGTAACCGCGATGGATATGCCGAGAACGATTCATGACTTCGGTGGTTTCCCGAAAGCATTATTTGATGTACAGTATCCTGCTCCGGGAAGTCCGGAACTGGCGAGAGAAACCGCTGAGCTTTTAGCCCCTGTTTTGGTGGAGGAAGATCATAACTGGGGACTTGACCACGGCGCATGGTCAGTGATCAAACATATGTATCCGGAAGCTGATATTCCCGTGATCCAGCTGAGCATAGATTATACCAAGCCTCCACAGTATCATTTCGATCTGGCCAAACGACTGAATAAGCTCCGTGAAAAAGGAATTCTCATCATAGGAAGTGGGAATATCGTCCATAATCTCCGGCTGATCGACTGGAAAAATATTGATACGGTAGGTGCCGGCTGGGACTGGGCCGTGGAAGCAAGGGAAAAAACGAATAACTGGCTTCTGGATGGGAATTTCCAGAATATCATAGACTATCAGAAGCAGGGAACATTTCTGCAATATGCGGTTCCTACACCGGATCATTATCTTCCGCTGATCTATACATTAGGCTTAAAGGATCAGGCTGAGAACCTCTCTTTATTTAATGACGAACTGATTGGCGGGTCATTAAGCATGACCAGTGTAAGGATAGGATAGTTTATATTCCTCTTTCTGCATCCTGAAGACCGAGCATTTTAGGTTTCAAAAGAAGGGAATATCACCAATCTGTATCAGTTGATCATCAAGGAAGATAATTTTCAAAGAATTGAAATATAATTCTGCCTGTTGAACAATTGGGCGACTGGGATATTCCCTGGTATTTTTACTTAAAAATTATTGTACAGCTGCCAGGACATTGATATTTCCATAGCCGTAGCTTGAATTCACCGTTGGATAATACGTTGCAGACTGCCTCATTTTATTGAGTACCTGATCCCTTGTCCATGAAGGGTTTTTAGCCCAGACAAGAGCTGCAATTCCAGCTGTTGCTGCCGTTGCCACCGATGAACCGCCTACATAATCTGCCTGATTGTTGTAATAACTTAAAACGGGAACGGTATTTCCATTGGCTCTTTCCATCTGGAAGGTAAAATCAATCTGGCTCCCGGAATGACAGACATCACATTTCTGGTTGGAAGTTCCTTCTTTTACTCCGGTTACAGCCTGAGTTTCAGACATGCTTGCCGGAAAAATAACGCCTACAAAATTAGTAAAACTGGTAGAAGTTCCTCCCGCACAGAAAATCAGCTTTCCTCTTGAATAGGCGTATTTCACCCCATCTTCAATCTTTCCTACTGAGAAAATATGTCCCATCGACATGGAAATGATCTTTACACTGGTATTATTCGCCAAATCCGTAAATGCTGTTTTTACTCCGTTTTGCTCGCTGGAAGTTTCCAGCACCACATTAGAAGCTGCACGGTAAGTGATAAGATTGGCATTGTAGGCAACTCCTACAGGAAGTCCTGCATTATTTTTCGGAGCTGCCATAACGGAAGCCATTTTCGTTCCGTGCCCGCATTGATCTGCCGGTCCGTCTGTAGTAGATCCGTTGACGTATGATCCAAATTTGCTGATTGTTCTTCCGGAAGATGCTCCGGTATTGAAACTGCTTCCCAGCAATGTCTGTTCCGGTGAAACTCCGGTATCAATAAGTCCTATGGTAATTCCTGCTCCCGTACTGTAGCCCCATGCATTTGGAATATTATGTTTTGTAAATGCCCAAGGCACCCTGGCATTGGGAGTAGTAGTGGTATAATCTGCAGCATTTAAAGCTGTAGATTCAAATCCGCATCCTGATGAAGAACCACTGGATTTTGCATTGGGGTTAAGACTGTTTTCTATTTCAAAATAATGATAATCTCCCGGCTCCACATACCGGATGTTTTTCATCTTTCTTAGCGCCGTTATGGTTTCTTCTTTGTCTATGAAGACATCCATCTGATTAAGATACTGATCGGAAGAAATCAGAAATCTCGTCTGCTCAACACCTTCATATTGCCGGATAAGACTTAAAACTTCTGCTTCCATTGTTTTGTTGTCAGGGGAAAGACTTCTGTCAAAATCATCCTTTGAAGCCCCAAATCCAATGGAGACCATTCTGTTTCCTCTGAAAACCGCGCTCCAAAGCACATGATCTGAAGCATTTTTCCAGTTGAAAGATCCTGTGTTCCTGATCGTATTGTTAATTACTGCATTGATCTGCTTTCCCGTCAAAGGATCTTTCTGAACGGTTTCAATGGCAGGATTTTCGTTCTGTAGTTCATCTCTGGTACATGAATTCAAAACAAAAAACAAGGCTAAGAGGTAAAATACTCTTTTTTTCATAGTTTTAATTTTATGGTTTGGAACCACAATATAACACTTTGATGTGATTTAAAAGCTCAGAAAAAAAGAATTTAGTATTACCTGAATATGAATATTTATATCCAGCTGCTAGAAAATCTACAATAATTTCTCATAGCAAACACTATTGTCAATACCAATATACTGTCCATAATTAGGGATTCTGCAATATCCGTTTTTTTCATACAGAGCAATCGCCTCCGGCTGCTTAATGCCTGTTTCCAGAACACATTTTCTAAACCCTTCCTCTTTGGCCCAGATTTCCAGTTCATTCAATATTTTCGATGCAAATCCTTTTCCTCTCATTTCCTCATTTGTATACATTCTTTTTATCTCTACGGCATCTTCAGAAAAAGGTTTAAATGCACCACAACCAACAGCTGTATCTTCAGAATAAGCTACCACACAATTTTTAAGCATGTCAATAGAATTAAACTGGTGATAAAATTCATGATCTTCTCCATCCCGTACTGCAAGATCGGCATCAAGGAGTTTGACTAAATTCTGGAAATCTATGTTGGAGGAATCGGTTCTTCTGATAGTCATATTTTGTTTACGAATTAAATAAAGATTATTGTTTCTGTTTATTTTTTAATTTTTACAGATACAACAAATTTAATAAATGATTACATTATTAAAAACGATCTCCCTGTTATTTACTTTCTTGAATAGAAGTGAATTCAGCGGTACGATAAAGTTCTTCCGGAACCTGCGCTAATGTAGATTCATGAAGTTTTATACCAAGTCCATAAAATTGTTGAAAGCTCATGATAAGCGGACGCCATTTGTCCGGATCAACCCGGTTGGGAAAGCCGTCCATCAATATGGATTCTTCTATGTGTACCCTTAATATTTTCAGTTCAGCATAGATAATATTTCCGCGCTGTATCTCATTATCCTCTGCCAACAGATTTACTTTAACAAGACGGGCTTCCATTTGTACCGGACATTCTGATATTCTAGGAGAATGAACTAATGTAGATTCAACAGGTGTCATTCCGGCAATTTCAAATTTTTGGGATTCGTGACGGTATCCTTTATTTTTCTTTCCCTGAGGAACAGGATTTGAACCTGTTGTCAGAGCAAGTTTATTAACCATTCCAACCTGATCTGCTGAAGGAAGATTGATGACACACTCACCGGTTCTTAATAAATTTTCACAGGTTTTAGATACTGCAGAAATGCCGATTATACAACGCCAGCCTAACCAGAAGATTGATGAGATAGGAGCCACATTGAAACTACAGTTCTCATTTACTGTTGAAATAAGTATTACCGGGGTACCAAAATACAAAATAGAGGGTGTACATATTTTATGCATGATGTTATTTTTACAGACAAAGGTATTTCGTTGACTCAATAAGAAAAATCTATTTCCTGCTGTATTTTAATTGATATAATCTGCAAAACTGGTAGGTGGAAAATTATATGCAGTCTATAGAACAAAAAAAGCTCCCATTTCTGGAAGCCCTTATAATATTTTCTTAATTGAAATTAATCTACTTTAAATTCTCTGTTATTGATCAGCTCTGCGATTGCCAGCATATCTTTTCCTATCAATCTGTCATCTTCAAGTTTTTTAACTTTAGAACGAATCACCGCATAGTTTTCTTCGATGATTTTCGAACATTTGGCAGGTCTTCTGAATTCCAGTCCCTGTGCTGCAAACATTAATTCCACAGCTAAAATATTGACCAGGTTTCCTAGCACCTGATTGAATTTTCTGCCGGAAATACTTCCCATGGAAACGTGGTCTTCCTGTCCTAAACTTGTCGGGATAGAATCAGCTGATGCCGGGAAACATAAAGTTTTATTTTCCGTAACCAAAGCCGCCGAAGTATATTGAGGAATCATGAAACCTGAATTCAGTCCAGAGCTTTCCGTCAGTAATCTTGGAAGTCCATATTTTCCTTCTAATAATAAATAGCTTCTTCTGTCTGAAATATTTCCTAATTCGGCTGCTGCCAATGTAGCATAGTCTAATGGAAGTGCCATCAGCTGCCCGTGGAAATTTCCTCCGGAAATAGATTCTTCAGCACTTAGAACGATCGGGTTATCCGTTACCGAATTCAGCTCTGTTTCAGCCATCAGTTTAAGGTGTTCAAAAGCATTTCTGCTGGCCCCATGCACCTGTGGCACACATCTCATGGAATAAGGATCCTGAACCCTTTCACAGTCCTCATGAGCTTTCATATTTTCAGAACCTTTTAAAAATTTAACCATTCTGGCTGCTACTTTTTTGCTTCCCTCGAAAGGCCTGATGTCGTGGAGCTCTTTTTTGAAAGGGCTTTCAGAACCTCTGTAGGCCTCAATACTCATTGCAGCAGTCATATCCGCTAAGTTTAATAAGTATTCGAATTTTTCTAACCCTTTAATAGCGTGGGCCAGAATAAACTGAGTTCCGTTGATCAGTCCCAAGCCTTCTTTTGGGCCTAAGGCTAATGGCTCAAGACCATGTCTGTCTAAAACCTCCATAGTTTCGAAAATCTGATCTCCTTCCCAAACCTGTCCTAACCCCAACAATGGCAGCACAAGGTGAGCAAGAGGAGCTAAATCTCCTGAAGCTCCTACAGAACCCTGCTCAGGAACTACAGGAATAATATCTTTTTCAAGCATCAGGATCAGTCTTTCGATCACCTCTAGGGAAACTCCTGAAAACCCTTTTGATAAAGCATGAACTTTTGCAATAATCATGATCTTCGAAAATTCCTTGTCAATGGGCTTTCCAACCCCTACTGCGTGAGAAATGATAAGGTTATACTGCAGCTGAGCAGTTTCGTCAGCTGATATTTTAGTATCACAAAGGGGTCCGAAACCTGTATTGATCCCATAGACACATCTATCGGATTCTACAATTTTCTGAACGTTTTTCTGGGATTTTAGGATCTGTTCCTTAGCTGCTTTATTAAGTTTAGCTTTATTTGGCTTTTTACAGATTTCCAGAACATCATGGAAAGTAAAAACATCTACACCGTATATCATTTCTAAAAATTTCCTTAAAATTACACATTTAACCATAATTGGAAAAGCTAAATTTCATAGTCCTATATTTTTCTGATTATACGTAGATTATTTTGCTATTTTTACCTCTTAAATTAAAAACAATTATCAATAACCCATGAAACTTAAAACTTTACTGCTTACCTTATGTCTTGCAGGCACTGCAACTTTTGCCCAGAAGGTAAAATATTCCAAAGAAGAGATCAAGAAAATGGAAACCTATCTTTTTAATGAGGGCTTTAATTCACCTTCACCTAAAAAGACATCAACTATTATTTTAAAAGACGGAACAACCCATAAAGGTTTTTGCGGCAAAATTGAAACTAAAAAAGGACAGATTTATGAAGTTGCTTTGAAAGACAGCATCACTAAAAAGAATGAAGTATTCAATGCTGAACAGATCAATGAAATGTACGTATATCCTAGCAATGCAGAAAAAATAGCAAAAGTCGGGAAATATATGAGCAACATCAGAAACTTCGCCACCAAAAAACTTACCAAGAATACAGCCGGCGGCAGAATACATTTTGTCAACCAGACCGTTTCTTTGAAAAATAAAAAGGATGACAAGGAATTCCTGATGCAGCTGATCAATCCTGAATTCAGTGATATTATTTCTGTATATCATGATCCCAGAGCTAAAGAAACTTCTGGTTTTTCTATGATGGGTTCTCCCCAACTTGGTGGCGGTGTTATCAAATCTTATTATGTAAAGAAAGGCGATAAAGTAATGTGGCTTCATAAAGATGATTTTGAAGATAACTACGATTTCCTGTTTGGCGACAATGCAGAATTCATGAAAAAATATCCTAAAAACTCTATGGAGTGGGATTATTTCAGTTTCCTGGTGAACGAGTATACTGAAATGAGTAACGGATAAAATCTTAAATCATATCATTAAACTGCAGAATTCTCTGCAGTTTTTTTGTTCTTTTAAATCCCGGATGGATTCCGTAATTTTGTTGTATGAATCCTTCTTTAGAATTACAGCTCAAAACTTTACCATCAGAACCAGGCGTTTATCGTTATTATGATAAAAACGACCAATTACTGTATGTAGGAAAGGCCAAAAATTTAAAGAAAAGGGTGCTCTCCTATTTCAACAAAAATCTTCCGGGCTACCGTATCAAAATAATGGTAGGAAAGATTGTAAGGCTTGAAACGACGATTGTCAACAGTGAATATGATGCACTTTTACTTGAAAATAATCTGATCAAGGAACATCGTCCTTTTTACAATGTATTATTGAAGGATGATAAAACGTATCCATGGATCTGTATTAAAAATGAAAACTTTCCAAGGATATTCCTGACCAGAAATGTCATCAAAGACGGATCTGAATATTATGGGCCTTACGCCAAAGTACGCCCTGCAAAGATTTTGCTCGATACCATTAAACATATTTACAAGCTAAGAACCTGTAATCTTAATCTTTCACCCGCTAAAATTGCAGAAGGAAAATACAAAGTATGTCTGGAATATCATATTAAAAACTGTGAAGGTCCTTGTGAAGATCTTGAAAGCAAGGAAGATTATGATGAAAAAATCGATGCCATCCGCGGAATTATCAAAGGGGATTTCCGGAAAGCAAAAGAGTATCTGGTGAATCAGATGATGAAAATGGCCTCCAATCTTAAGTTTGAAGAAGCACAGATCATTAAGGAAAGGCTGGATATTCTGGAAGATTATCAGGCTAAAAATACGGTCGTAAATCCAAATATCGATGATGTGGATGTTTTTGGAATGACCAGCGATGAAGCTGCTGCTTACGTGAATTTTTTCAAGATCAGAAACGGAAATATCATCCAGAGTTTTACTACGGAGATCAAAAAGATCCTTGAGGAAACGGATGAAGATATCATGGAAGAAGCTTTAATTGAAATCCGCCAGAAGTTTAGTTCCGATTCTAAAGAAGTATTGTTACCCTTTCATCTTTCTGTAGAAATTCCGAATGTAAAACTGATTGTTCCAAAAGTCGGTGATAAAAAAAGAATCGTGGAACTTTCGGAGAAAAATGCAAAGGAATACCGTTTAGAAAAATTAAAACAGGTACAGATTGTAGATCCGGAAAGACATACGAACAGAATCATGTCCGAAATGCAGAAGCTGCTTCGAATGCCAGTGGAACCACGACATATTGAAGGTTTTGATAACTCGAATATCCAGGGAACAAACCCTGTTTCTGCGTGTGTCGTTTTTAAAGACGGAAAACCAAGTAAAGCTGACTACAGGATTTTTCACCCGAAAACAGTGGAAGGAGCCAATGACTTTGCCACGATGGAAGAGGTGATTTACCGCCGCTATAAACGAATGCTGGACGAAGGGGAAAACCTGCCGCAACTGATTCTTATAGATGGAGGAAAAGGACAGCTTTCTTCCGCTGTGAAAAGTTTAAAATTATTGGGTCTTTACGGCAAAATCACGATTGTAGGGATTGCAAAAAGGCTCGAGGAGATCTTCTTTCCTGAAGATTCAATTCCTTTATATCTGGATAAAAAATCGGAAACCTTAAAGATTCTGCAGCGGGTAAGGGACGAAGCACACCGTTTCGGGGTAAAACATCACAGGACAAGAAGAAAAAACTCTACCATCAAATCTGAGCTGGAAGAAATTCCGGGTGTGGGAGAAAAAACAATTGAACTGCTGCTTTCTAAATTGAAATCTGTTAAAAGGATCAAAGAATCAAGCATGGAAACTCTGGAAGAGATTCTGGGGAAAAGTAAAGCGAAGGTGATCTGGGAGTTTTTCAACAGCCATTAGGAAATAAAAAATCCTTAATTCTGGTTGAATTAAGGATCATATGCTGTAATTATAATCTGTAATTATTTTGCTGAAAATACTTCTTTGGTAAATTCTCCGCTAGACTGTGGCATATCAATCACAATATTTCCATTTTCAAAATATCCTACAGTATAGCTACCGTCTGAAAGCTTTACTCTAAACACATCTCTTTTTGAAGTGGTTTTAAAAACTGCAAATGGTACAGAACTTCCACTGTCTGCCAGTATAAATTGATTTGTATCTACCTGTATTTTCTGCAGGTTCAATTTACCGTTGGTATATTTCCCGGATTTATTTTCTATAACAGGCACAGATGCAGGTTCACTATTATTTTTAACAGGTTCTGTATTTGAGCTCTCAGTTTTCACAACCTGAAGATTGGCCACCGGATTTGAAGCTGGAAGTGAAACCAGGGACAGCCTAAGAGCATCCTGATAACCTTCTTTGTATTCTTTAATGCTTGAATTTCCTTTTGATGAAAATAATACCTTCCCATTACAGTCTTTAAACTCAAGTTCCACTTTATTTCTTAGAAAAGTACTTTTATTAAGTATGTTGCCCACTGCAAAGCTGCAGGAGTTTTTTTCAATCTCCGAAGGCCACTGGTCTTTACCTTCCTGGACAACTATGTATCCTTTCGATTTTAGAGCCTTAGCTAAAGAATTATCAAGACCATATGATTCTTTTTCGAAATCTTTAAAAGTCTGAGGAATAGAAATATATTTATAATCAGAAACTTTCTGCCCGAAAACAGTAGCTACTGCAAGTATACATGTAAGTATTGAAATCTTTTTCATTGCTTTAAATTAAATTCTAAAGTTAATCATTTCTAAACGCTCCCATATCTAATTTTAGGGAGAAAAAATTAGAGTAGAAATTAGATCCTCCAATCCCTGAATTGGTGATCGCATAATCCAGTGTAAGCCCTCTGTATCTTATCCCAAGACCTGCACTTGGCTGGAAGGAAACTTTTCTTTTCAGGTCTTCAATATCGGTAATGGACTGAAACCTGTTAATTCCAAGTCTTACAAAGATCATTTTCTGGTATCCAAGTTCAGCTCCTGCATAAGGAGTTATACTTGCAAAATCTGTTGATATCAAAGCTGCTGTTTTAGCAAAATCAACATTAATTCCAGCTTCCGGCAATACATACACGCTGCTGTTGATATTGAATATTTTACTTGCTCCTACATTAAGCTTAGGCATGGTAAGCTCCATTTTATCTTTTGGTGCCGGGTTGAACTCTTCACCATTTACTACCGTTGAAAGTTCTCCCTGATTGATGCTCCAGAAATTTACCGTAGTCGTTGCATCACGCAGCATCCCCCCGAATTTCCATCCGTTGTCAGCCTTATAAATAGCCCCGATATCAAAACCAAAACCATAACCGCTTGCAAATTTACCTACATTCCTGTAAACAATTTTAGCATTTACCCCCACATCCAGTTTAGGATTTCCTGCCGGGTTGAAGGCATAGGAAAGAATAGCCGCATAATCGGACTGGGAAAATTTTGTGATTTTATCATAGTCGATATTACCTTCAGCATCAATCATCTGGGTGGTGTTCAGGATATTATCTACCCCTAATCTGACTATTGAAACCCCAAATACTCCTTCTTCCAGGACTTTTGCGTACGCCAGATAATCATACTTTGCAATAGATTCAAAATATTCTGCGTGCATTGCTGCTCCCTGCCAGTCTTTTTCAATAGCCATTAAACCGGCTGGGTTCCACATCGGTGAATATACATCATCCTGGTTGGAAATTACCGCTCCACCCATTGCCAGACCTCTTGCCCCGGCTCCGATATTTAAAAATTCATTGGAGTATTTTCTTATAATCTGAGATTGAGACAGCCCAAACAGTAGTGAAAATGCTAATAAAAAGTATTTCTTCATCATATAAATTTGATGCTTAGTTAAAGTTTTTTTGCTTTCTGGCTTTTATTAATCCATTTACAATAATAGCCAATATCATAACGCCTGAAGCTACATAAAATATAGGGCTCATTTCTTCTGATTCTCCAAAGATAAAAAAAGCTAGTATAATTCCGTAGACAGGTTCTAAATTAACTGTTAAAATTAGAGTAAAAGGCGAAATATATTTCATAAGCTTTACCGATTCCAGCATCGGAAAAGCTGTAAAAACACTTGCCAGTAAGCATATTAACGCCAGATCTCTGTAGTTTATTTCATTTATTTGAAAAATCTGTCCTGTAAACATATAAAATACCGCCAGAACAAACCATCCACAAAAAATTTCGTAGAATATTATATTTCCTGAACTTGTTTTTCCAAACATTTTACCGTTAAAAACAGAGAAAATAGTCCCGAATACTGCACAGAGAATTCCATAGAGGATACCTTCTTTAAAATGAAACTCAGTTTTAAAAATCAACAGTATACAGGCAACTATTACTACACCCATCAAAACTTCCGATATATCAATCTTTCTTTTAAAAATAACAGGCTCCAGTATGGAAGCAAATAAGGTAGAAAGAGACATGCAGCTTAATGCTATAGAAACATTGGATACCTTAATGGAGTAAAAAAAACAGTACCAGTGAAGTGCCATGGCACAGCCTATCCCGGCAAGCTGAAAAAATATTTTCTTTGAGACTTTAATACTCTCTTTTTTATAAATCCTGATAAATACAAACAAAAATACAGCAGCAAACAGCATTCTGTAAAATACAAGGATCTGGGCATTGGCATGAATCAGTTTTCCCAAAATTGCGGTGAACCCCCATAAAAAAACAATTAAATGCAGTCTGAAAAGTGCCAATTTTTGCATATCTAACTTCTGTAAATTTTTAACAGGCAAATTTACAAATAGGCTTTTACAAATCTGATAAAAAAATAAATAATAGTTTAATAAAAAATTATTTACTACGTATTCATCTTATTTTTTTTAATAATTTCTCACCATCCGCTAAAAATTAAAAAGATCTTATGAAATTAATATCAATAAAAGTTATCATCCTATAAAGGCACTTCTGCTCTATTGAAAATTCATAAATTTGGCTAATGATACTCAATAAAGATATTAAAATTTAAACAGATCGGCTGGTATTGCAGCCTGTGGATGAACTGTATATTGACGATATCAATACATATTTCACAGCAGAAGTTACGAGGTATATGCCTTTTAATCCGGATGGAGATAGAAATGACATTCTGGCTTTTGTGAAAGAATCAAAAAAGTTGTTATTAGAAAGTACTGACCTGGTAATGGTGGCACTTGATTATAATAATAATTTTATAGGTTGCTGTGGTATCCATAATATAACAAAAGAATCAGTAGAGCTCGGTTTATGGTTGAAAAAAAAGTCACAAGGTATTGGGCTGGGTACAGAAATAGTAGGGGGTCTTATTGAATTTTTAGAAAAAAATTTTACTTTCAAATATATTGTCTATCCAGTTGATCAGGAAAATACAGCCAGTAGAAAATACCTGAAAAATTAGGCTTTACCTTTTTTAAAAAATATCAGAAAAATAAAAGCTCTTCTACATTCCTTAATATTTTAGAGTACAGAAAATATTATTAGGTTTTATTTTTCAATTTATCCTTTCAGTCTTTCAATATATAATACAAAAAACCCTGAAAATTTGTTCAACGTTCAGGGCCTTCAAATAATAAACTATTAAAAAAATAAACTAGGAACTTAGAGTAATTAGCAAGGAATATTATTCCTTTTACTCTGAAGTAAAGTTAGAAAAAATATCAGTAATTTAAAAATATTTTTTTGTTAAAAATTTCACAATTTTCTGAGAACCAATATATTAAACACTTGTTTTACTTCAAACGCCATTCATTATAAAAATAGTATCTTTAGCCGTAAAAAATTGAAATTTATGGACCTTGAATTTAACAAACGGGAAGATCAAAATAGATTAAAATTATCTGATATCAATCAATTGCTTGCTGAAATAAAAAAAGGAGGTGGTGAAAAGAGGCTTCAAAAGCTTCGCGATGAGGGAAAAATGACAGCAAGAGAAAGAATTGAATATCTTCTCGACAAAGGTTCAGATTCCATAGAAATCGGTGCATTTGCCGGCTATGAAATGTATGAGGAACATGGCGGATGTCCTAGTGGAGGCGTTGTAGTAGTAATGGGATATGTGTCCGGCAGACAATGTCTTGTTGTTGCTAATGATGCTTCTGTAAAAGCCGGTGCCTGGTTCCCTATTACCGGAAAAAAGAATCTCAGAGCGCAGGAAATTGCTATGGAAAATAAGCTTCCAATCATTTATCTGGTAGATTCTGCAGGTGTCTATCTTCCTATGCAGGATGAGATTTTCCCTGACAAAGAACATTTCGGAAGAATTTTCAGAAATAATGCTAAGATGAGTGCAATGGGAATTATCCAGATCTCGGCAGTTATGGGCAGTTGTGTGGCAGGAGGTGCCTATCTCCCAATTATGAGTGATGAAGCCATGATTGTTGATAAAACAGGCTCTATTTTTCTTGCCGGAAGTTATCTGGTAAAAGCCGCTATCGGGGAAAGCATTGATAATGAAACCCTTGGCGGAGCGACTACACACTGTTCAATTTCAGGAGTTACAGATTATAAAGCTAAGGATGATAAAGATGCTTTAGACAGGATCAAAACTATCATGAAATCTATCGGAACTTATGAAAAAGCAGGGTTTGACAGAATAGAGAGTTTTCCTCCAAAAGAAAACCCTGACCATATTTTTGGAATTGTTCCCGTTTCCAGAACGGAACAGTATGACACATACGAAATCATTAAATGCTTGGTTGACAATTCAGAATATGATGAATATAAGCCTGATTATGGAAAGAGTATCATTTGTGCTACAGCCAGAATTGATGGGTGGTCCGTAGGAATTGTAGCGAATCAGAGAAAACTTGTAAAAAGCGGTAAGGGTGAAATGCAGTTTGGTGGTGTTATTTATTCCGATTCTGCTGATAAGTCAACAAGATTTATTGCCAACTGCAACCAGAGAAAGATTCCTTTAATATTTCTTCAGGATGTCACAGGATTTATGGTAGGCTCAAAATCCGAGCACGGAGGCATTATTAAAGATGGTGCCAAGATGGTGAATGCCGTTTCAAATTCTGTAGTTCCTAAGTTCACGATTATTACCGGAAACTCATATGGAGCCGGAAACTATGCTATGTGTGGTAAAGCTTATGATCCTAGATTGATCGTAGCCTGGCCTTGGGCAGATCTTGCTGTAATGGGTGGGTCTCAGGCCGCAAAAGTTTTAGTGCAAATTCAGGAATCTACTTTAAAGAAACAGGGGAAAGAGATCACTGAAGAAGAGCACAATGAAATCTTAGATACTATTACAAAAAGATATCAGAAGCAGACAGAAGCTACTTATGCGGCTGCAAGACTCTGGACGGATGCCATCATCAATCCTACAGATACCAGAAAATGGATTTCTATGGGGATTGAAGCTGCCAATCATGCTCCTATTACTGAAAAATTTAATCTGGGCGTTATCCAGGTTTAATGCTATCTGATTATCTCAAAATATAAAAAAGATGTGGAATTGTTCTCCACATCTTTTATTTTTATACTGTTGAAATTTTTGAATTCTAAGAAAAGAACACTCCCGTTCTGAATCTCTCTTTATTTAGCTTTTTATTAACCGCCAGCCCCCAAAGAATAAATTCTTTTAAGAATAAAATATCTTCTTGTGGCGTATCCGGTTGATATTTTTCAATGATCTGATCAAGAGGTTTAATTCTGTTAAGAGATTTTGCATAAACTTCATCCGGAGATTCATCCGTAATTTCCAAAGAGCCGTCGTCTTCCAGAAACCAATCCGTAATCTGGCTGAACGGTCCATCCATATTCTTTTTCTCCAGCTTTTCAACTTTCGGAAAATAAGATGTGAATAAAGTTCTGATCGCATTGTCAATTAATAACTGAGCTACCGCTTCTGCACCTTCCTGTTCACCTTCATACACCAATTCCACTTTCCCCGTAATCGCGGGAATTATGCCTACAAAATCACTTAATCTTACAGACGTTGTTTCATCACCTGTTAACAAACATCTGCGTTCTGCAGTACTCAATAAATTTTCAAAAGCAGTGATACTCATACGTGCGCTCACTCCGCTTTTTGAATCTACATATTCGCTTTCACGAGCTTCAAAACCAATCTGTTCCAAAAGATCTTTTGCTAAAGCGGGAACATATACCCCATTTTTCTGACGGCTGTCTGAATTGGATTCATATTTGGTAATTTCTCTTGCAATAGTAATATTTTCAGGATAATGTGTCAGAATCTGAGATCCGATACGGTCTTTCAGCGGAGTCACAATACTTCCTCTGTTGGTATAATCTTCAGGATTTGCAGTGAAAACAAACTGAATATCCAAAGGCATTCTCACCTTAAATCCGCGAATCTGCACATCTCCCTCCTGTAAAATATTAAATAGAGAAACCTGGATTCTCGCCTGAAGATCCGGCAATTCATTAATCACAAAAATACAACGATTGGCACGCGGAATCATTCCAAAATGAATCACACGGTCGTCTGCATAAGAAAGTTTAAGATTGGCAGCTTTAATGGGATCTACATCGCCTATAAGATCGGCAACCGTAACATCCGGAGTCGCCAGCTTTTCGAAAAATCTTTCATTACGGTGAAGCCATTCTATCGGAGTACTATCCCCTTCATTTTCAATTAATTCTTTAGCATAGCGGGAAATCGGATTAAATGGATCATCATTAATTTCACTTCCTGCAACAAAAGGAATCCATTCATCCAGTAAAGAGGTCATCATTCTTGCCAGTCTGGTTTTTGCCTGTCCCCTTAATCCCAGCAAATTAATATTATGGCGGCTTAGAATAGCGTGCTCCAATTGAGGAATAACCGTATTTTCATATCCGAAAATCCCTTCAAATACAGACTCTTTATTGCGAATTTTAGTTTTTAAATTATCTCTTAATTCGTCTTTAATATTTTTTGACAGGTATCCTGATGCTCTTAATGAGCCTAATGTTTTTATAGTTGGCTTTTCAGTCATTTTATTTATTTAAAATCTGATTTATTAAATTCTTGAAATATATTCTTATGAAAAATGGCTAGCGAATTCTTTTTTTACGATTAGTCTCATAATCTTCAAAAATCATGTGGCCTAATCCGTTAAGTCCCGTATAAAAAGCTTTTCCTTGATTGGCTTCTGTAAATTCACTTACAAATTGCTGTAAATAAGGGTCCTGCGCAATCATAAAAGTAGTAATAGGAATATGCAGTCTTCTGGCCTGGGATGCCATATTATAGCATTTCTGAACAACGTATTCATCTAAACCATAAGAATTCATATAATAGGTGCCATCAGCCTGACGGACACAGCTTGGCTTTCCGTCGGTAATCATAAAAATCTGTTTATTGGTATTTCTTTTTCTGCGTAAAATATCCATCGCCAGCTGAAGCCCGGCAACTGTATTTGTATGATACGGCCCAACCTGCAGATAAGGCAGCTCCTGAATTTTAACAGGCCATGCATCGTCTCCAAAAACAATGATATCCAAAGTATCCTTCGGGTAACGTGTTGTAATCAGTTCTGCAAGTGCCATAGCCACTTTTTTGGCCGGAGTGATACGGTCTTCTCCATACAGAATCATACTGTGGCTGATGTCGATCATCAAAACCGTACTCATCTGAGATTGGTGAATACTATCTTCAACAATTAAGTCGTCTTCAGTAAGATGAAAATCCCCGATCCCATTATTGATCTGGGCATTCTTAAGACTTTCGGTAATAGAAATTTTCTCTATCGGATCTCCAAAGTTATAATTACGAAATTCCCCTGTTGTATCTTCTCCTGTTCCGCTTTTACTGGTTTTATGATTCCCGTTTCCGCTTTTTCCAAGATTCCCGAATATTTGATTAAGTGCTTGTTTGCGGATATTCTGTTCCATTTTTGCACTCAGGCGAATTCCATTTCCGCCATTTGGTTCAACTTCTTCACGGATATATCCTTTCTTTTTAAGGTCTTCAATAAAATCATCAATAGTGTATTCCGGAGTAGTAAGCTGGTATTCTTCGTCCAACATTCGAAGCCAGTCGATCGCTTCATCAAAATCTCCCGAGGTGTGGGTTAGCAAATCTGTAAAAATTTCCAACAACCGGTCAAATACAGATAATTCCGGTGCTTTATAAGTTTCAAATCTGAACCCTCTCACAATATGCTCTTTCATAACATAAAGTTACAACATAAAATAAAAGATTTTTAAGAGATTTAATCTATTTTAATTTTTATGAATAGAAATAATCTGGGTTTAGTATTAAAACAGGTGAGCTTAAAAATTTAAACAATCATTGCAGGACCTTTATTGCTATTTCAAACCACAGATTTCACAGATTTTCACAGAGTAAACTTAGGTGATGATTGATCACTTGACTACAAGGTCTTGCCCCACATTACTCATTACTCATTACTCATTACTCATTACTCATTACTCATTCCCTATTCCCGGGGGGGAGTATATAACAAAAAAAGTCTCATACAAACTCTGTATGAGACTTTTAATAAAAACTGGCGGCGGCCTACTCTCCCGCTTGTCGCAGTACCATCGGCGCTGGTGGGCTTAACTTCTGTGTTCGGA
>Ga0182006_1000081_pt1 | contig 119261 bp, 92 predicted proteins | sample Sormic07211104_1_FD_123022 | JGI IMG/M metagenome (GOLD analysis project Ga0182006, IMG submission 123022) | Rhizosphere microbial communities from Sorghum bicolor, Mead, Nebraska, USA - 072115-104_1 MetaG | ecosystem: Host-associated > Plants > Roots > Rhizosphere | place: USA: Nebraska...
AGCAGTAACCCGGGGTGACAGCCGGGAGTGGTAAAGAAATTCGGTGGAGCGGTAGTTCAGTCGGTTAGAATACCTGCCTGTCACGCAGGGGGTCGCGGGTTCGAGTCCCGTCCGTTCCGCCACCCTAATTAGGGGCGTAGTTCAATTGGTAGAGCACCGGTCTCCAAAACCGGGTGTTGGGAGTTCGAGTCTCTCCGCCCCTGCCAGAAAATTATCCTTTGCTTCGGCAAAGGATTTTTTTTGTCTAAAATTTGCCTCCCCCTGCTGTTTTCCCCCTCCTGAAGATAAAACATGGCGTCCCTGCACATGTTTTTTTACTCCATCACGCTGATTTTAAGCAGATCTTTGATATGGCTCTGCTTATCGCTGTTCTGTAACCAGATGGCATACAGCGGCCGTGAAAGCGTCAGGCTATCGGTCACTGTATGCAGATCCGCCTGGTTCTCTGCCCAGGCTACCGGTAACCACGTGCATCCTTCCAGAGTGGCCAGTTGTTGACGAGCGATCTCGGCGGAACTGGTGGTAAGTAGTGGAATATCATCGCTGGCAATAAGCCCCACTTCATGCTGCTGAAAATCAGGCCCCCACTCCAGACGTAAATAATTCAGGCTGGCTTTCGCCTTACCTGCGGCTGCACAGTACAGTGCGAGCGTGAAATGTCCCAGCAACTGACTGCTGAATTCATCCATTTTGGGCGCTTCGGTGGTGATAAGCAGATCCAGTTGCCTTTCATGTAACTGTTTCACCAGCGACTGTCGCTGCGCAATGCGCGCTTCGACCTGTAAATTCTTCTGCGACTGATACAGGCGGCCTAGCCAGCCGTTCAGCATACACTCCCATAACGACGCACTGGCACCGATAGAAAGCTCATTGTGCCGTGAGGTATGCGCCACGTCTTTACGTGCAGCCTGCCACGTGCTCATCAGCGTTTCGGCATAGGGCAACAGCTTTTCTCCGGCAGGCGTCAGCCGGATGTTATTACGATGCCGGGTGAAAAGATTCACGCCGAGCTGGTTCTCTAACTGACGGATCCGAAAACTGACCGCCGATTGCGTCAAGTACAGCGCTTCCGCAGCGCGACCAAAGTGGCGAGTCCTGCTGACTTCCAGGAAAGTTTTTAACAATTCCGTATCCACAGCTTTCTCCACAAATTTATTTGTCGTTATGATTTAAATGTTTTGTTTTACACTCTGTCAAGCGTAACTAATACTCCGCGCCATAAATAGCTCGGCCAAAGAATTAGGAGCGTGCAGGATGGCGGAAAGCTTTACGACGATGAATCGTTTTTTCGACAATAAATACTATCCACGTGGGTTCTCCCGTCATGGTGACTTCACCATCAAAGAGGCTCAGTTGCTGGAGCGCCACGGATACGCCTTCAATGAACTGGATCTCGGCAAGCGTGAGCCGGCAACTGAAGAAGAAGTGCAGTTTGTCGCCGTATGCCGTGGTCAGCGTGAGCCGGTAACGGAAGCAGAACGTGTCTGGAGTAAGTACATGACACGTATTAAGCGCCCTAAGCGTTTCCATACGCTCTCCGGCGGTAAACCGCAGGTGGAAGGTACGGAAGACTACACCGAAACTGAAGATTAAAGAAAAGGGGCGTAAGCCCCTTTTTTATTGCAGCTCTACCCCAGCATCTTTTGTAAATGGATCAGCAACCGGTCAATCGCGCGATAGCTCAACGCCTCCTGCAAGTGCCGTCGGTGGATGGCATCCTGTTCCTCCAGATCCGCGATGGTACGCGCCACCTTTAACAGCCGTTGCCATGCCCGTACCGACAGTCCAAGCCGCGTAAGTGTCTCTTCGAGCCAGTGCGCATCCTCGGCGGACAACTGACAATATTCCCGCATTTCACTGCTTTCCAGACGGCTGTTGAGCTTTTGTTGCCGTACGTACTGACGTTCACGCGCCCTGACTACTCTGGCCCGCACGTTTTCGCTACGCTCACCCTGACCGCTGGACTGACTCAGCACGCCGGGCGGCGGCAGCGGGATCTCCAGCGACAGATCAAAGCGATCAAGGAACGGGCCGGACAGTTTGCCTAAATAGCGCAGCGTCTGCTCGGGAGTTGAACGGTTATGGTTTCCCTGATAATGACCGGTCGGGCTGGGATTCATCGCAGCTATGAGTTGAAAGCTCGCGGGATAGGTTACTTTGGCCCGCGTCCGCGAAATATGGATCTGACCCGACTCAACCGGCTCCCGCAATGCATCCAGCACCCGACGCTCAAACTCCGGTAACTCATCGAGAAACAGAATGCCATTATGCGCGAGCGAGATCTCACCGGGCGCGGGGATCGCCCCGCCGCCCACCATCGCCATTAATGACGCGCTGTGATGGGGGGAACGGAAAGGTCTGCGCCGCCAGTGTTTTTTAAGGATCGCCGCGTTCACCAGGCTCAGGATGGCCGCGCTTTCCAGCGCTTCATGGTTGTTCAGCGGCGGCAGGATCCCGTTAAGACGACTGGCGAGCATCGTTTTTCCGGTGCCCGGCGGGCCAACCAGCAGCAAATTATGGCCGCCTGCTGCCGTCACCTCCAGAGCTCGTTTACCCTGATCCTGGCCGATAACGTCGCTGAGATCGCTGTCGTTTGGAGTATCGTCCGCATAAGTCTGCTCAGGGTGATGCAGGGTATTTTTCCCCTCCAGAAAAGCACAAACCTCCAGTAAATGGCTGGCGATCAGGCAATCTGGCGAGCCGAGTAAACTGACTTCGTCTGAATTATCAGCGGCGACAATAATCTTTCTTCCGGCTTTGATCGCCTCCATCGCGGCGGAGATTGCGCCGGGAACGGCGCGCAATGCACCTGTAAGCGCCAGTTCTCCTACAAACTCATACTGACTCAACATAGTGGTCGTAAGCTGCTCAGAGGCGGCCAGGAGCGCGATAGCGATAGGTAAATCATATCGCCCGCCTTCTTTTGGCAGGTCGGCGGGGGCAAGATTGATAGTGATTTTCCGCGCCGGATACTGATAACCGCTGTTTATGATTGCGCTGCGCACCCGATCGCGCGCCTCTTTCACCGTAGTTTCCGGCAAGCCCACCATCGTCAGGCCGGGAAGCCCATTACTGAGATGGACTTCGACGGTAATCAGCGGTGCCGTAACCCCTAATGCTGCACGTGTGTAGATAACCGACAATGACATGATCCCTCCTTGAACCGCCATTATGTCTGCGGGAAATGTTGCCGGCACATATCAAAATGTGATCCTGCGTGGCGCGTTCAGCTCTTTTTCAGTCGTTACATTTGTTGCGCTTTCGGGATGGAACGGGCCTCGTATAAATGGTTGGGGAGCCAGAAGAGGAAATGATGACGCGACAAACTGAATTATTCTCATATGAGAATTTAATCATATAAAACAACCGGTTTTATCAAAACGCGCGACGGGTAAAAAAATTAGCCTATAAATAAATCTTGTCTTTTGCGCGCCGTCTGTGATAACTCTTTAGGTATTCCTTCGAACAAGAAGCCAGAAAGTATATAAAATGACAGCCCTTCTACGAGTGATTAGCCTGGTCGTGATTAGCGTGGTGGTGATTATTATCCCACCGTGCGGGGCTGCACTTGGACGAGGAAAGGCTTAAAAATCAAGCCTTAACGAACTAAGACCCCCGCACCGAAAGGTCCGGGGGTTTTTTTATGACTTTAAAACATCCACGAGGAGCAAAGAATGAGTACTAGCATAAAATTCTGTTCCTCACGATTTACGACGGGGAAGTAACTATGAACGGGGCACAGTGGGTAGTACATGCTTTGCGGGCACAAGGAGTTGAAACCGTCTTTGGTTATCCGGGTGGCGCGATTATGCCGGTTTACGATGCATTGTATGACGGCGGCGTGGAACACCTGTTGTGCCGTCACGAGCAGGGGGCAGCCATGGCCGCCATTGGTTACGCCCGCTCCACCGGTAAAACCGGCGTCTGTATCGCCACTTCTGGCCCTGGCGCGACTAACCTGATCACCGGCCTCGCCGATGCGTTACTCGATTCCGTTCCCGTTGTTGCCATCACCGGCCAGGTTGCCGCCCCGTTTATTGGTACCGATGCGTTTCAGGAAGTGGATGTGATCGGTTTATCGCTGGCCTGCACCAAACACAGCTTTCTGGTGCAGTCGCTGGATGAGTTGCCGCGTGTAATGGCGGAAGCCTTTCAGGTAGCGAATTCGGGTCGCCCCGGCCCGGTGTTGATCGACATCCCCAAAGATATCCAGCTGGCTTCCGGCCACCTTGAGCCACATTTTTCCACCGTTGAGGCAGAAGAAACCTTCCCGCAGGAAGAGGTGGAGCAGGCGCGGCAGATGCTGGCGCAGGCGAAAAAGCCGATGCTGTACGTCGGCGGCGGGGTGGGCATGGCGCAGGCGGTACCCGCACTGCGTGACTTTGCTGCTGTCACCCGTATGCCGGTTGCCTGCACGCTGAAAGGGCTGGGCGCGGTTGAAGCGGATTACCCGTGGTATCTCGGCATGCTGGGGATGCACGGCACCAAAGCGGCCAATCTTGCGGTGCAGGAGTGCGATCTGCTGATCGCCGTGGGCGCGCGCTTTGATGACCGTGTAACCGGCAAACTGAATACCTTCGCGCCGCATGCCAGCGTCATCCACATGGACATCGATCCGGCGGAAATGAATAAACTGCGTCAGGCGCATGTCGCCCTGCAGGGGGATTTAACCGCCTTGCTGAACGCCTTGCAGCAACCCCTGAATATCACCGAATGGTGTGAGTACACCGCAGATCTGCGTCGCGAGCACGCCTGGCGTTACGATCATCCCGGCGAGGCGATTTACGCGCCGCTGCTGTTAAAGCAGTTGTCCGACCGTAAACCGAAGGAGTGCGTGGTGACCACCGATGTGGGCCAGCATCAGATGTGGTCCGCACAGCATATGACCTACAGCCGCCCGGAGAACTTCATCACATCCAGCGGCCTGGGAACCATGGGCTTCGGGCTGCCAGCCGCCGTCGGCGCGCAGATCGCCCGTCCGGATGATACGGTGATCTGTATCTCCGGTGACGGCTCCTTCATGATGAATGTGCAGGAGCTGGGCACCGTAAAACGCAAACAGTTGCCGCTGAAGATTGTCTTACTTGATAACCAGCGCTTAGGCATGGTTCGCCAGTGGCAGCAGTTGTTTTTCCAGGAACGTTACAGCGAAACCACCCTGACCGATAATCCTGATTTCCTCATGCTGGCCCGCGCTTTCGGCATTCCCGGCCAGCACATCACCCGTAAAGACCAGGTTGAAGCGGCGATAGAGACCCTGCTCGCAAGCGAAGGGCCTTATCTGCTTCATGTTTCAATCGACGAACTCGAAAACGTCTGGCCTCTGGTACCGCCCGGTGCCAGTAACTCACAAATGCTGGAGAAATTATCATGATGCAACATCAACTCGCCGTGCAGGCTCGCTTTAATCCTGAAACATTAGAGCGCGTGTTACGCGTAGTACGTCATCGTGGATTCCAGATTTGTGCGATGAACATGGAAACTGCCGCCGATCCGCAGAACATAAATATTGAATTGACCGTTGCCAGCCCCAGGTCTGTCGAATTACTGTTTAGCCAGCTAAGCAAACTGGTTGACGTAGCTCGTGTCGAGATCCAGCAACGTACAACGACATCACAACAAATACGCGCCTGAGCGCAAAAGGAAGAAAAATGACGACGAAAAAAGCTGATTACATTTGGTCCAATGGCGAGATGATTCGTTGGGAAGACGCGAAGGTTCACGTGATGTCCCATGCATTACACTACGGTACTTCAGTCTTTGAAGGGATCCGCTGCTACGACTCGCACAAAGGGCCAGTGGTGTTCCGCCATCGCGAACACATGCAGCGTCTGCGTGATTCAGCCAAAATTTATCGTTTCCCGGTCTCTCAGAGCGTGGATGAACTGATGGAAGCCTGCCGCGCGGTGATCCGCAAAAACAACCTGACCAGCGCCTATATCCGCCCGCTGGTCTTTGTTGGCGATGTCGGCATGGGCGTTAACCCGCCGGAAGGTTACAGCACCGATGTGATCATTGCAGCGTTCCCGTGGGGCGCCTATCTGGGCGCAGAAGCGCTGGAGCAGGGCATTGACGCGATGGTCTCTTCCTGGAACCGCGTGGCACCGAACACCATTCCGACCGCGGCAAAAGCCGGTGGTAACTATCTCTCCTCGCTGCTGGTCGGCAGCGAAGCGCGTCGTCACGGTTATCAGGAAGGGATCGCGCTGGATGTGAACGGCTATATCTCAGAAGGCGCAGGTGAAAACCTGTTTGAAGTGAAAGATGGCATTCTGTTTACCCCGCCGTTCACCTCTTCCGCGCTGCCGGGCATTACCCGCGATGCGATCATCAAACTGGCGCTGGATTTGGGTATCGAAGTGCGCGAGCAGGTGCTGTCCCGCGAATCCCTTTATCTGGCTGATGAAGTCTTTATGTCCGGCACCGCCGCCGAAATCACGCCAGTGCGCAGCGTCGACAAAATCCAGGTGGGCGAAGGCCGTCGTGGCCCGGTAACCACCCGCATTCAGCAAGCATTCTTTGGCCTCTTTACCGGTGAAACCGAAGATAAATGGGGCTGGTTGGATCAAGTTAATTCATAAGCATAATGACAGGGCGGCACGCACCGCCCTGAATACCTGACAGACGGGAGTAAATAAAGCATGCCAAAGTACCGTTCCGCCACCACCACCCATGGCCGTAATATGGCCGGTGCCCGCGCATTATGGCGCGCAACCGGTATGACCGATGACGACTTCGGTAAGCCGATTATTGCCGTGGTGAACTCCTTTACCCAGTTCGTGCCGGGTCACGTCCATCTGCGCGATTTGGGCAAACTGGTTGCCGAGCAAATTGAGGCCTCAGGTGGCGTCGCCAAAGAGTTCAATACCATCGCGGTGGATGATGGTATCGCCATGGGCCACGGGGGTATGCTTTATTCACTGCCATCACGTGAACTGATCGCCGACTCCGTGGAGTACATGGTCAACGCCCACTGCGCCGACGCCATGGTCTGTATTTCCAACTGCGACAAAATCACCCCCGGTATGCTGATGGCGTCGCTGCGCCTCAACATTCCGGTCATTTTTGTCTCCGGCGGCCCGATGGAAGCCGGTAAAACCAAACTCTCCAATCAGATCATCAAGCTGGATCTGGTGGATGCCATGATTCAGGGCGCGGACCCGAAAGTTTCCGATGAGCAGAGCGATCAGGTTGAGCGCTCCGCCTGTCCGACCTGCGGTTCCTGTTCTGGCATGTTCACCGCCAACTCCATGAACTGTCTGACCGAAGCCCTCGGTCTGTCGCAGCCGGGCAACGGTTCCCTGCTGGCGACCCACGCCGATCGCGAACAGCTGTTCCTCAGCGCCGGTAAACGCATTGTCGAACTGACCAAGCGCTATTATGAGCAGGACGACGAAACCGCACTGCCGCGCAACGTCGCCAGCAAAGCGGCATTCGAAAACGCCATGACGCTGGATATCGCCATGGGCGGCTCCACCAATACCGTTCTGCACCTGCTGGCCGCGGCACAGGAAGCGGAAATCGACTTCACCATGACCGACATCGACAAACTGTCGCGTCATGTACCGCAGCTGTGTAAGGTCGCGCCAAGCACGCCGAAATATCATATGGAAGACGTCCACCGTGCAGGCGGGGTGATCGGGATTCTGGGCGAGCTGGATCGCGCCGGGCTGATGAAGCGTGACGTGAAAAACGTCCTCGGCCTGACGCTGGCGCAAACCCTTGAGCAGTATGACGTAATGGTCACCAAAGACGAATCGGTGAAGCAGATGTTCCGCGCCGGACCGGCAGGCATCCGCACCACCAAAGCCTTCTCGCAGGATTGTCGCTGGGACACGCTGGATGACGATCGCGCCAACGGCTGTATCCGTTCTCTGGAACATGCATACAGCCAGGAAGGCGGCCTGGCCGTACTGTACGGTAACTTTGCGGAAAACGGCTGTATCGTGAAAACCGCCGGGGTGGACGACAGCAACCTGACCTTCACCGGTCCGGCCAAAGTCTACGAAAGCCAGGACGATGCGGTAGAAGCCATTCTGGGCGGCAAAGTGGTGGCGGGTGACGTGGTGGTGATCCGCTACGAAGGGCCGAAAGGCGGCCCGGGGATGCAGGAAATGCTCTACCCGACCAGCTTCCTGAAATCCATGGGGCTGGGCAAAGCCTGCGCGCTGCTCACCGACGGGCGTTTCTCCGGCGGTACCTCCGGTCTGTCCATCGGCCATGTCTCCCCGGAAGCGGCCAGCGGCGGCAACATTGCGCTGATCGAGGATGGCGACATCATCGCCATTGATATTCCGAACCGTGGTATCCAGTTACAGGTGAGCGATCAGGAACTGGCTGCCCGTCGTGAAGCTCAGGAAGCGCGCGGTGCCGCTGCCTGGACGCCGAAAGCCCGTGAGCGCGAGGTGTCCTTTGCGCTGCGTGCTTACGCCAGCCTCGCGACCAGTGCAGATAAAGGCGCGGTGCGCGATAAATCGAAACTGGGAGGCTGATAATGGCCGAAGCCCAACCGCTGTCTGCCGCCCCTGACGGGGCGGAATATCTCCGGGCGGTGCTGCGCGCACCGGTCTACGAAGCGGCGCAGGTTACACCGCTGCAAAAAATGGAAAAGCTCTCTTCGCGGCTGGATAACGTCATCCTGGTGAAGCGCGAAGATCGCCAGCCGGTGCACAGTTTCAAGCTACGCGGTGCTTACGCCATGATGGCGGGCCTGACGGAAGCACAAAAAGCGCAGGGCGTGATCACGGCCTCTGCGGGCAATCACGCTCAGGGCGTAGCGTTTTCGTCCTCGCGCCTCGGCGTGAAAGCGCTGATTGTCATGCCCGTTGCGACGGCCGACATCAAAGTCGATGCGGTACGCGCGTTCGGCGGCGAAGTCCTGCTGCATGGCGCAAATTTTGACGAAGCGAAAGCCCGGGCTATCGAGCTGTCACAGCAACAAGGTTTTACCTGGGTGCCACCGTTCGATCACCCCATGGTGATCGCCGGTCAGGGCACGCTGGCACTGGAGTTACTGCAACAGGACGCGCACATCGATCGCGTTTTTGTACCGGTTGGCGGCGGTGGACTGGCGGCTGGTGTGGCGGTGCTGATCAAGCAACTGATGCCGCAAATCAAGGTGATTGCCGTTGAAGCGGAAGATTCCGCCTGCCTGAAGGCCGCGCTGGACGCCGGGCATCCGGTGGATTTGCCGCGTGTCGGGCTGTTTGCGGAAGGCGTGGCGGTCAAACGTATCGGCGATGAAACCTTCCGACTGTGCCAGGAATATCTGGACGACATCATCACCGTCGACAGCGATGCCATTTGTGCAGCCATGAAAGATCTGTTTGAAGATGTACGTGCGGTGGCAGAGCCGTCCGGCGCGCTGGCGCTGGCGGGCATGAAAAAATACATCGCGCAGCATCATATTCGCGGTGAACGTCTGGCGCATGTGCTGTCCGGCGCGAACGTTAACTTCCACGGTCTGCGTTACGTTTCCGAACGTTGCGAATTAGGTGAACAGCGCGAAGCCCTGCTGGCGGTGACCATTCCGGAAACCAAAGGTAGCTTCCTGAAATTCTGCCAGCTGCTCGGCGGACGTTCGGTAACGGAGTTCAACTACCGTTTTGCCGATGCCAAAGACGCCTGTATTTTTGTTGGCGTGCGCTTAAGTCGTGGGCTGGAGGAGCGCAAAGAAATTCTCGCGCTGCTGAACGAGGGCGGTTACAGCGTGGTGGATCTGTCTGACGATGAGATGGCGAAACTGCACGTGCGGTATATGGTCGGCGGTCGCCCGTCGAAACCGCTTCAGGAACGGCTCTACAGCTTTGAGTTTCCGGAGTCTCCCGGCGCGTTGCTGAAATTCCTGCATACGCTGGGGACGCACTGGAACATCTCGCTGTTCCACTACCGCAGCCACGGTACCGACTATGGCCGCGTGCTGGCAGCTTTCGAGCTGGGCGAGCATGAACCCGATTTTGAAACGCGCCTGAACGAACTGGGTTACGAGTGTCACGACGAAACCCACAACCCGGCGTTTCGGTTTTTCCTCGCGGGGTAATGTTTTGAGATGCCTGATGGCGCTGCGCTTATCAGGCCTACAACGGTGTAAATCCCTGGCCGGATAAGGCGCTTGCGCAAACCCACGCGGCAGACACAGTAAAACGTAGGCCGGATAAGGCGCTCGCGCCGCCATCCGGCGAAATCTATGCGCCTGGCAGAATCGACCAGAACGCATTTATCAGCGGCTCATGCAGCCGCTTTTTTTGTGCGCAAACGCCAAGCTCGAACGGCGTCCTTTCATCGCTGCGCTCAAGGATCATCACCCGATTGCGCACCGGCTCCGGGCTGTTCTCCAGCACTACTTCCGGGATCAGCGCCACGCCGCAGCCCAGCGCCACCATCGAGACCATCGCCTCATGCCCGCCGACCGTGGCATAAATCGACGGATTACTGATTTTTTGCCGGCGGAACCACAGCTCAATACGACGACGCACCGGCCCCTGATCGGCCATGATAAAGGGCACTGTCGACCAGTCCGGCTCGGCAACAGACACCTGGTTACGCACCGGGCAGGGCAGCGCCGGGGCGATCAACACCACCGCCAGATTTTCCAGCATCGAAAAGGCCACCGCGCCGGGCAGCGTTTCCGGTTTACCCGCAATCGCCAGATCCGCCTCGCCGGTGACCACTTTATCCATCGCGTCAGCGGCATCGCCCGTGGTCAGCTTAATTTCCACGGACGGGTGCTGGGCGCGAAAACGGTCGAGGATTGGCGGCAAATGGCTGTATGCCGCTGTCACCGAACAAAACAGGCGTAGCTCGCCGGACAGCGACGGCCCCTGCTGATCGATGGTGTGGCGCAACTGTTGATACTGCAACAGCGTCTGCTGCGCAAAAGTACGCAGCTCTTCCCCCGCTTCGGTCAGCGTCACCGTGCGGTTATCGCGTACAAACAGCGGCTGGCCGAGATCGTCTTCCAGGCGCTGAATTTGCCGGGAAAGGGTGGAAGGGCTAACGTGCATGGCGCGCGCGCTGCGGCCAAAATGGCGACTTTCCGCCAGATGCAGGAAGATTTTCAGATCGCGTAAATCCACGGCGACGCTCCACGATTTACATTGCAGAAATTGCAACGTGACGTTGTGAATATATCAATTTCCGCAATAATTTTCCTGTCATATAGTAAGTTCATTGTCGCATAAGCGAACCGAATAATAAGTACGACACAACATCACGAGGAATCACCATGGCTAACTACTTCAATACACTGAACCTGCGTCAGCAGCTGGCACAGCTGGGCAAATGTCGCTTTATGGGTCGCGATGAATTCGCTGACGGCGCAAGCTTCCTGCAGGGTAAAAAAGTGGTCATCGTCGGTTGTGGTGCGCAGGGTCTTAACCAGGGTCTGAACATGCGTGACTCCGGACTGGATATCTCCTATGCGCTGCGTGCCGAAGCCATTGCTGAAAAACGTGCGTCGTGGCGTAAAGCGACCGAAAACGGCTTCAAAGTGGGCACTTACGAAGAGCTGGTGCCGCAGGCGGATCTGGTGGTAAACCTGACGCCGGACAAACAGCACTCCGACGTGGTGCGTTCCGTACAGCCGCTGATGAAAGATGGCGCCGCGCTGGGTTATTCCCACGGCTTCAACATCGTGGAAGTGGGCGAGCAGATCCGTAAAGACATCACCGTGGTGATGGTGGCGCCGAAATGCCCAGGTACTGAAGTGCGCGAAGAGTACAAACGTGGTTTCGGCGTGCCGACGCTGATCGCCGTGCACCCGGAAAACGATCCGAAAGGCGAAGGCATGGCGATTGCCAAAGCCTGGGCCGCAGCAACCGGCGGTCATCGTGCGGGCGTGCTGGAATCCTCTTTCGTGGCGGAAGTGAAATCTGACCTGATGGGCGAGCAGACCATTCTGTGCGGTATGTTGCAGGCCGGCTCTCTGCTGTGCTTCGACAAGCTGGTGGAAGAAGGCACCGACCCGGCATACGCAGAAAAACTGATCCAGTTCGGCTGGGAAACCATCACCGAAGCGCTGAAGCAGGGCGGTATCACCCTGATGATGGACCGTCTGTCCAATCCGGCGAAAGTGCGTGCGTATGCGCTGTCTGAACAGCTGAAAACCATCATGGCACCGCTGTTCAAGAAACATATGGATGACATCATCTCCGGCGAATTCTCCTCCGGCATGATGGCTGACTGGGCTAACGACGATAAGAAACTGCTGACCTGGCGTGAAGAGACCGGTAAAACCGCCTTTGAAACCGCGCCGCAGTTTGAAGGTAAAATTGCTGAACAGGAGTACTTCGACAAAGGCGTGCTGATGATTGCGATGGTGAAGGCGGGCGTTGAGCTGGCATTCGAAACCATGGTTGATTCCGGCATCATCGAAGAGTCTGCGTACTATGAATCCCTGCACGAGCTGCCGCTGATCGCCAATACCATTGCCCGTAAGCGTCTGTATGAAATGAACGTGGTGATCTCCGATACCGCCGAGTACGGCAACTACCTGTTCTCTTACGCCTGTGTGCCGCTGCTGAAAGAGTTTATGACCACGCTGCAACCGGGCGATCTGGGCAAAGCGATTGAAGGTTCTGCGGTGGACAACGCCCAGTTGCGCGACGTGAATGAGGCGATCCGCAGCCACGCTATCGAGACGGTTGGTAAGAAACTGCGCGGTTATATGACGGATATGAAGCGTATTGCCGTCGCCGGTTAATAACACCCTGTAGCGTTAATGTAGGCCCGGTAAGCGCCAGCGCCACCGGGCTTTATTATTAGTTACGGTACAGCACTTTAATGATGTGGTAGCCGAACTGGGTGTGCAGCGGGCCGGTTGGCTCCAGCACCGGGCAGGAGAACACCACTTTATCGAAAGCCGGAACCATCTGGCCCTGACGGAATTCACCTAAATGACCGCCTTTTTTCCCTGACGGGCAGGTCGAGTGTTTTTTTGCCAGCTTCTCGAAATCGCCGCCATTTTTAATCTGTTCCAGAAGATCTAATGCCAGTTTCTCTTCTTTAACAAGGATATGCATTGCTGCCGCTGTTTTTGCCATGATCGTGCCTTGAGTCAGATAGTTTACGCTCGTTATACTACCACGCGTTTTTATCCCCTCCCGCCTTTCATTGAGTGATTTTCTTATGCGTTTGAACCCCGGACAACAACAAGCCGTCGAATTTGTCACCGGACCCTGTCTGGTGCTGGCGGGTGCCGGCTCCGGCAAAACCCGTGTGATCACCAATAAGATCGCGCACCTGATCCGTGGCTGCGGCTACCAGGCGCGACACATCGCGGCGGTAACCTTTACCAACAAAGCCGCCCGTGAAATGAAAGAGCGTGTCGGGCAAACGCTGGGACGCCAGGAAACGCGCGGCCTGATGATCTCTACCTTCCATACGCTGGGACTGGACATCATCAAGCGGGAATACGCGGCGCTCGGCATGAAGTCCAACTTTTCCCTGTTTGACGATACCGACCAGGTGGCGCTGCTCAAAGATCTGACCGAGGGGCTGATCGATGATGACAAAGTGGTGCTGCAACAGCTGATCTCGACGATCTCTAACTGGAAAAACGATCTTTGCACGCCCGCGCAGGCGGCGGCTCAGGCGAAAGGCGAACGGGATCGCATCTTCGCCCACTGCTACGGCCTGTACGACGCGCACATGAAAGCCTGTAACGTGCTCGATTTTGACGATCTGATCCTGCTGCCGACCCTGCTGTTACAGCGCAATGAAGAGGTCCGCGAGCGCTGGCAAAACAAGATCCGCTATCTGCTGGTGGATGAATATCAGGACACCAACACCAGCCAGTACGAGCTGGTGAAACTGCTGGTGGGTAGCCGGGCGCGCTTTACGGTGGTGGGGGATGATGACCAGTCGATCTACTCCTGGCGCGGCGCGCGGCCACAAAACCTGGTGCTGTTAAGCCAGGATTTCCCGGCGTTGCAGGTGATCAAGCTGGAGCAGAACTACCGCTCATCCGGACGCATTCTGAAAGCGGCGAACATCCTCATCGCCAATAACCCGCACGTCTTTGAAAAGCGGCTGTTCTCCGAACTGGGCTACGGCGCTGAGCTGAAAGTGCTGACGGCCAATAACGAAGATCACGAAGCGGAGCGCGTTACTGGCGAGCTGATTGCGCATCACTTTATCCAGAAAACGCAGTACAAAGATTACGCCATTCTCTATCGCGGTAATCATCAGTCCCGGGTGTTCGAAAAATTCCTCATGCAGAACCGCATTCCGTACCGCATCTCCGGCGGGACGTCGTTTTTCTCGCGCCCGGAAATCAAAGATCTGCTTGCCTACCTGCGCGTGCTGACCAATACCGATGACGACAGCGCCTTCCTGCGCATTGTGAACACGCCGAAGCGGGAAATTGGCTCCGCCACGCTGCAGAAGCTGGGCGAGTGGGCTAACACGCGTAACAAAAGCCTGTTCGCCGCCAGCTTTGACATGGGTCTGACCCAGACGCTGACCGGACGCGGCTACGAGTCGCTCACCCGCTTTACCCACTGGCTGGGTGAAGTGCAGCGCCTGTCCGAGCGCGATCCCATCGCGGCGGTGCGCGATCTGATCCACGGTATCAACTACGAATCCTGGCTGTATGAGACCTCACCCAGCCCGAAAGCCGCTGAAATGCGCATGAAAAACGTCAATACGCTGTTCAGCTGGATGACGGAAATGCTTGAAGGCAACGATATTGATGAGCCAATGACCCTGACACAGGTGGTCACCCGCTTCACCCTGCGCGACATGATGGAGCGCGGCGAAAGCGATGAAGAGTCTGACCAGGTGCAGCTGATGACGCTGCACGCCTCGAAAGGGCTGGAGTTCCCTTATGTGTTTATGGTGGGAATGGAAGAGGGCTTCCTGCCGCACCAGAGCAGCATTGACGAAGACAATATCGAGGAAGAACGCCGGCTGGCGTATGTCGGCATCACCCGTGCGCAAAAAGAGCTGATCTTCACCCTGTGCAAAGAGCGCCGTCAGTATGGTGAGCTGGTGCGCCCGGAGCCGAGCCGTTTTCTGCTCGAACTGCCGCAGGACGATTTGATCTGGGAGCAGGAGCGCAAAGTGGTGAGCGCTGAAGAGCGGATGCATAAAGGCCAGGCGAACGTGGCGAATATCAAAGCGATGCTGGCGAAGGCGAAAGCAAAATAATCCCTCTGCCTGCGCAGAGGGATCAGATGCGCGGCTATTGCTGCCCCGCCCACACCACCATGACTTTATCGTCGCCCGCTTCACGGGTAAAACCATAGCCTTGCGGCAGTGAGAGCGTGGTTTGCTTACCCATGCCGATGGCCGGGTGGCGGGCGCGGAACTGTCCCAGACGCTGCCAGTGGGCGACACGCGGCGCAGCACTGCCGGTGACATCCTGCCAGTTCATATCCGAACGCGTGCCCTGGAGGGGATCGGAGCCGGTCGGGCCGAACGGTCGTCCGGACTCATCGCCGTAAAAAATCTGCACTGCGCCAGGCGTCAGCAACAGCAGTTCTGCTGCCCGCTGATCCCCTTCGCGGAACAGCCGGGTATCGTGGGACGACAAATAGCTCAGCACGTTAAAACTTTGCAGTTTTTCGGCCATCTGCTGCCACGTCAGATCAATACTGGCGAAGCAATCCGCCGCTTTCGCCGCCTGCTCCTGATAATCAAAATTGATCATCGCATCGAAACCATGGCGGTAATAACTGCTCTCCATCACGCCGTGGCCCCAGGCTTCGCCGGTCATCCAGAAGGGGGCATCATCGCGTTTTTTCTGCGGGTTGGCCTGCTTCCACTCTGCCAGCGCTTCAGTCGCCTGGGTTTTCAACTGCTGTAAGGTCGCCATATCCACATGCTTGGCGGTATCGACGCGGAAACCGTCAATGCCGTACTCCCGCACCCAGTCGCTCAGCCAGTGGGTCAGATAATCGCGCGGCGTGAAGCCGTCGATGGCTTTCGCTTTGGTATCCGGCTTGTGCTGATAAAATACCGGCAGCCCGGAGGGCGTGGTCGACTCGGTTTTCAGATCCGGCAAAAACGCCAGCGACATGGTGAGATCGTCAAAGCCGGGGTTATCGTAATCGCCAATATCGGTACGCACCCAGGCTTTGCCCCACCAGTTTTGCCAGGCATTTTTATCGCTGAAGTTGATGTAATCATTAAAGCTGTGCCAGTTCTGTCCGGCAGCGGGCTTCCAGTCCGTCCAGTGCTCGCCGAGCACTTTTTTGCGCTCCTCGCCCTGAACATACAGGGCGCCGAACTGATACTGCTGCATATCGGCCAGCGTCGCATAACCGGTGTGGTTGATGACCACGTCAAAAAGAATGCGGATACCGCGCTGGTGCGCTTCATCCACCAGCGTACGCAGATCCGCTTCGCTGCCCATATTGGCATCAAGCCGTGTCCAGTCCTGAATGTAGTAGCCGTGATAGGCGTAATGCGGGAAATCGCCTTTGGTGCCGCCGCCCACCCAGCCGTGGATCTGCTCGAAGGGCGCGCTGATCCACAGCGCATTAACGCCGAGCTGCGAGAGGTAATCCAGCTTCTGCGTCAGCCCTTTCAGATCGCCGCCATGAAAGGTGCCGATCTCTTCCATGCCGTCTTTGTGGCGGCCATAACTGTTGTCATTGGACGGATCGCCGTTCTCGAAGCGGTCAGTCAGCACAAAATAGACGGTGGCGTTATGCCAGTCGAAGGGGGCGGCAGCGTCGGTTTCCGCGCGCTCCAGCAACAGCAGCCCGTCACTGTTGGCATCGGGCAGCAGGGTGATTTTTCCCTGTTTTACCGTGGCGGTTTGCTGACTGTAAAAATCGCGCACCACGCTGCCTTCAGCAAAGGTTTTACTCACGTCCAGCGTCAGTGGCTTGCCGTCCCATTTCGGACATTGACGCGTCACCGCTGCGGTGCTGGTTTGTGGGGCACTTTTCACCGTGAGCATCAGCGTTGGCGTGCCGGAACGGGTATCCAGCTGCAACTGATAATCGCCGTCGCGGAACACACGCCACTGTGGCGGTGTGCCGCTACAGGGCTGCAAAGAGAGCATCTGATTCAACCGTGGCGCGTCGGTCGGCTGCCAGCACTGTTGATCAAGCTTCAGGGTCAACGGATAAGCGCCTTTTTTCAGCGGCGCGTCGCTGCGGTACACTCCCGATCCGGCATCGGTAAACGCCGGAAAGCCGGGGGACGTCCAGTCTGACCAGGCCACGGCGGGCAGCAGCAATAATAGAAGGGCAGAACGTTTCATTCAGGGTGCCTATCGCATGAATTTTATCCAGTGTGCCAGCAGACGCCAGGGGGTAACTCATCCTTCTGAGGGCTTCGTCAGGGGTGAGGCGAAAGGGTGAGTGATCTGCTTCAAAAACCGCCAGTGATTTGCGATAACCCCCGCATTTCGTGCATAATTTATGCGCTGACACGCATTAGCAGATGACAGGCTTTCGGAAATCGCTTATTCATTGTGTGTCAATAAAAGGGTATTTTTGATATGATTTGAGATTCCGCTCTCAAAATTGTGAATCAAATAAGGTGTTGGAATGCAACAATCCGACCTGGAGACCTAATGATAACGACTCCCATACGACGATATGGGGTAACGATTCTGATGTTTCTCACCCTGATATTTTCCGGTGAGGTGCTTGCTAAGACGCACGAAAAAACAGCGAGTCATAAACCCCTAATAACCAAACAGATAAGTAAGAAGCAGGCTAGCAGTAAACAAGAGTATTCTCGCAATAGTGCAAAGAGTAGTTCACTTCCTGATTTGCGAAAATACCCTTCCGGAACACCAAGAAAAAAAGCGTTTCTCCGGACGGTCATGCCTTATATTACGAGTCAAAACGCAACGATCGCCGCTGAGCGTAACTGGTTGATGTCCAAACAGTACGAAAGCCAGTGGTCGTCGGCCGAGCGCGCGCGCCTGAAGGATATTGCCAAACGCTACAAAGTGAACTGGTCGGGCAATACCCGCCGTATTCCGTGGAATACGTTGCTGGATCGCGTCGACATCATTCCGGACAGCATGGTGGCGACCATGGCCGCAGCAGAAAGCGGCTGGGGAACCTCCAAGCTGGCGCGTAGTAACAATAACCTGTTCGGCATGAAATGCATGAAAGGTCACTGTACCAATGCGCCCGGTAAGGTGAAAGGCTATTCCCAGTTTGCTTCGGTGAAAGAGTCAGTCAACGCCTACGTGGTTAACCTGAATACGCATCCGGCGTATAAGTCGTTCCGCAAGTCCCGCGCGCAACTGCGCAAAGCGGACCAGGAAGTGACGGCGAGCACGATGATCCACAAGCTCAAAGGCTATTCCACGCAGGGCAAGAGCTACAACAATTATCTGTTTGCCATGTATCAGGACAATCAGCGACTGATTGCTGCCCACATGTAAACGAAAACGCCTTCCAGCCGGAAGGCGTTTTTTTTCGTCCGGCAATAACGGCTACATCATCACTTCACTGTAGCGATCGCGGTAATCCTTCGGCGTGGTGTCGTACTCCTTCCTGAATACCGAATAGAAATACTGCAACGATGGATAGCCACACATCTGCGAGATCTCGTTAATCGACAGTGAGGTGGAAATCAGCAGGCTGCGGGCTTTCTCCAGCTTTTCGGCGTGGATCACCGCGTGAATGGTTTCACCGACTTCCTCTTTAAAGCGCTTTTCCAGATTCGATCGGGAAATGCCGACCGCGTCCAGCACCTGATCCACCTTGATCCCTTTGCAGGCGTGATTGCGGATATAGTGCATCGCCTGGATCACCGCGGGATCGCTCAGCGATCGGTAATCCGTTGAACGCCGCTCTACCACGCGCACCGGCGGCACCAGCAATCGCTGTAACGGCAATGGCTCGTTATCCAGCAGACGGTGCAGCAGTTTTGCCGCCTGATAGCCCATCTGCCGCGTCCCCTGAGCCACTGACGAGAGCGCCACGCGCGACAGATAACGTGTCAGCTCTTCGTTATCAATACCGATCACACACAGTTTTTCCGGCACCGGAATATGCAGATGCTCGCACACCTGTAAGACATGACGGGCGCGGGCATCCGTGACGGCAATAATACCGGTCTGCGGCGGCAGGGTTTGCAGCCAGTCCGCCAGACGGTTTTGCGCGTGCTGCCAGTTCTCCGGTGCGGTTTCCAGCCCCTGATACACCACGCCGCGATATTTCTCCTGCGCGACCAGTTGGCAGAACGCGTACTCCCGCTCTACCGCCCAGCGCTTGCCGCTGGAAGCGGGCAGGCCATAAAAGGCAAAACGCTGTACGCCTTTTTCTTTTAAATGCAAAAAAGCGCTTTCGACCAGCGCATGGTTGTCGGTGGCGATGTAATGCACCGGCGGATAGTTATCTGCGCGATGATACGACCCTCCCACCCCGACGATAGGCACGTTTACCCCTGCCAGCAGTCGCTGGATCTCGTCGTCATCGTAGTCAGCGATAACACCATCCCCCAGCCATTCACGGATATTGTCGATGCGGGTGCGGAAATCTTCCTCAATAAAAATATCCCATTCGGACTGCGACGCCTGCAAATATTCACCCACGCCTTCGACAACCTGGCGGTCATAGGCTTTATTGGCGTTGAATAACAACGTAATGCGGTGGCGCTTTTCAAACATGTTGGTCTCTTATCCCGTAGAACATTACGTCTGCTTACCACATTCAGCACACTGCCGGAAAACTTTCCTCCGGCAGTGTGATCATCCCTGAGATTTCATTGCCTTATGCGCGACGTTTTGTTGCCGAGTCCATCCATACCGCCAGCAACAAAATGGCCCCTTTCACGATGTACTGCCAGAACGTCGGCACATCCATCATGCTCATACCATTATCCAGTGACGCCATAATGAACGCCCCCATCACCGCCCCCGCCACGCTGCCAATACCGCCGGCGAGGCTGGTGCCGCCGATCACACAGGCAGCGATGGCATCAAGTTCTGCGATGTTGCCCGCTGAAGGTGAACCGGCCCCCAGTCGTGAACTCAGGATCAAACCCGCGATGGCAACCATCAGGCCATTGATGGCGAATACCGCCAGCTTGGTGCGTTCCACGTTAATGCCGGAAAGGCGCGCCGCCTCGATGTTGCCGCCGATGGCATAGATGCGACGGCCAAAGGCGGTGCGCGTCGCCATAAACATCCCGGCGAGCAACAGGAAGGTGAGGATCAGTACCGGCGTTGGCACGCCACGGTAATCGTTTAAAAGCCAGATGGCTCCCAGCACAATCACCGCGATCAGCGCCTGGCGTCCCACCACTGAGGTGGATGCTCCGGCGCTGAGGCCCAGCGCCTGGCGGCGCATCCGCCCGCGCCACTGCCACAGCGTGCAGGCCACCAGCCCCAGCGCGCCCACGCCAAAGCCGACGACGTCCGGCAGATAGCTTTGACCAATCTGGGACATGGCGGCGCTGGTGGGGGAAACGGTAGTACCGTTGGTGATGCCGATTAGCACGCCGCGAAAGGCCAGCATCCCGGCGAGCGTGACAATAAACGACGGCACTTTACGATATGCCACCCACCAGCCGTTCCAGGTACCGAGCAGCAGACCCAGCACCAGCGTTACCACAATGGTCAGCGGTAGCGGCCAGCCCAGCCAGACGTCGAAAATCGCCGCCACGCCGCCCAGCAGACCCATCATCGAGCCTACGGAGAGATCGATCTCCGCCGAAATAATCACAAACACCATACCTACCGCCAGAATGCCGGTGATCGCCGTCTGGCGCAGCAGGTTCGACACATTACGCGCGCTCAGGTATGAGCCGTCGGTCATCCAGGTGAAAAACAGCATGATCACCACAATCGCGGCGATCATCACGAACACCTGTAGGTTCAGTGATTTCAGTCCGCCGAAGGTGACAGGCTGCGGCGCGGACAGTTTGAGTTCAGATGGGTTGGTTTTCGACATGATGTTCGCTCCTCAGCGCCGCTTCCATAACCTGTTCCTGGGTCAGATGATGATTGATGAGATTGGCCTTCAGCCTGCCTTCGTGCATCACCAGCACCCGGTCGCTGAGGCCCAGCACTTCCGGAAGCTCCGATGAAATCACAATGACGGCGATGCCCTGCTGCACAAGCAGATTAATGAGCTTATAGATCTCGTATTTCGCGCCAATATCGATCCCACGCGTGGGTTCATCGAGTATCAAAATGCGCGGGTTGAGCAGCAGGCAGCGCGCCAGAATCGCTTTCTGTTGATTGCCGCCGCTCAGGCGGCCAATCGCCAGCTCCGGCGACGAGGTTTTCACTTTCAGCCGTGCCAGCGACTGCAAAATACATTGCTGCTCGGCGGCATCGTCGAGGCTGGTAAGCGGGCCGGAAAACTGATCCAGCGCGGCGAGGGTAATATTTTTACCCACCGCCATCACCGGCACGATGCCATCTTTTTTGCGGTCTTCCGGTACCATCGCAATGCCGTGGCGAATGGCTTCCTGACAGTTACGGATCTGCACCGGCTGACCATCAATAAACACCTGGCCTTCATGACGCCCCGGCCAGACGCCAAACAGGCACTGAACGGCTTCGGTGCGCCCGGCACCGACCAACCCGGCGATGCCTAAAATCTCGCCGCGTTTGAGGGAGAAAGAGACATCGTTGACGCGCTTAATATGGCGGTTAACCGGATGCCAGGCGGTGAGGTGCTCCACGCGCAGGATCTCATCGCCGGTGGTGTGGGGTTCGTTGGGATAAAGGGCGGTCAGTTCGCGGCCCACCATCATGGTGATGATGTCATCCTCGCTCATTCCGGCGGCCTCGCGGGTGCCGATGTGCTGCCCGTCGCGGATCACGCAGATAACATCTGAAATCGCCTTCACTTCATTCAGCTTGTGCGAGATATAGATGCAGGCGATGCCGTGATGTTGCAGATCGCGAATAATATCCAGCAACACCGCCGTTTCCTGCTCCGTCAGCGAGGCAGTCGGCTCGTCAAGGATCAGCAGGCGCACCTGTTTGTTCAGCGCTTTGGCAATCTCCACCAGTTGTTGCTGGCCGAGGCCCAAATCACCTACGCGGGTATCGGGGGAGATGGCGAGGCTGACCTGCGCCAGTAATTTCTGACAGCGCAGCGTCATGGTGTCGTAATCCATCACGCCGTGATGCGTGATTTCGGCACCGAGGAAGATATTTTCCAGCACGGTGAGGTGTTTCACCAGCGCCAGCTCCTGATGAATAATGGCGATGCCTTTGCGTTCCGTGTCGCGAATATGGCTGGCCTCGATGGTTTCGCCCGCAAAGACGATGTCGCCGTCATAGCTGCCAAAAGGGTATATCCCGCACAGCACTTTCATCAGGGTAGATTTGCCGGAACCATTTTCCCCGCACAGCGACAATACTTCTCCGGCGTTCAGTTGCAGGCTGACATTATCCACGGCTTTCACCGCGCCAAACGCCTTGGTAATGTTTTTCATCTCAAGTAAATAAGGCATACCTGCTCCGCATAAGGCTATGGAATAACAGTGCCTGAAACGGTTCCCCGTACCGGACGGGGAAGCGCACAAAGGTTACAGCTGGCTCTTTTGATGGAATCCGTCTTTGATCACCGTGGCGTCAATATTGTCTTTATTCACTTCGATTGGCGTCAGCAGGCGGGAAGGCACATCTTTCAGACCGTTGTTCAGCGTGGTATCAGCCTTAGGCTCTTTGCCGTTACCCAGTTCGACGGCGATCTCCGCAGCGGTATTCGCCAGTTGCGTGATAGGTTTATAAACGGTCATTGTCTGGCTACCGTTGATAATGCGTTTGACCCCGGCGAGGTCCGCATCCTGCCCTGAAATCGCCACTTTACCCGCCAGACCCTGCGCGCTCAGCGCCTGGATCGCGCCGCCCGCCGTGGCGTCATTCGAGGCCACCACCGCATCAATTTTGTTATTGTTGGCGGTCAGCGCGTTTTCCATGATTTTCAGCGCATTTTCTGGCAACCAGCCGTCGGCCCATTGATCGCCGACAATTTTAATTTTCCCGCTGTCGATATAAGGTTTTAATACTTTCATCTGACCGGCGCGGAACAGCTTGGCATTATTATCCACCGGCGAGCCACCCATCAGGAAATAATTACCCTGCGGCACTTTTTCCACCAGGCTTTGTGCCTGAAGTTCACCAACTTTTTCGTTATCAAAAGAGATATAAAAATCGATGTCAGCATTATTAATCATGCGATCGTAGGCTAATACTTTTATACCTTCCTGCTTCGCCTCTTTTACGACGTTACTTAATACCTGGCCGTTGTAAGGAATAATAACCAGCACATCAACACCGCGGTTGATCATATTTTCAATCTGCGACATCTGCGTTTCTTCGTTGCCATTCGCAGACTGCACAAATACTTCGGCACCTAAGGATTCGGCTTTTTTAACAAAAATATCGCGATCTTTCTGCCAGCGCTCCAGACGCAGGTCATCAATGGCCATACCGATTTTGACCTCTTTCGCCTGTCCGGCAAAGGTGGCGAGCAGCAGGGAAGCGCAGACTGTAAGGCAAAGGTTCTTTATCTTCATAATAGTAATACCTTTTTGTAGGGTTATAGGGCCTGAGATAAAAGAAACATGCAGGATCCAGACCCAGCAAATTCTTAACGCGGAATCAAAACCTGGCAATTACTGATTTTTATCCTGGCGTTACGATATTTGGTTTATTTGCTAATTTATGACCGCGATCTGATTTTAATCTGTGCAGAATTTAGGTTTTGCAGAAAATTGGAAGGCGCGCCGCAACGGAACGCGCGTAGGGTTATTTTGGGAGCCAGCGCACGTTTGTGCATTATCTCAATAGCAGTGTGAAATAACGTAATTGAGCCAGGCGCTGAGAGGATCCAGTATTAATGCAGAAATGAACACTCGCCGCATACATTGATTATGGAGCTGATTATGCAAGCCTATTTCGACCAACTTGAACGTGTACGCTACGAAGGTACCCAATCCACCAATCCTTTAGCCTTCCGCCACTACAATCCGGACGAGCTGGTTCTGGGCAAACGCATGGAAGATCATCTGCGTTTCGCTGCCTGCTACTGGCACACCTTCTGCTGGAACGGCTCGGATATGTTTGGCGTGGGGGCGTTTGAGCGCCCATGGCAGCAGGCGGGTGATGCGCTTGAGCTGGCAAAACGTAAAGCCGATGTGGCCTTTGAGTTCTTCCACAAGCTGAACGTGCCTTACTACTGCTTCCATGATGTCGACGTTTCGCCGGAAGGCGCATCGCTGAAAGAGTATCTGAACAACTTCGCGAAAATGACCGACGTGCTGGCGCAAAAACAGCAGGAGAGCGGCGTGAAGCTGCTGTGGGGTACCGCGAACTGTTTTACTAACCCACGCTACGGCGCAGGCGCAGCCACTAACCCGGACCCGGAAGTGTTCAGCTGGGCAGCCACGCAGGTGGTAACGGCGATGAACGCCACGCATCAGTTGGGTGGTGAAAACTACGTGCTGTGGGGTGGTCGCGAAGGCTATGAAACCCTGCTGAATACCGATCTGCGCCAGGAGCGCGAGCAGATCGGGCGCTTCATGCAGATGGTTGTGGAGCACAAACACAAAATCGGCTTCCAGGGTACCTTGCTGATTGAGCCAAAACCGCAGGAGCCAACCAAGCACCAGTACGATTATGACGTCGCTACGGTCTACGGCTTCCTGAAGCAGTTCGGTCTGGAAAAAGAGATCAAAGTGAATATCGAAGCCAACCACGCCACCCTGGCGGGGCATACCTTCCACCACGAAATCGCCTCGGCCATTGCGCTGGGCATCTTTGGCTCCGTGGATGCCAACCGTGGCGACCCGCAGTTGGGCTGGGATACCGACCAGTTCCCGAACAGCGTCGAAGAGAACGCGCTGGTGATGTATGAGATCGTCAAAGCGGGCGGCTTTACCACCGGCGGCCTGAACTTTGACGCCAAAATCCGTCGTCAGAGCACCGATAAATACGATCTGTTCTACGGGCATATCGGCGCGATGGACACCATGGCGCTGGCCCTGAAAGTGGCGGCGCGCATGATTGAAAGCGGCGAGCTGGATAAGCGCGTGGCGAAGCGTTACGCCGGCTGGAATGGTGAGCTTGGTCAGCAAATCCTGAAAGGACAGCTGACGCTGACGGAGCTGGCGAAGTACGCTGAGCAGCAAAACCTGGCGCCGCAGCACCAGAGCGGTCATCAGGAACTGCTGGAAAATATCGTTAACCGTTATCTGTTTGGTTAGAAAACCCTAAGCGCCACGCCTGTCGTGGCGCACTGATCACAGCCTGTACAGGAGCAGTCATTATGTACATCGGTATCGACCTCGGCACATCGGGCGTAAAAGCTATTTTGCTGGGAGAGCAGGGGAACGTGCTTGCCTCATACACCGAGTCGCTGACGGTTTCACGCCCGCATCCATTATGGTCCGAGCAGGATCCCGAACAGTGGTGGCTGGCGACGGATCGCGCGATCAAGGGCCTCGGCGAGCAGCATCCGCTGGCCGGGGTTAAAGCCGTGGGGATCGCCGGGCAGATGCACGGCGCTACCCTGCTCGATAAACACGACGCTATCCTGCGTCCGGCGATTTTATGGAACGATGGCCGTTGCGCAGAAGAGTGCACGCTGCTTGAAGCGCAGGTGCCGGACTCGCGCGCCATTACCGGCAATCTGATGATGCCCGGTTTTACCGCGCCAAAACTGCTGTGGGTGAAGCGCCATGAGCCGGACGTGTTCGCTCGCGTGGCAAAAGTATTACTGCCAAAAGATTATCTGCGTCTGCGGATGACCGGCGAGTACGCCAGTGATATGTCCGATGCGGCTGGCACCATGTGGCTGGATGTCGCCAGACGTGACTGGAGCGATACCCTGCTGGCGGCCTGCGGGCTGACCCGTGACCAGATGCCTGCGCTGTTTGAAGGCAGTGCGATTACCGGCACCCTGTTGCCCGAGGTGGCGCAGGCGTGGGGATTATCCGCCGTGCCGGTGGTGGCGGGGGGCGGTGATAACGCTGCCGGTGCCGTAGGCGTTGGGATGATCGATGCAGGCCAGGCGATGCTCTCGCTGGGCACCTCTGGCGTCTATTTTGCTGTCAGCGATGGCTTTTTAAGTAAACCGGAAAGCGCCGTGCACAGTTTCTGCCACGCGTTGCCGGAACGCTGGCATTTGATGTCCGTAATGCTGAGTGCCGCCTCCTGTCTCGACTGGGCGGCGAAGCTGACCGGGCTGTCTTCGGTGGCAGAACTGATTAACGGCGCGCAGCAGGCGGATGAGAACGCCGGTGACCTCTGGTTCCTGCCCTATCTCTCAGGCGAGCGCACGCCGCATAACAACCCGCAGGCGAAAGGCGTCTTTTTCGGTCTGACCCATCAGCATGGACCGAACGAACTGGCGCGTGCCGTGCTGGAAGGCGTCGGCTACGCGCTGGCGGATGGCATGGACGTGGTGCATGCCTGTGGTATCACGCCGAAAAGCGTCACGCTGATTGGCGGCGGGGCGCGCAGCCCTTACTGGCGGCAAATGCTGGCGGATATCAGCGGCCAGCAGCTGGATTACCGCACCGGCGGTGATGTCGGGCCGGCGCTCGGCGCGGCAAGGCTGGCGCAGATTGCCCTGAATCCGCAACAGCCGCTGTCCGATCTGCTGCCGACGTTACCGCTGGAGCAGGCGCATCAGCCGGATGCCGCGCGCCACGCGCACTATGCGCCGCGTCGGGAAACCTTCCGGCGGATCTATCAGCAGCTTCTGCCGTTAATGTCATGAACGCAGGCCGTCCACAAACGGCCTGATGATGTCCTTTTTTGGTATTAGCATACGCAGGACGCCTTGTCAGAATGGGATCACACCCACTGCATAAGGCGTCCTGAAATGACCCGTACCGCGCTAATCAATATCGACACCCAACAATCCTTCCCGCAAAAAGAGTTCTGGCATGAAGCGGATCTCCCCGCCTTTCAGGACGCAATCCTCCGTCTGTTCACTGGCTGCGAGGCGCGCCATATTCCGGTGGTGGACATTTTTCACGTCGCCGAAAGCGGTCCGTTCTCGCTGGCGAGTGGATGCGTTACCCCGTTGCCCTTTTTACGCCATCAGGCGGCGGTAACGTTTCACAAACATGTGCACAATGCCTTCACCGATACCGGTCTTGACCACTGGTTGCGCAGCAGGGACATCAATCATCTGATTATCTGTGGCATACGCACGGAGCAGTGCTGTGAAACCACCGCGCGGGTGGCGGCGGATCTGGGCTACCGCGTGACCTTTGTCAGTGAAGCGACGTTAACCTTCCCGATGACGCATAATGGCATTACGCTGGACAGCGCAACGCTGCGTCACCGTACGGAAACCGTGCTGGTGGATCGTTTTGCTGACATTAAAACCGTAACCCAAACGCTGGAGTCGCTTGCATGAGTGTGGATGTCTGGTTCGTGATGCTGCCGGGGGTGCTGGCACTGGATATGACCGGCCCGGCAGAAACCTTTGCGCTGGCGGGCAAGGCGTTCCGTCTGCATTTTATCGGGCCGGACGCCGAGGTGCCGACCTCTATCGGCGTGATCATGGGCAATATCGCGCCGCTGCCCGACACGCTGCCGGAAGGCAGTCTGCTGGTGCTCCCCGGCGTGTCAGATTCCTCACGCTTTTTCGCCACGCCACAGGCGGACCGCGTGCGCCACTGGCTGATGCGCCAGCAGCCGCTGATCCACAGCCAGAAAATCACCCTGATGTGCGTCTGTTCCGGTGCTCTGCTGGCTGCCAAAGCTGGATTGATGCAGGGCGTGATGTGCACCACCCATCACGACGTTATCGCCCGGCTGAAGGCCGCCGCGCCGACGGCGCAGGTGAAAGAGAACCGTATTTTTATTGAAGATCGCGGCATCTGGACCAGCGCGGGTATTACCTCGGGGATTGATTTAACCCTGCACCTGATTAACCGTCTGTGCGGGCCGGACGTGGCGCTTGCCGTAGCGCGGGAGATGGTGGTGTGGTTCCGCCGCTCCGGGGACGATCCGCAGTTGTCGCCGTGGCTGCGCTACCGTAATCATCTTCATCCAGCGATCCACCGGGCGCAGGATGCGTTGACGAATGAACCGCAGAAAGCCTGGTCACTGGCGAACATTGCCGCCTGTGCACATGTCAGCCCGCGCCATCTGACGCGGCTGTTCCAGCAACATCTGGGGATCAGCGTGCGCGATTATCTTGAACAACTGCGGCTGGCGGTGGCGGAGCAGTGGCTGGTGCAGGGGCGCGGTGTCGAACACGCCTCACAGGCCGCGGGATTTTCCTCTCCCCGGCAGTTGCACCGCGCCCGCCAGCGGGCCATCAACTGACGAAGCGGCGGGTATCGAGCCGCTGCAACAGCATCGACAGCACTAAACTACACGCCAGCGTGGCGGCAAAAATCCACACCATATCCAGCAGTGGCCAGCTTTTGATCTCCACTCCGCGCGTGCGCAGCGCATGGATGATCAACGCATGAAAGCCATAAATCCCCAGCGAATGACGTGAGATGAGCCCCAGTCCCGGCAGAACGCGCGTATTGAGCGTGTTTTTCACCAGCGTCAGCAGGCTAATGGCGCAGATAAACACCATCGGACCACAGTAGAGATACCAGGTATCGGCGAAATTACCGCGCCAGCGTAGCTCATGCAGCGTGCCACGTGAAATGACAAACACCGCCGCAATAAACAGCGCAGCGCACAGCCCGCTCAGGTATTTGCGCTGCGTGTCCATCATGCCGAGCGCGCGGCCGAGAATGCCGTACAGCACGTAGTAAAACGTATCGCCATTGATATACAGATTCACCGGCAGCCATTCCACGCCACCGGTTTTTAGCGACAGCGTATTAGGATTCGCGACCACGCCAATCACCACGGTTAACGCCAGCAGCATTTTGCCGCTCACGCTTTTCACCTGGATCAGCGGCGACAGCAGGTAAATGACGATAATGGCAAAGAAAAACCACAGATGATAAAACACCGGCTTTTGCAGCAGGTTTCTTAGCGACAGCTCGCCGTTTATCGAAGTGAATAACGTAATGTAGAGAAACGCCACCAGGCTGTAGAACAGCAGGCAGAGTCCGATGCGCAAAAAATGGCGTGGCTGCGCGCTGCGTTCACCAAAGAACAGATAGCCTGAAATCATAAAAAACAGCGGTACGCTGACGCGCGACGCGGAATTAAGGACATTGGCGATATCCCAGTACAGTGGACTGACGCTCTGCGCGTTGGTGATATACCAGCTGGTGGTGTGGATCATTACCACCATCAGGCAGGCGATGCCCCGCAGGTTATCTATCCAGTTAATTTTTGACTGCATTTGTTCCCCGATATCCGTCTTAAACAGGCTCTGACCCGCGATCTCCGGCGTATTCTCACTGGATAATTCCGAGTTTCCCCGCTTGCGCTTGTGACTGGCATCCTGTGATTGCAATATATTTATAAGCGCAAAAAGCCCGCTCCCTCTTATTAAAAATAATAGCCAGATAACACGGCGGCGATAAAAATGATGATGAAGTCTCTATTTCCGGCATTCTTACTCTTGCTCACCGGGTGCAGCAGCCCGGATGACCAGAGTCCGCAACAAGCGCAGCAGGCGAAGGTGACGCCCACACATTCGCTGTCGATGGAGCAGCTGTGCAAGGAGAATGCCGCCCACCGCTACAATACTGGTGCGCAGAATATTGCGGTCACGGGATTTGTGCAATTTCAGGCGAGCTATGAAGTGCGTGGCTATACGCCCCGCGACGAACGTTTTGTGTGTACTTTCGATCCTGACGGGCAGTTTTCGCACCTTTCCATGCGCTAACGCCGCCCTGGAAACCCAATTTTCCCTAAACAACCCCGTTTCGTACTGTATATCTTGCGGTCAACGGGTATACTGGCGGCTTCCTTAAATCCACCGTATCCAGCACGAAATACTATGCAAAAGTTTGATACCAGGACCTTCCAGGGCCTGATCCTGACCTTACAGGATTACTGGGCTCGCCAGGGCTGCACCATTGTTCAACCATTGGACATGGAAGTGGGCGCCGGCACCTCACACCCAATGACCTGTCTGCGCGCGCTGGGGCCAGAGCCTATGGCAACCGCCTATGTGCAGCCTTCCCGTCGCCCGACCGATGGTCGCTATGGCGAAAACCCGAACCGCTTACAGCATTACTACCAGTTTCAGGTGGTCATTAAGCCGTCTCCGGACAATATCCAGGAGCTGTACCTCGGTTCACTGAAAGAACTGGGTATGGATCCGACCATCCACGACATTCGCTTCGTCGAAGATAACTGGGAAAACCCGACGCTGGGTGCCTGGGGTCTGGGCTGGGAAGTGTGGCTGAACGGCATGGAAGTGACGCAGTTCACTTACTTCCAGCAGGTGGGCGGTCTGGAATGCAAACCGGTTACCGGTGAGATCACCTACGGCCTGGAACGTCTGGCCATGTACATTCAGGGCGTGGACAGCGTTTACGACCTGGTCTGGAGCGACGGCCCGCTGGGTAAAACCACCTACGGCGACGTGTTCCATCAGAACGAAGTGGAGCAATCCACCTATAACTTCGAATACGCTGACGTCGATTTCCTTTTCACCTGCTTCGAGCAGTATGAAAAAGAAGCGCAGCAGCTGCTGGCGCTGGAAAACCCGCTGCCGCTGCCTGCTTACGAGCGCATTCTGAAGGCCGCCCACAGTTTTAACTTGCTGGATGCGCGCAAAGCCATCTCCGTGACTGAACGTCAGCGCTACATTTTGCGTATTCGCACGCTGACCAAAGCCGTTGCAGAGGCTTACTATGCGTCCCGTGAAGCCCTTGGCTTCCCGCTGTGCAACCGAAATAAATAAGAGGCGGCCATGTCTGAAAAAACTTTTCTGGTGGAACTCGGCACTGAAGAACTGCCACCAAAAGCCCTGCGCAGCCTGGCGGAGTCCTTTGCTGCGAACGTGACGGCAGAACTGGATGCGGCTGGCATCGCACACGGTAACGTGGAGTGGTTCGCCGCGCCGCGCCGTCTGGCGCTGAAAATCGCCAGCCTCGCGGCGGCACAACCGGATCGCGAAGTTGAAAAACGCGGCCCGGCAATTTCCCAGGCGTTCGATGCGGAAGGTAAACCGAGCAAAGCGGCAGAAGGCTGGGCGCGCGGCTGCGGTATTACCGTTGATCAGGCCGAGCGTCTGACCACCGACAAAGGTGAATGGCTGCTCTATCGCGCCCATGTGAAAGGCGAAAGCGTGCAAGCGCTGCTGCCAAACATGATTGCCACCTCGCTTGCTAAACTGCCGATCCCGAAACTCATGCGCTGGGGCGCAAGTGACGTGCACTTCGTGCGTCCGGTACATACCCTGACCCTGCTGCTGGGTGATGAAGTGATCCCGGCCACCATCCTCGGCATTACCGCCGATCGCGTGATCCGTGGTCACCGCTTTATGGGCGAGCCGGAATTCACTATCGACAATGCCGATCAGTATCCGCAGATCCTGCTGGAGCGCGGCAAAGTGATGGCGGATTACGAAGGTCGTAAAGCCAAAATCAAAGCGGACGCTGAAGATGCAGCGCGTAAGATTGGCGGCGTTGCCGATCTGAGCGAAAGCCTGCTGGAAGAAGTCGCCTCGCTGGTGGAATGGCCGGTGGTGCTGACGGCGAAATTCGAAGAGAAATTCCTCGCGGTACCGTCCGAAGCGCTGGTGTACACCATGAAAGGTGACCAGAAGTACTTCCCGGTCTACGCGGCGGACGGCAAACTGCTGCCGAACTTCATCTTCGTGGCAAACATCGAGTCCAGCGATCCGCAGCAAATTATTTCCGGTAACGAGAAAGTCGTGCGCCCGCGTCTGGCGGATGCAGAATTCTTCTTTAATACCGACCGTAAAAAGCGTCTGGAAGATAATCTGCCGCGTCTGCAAACTGTGCTGTTCCAGCAACAGCTCGGTACGTTGCGCGACAAAACTGACCGCATTACCGCGCTGGTGGGCTGGATCGCTGGTCAGATTGGCGCAGATGTCAGCCACGCAGAACGTGCGGGCCTGCTCTCCAAGTGCGACCTGATGACCAACATGGTGTTCGAGTTTACCGACACCCAGGGCGTGATGGGCATGCATTACGCGCGTCACGATGGCGAAGCGGAAGAGGTTGCCGTAGCGCTGAACGAGCAGTATCAGCCGCGTTTTGCCGGTGATGCGCTGCCGTCCAACCTGGTGGCCTGTGCGGTGGCAATTGCCGATAAAATGGATACCCTCGCAGGTATCTTCGGTATCGGTCAGCACCCGAAAGGCGACAAAGATCCGTTTGCGCTGCGTCGTGCTGCATTAGGTGTGCTGCGTATTATCGTTGAGAAAAACCTCACTCTCGATCTGCAAACCCTCACCGAAGAAGCCGTGCGTCTGTATGGCGATAAGCTGACTAACGCTAACGTCACTGATGACGTCATCGACTTTATGCTGGGCCGTTTCCGCGCCTGGTATCAGGACGAAGGCTACAGCGTGGATACCATTCAGGCGGTGCTGGCACGTCGTCCGACCCGTCCGGCGGATTTCGATGCGCGTATGAAGGCGGTATCCCACTTCCGTACGCTTTCCGAAGCGGCGGCGCTGGCAGCAGCCAACAAACGTGTGTCCAACATCCTGGCGAAATCCAGCGAGCCGCTGAACGATAACGTTCACGCCTCGGTGCTGAAAGACGATGCGGAAATTCGCCTCGCCATGCAGGTGGCGGTGATGCGCGATAAGCTGCAACCGTTCTTCGCAGAAGGCCGTTATCAGGATGCATTGATCGAGCTGGCGTCACTGCGCGAGCCGGTGGATGAGTTCTTCGAAAGCGTGATGGTGAATGCCGATGACGCGCAGGTGCGTATCAACCGCCTGACGTTGTTGGCGAAACTGCGTGAGCTATTCCTGCAGGTGGCGGATATTTCGCTGTTGCAGTAGGCCGGGTAAGCGCAGCGCCACCCGGCACAAAAATACAAACGGCTTCCGGAAATGGAGGCCGTTTTTTTATGCAATAAATTGCCGCACCCGCTCTGCAACGCCGAACACGCAATCCAGATGCCCGCAGCCGGGTAACGTCTCACACTGCACCTGCGGGTTATTCTGCTGACGTACTAAGGTTGTTATCGTCTCCGCGCTGAATAATTCATCATGCTGTGCTGCCAGTATCAGCGTGGGCAGGGAGAGCGCCGCCAGCTGCTTTGCCGGCGCTTGCGGCGTTAACGCGTTCGCCATATTCACAGTGTAATGGCAGACAAAATGCGGATCGTTTTTTAGCACGTGCGCCGGGAAACGCAGTTTTACCGCCGCATACTGCCCGCATAACCTGCCTGCGCTAAGTGCATTGAGGATAAACGGCCAGCTTTTCACCGTGGCAAACCTATCCGCTGGTGATAGCGGATGCGCGGTCCCTGAGAACGGCCCCAGTTCCGGAGCAAGCAGGATCAGGCTGTGCGCTAATGGATTTCGTGGCAAGCGCGTTGCGTAATTAAGCAACATACCGCCGCCGCTGGAATGACCGAGCAAATGGCAGCGAGCCTGTGGATAAGCCATATGCAGGGCAGAAAGCAGGGTATCAACGTCCTGCCAGATCTGACGGGGATGCATAAGTTTGCCCGACGAAGACTGGCCATGACCACGTATATCCACCAGACAGACGGCAATGCCTGGTATTGCGCTGAGCTGACGGGCCAGGATGGGGTACCCCGCCTGGCTGTGAACGCCGCCGCCGTGATACACCACTACAATATGCCTGATCGCCGACGCAGACTGATAGATCCCGTAATGCAGGCCATCAATGTTTCCGGTATGAAGGGGAAGCGCAGGAGGTAGTTGCAGCGTCAGACGTTGCGCAGAAAGAATATAGTTGTCGAAATTGATCAAGAGCGTTCCAGTCTAAAAAGACGAATATGACAGGGAATACCATAACAGCGCCTTTAAAAACATAAAACCCGCCATTTGGCGGGTTTAAACTTTCCGGAACACCTCAGGTACAAAAGTACTAAAAATTATTCCATCAATTGCTTACTTAATCTTGGGTTAGCCTGGAGCAGACGCAGCAACTTCAGTTCAGTCGGGGAGGGTTTTACCCTTTTAGACTCCCATTCGTGAACCATCGCCACGCTCACACCCATTACCCGGGCAAAATCATCGTTTTTCAGACCGGTGCCTTTTCGCAGCTGCTCAAACTCACTGAAAGGATTAGGTTTTTGATTCAACGAGATATTTTGTTGCGATACATCGTGTTTAAAGACAATTTGTTCCAGACTGCTAAGCAGTTCAAACATAGGATCTTTATATTCCATAGAGAACTCCTCATAAATCACAAAGCGTGATCGTAAACGTCAACGAGCCATTTAAGAGTAGTCGGTAAATATTAATTCGGATGGTTGCGACAGTGATTAATTGTCAGGTAATGGACTTTTATGTACTCAAAATGCATCTTTTCACCTTTGCGCTCTGCTTAATGCATTGATCAATAAGCCCTGGTTTTCGGATGTAGACTTTTGTAAAGGATAAGCAAAAAAAATACTAAGCATTGCATAACCAGGCGAAGCGTAACGGGGGACGCAGACCATCACCAACACGGTGTTTTCCCTGAGAAGAATGTCAGGAAAGGGTATCTTGCGACGCCGACCTGGACTATCCTTGTCAGCGTCGGGCACGTGGGTGCCGGTGTGCGCTTTTTTGGGTGAAAGGAGTATGAAAATGGCGACAGGAAAGTCCTGCTCTCGCTGGTTTGCGCCTCTTGCGGCGTTATTAATGGTGGTTAGCCTGAGTGGGTGTTTTGATAAAGAAGGCGATCAGCGCAAGGCGTTTATCGATTTTCTGCAAAATACAGTTATGCGCAGCGGTGAGCGTTTGCCTACCCTGACCGCTGATCAGAAAAAACAGTTTGGTCCCTTTGTGTCGGATTACGCCATCCTTTATGGGTATTCCCAGCAGGTGAATCAGGCAATGGACGCGGGTCTGCGTCCGGTTGTGGACAGCGTGAATGCTATTCGCGTCCCGCAGGATTACATGACTCAGCGCGAACCGCTGCGTCAGGCTAACGGGTCATTAGGCGTCCTGAGCCAGCAGCTACAAAACGCGAAAACGCAGGCGGATACGTCGCGTGCTTCGCTGAAACAGGCCGAGGATTTGAAACCGGTTTATGACCAGGCTTATCAAAAAGTGGTCACTGCGCCGGCAAATGCGCTGCAACCGCTGATCCCGGCTGCACAAATATTCACCCAACAACTGGTTCAGGTGGGTGATTTTATCGCGCAGCAGGACACGCAGGTGAGCTTTGTCGCCAACGGGATCCAGTTCCCGACCTCGCAGCAGGCCAGCCAGTATAATTCGCTGATTGGGCCGCTGGCGGCGCAGCATCAGGCGTTTACACAAGCCTGGACCGCTGCGGTTAACGCAACGCAATAAGTCTGTTTCCCCCGCGAAAAGGCGGGGGAATTCGCCGCTTCGCTGAGGCCCTGGCCTTGTGGATGGCTGAAATAAGTCTTGCTAAGCCTACGCGATAATGCGTTAATGATTCTCGGTTTGACGTACAGACCTAAAGCATTTTATAAAGCAGTCCCTTCAAGAGTTATCCATAGATACCCTTCGTTGAGAGCTTTCCTTATATCGCTTAAAAATCTGTAAAGCACGCCATAGCGCCGGAAGGCAAACTTAATTAAAAAGGTATTCTCTATGTCTGGTAAAATGACTGGTCTGGTAAAATGGTTCAACTCTGACAAAGGCTTCGGCTTCATCACTCCTGACGATGGCTCTAAAGATGTGTTCGTACACTTCTCTGCTATCCAGAACGATGGCTACAAATCTCTTGATGAAGGTCAGAAAGTGTCCTTCACCATCGAAAGCGGCGCTAAAGGCCCGTCTGCTGGTAACGTTGTAAGCCTGTAATAGCTTCCGTTTAAAGCACGCTTTCTGAAAAAAACCCCGCAATGCGGGGTTTTTTGTTTTCTGGCTTCCGGCTATTTCGCAATCTGCGGATTCACACAGTTTTTCTCTACTTTGCCATTGAGCGCGTCGATCAGATTATCCACGGCACAGGCGGCCATGTTGTAGCGCGTTTCATGCGTGGCGGAACCGATGTGCGGCAGGGCGACAACGTTCGGCAGCGACAATAGCTCAGAATCCACCGGCAGCGGCTCCTGTTCGAAGACGTCCAGACCCGCAGCATGAATATCCCCGTTTTTTAGCGCCGCAATCAGCGCCTTCTCGTCCACCACCGGGCCACGACCGGCATTGATAAAGATCGCCGAGGATTTCATGCGCGCAAACTGATCCGCGCCGATCATATGGTGCGTCTCATCCGTTAACGGCAGCACCAGGCAGACAAAATCCGCTTCTTCGAGCAGCGTATCCAGTTCACAGTAGCGCGCGCCGAAGCGCTCTTCCGCTTCTGTATGATGACGGCGGGCGTTGTAAAGGATCGGCATACCGAAGCCAAAGTGGGCGCGCTGCGCCAGCGCCAGCCCGATGCGGCCCATGCCCACGATCCCCAGCGTCTTGTGGTGTACGTCGATACCAAACCAGTCCGGGCCAATGCCTTTCGTCCACTCGCCAGCTTTCACGCGCTCTGCCACTTCCACCACGCGACGGGCGGTGCTCAGCACCAGCGCCATCATGGTATCGGCCACGGTTTCAGTCAGCACGGTGGGCGTGTGCATCAGCAGGATCTTTCGATCGTTTAACGCGTCGACATCGAAATTGTCATAGCCTACCGAGATGGTCGAGGTGGCGCGCAGCTTCGGCATCTTTTCCAGCAGCGCGGCATCGACTTTCTCGCTTGAACCCAGCAAACCTTCCGCACTGGCAAATGCCTCTGCATGCTGTTGCACCGTCTCAGGATGCAGATTCGGCACCCTGGTCACGGTGAAATGGTCTTCCAGACGTTTTTGCAGATCATCAGGCATGGCTTTGTACAGAATAATGGACGGCTTCATGCGGTTCTCCCAAATCAGTAATAGCGGGTCGCCAGACGCATCATGCGTGACGTGCGCCCGCCGGAATCTGTTGATTATTAGCAGGCTTAACAATCAAAGTAAGCCATACCGAAACAAAAAGCGCCACCCCCATAAATATGTACGATGCCGCCGGACTGCCCGTTGAGCCGTTGAGATAACCCACGAACCACGAGCCAAAGAAAGAGCCGAGCGCACCCATACTGTTGATCAGCGCCATCGCGCCGCCGGCCACATTACGCGGCAACATCTCCGGGATAATGGCGAAGAAAGGGCCATAAGGCGCATACATTGCTGCCCCGGCGATCACCAGCAGCGTATAGGCGATCCAGAAATGGTTTGCCCCCACGGCCCAGGAGCCGATAAACGCAAAGGCGGCGATCAACAGCAGTGGCCAGACAAAGAGCTTACGGTTTTGCATTTTGTCCGACGCCCATGAGGCGAGGATCATCGCAATGGTCGCGGCCAGATAAGGCACCGACGAGAGCCAGCCAACCGCCACCATCCCGAGGTTTTCACCGCCGCTGTGAATAATCGACGGCAGCCACAGCACAAAGCCGTACACGCCGATACTCCACGCAAAATACTGCATGCACAGCAGGATCACGTTGCGTGAACGGAACGCCTCGCCATAGTTACGCACTGCTTTGATGCCCTGTTGCTCCTGCTCCAGCTGCGTCTGCAACGCGGCTTTTTCGTCTTCCGCCAGCCAGGACACCTGCGACGGCTTATCCCGCACCAGCACCCACCAGCAGAACGCCCAGATCACCGCCGGTACGCCTTCAATAATGAACATTTCCCGCCAGCCAAAGGACTGGATCAGATAGCCGGATACCACCGACATCCACAGCACCGTCACCGGATTGCCAAGGATGAGAAACGTGTTAGCCCGCGAGCGTTCTGATTTAGTAAACCAGTTGCTTATATAAATCAGCATTGCGGGCATCACCGCCGCTTCCACGACGCCAAGAATAAAGCGGATGGCGGCCAGCGCCGGAATATTGTTTACCATCCCGGTCAGCGAGGCACAGGCACCCCATAAGATCAGACAGATAAAGATTAATTTGCGCACGCTGCGGCGTTCGGCGTACATCGCGCCGGGGATCTGAAAGAAGAAATAGCCAAGGAAAAACAGCGCGCCCAGCAGCGATGAAACGCCTTTGGTGATGCCCAGATCGTCATTGATGCCTGCCGCAGAGGCGAAGCTGAAGTTAGCGCGATCCAGATAAGCCAGGCTGTACGTGATAAACACAATCGGCATGATGTACAGCCAGCGTTTTGTTGCATTAGTCGGACTTTTCATAGGGTTGCCTCTGGCATTGTAGGGTACTGAGGTTCGAATGTTTTTAAGAGGGCGTCTTAGCCCTCGTTAAGCTGTTCCCGCGTTGGCAATCCTTCGCTGTCTCCCTGGACCTGGATGGCCAGCGAGCCGATTTTATTTCCTCGTTGAATGGCCTGGATCAGCGAGCGGCCTTCCAGCAGTGCGCTGACCAGGCCGACCGCGAAGCCATCGCCCGCGCCCACGGTATCCACCACGTTATCCACTTTAACCGCGGCTACCGCGCCCTGATCACCGTTGGCCGTTTTGAACCACGCGCCGTCGGTGCCGGTTTTAATGACCACGATTTTCACGCCGCGGGTAAGGTAGAAATCAGCGATACCTTCCGGCGTCTGTTGTCCGGTGAGGATGACACCCTCTTTCAGGCCCGGCAGTACCCAGTCGGCCTGGCAAGCCAGGTGATTGAGTTTCTCGACCATCTCGGCTTCGCTTTTCCACAGCACGGGCCGCAGATTAGGATCGAAAGAGATCGTTTTGCCGCGCGCTTTCATCACGCCCGCGGCATGATCCAGCAGAGCATAAGCATCCGATGACAACGCCGCCGCCACGCCGCTCAGATGCAGATGGCGGGCGCTGGTGAACATCCCTTCATTGAAATCCGCCAGCGACAGATGGCTGGCAGCGGAATTTTTACGGAAATACTCCACGATGGGATCGGTTCCATTTTCAACCTTAGATTTCAGCTGAAAACCGGTCGCGTAACGCCCGTCAATCGTCACGCCACCCGTACCAATGCCTTCTTTTTGCAGCGAATTAAGCACGAACTGCCCGAAGCTGTCATCGCCAACACGGCTCACCCAGGCAACATTCATACCCAGTCGTGCAAGACCGGTGGCGACGTTCAGCTCAGCGCCTGCGACGCGTTTAAAAAAGTGCTCCGCCTGGGCCAGGTCACCGGTTTCGGTGGCGACAAACATGGCCATGGCTTCGCCGATGGTGATGACATCCAGCGCATCTGACATGGCGTTACTCCTCACGTAATAAATTGACGTAGCGGCGCGTGACGGCGGTCAGATCGCGGCCTTCCAGTGGAAACTCAATGCCGCGCGGCACGTCAGCGGGCAGTCGATTGAGTAATTCAGCCCAGCGGGTATCAGCCGGATCAGGCGCAATAGCGCGGTAGTGATAATGGTGGGCCACGGCGGCCTTCACATGGATATAGCTGACGGCGGGAGCCAGATGGCGGGCCGCTTCCTCCGGGGATTCACCGACCCACAGCCAGTTCGCCATGTCAAAGGTCAGCGTCACCGGCAAATCCAGCACCCGACAGGCGGCTTTAAAGCGCTGCATGGGCGCAAGCTGCCCGCAATCGGTCTGATCGTTTTCTACCACCAGCGTCATGCCGCTGTCTGCCAGCCAGCCGCGCAGCATCTCAAGCGCTGATTTATGCTGAAAATGCCCGAGGGACACCTTCAGCCAGAGCGCGTTTAACGTGCGTGCTTCCTGTAGCAGGGCGGGCAGCTGAGGATTCAGCGAGCCATCAAACAGACACAGCGGTTCCGGCGCAGAGTAGCAGACCAGCAGATTATGGGACTCGATGGTCGCGGCCAGAGCAGGCAGGGCGTTTAGCTCAGCGGGCGTGAACAGTTCGCGGCGGATCTCCACGCCGTCTGCGCCTGCCGCTGCAATAAACGGCAGCACGGCAGCCTGACCGCCCAGCGACTGAATGCGCTCGTGGCCGTAAGCAGCAGTGACGACGATAATTTTTCTTTTCATTTCCCGACTCCAGGACAACAGATGCGTATTCGCTTCTGTTTAAGCTAGATGGAACCGGTTCCAAATGAAAGTTCAGGATCGCCAAAGCATGATCGTCATCACGAAGGGGAATTAGCGGGCGGTAGAGCCGCGAACGATAAGTTCGCCGGAGAAGACCTGTTCATGCACGGTATTGTCGGTGCCATCGATGCGGCGCACCACCTGCTCCACGGCGGCATAACCAATCTGCCAGGTAGGCTGTTTAAGGGTGGTGATGCCCACGCCTGCCAGCTCCGCCCACTCCAGTTCGTCAAAGCCGAGCAGGCCAATGTCGCTGCCCCAGTGCAGACCAAGGCGTTTCATCGAGCGGGCCACCTGTAGCGTTAACGCGCCGTTGGCGGAGATCACCGCTTTACGCATGCCACGGTGACGGGTATGAAACTGGCGCAGCGTGTTGTCGATTTGCCCCGCTTCATGCAGCACGATTTCAGCGTTTTCCGCAATGACACCGGGATAGCGGGCAAGGGTGGCATGAAAGGCGTTCAGGCGCTCGCGGCGGGTATTTACCGTGCCGAGAGGTTCGCTAAGAAACAGCAGCGCTTCAAATCCCTGCTCCACCAGATGCTCAGTGGCGGTGGTGGCCGCCTGCGTATTATCCAGCCCGACCACATCGCAGGCGAAGTCCGGGATCTTACGGTCGATGAGCACCATTGGCAGCGAGGACTGTTGCAGGCGGTTCAGCCCTTCCTCACGCATTCCCACGGCGTTAACCACGATCCCCTCCACCTGATAACTGCGCAGCAGATCCAGATAGTGCAGTTCCTGATCGAGCGCGTTATTGGTATTACACACCAGCGGGGTAAAGCCTTTCTCACGGCAGGCTGCTTCGATACCGCTCAGCACATTAACGGAATAGGGATTGGTGATATCGGCGATGATCAGGCCTATCAGCCGCGTACGGCCACGTTTCAGGCCGCGGGCCATCAGGCTCGGACGGTAATTGAGTTCGGCAATGGCGTTTTCGATGCGGGCCAGCAGGGCATCTGAAAGCAGATGTTTTTCACCGTTCAGATAACGTGAAATACTGGTTTTACCCGTTTTTGCCGCTTTCGCGACGTCACTGATTGTCGGGCGCGCTGCCTTTGCGTTCATGTCCGTCTCCTGGGGTAACTTTGCGGAGATTAACATATTTTACGCGGAATACCCCCCGCTTGCAGGCGAGGGGGTAAACAGAGGAATTACTGCAACGGACTCAGGGTGATTTCCACGCGACGGTTCTGCGCTTTGCCTTCTTCCGTGCTGTTGCTGGCAATCGGGTTTGCCGGACCTGCGCCAGTGGTACGCAGACGGTTCGCTTCCACGCCCTGGGTGATCAGTGCGCTGGCAACCGCATCGGCACGTTGCTGCGACAGACGCATATTCAGATCTTTGCCGCCGGTGCTGTCGGTGTAGCCCACCACGTTAACCGCAGTTTTTGGATACTCTTTCAGTACCATCGCCACGCCGGTCAGGGTATTAGCACCAGCCGGTTTCAGGGTCGCGCTGCTGCTGTCGAAGGTCACATTGTTCGGCATATTCAGCACGATGTTATCGCCGTTTCGCGTCACGCTAACGCCCGTTCCCTGCATTTTGTCGCGCAGTTTCGCTTCCTGCACATCCATATAATAGCCCGCACCGCCGCCCAGCGCTGCACCCGCGGCGGCACCAATCAGTGCCCCTTTACCGCGATCTTTTTTGGAGGAGGAGAGTACGCCGACGCCTGCGCCGACCAGCGATCCAATGCCCGCGCCAATGCCTGATTTGCCGGCTTCGCGCTCGCCGGTGTAAGGGTTAGTGGTGCAGCCTGAAACAGCCAGTGCGCCGCAAACCGCAGCCACAATGAGAAGGACATTTTTCTTCATCGAATTTCCTTAATAATTTTTAATTCTATGCACAGCGATAATCGCGGTTGATTATGACCTGAGGATCGTTAGAAACTTCCGGAAAGATTCTGAATTTTGTAAATAACATTGAACGGCGCATGAGCGTCCGTCACACCTGCAGCAGCGACCAGGGAGCACAAGTTTTGGCACATCCATCCACAAAGACGATCCTCACGGCAGCCCACTGGGGGCCGATGCTGGTTGAAACCGACGGTGAAAACGTCCTGTCCTCGCGCGGCGCGTTGCCGACCGCTCATCCCAATTCGTTACAGACTGCCGTGCGCGATCAGGTGCACAGCAACAGCCGCGTGCGTTTCCCGATGGTGCGCAAAGGTTTCCTGGCGTCACCGGAAAAGCCGAGCGGCGTGCGAGGGCAGGACGAGTTTGTGCGTGTCAGCTGGGATGAAGCCCTGGATCTCATCCACGCCCAGCACGCCCGTATTCGTGAAAGCTACGGGCCGTCATCGATATTCGCTGGATCCTACGGCTGGCGATCAAACGGCGTGCTGCATAAGGCGGCGACGTTATTACAGCGCTATATGAGTCTGGCGGGGGGCTACACCGGCCATCTGGGGGATTATTCCACCGGCGCGGCGCAGGCGATCATGCCTTACGTTGTGGGCGGCAACGAAGTATACCAGCAGCAGACCAGCTGGCCGCTGGTGCTGGAGCATGCCGATGTGGTGGTGCTGTGGAGCGCCAACCCGCTCAACACTCTGAAAATTGCCTGGAACGCCTCGGATGAACAGGGGATCCCCTATTTCGATCAGCTGCGCCAGAGCGGCAAACGGGTGATCTGCATCGATCCGATGCGATCGGAAACCGTCGACTTCCTGGGCGACAACGCCGAATGGCTGGCACCGCATATGGGCACCGATGTGGCGCTGATGCTCGGCATCGCCCACACGCTGGTGGAAAACGGCTGGCAGGATGATGCCTTCCTCACCCGCTGCACCACCGGATATGATCGCTTCCGCGACTATTTAACCGGTATTAGCGATGGCATCGCCAAAACCGCTGAGTGGGCTGCCGACATTTGCGGTATTGATGCGCCTAAAATCCGCGAACTGGCAAAATTGTTCCACGAAAACACCACTATGCTGATGTCCGGCTGGGGGATGCAGCGCCAGCAGTATGGCGAGCAGAAGCACTGGATGCTGGTGACCCTGGCCGCCATGCTGGGGCAGATCGGTCTGCCGGGTGGTGGCTTTGGTTTGTCCTATCATTTTGCCAACGGCGGCAACCCGACGCGCCGCGCGGCAGTACTCGGCTCCATGCAGGGCAGCGTTCAGGGTGGTGTGGACGCGGTAGATAAAATCCCGGTGGCGCGCATCGTTGAAGCGCTGGAAAACCCCGGCGGCGCGTACCAGCACAATGGCATGGATCGTCACTTCCCGGACATTAAATTCGTCTGGTGGGCGGGCGGCGCCAACTTTACCCATCATCAGGATACCAACCGGCTGATCCGCGCCTGGCAAAAGCCGGAGCTGGTGGTGATCTCCGAATGCTACTGGACGGCTGCGGCGAAGCATGCCGACATCGTCCTGCCGGCTACCACCTCTTTTGAACGTAACGATCTGACCATGACCGGCGATTACAGCAATCAGCATCTGGTGCCGATGAAGCAGGTGGTCGCGCCGCGTGATGAAGCGCGGGATGATTTTGAGGTGTTTGCCGATCTCAGCGAGCGCTGGGAGCAGGGTGGCCGGGCGCGTTTTACCGAAGGCAAAAGCGATCTGCAATGGCTGGAGACGTTTTATGATATCGCCAGCGCGCGCGGCGCAAGCCAGGGCGTGACGCTACCGCCGTTCGCTGAATTCTGGCAGGCCAACCAGCTTATCGAGATGCCGGAGAGCGAAGAAAACGCGAAGTTTGTGCGTTTTGCGGCCTTCCGCGCCGATCCAGAGGCCAATCCGCTAAAAACCGACAGCGGCAAAATTGAAATCTATTCGCAGCGCATTGCGTCATTTAACTATGCCGACTGTCCGGGCCATCCGACATGGCTGGCTCCTGACGAATGGCACGGCAATGCCGAGCCGCAGCAGTTACAGGTGCTTTCTGCCCACCCGGCGCACCGTTTGCACAGCCAGCTAAGCTACGCTGCGCTGCGCGAGCAGTACGCGGTGGCAGGGCGCGAACCCGTCACCCTGCATCCGCAGGATGCGCAGGCGCGGGGGATTAGCGACGGCGATCTGGTGCGGGTGTGGAACGGTCGCGGGCAGGTGCTGGCGGGGGCGGTCGTCACCGAGGGCATTCGGCCTGGCGTGATCTGCATCCATGAGGGTGGCTGGCCGGATCTGGATCCGGCGGCCGGGGGGATCTGTAAAAACGGCGCGGTAAACGTGCTGACCAAAGATCTCCCCAGCTCGCGGCTGGGCAACGGTTGCGCCGGGAATACGGCGCTGGCGTGGGTGGAAAAATACACCGGCCCGGCGCTTACGCTGACGGCATTTGACCCGCCTGCCAGCGCATGATCCATGTCGGGTGGTGAGTTTCCTCCTGCCAGGCGCTGTCTTCGATACGAAAACCCAGCGCATGGTAGAAATTCACCGCCCGTTCATTCTTCTGATACACCTCAAGACTGAGATCGGCATAGCGCTGTTTGACGTGCTCAAGCAGCGCCCGCCCGATGCCTTTGCCGATTGCTCCGGGATGCACGAACAAGGCGCCGATAAAGCGGTTGTCCATGACGCTGACAAAACCTTCCACGCGGCCATTCTCTTCCCACACCCAGGTTCTGGCGGCGGGTAGGTACGCATCACGCACCAGATTTTTGCTCTCCTGCCAGTAGCGCGCATCAATAAAAGGATGGGCAAAGGTGGTGCTTTCAAGCCACAGCGTCAGCAGCGGTGTCGTGTCATTATCATGCCATTCGTGGATCATCATTGCCTCCGGGGTGACAAAAACAGGTGGTGACATGGTCATTCACCAGGCCGCAGGCCTGCATAAAGGAGTAACAGATGGTGGTGCCGACAAACTTGAAGCCGCGTTTTTTCAGGGCTTTTGACAGGGCATCCGATTCCGGTGTTGAGGTGGGGATCTCCGCGAGGGTGGCGGCCTGAGTCATTTTTACCTGATGGTCGACGAACGACCAGACAAAATCCGCAAAGTCTTCGCCCTGCTGCTGCATCGCGAGATAGGCCCTGGCGTTGCCAATAATCGCCTGAATTTTTCCCCGATGACGGATAATTCCGGCGTCCTGCAACAGCCTCTCCACATCCTCGTCCTGCATCGCCGCCACGCGCTGTGGATCGAAGTGATAAAAGCAGCGACGATAATTTTCCCGTTTTTTCAGTACGGTGATCCACGATAGTCCGGCCTGCTGGCCTTCAAGACAGATCATTTCAAACAGCTTCTGATTATTGGATTGCGCCACGCCCCATTCCTTGTCGTGGTAGGCAATATAAAGGGGATCCTGACTAACCCAACCACATCGTTGCATCTCTTTCTCCTTTCCATTATTGCGGTAGATCCCAAAAGAAAATTATCCCGCTGGCTTGACGTGTCTCTTAAAGAGACAATAGTTAATACAGGGTTTTATCCGCACAAAATGATAACGATACCGCCGGTTTTGGCTCTTTTCTGGAGTCGCATTGATGAAGATAAAAAATAACAGTGGCTGCCGCCTGGCGCTCGTGCCTGTGTGTCTGTTTTTTTGTCAGGCAGCGCAGGCGTGGCAACAAGAATATATCGTTAGCGACCCGCAAAGTTATATGGCGGATCGTTATACATGGGACAGCGATCACCAACCGCGTTATGACGATATTCTCGAAGGGCGGATCCGCTCGACGCAAAATACGCCCGGCCTGTCCTGGAATTTGCCTGATGATACTCCGCTGGACGCCACCAGCACCATGAGCCTCGGCTGGAATATTCCGCTGGTCAATAATATGACCACGGGTCCGGTAGCTGTCTGGCATTACGACAGCTCTGCTTCGTCACTGCATAACGAATTCGGCGATGGCCCCGCGAATCTGCAATTCAGCGATCCTCTGTGGCATGCCAGCGTCAGCTCGGTAGGCTGGCGGGTGGACAGTCGTCACGGGGATCTCCGCCCGTGGGCGCAAATCAGCTATAACCAGCAGTTTGGCGAGAATATCTGGAAAACGCAGTCCGGTCTTAATCGTCTGTCGGCTTCCAGCCAGGACGGGAACTGGATGGACGTGACCCTCGGCGCGGATATGCTGCTCAATCCTCATTTCGCGGCCTACGCTTCCCTGTCACAGTCTGAAAATACGGATATCGGGCAAAATTATCTCTACAGCATGGGCGTCAGCGCGCGCTTTTAGTTAGCATTTAAAACAAATCAATTACATTTTTTCTACAATATTGACGCGCCTCTCAGCGATAGTGCGTACTAACTTACGTGCCATTTTTGGCTGAGCGTCATTTTCCCGCTGCCATTCATTCCGGCTGCAAGGCATTTCATTCCGTTCTCACTGCATTTCATGCCGTTTTCGATCCGGCATGGATCGCGCTTCGTTATGGTTAGTGGCAGAGAATTTCCCTTTTGCTTACGCAGGAAGACTGCCATGAATACATCCTCACTGAATCGTACCCGCTGGCTGACGCTGGTCGGTACCATCATTACGCAATTTGCCCTTGGATCGGTTTATACCTGGAGTCTGTTTAATAGCGCGCTGGCGGAAAAGCTGGATGAGCCTGTCAGCCAGGTCGCGTTTTCCTTCGGCCTGCTCAGCCTCGGGCTGGCGCTGTCTTCCTCGGTAGCCGGGAAATTACAGGAACGTTTCGGCGTGAAACGCGTCACCATCGCGTCCGGCATTCTGCTTGGCGTCGGTTTCTTCCTTACCGCTCACGCCAACAGCCTGTTGATGTTGTGGCTGAGCGCCGGTGTGCTGGTTGGTCTGGCTGATGGCGCGGGCTACCTGCTGACCCTCTCCAACTGTGTAAAATTCTTCCCGGAGCGGAAAGGGCTGATTTCCGCCTTCTCCATCGGCTCTTATGGTCTGGGCAGCCTGGGCTTTAAATTTATCGACAGCCATCTGCTGGCAACCGTGGGCCTCGAAAAAACCTTTATGATCTGGGGTGCGATGGTGCTGGTGATGATCGTCTCCGGCGCCATGCTGATGAAAGATGCACCGCAGCAGAAAGCCACCATGGTTAACGGCGTGGTAGAGAATGACTTCACGCTGGCGCAGTCGATGCGCAAACCGCAGTACTGGATGCTGGCCGTGATGTTCCTCACCGCCTGTATGAGCGGTCTGTACGTCATCGGCGTGGCGAAAGATATTGCCCAGGGCATGGTGCATCTGGATGTGGCGACCGCGGCGAATGCCGTCACTGTGATCTCTATTGCCAACCTGACGGGCCGCCTGGTGCTCGGCATCCTCTCCGACAAAATGTCCCGTATCCGCGTGATTACGCTCGGTCAGGTGGTTTCGCTGGTCGGGATGGCAGGCCTGCTGTTTGCGCCGCTCAACGAAGTGAGCTTCTTTGCCGCCATCGCCTGCGTCGCCTTTAACTTCGGCGGTACTATCACCGTGTTCCCGTCACTGGTCAGCGAATTCTTCGGGCTGAACAATCTGGCGAAAAACTACGGTGTGATTTACCTGGGCTTTGGTATCGGCAGCATTTGCGGTTCGATTATCGCCTCGCTGTTCGGCGGTTTCTATGTGACGTTCTGCGTCATCTTCGCGCTGCTGATCCTCTCGCTGGCGCTCTCCACCACCATTCGCCAGCCGCAGCGTGAATACTTCAATCATTCACAGGCACTGACCCACCATTAAGCGATCCGCGCCACGTTTTACGTGGCGCTTTTCCGATCCGCACACTTCTTCCTTCCCGTACCCCTGCGAATCCAGTAAGCTCTGCCCGGTTGTCTATTATTTTTGTAAATGTTTAGTCAGATCACATTCCCGGTGACACTTTTTTTAACCCCTGTGGTCTACTACCCCGCGCTTCAAGAAGTTCTCGAATCAACTTCCTATGCGTTTGATAAGCCTTTACGCAGTCTTCACGCCTGCGCACGGGTGCTCTCTATTCCCTTCTCCCAGGGTGCTTTGAATGAAATATATCAAAACGATGACGCAACAAAGGCTGAGCTTTCTGCTGGCGTTGTACATCGGTCTGTTTATGAACGCCGCTGTTTTTATTCGTCGCTTTGATGGATATGCGCAGGAGTTTACGGTCTGGAAAGGCCTTGCCGCGATTGTAGAAGTTGCGGGCACGGTATTAGTCACCTTCTTTTTACTTCGACTTCTCTCTTTATTTGGACGACGTGCGTGGCGCGTGCTGTCGACGCTGGTGGTGCTGTTTTCCGCAGGTGCCAGTTATTACATGACTTTCCTGAACGTGGTCATCGGCTACGGCATTATTGCCTCGGTGATGACCACGGACATCGACCTGTCGAAAGAAGTGGTGGGTACGCAGTTTGTGGTCTGGCTGATCTGCGTGAGCACCCTGCCGCTGATTTTCATCTGGAGCAACCGCAGCCGTCTCACGCTGCTGCGCCAGCTGCGCACGCCAGGTCTGCGCATCCGTAGCGCGGCTATCGTCGTGCTGGCCGGACTGATGGTCTGGGGGCCGATCCGCCTGCTGGAAGTGCAGCAAAAAAGCGTAGAGCGTGCGACTGGCGTCGATATGCCAAGCTACGGCGGCGTGGTAGCGAACTCCTATCTGCCGTCTAACTGGCTGTCCGCGTTAGGGCTGTACGCCTGGGCACAGGTGGATGAGTCTTCCGATAACAAATCGCTGATTAACCCGGCGACCAAATTCTCTTACGTTGCGCCGAAAGATCTCGATGACACTTATGTGGTCTTTATTATCGGTGAAACCACGCGCTGGGATCATATGGGGCTGCTTGGCTACGAGCGTAATACCACGCCGAAGCTGGCCGCTGAGAAAAACCTCGTCGCCTTCCGCGGCTACTCCTGCGATACCGCCACCAAGCTGTCACTGCGCTGCATGTTTGTGCGCGAGGGTGGGGCGGATGAGAATCCTCAGCGAACCCTGAAAGAGCAGAACGTCTTTGCGGTCCTGAAACAGCTCGGTTTCTCCAGCGACCTGTACGCCATGCAGAGCGAAATGTGGTTCTACAGCAACACCATGGCGGATAACATCTCCTATCGTGAGCAGATTGGCGCAGAGCCGCGTAACCGCGGTAAAAACGTCGATGATGCGCTGCTGCTGGACGAAATGAAGGGATCGTTGAAAAACAGGGCAGACGGCAAGCATTTGATTATCTTCCATACCAAAGGCTCGCACTTTAACTACACCCAGCGTTATCCGCGCAGTTTTGCCCAGTGGACGCCGGAGTGTCAGAGCGTGGACGACAAGTGCACCAAAGCGGAGATGATCAACTCGTTTGATAACTCCGTGACCTATGTCGATTACTTTATTGATAGCGTCATCGATCAGCTGCGCGATAAGAAGGCAATTGTCTTCTACGCCGCCGATCATGGTGAGTCGATCAATGAGAAGGAACATCTGCACGGTACGCCGCGTAAGATGGCCCCGCCAGAGCAGTTCCGCGTGCCGATGATGGTCTGGATGTCTGACAAGTATCTGGAGAACCCGGAGAAAGCCAAAATGTTCGCCCACCTTAAGCAGCAGGCCGAGATGAAAGTGCCGCGCCGCCATGTTGAGCTGTATGACACCATCATGGGCTGCCTGGGTTATACCTCGCCGAATGGCGGTATCAACGAGAACAATAACTGGTGCCACATCCCGGATGCGAAGGCAGCGGCGGCTAAGTAAGCAGGCTGGCGAGTTTATCGCCAGTCGAAAGGCTTTTTTACGTTAAGGGATTGACGGTTGCGGTGCCCGGCAGTAAGATGCGCCCCGCATTCGGTGATTGGCGCAGCCTGGTAGCGCACTTCGTTCGGGACGAAGGGGTCGGAGGTTCGAATCCTCTATCACCGACCAAATTTAAAAAGCCCAACCTTCTGGTTGGGCTTTTTGCTATCTGTAGTTCGGGAGGATGAGAAGCTCCGGGGGAGGAGGTTCGCGCCGAGCGAAGCGAGACAGCGTTGCGCAGCAACGACCCGAAGGGCGAGCCACAGCGTGGCGAGTAATCCTCTATCACCGACCAAATTTAAAAACCCGTCGTGGAAACACGACGGGTTTTTTGCATCTGAGATCTGCTAACTCTGTAGGCCGGGTAAGCGCAGCGCCACCCGGCGAAGATAAAGGGCGATGTGCCGCGTATTATGCCCGGCGGCGCAGGCTTGCCGGGCCTACGTCTCTGCGCAGCGCCACTTGGCGAAGATAAAGGGCAATGTGCCGCGTATTATGCCCGGCGGCGCAGGCTTGCCGGGCCTACGTCTCTGCTCTGCGCCACCCGGCGAAGATAAAGGGCAGTGTGCCGCGTATTATGCCCGGCGGCGCAGGCTTGCCGGGCCTGCGTCTCTGTTCTGCACCACCCGGCGAAAATAACCGTGTCGGTATCGCCCATAATTCTCTGCATTTGCCACATATTCCATCGTATTTTTTTATATATGTTTGAATCTTTTTTCGCGTTGCTTATGGATAAGCTCAGCATTTTCACCTGTGCGTTTTAACGTTCGCGGTATTAATCGCTCACATATTCAGCATTCCGTAAGAATTTTTTCATAAACTGAGTGAATGTTAATCACTGGTACGCGTAGCAAAAGCAGCGGTTTATTCTGGCATCCGACCAGTAGCACAATTTTCCCTGCTGAAAACAGCGGCGTGCACTTTTTTTAATCTTTGTTTGCCAATTCTCACCGTCGTTGTAAATCCCGGTTACCTGTATTGACGTTTTGACATTCTGTTGACAGATTGTAGGGCATGAGGGGCATTTCACGGAGAATCTGCACTGCAACTCAGTCAACCTTGTGAAAGGATTCCCCATCTCTCATATAGCCTCCGGGCACAACCGACCAGACCGGTAAAAAATAAATAAAGGCCTGTCGGATATACCCTTTGCAACGGGTAAACAACACATATCACATTGGAGCAGAATAATGAGTATTTCCTTGAAGAAGTCAGGGATGCTGAAGCTTGGTCTTAGCCTGGTGGCCATGACCGTCGCAGCAAGCGTACAGGCCAAGACCCTGGTTTATTGTTCAGAAGGCTCGCCGGAAGGCTTTAACCCACAGCTCTTTACCTCTGGTACCACTTACGACGCAAGCTCAGTGCCAATCTACAACCGTCTGGTTGAATTCAAAATTGGTACCACCGAAGTGATCCCAGGCCTCGCTGAAAAGTGGGAAGTCAGCGAAGACGGTAAAGTCTATACCTTCCACCTGCGTAGCGGTGTGAAGTGGCAGGACAACAAAGATTTCAAACCGACGCGTGATTTCAACGCCGACGACGTGGTGTTCTCTTTTGATCGCCAGAAAAATGCTGAAAACCCGTACCATAAAGTGTCCGGCGGCAGCTACGAATACTTCGAAGGTATGGGCCTGCCAGACCTGATTAGCGAAGTGAAAAAAGTCGACGACAAAACCGTACAGTTCGTACTGGCGCGTCCGGAAGCACCATTCCTGGCTGACCTCGCCATGGACTTCGCCTCCATTCTCTCTAAAGAGTACGCTGACAACATGCTGAAAGCCGGTACGCCGGAGAAAATCGACCTGAACCCAATCGGTACCGGTCCATTCCAGTTGCAGCAGTACCAGAAAGATTCCCGCATTCTGTACAAAGCCTTTGAAGGCTTCTGGGGTACCAAACCGCAGATCGACCGCCTGGTCTTCTCCATCACCCCGGACGCGTCTGTACGTTATGCAAAACTGCAGAAAAACGAGTGTCAGGTTATGCCGTTCCCGAACCCGGCTGACATTGCACGCATGAAGAAAGACACCAAAATCAACCTGATGGAGCAGGCCGGTCTGAACGTCGGCTACCTCTCTTTCAACACCGAGAAAAAACCGTTTGATGACGTGAAAGTTCGCCAGGCGCTGACCTATGCGGTGAACAAAGAAGCGATCATCAAAGCCGTTTATCAGGGTGCAGGCGTTGCCGCGAAAAACCTGATCCCGCCAACCATGTGGGGCTATAACGACGACGTTAAGGATTACACCTATGACGTTGAGAAAGCGAAAGCGCTGCTGAAAGAAGCTGGTCAGGATAAAGGTTTCACCGTCGAGCTGTGGGCAATGCCGGTACAGCGTCCGTACAACCCGAACGCGCGCCGTATGGCGGAAATGATCCAGTCTGACTGGGCGAAAATCGGCGTGCAGGCCAAAATCGTGACCTACGAGTGGGGCGAGTACCTGAAACGTGCGAAAGCGGGTGAACACCAGGCCGTGATGATGGGCTGGACCGGGGACAATGGGGATCCGGACAACTTCTTCGCCACCCTGTTCAGCTGCGACGCGGCGAAACAAGGTTCTAACTACTCTCGCTGGTGCTACAAGCCGTTTGAAGACCTGATCCAGCCGGCACGTGCGACTGACGATCACAACAAACGTATTGAACTGTACAAACAGGCTCAGGTAGTGATGCACGACCAGGCTCCGGCTCTGATCATCGCGCACTCCACCGTGTACGAGCCAGTGCGTAAAGAAGTGAAAGGCTATGTGGTTGATCCACTGGGCAAACACCACTTCGAAAACGTATCAGTTGAATAATTAAAACCCAGGGGTGCTCACGCACCCCATGCCCGGCGGCGCTATGCTTGCCCAGGCCTACGCCCGTAGGCCGGATAAGCGCAGCGCCATCCGGCATAATGCTTTACCCGAGCGGTTTTCGCGCGGGATAAGATTTGTGAGCAATACAGACACGTCGTTGACGGTGTCACTACAGAGAATCCGGGTTATGTTGCAGTTCATCCTCCGACGTCTGGGGCTTGTCATCCCTACGTTTATCGGTATCACCCTTCTCACTTTTGCCTTTGTCCATATGATCCCGGGCGACCCGGTCATGATCATGGCGGGTGAGCGTGGTATCTCCCCTGAGCGTCACGCGCAGTTGCTGGCCGAACTTGGTCTGGACAAGCCGATGTGGCAGCAGTACGTCAACTATGTGTGGGGCGTGTTGCATGGTGATTTAGGGGTTTCGCTTAAGAGCCGTCTCCCGGTGTGGGACGAGTTCGTGCCGCGTTTTAAAGCGACGCTGGAACTCGGTGTCTGCGCCATGATATTTGCCGTCGCCGTGGGTATCCCGGTGGGCGTTCTCGCCGCCGTTAAACGCGGTTCCATCTTTGACCATACCGCAGTAAGTATCGCGCTGGCGGGTTACTCCATGCCGATCTTCTGGTGGGGCATGATGCTGATCATGCTGGTGTCGGTGCAACTCAACCTGACCCCGGTATCCGGACGCGTCAGCGACATGGTTTTCCTTGATGACAGCAATCCGCTGACCGGCTTTATGCTGATCGACACCGCCATCTGGGGTGAAGAGGGCAACTTCATTGATGCGGTGGCGCATATGATCCTGCCTGCGGTGGTGCTCGGCACCATTCCGCTGGCGGTGATCGTGCGTATGACGCGCTCGTCAATGCTGGAAGTGCTGGGTGAAGACTATATCCGTACCGCCCGCGCGAAAGGCCTGACCCGGATGCGCGTGATCGTGGTACATGCGCTGCGTAACGCCATGCTGCCGGTCGTCACGGTGATCGGCTTACAGGTCGGCACCATGCTGGCGGGGGCCATCCTGACCGAGACGATTTTCTCGTGGCCGGGGCTGGGACGCTGGTTGATCGACGCGCTGCAACGCCGCGATTACCCGGTGGTGCAGGGGGGCGTGCTGCTGGTGGCGACGATGATTATTCTCGTCAACCTGCTGGTCGATCTGCTCTACGGCGTGGTGAACCCGCGTATTCGTCATAAGAAGTAAGGGGCCATCATGTCACAAGTTACTGAAAATAAAGCGGTGTCCGCACCGGTGCCGATGACCCCGTTGCAGGAGTTCTGGCACTATTTTAAACGCAACAAAGGGGCGGTAGTCGGCCTGGCGTATGTCATCGTGGTGCTGATTATTGCTATCTTCGCCAACTGGATCGCGCCTTATAACCCGGCTGACCAGTTCCGTGATTCTCTGCTCTCGCCACCGGTGTGGCAGGAAGGCGGCAGCTGGGCGCATCTGCTGGGTACCGATGACGTAGGCCGCGATGTCATGTCACGCCTGATGTACGGTGCGCGCCTGTCGCTGCTGGTTGGCTGTCTGGTGGTAGTACTGTCGCTGGTGTCGGGCATTATCCTCGGCCTTATCGCCGGTTATTTCGGCGGCCTGGTTGATAACATCATCATGCGCGTGGTCGACATCATGCTGGCGCTGCCGAGCCTGCTGCTCGCGCTGGTGCTGGTGGCGGTCTTCGGGCCATCGATAGTCAACGCCTCGCTGGCGCTGACCTTCGTGGCACTGCCTCACTATGTGCGCTTAACCCGCGCCGCCGTGATGGTGGAAGTGAACCGGGATTACGTTACTGCCTCCCGCGTTGCCGGGGCCGGTGCAATGCGCCAGATGTTCGTAAACATCTTCCCTAACTGCCTTGCGCCGCTGATTGTTCAGGCATCGCTCGGCTTCTCGAACGCCATTCTCGATATGGCCGCCCTTGGCTTCCTTGGCATGGGTGCGCAACCGCCAACACCGGAGTGGGGCACCATGCTCTCTGACGTGTTGCAGTTCGCACAAAGCGCCTGGTGGGTCGTGACCTTCCCGGGTCTGGCGATCCTGCTGACGGTGCTGGCATTTAACCTGATGGGTGACGGCTTGCGTGATGCGCTCGACCCCAAACTCAAGCAGTAAAGGGCTACGAAATGGCGTTATTAAATATAGATAAATTATCGGTGCACTTCGGCGACGAAGGGACACCGTTCCGTGCCGTAGACCGCATAAGCTACAGCGTTGAGCAGGGTGAAGTGGTTGGCATCGTGGGCGAATCTGGCTCCGGTAAATCCGTCAGCTCGCTGGCGATCATGGGACTGATTGATTTCCCTGGCCGCGTGATGGCCGATAAGCTGGAATTCAACGGCCAGGACTTAAAGCGCATCTCAGAAAAAGAGCGCCGCAGTCTGGTGGGCGCTGAAGTGGCGATGATTTTCCAGGATCCGATGACCAGCCTTAACCCGTGCTACACGGTCGGTTTCCAGATCATGGAAGCTATCAAGGTGCATCAGGGCGGCAACAAAAAAACGCGCCGCCAGCGGGCCATCGACCTGTTAAACCAGGTGGGCATCCCCGATCCGGCCTCGCGTCTGGACGTTTACCCGCACCAGCTCTCCGGCGGGATGAGCCAGCGCGTGATGATTGCGATGGCTATCGCCTGTCGTCCGAAGCTACTGATCGCCGACGAACCGACCACCGCGCTGGATGTGACTATTCAGGCGCAGATCATCGAACTTTTGCTGGAACTTCAGCAAAGGGAGAACATGGCGCTGATCCTCATCACCCACGATCTGGCGTTGGTGGCGGAAGCTGCGCATAAAATTATTGTGATGTACGCCGGTCAGGTAGTGGAAACCGGCAAGGCCACGGATATCTTCCGCGCCCCGCGTCATCCGTATACCCAGGCCTTGCTGCGCGCACTGCCTGAGTTTGCACAGGACAAAGCGCGTCTGGCCTCGCTGCCAGGCGTGGTGCCGGGCAAATATGACCGTCCAAACGGCTGTCTGCTGAACCCGCGCTGCCCGTATGCTACCGATCGCTGCCGCGTTGACGAGCCGGATCTGAATACGCTGAGCGATGGCCGTCAGTCTAAATGTCACTACCCACTCGATGATGCCGGGAGGCCGAACTATGAGTACGCATGAGGCCACCCTGCAACAGCCGCTGTTGCAGGCTATCGACCTGAAAAAACACTACCCGGTGAAGAAAGGGCTGTTTGCCCCGGAACGCCTGGTAAAAGCGCTCGACGGCGTCTCTTTTTCGCTGGAGCGCGGTAAAACGCTGGCGGTGGTGGGCGAATCCGGCTGTGGAAAATCCACGCTCGGTCGTCTGCTGACGATGATCGAAGTGCCGACCGGCGGCGAGCTTTATTATCAGGGGCAGGATTTGCTTAAGCCCGATATGAGCGCCGAAAAACTGCGTCGCCAGAAGATCCAGATTGTCTTCCAGAACCCGTATGGTTCCCTGAACCCGCGCAAAAAAGTGGGGCAGATCCTGGAAGAGCCGCTGCAAATCAACACCACGCTGAGCAAGGCCGAGCGCCGTGAAAAAGCGCTGGCGATGATGGCGAAAGTCGGCCTGAAAACCGAACATTACGACCGCTACCCGCATATGTTCTCTGGCGGTCAGCGGCAGCGTATCGCCATTGCCCGCGGGCTGATGCTCGATCCGGACGTGGTGATCGCCGATGAACCGGTGTCAGCGCTGGACGTGTCCGTGCGCGCGCAGGTGCTGAACCTGATGATGGATTTGCAGCAGGATCTGGGGCTGTCTTACGTGTTTATCTCTCACGATCTGTCCGTGGTCGAACACATCGCCGATGAAGTGATGGTGATGTATCTCGGCCGCTGCGTGGAGAAGGGCACCAAAGAGCAGATTTTCTCCAACCCGCGTCATCCGTACACCCAGGCGTTGCTCTCTGCCACACCGCGTCTGAACCCGGACGACCGCCGCGAGCGTATCAAGCTGACTGGCGAGCTGCCAAGCCCGCTGAATCCGCCGCCGGGCTGTGCCTTTAACGCCCGTTGTGTTCGTCGCTTCGGTCCCTGCACCCAGTTGCAGCCGCAGCTGAAAGAGTACGGCGGCCAGCTGGTCGCCTGCTTCGCGGTGGACCAGGATGAGAACGGCGAAAAGCCGGTCACTCACGGTTAACCCTGCCCGGCGGCGTAAGCTTGCCGGGGCTGGGGTGAGCACGACTATTTCATGCCGGGTCAGGCGCAGCCGCCTCCCGGCAGTTTAAATGCCCGCACAGGCTGCTTAAAATCCTCCTTTACATCACCTAACTAATGCAAAAGACTGACCATTTCGGATAAGATAATACTTTACACTAAGAATGTGGTTATTCATGAGCGCATAAGACTTTACTTATTCTGGCATTAAAAAAAGATAGCTTCATGGCGGGCAAACTTTATATATTTGCTGCCGTTAAGTGGTGGGTTAAAAATGCCTCAATAAATTACCCACGAAATGAGCTTAACGCTTCACCTTGTTATTATACCCGCACGTTATTATTAATTTCGCCACCTTATCAGTGACATGCTTTTAAGAAGCATTAAACGGTGATGGTTACATTTTTATTTTGTAAATCATGAGCATAACTATGAATCATTATGATGATTTGCAGAGGTTTAAGGATAAGACCCGCACCCAACATCTCGATTTTAAGGATTTGTCCTCCCAGAATCACGGAAGCGAGCAGGGGAACTGGGCGATCATCAATCAACTGTCGCCAGCGACAGAAGAATCCACGCTGGCGATGGGTGGGCATGTGTCGACTGCCATACCGCAGGCGGTTAATCCTGAGATCTTTGCGGTAAAAGAAACTACCCCGCCTGCTGACACCGTCAGTCATGCGGTACCTGCGTCAGCACCAGTTGCGACCTCGTTGCTCCAGGATGTCGCCTCGCAGCTCTCTGCCGCGCCTGAACCCGTATCAGCGCCTGCGCCTGCCGTCACGCCGCCTCCGGCACCTGAACCGCGTGCTGTTGCCGCTGCACCCCAACGGCCCGTTGCCCCTGCGCCCACTGCCGCCCCAGTTAACTTTGCGCAGCTGTTTGCGCCAAAAGTCACAGAGACGAAACCGGCCGCAGAAAAGAATCAGCCCCTGAAATCGCTGTTAGAAAGGATCGCTTCATGCCGTTGATCTGTGTCTGTTCGCCCAAGGGCGGTGTCGGAAAAACAACCATGACGGCAAACCTCGCCTACGCGCTGGCGCGGGCGGGAAGCAAAGTGCTGGCGCTTGATTTTGACGTGCAGAATGCGCTGCGTCTGCATTTTGGCGTGCCTCTTGCCGATGGCCGGGGCTTTGTCGCCCGCGCGGCAGAGCTGTCCGACTGGAGCCAGTATGTACTGTCGGCGGGCAGCAATATGTTCGTGCTGCCTTACGGCGATGCCACCGAAGCCCAGCGCGAAGCCTTTGAAGATCGCCTGACGCACGACGAGCATTTTCTGACGCGCGGGCTGAACACGCTGCTGAATTATCCCGGGCTTATCATAATCGCCGATTTCCCGCCCGGCCCTTCGCCGGCATTAAAAGCGTTGTCACGTCTTGCCGATCTGCATCTGGTGACATTACTGGCCGATACCGCTTCTCTCTCTTTATTACCGCAGGTAGAAAACCACCGTCTCACCGGCGATGTGCTGAACCGCAAAGCGGGGCATTACATTCTGCTGAACCAGAGCGATAACCGTCGGCAAATCAGCCGTGACGTGACGGCTTTTATGGAGCAACGACTGGGCGATCGCCTCATCGGTATCGTGCATCGTGATGAGAGTGTTGTGGAAGCTAATGCCTCGCAACAGTCAATCTTCGATTTCAGCCCGTCATCTGCTGCGGCGTTCGATATTGAACTGATTGCTAAAAAGGTCGCCAACATTCTGGATGTGAAAGTCGGTGATGGTACCGTTCACAGCCTTCCGAAAATGACCGGTTTCTAATTCTCCGCAGAGCGATTTATGAAAAAGTTTTTGTTTTATTTGCTCGTGCTGGCACTGGCACCTGCTGCCGTGCTGGTCATCATCACGCCCATGGACAGCCAGAAACAATATATTTTTGGGTTGATCAGCATCGGGATTTTATTCCTGATGGGCTTTTCCAAAAAACGCAGTATCTCGGTGATCATGATTGTCATGTCGATATTAATGTCGACCCGATATATGTATTTCCGCGTGACGCAAACCCTCCATTTCAATTCCGAGATTGAGACGATCCTCGGTATGGGATTATTTCTGGCGGAAGTCTATATCTGGATCATGCTGCTGCTGAACTATTTGCAGACCATCTGGCCGCTGAAGCGTGAAATTGTGCCGCTGCCGGATGATATGAACCAGTGGCCGACCGTTGACGTGTATATCCCGACCTACAACGAATCCCTGGAAGTGGTGCGTGACACCGTGCTGGCGGCGCAGTGCATTGATTATCCAAAAGATAAAATGAAAATTTATATTCTGGATGATGGTAAACGCCGTGAGTTTGCGGTTTTTGCCGCCGATGCCGGCATCGGCTATATCACCCGTAATGAACACTCGCACGCCAAAGCGGGCAACCTCAACCACGCCATGAAACTGACCCACGGCGAGCTGATCACCGTTTTTGACTGCGACCACGTGGCGACGCGTATCTTCCTGCAGGCCACGGTAGGCGGGTTTCTTAAAGATCCGAAGCTGGCGCTGGTACAGACGCCGCACTACTTCTACTCGCCTGACCCCTTTGAGCGCAACCTCTCCGTAGGCCGTAATATTCCTAACGAAGGCCAGCTGTTTTATGGCCCGATCCAGCAGGGTAACGATAACTGGAACGCCACCTTTTTTTGCGGCTCCTGCGCGGTGATCCGCCGCAGTGCGCTGGAAGAGATCGGCGGCTTCGCCGTAGAAACCGTCACCGAAGATGCGCATACCGCACTGAAAATGCAGCGTCTGGGCTGGAAATCCGCCTTTCTGGATATTCCGCTGGCGGCGGGTCTGGCGACCGAGCGTCTGGTGCTGCACGTCATTCAGCGTACCCGCTGGGCGCGCGGCATGACGCAGATTTTCCGCGTCGATAACCCGCTGTTCGGACGCGGCCTGACCATTCCGCAACGCCTGTGTTATCTCAGCGCGATGATGTATTACCAGTTCGCCCTGCCGCGTATCGCGTTTGTCACCGCGCCGCTGGCGTACCTGCTGTTTAACCTCAACATCATCTACTCTTCTGCCAGCATGGTTTTTGCCTACGCGCTGCCGCACCTGTTTCTCGCCATCTACGTTAACTCGCGCATGAACGGTCGCCATCGCTACAGCTTCTGGGGTGAAATCTATGACCTGGTGCTGGCGTTCCATCTGGTGCTGCCGACGGCAGTCACCATGCTGTTCCCGAAACGCGGCAAGTTTAACGTCACCGATAAAGGCGCACTGCTGGACGTGGGCTACTTTGACTTTCGGGTGGTGCGCCCGCATCTGGTGGTGGCGATCCTGCTGGCTATCGCCGTGACCTGGGGGATTATCCGCGCCTTCGCTCATGACCATTTTGGCGTCGATCCGAAAGTTATCGCCCTTAACGTTTTCTGGGGGCTCTACAGCCTGATCTTCCTGCTGGCGGCGATTGCTGTGGCGCGGGAAACCCGGCAGACGCGCAAAACCATTCGTATTGATGTGACCATTCCGGTGCTGATCCATTACGCCAGCGGGATCTCGTCCCGCAGCGAAACTCTGGATATGTCGATGGGCGGCTGCCGTATCGTCGCCCCGGATGAACGCCATCTTAATGATGAAATCGAAGAAGTGGAGCTGCTGTTGCAGTCCGGGGCTATCAGCATTCCGGTGAAAACCATGGGCGTGGACGGTGAATTCATTCGCCTGATGTTTGCCGAAGACATTCCGCTCGCCCGCCGCCGGGAACTGGTGCGCGTGGTGCTGTCCCGCGCTGATGCGTGGATCAACCCGCCGAAGCCGCAGGACAACCCGTTCCGCTCCATGCTGACCATTATGCGCTGTGTGTTCGACCTGTTCTGGCTGACGTGGAAAACGCGCCGTGAAACACGGCGGCAGCGCGCGGTCCTCAACGCCTCACAGGAGGACGGCAGCGTATGAAGCGTTTAACCAGGCTGACGCTTGTTCTCAGCGCACTTTTAATGACGCCGCTGCACGCTGAAGAGCCGCTGCCGGAGACCATGCCGCCGCTGGATCTTCCCGCGCCGGTGACAGACACCGCCCCGGTGGCATCGACCTTCGTGCCGACGGTTGTGACTTCACTTTCCGTGGCCCAGATGGGCCAGCCGGAGGGCATCGTGCTGAGCGGCGGACAGTTGCAGGGTGGGGTGAACTTCACCCTGCCGGTCGGGCAAGTGATGACCAATGCCCAGCTGGCGCTGAACCTGAAAGTGTCCCCCGCGATGGCGACCCGCAACGCCACCATGCAGTTGATGCTCAACGGGCAACCGCTGGGCACGGTGCCGCTGGGCGCGGCGGAGTCCGATGTCTCCCGCTTTCAGCTGGATGTTCCGGCGGCGCTGATGGTCTCCAGCAATACCATCAGTTTTAAGATCAACGATGGCGACGCCATGATGTGCCAGCGCGATCTGACCGATAAATATCGCGTCACCATCCTGCCGGACTCGGCGTTTAACCTCGAAGGGCAACCGCTGGATATTGGCTCCGATCTGAGCCACTTCCCGCGCCCGTTCTTCGACAATATGCAGATGACGCCCGCCACCATTACCTTTGCGTTTCCGGCGAAGCTGACGGCGGATGCGATCAGCGCGGCGGCGCTGGTGTCGTCGTGGATGGGTATTCAGGCGGACTATCGCGGCGTCTCTTTCGCGGCGCTGAGCGATCGTCTGCCGGAGCAGAACGGCATCCTGATTGGCCATCCGGGCGAGCAGATCGGCGGCGTCACGCTGCCGCAGACCGCGCAGCCGATGCTGAGTATTATCGACAATCCGGCGAACCCGACCTACAAGCTGCTGCTGGTAGTGGGGAAAGACGAGACCGCGCTGCGCGCGGCGGCCTGGCGTCTGACGCGCGGGAACTTCGATCTGCAAACGGCCAGCCTGACAGTGGCGGCGCAGACGATCCCGCCTAGCAAGCCGTATGACGCGCCGCGCTGGATCCCTACCGATCGTCCAGTGAAGCTGTCAGAGCTGATCCGTAAAGATCAGAGTATGACCGTTAACGGCATCTGGCATGACGCCCTGCGCGTCGCCTTCCGTGCCGCGCCGGATCTGTTCCTGTGGGATGGCGAAACCATTCCGCTGCGTATCAGCTACCGTTTCCCGTCGGAAAGCTGGATCGATGAAGATCGCTCAAGGTTGAGCATGACGCTGAACAACACCTTCCTGCACAACCTGCCGGTCAACAAGCAGGGCGCGCTGGAAACGCTGTGGCATAAAATCGGTGGCGATGCGCGTCAGGAGCAGTTCGACATGCCGCTGGAGCCGTACATGATTTACGGCGATAACCAGCTCTCGCTCTACTTCAACATCGTGCCGAAGGCTACCGCGCCGTGCAGCGTGCTGCTGAACAACAACATCAAGAGCCGCATCGACGACGACTCATGGATCGATTTAAGCCACACGCGTCATTTCGCGCTGCTGCCGAATCTCTCCTATTTCGTCGGCGCGTCCTTCCCGTTCACGCGGCTGGCGGACTATGCCGAAACCGTGCTGTTGCTGCCGGAAAAACCGACCGAAACCCAGGTGGCAACGCTGCTGGATATGGCGGCGCGTTCCGGTAATGCCACCGGTACCGCCCTCAGCCAGAACCGCGTCGTGCTGGGAATACCGTCGGCGGGGACCAATCTGCAACTGCTGCGCGATCGCGACGTATTGGCGGTGACCGGTCTGAATCAGCATGAATTCAACGCCGAACTGCTCAGCTCCTCGCCCTTTGTCGCTCATGACAACTTGCTCAGCGTTCGCGAACCAACGCAGTGGCAAAAAATTCAGCGCTGGATGGCGGGGGACTGGAATGCCGAGGGCTTAGAAGCCGATCGTTACTTCTCTTCCAACGAATCCTGGCGCGGGTTTGTCAGCTTCCGCTCGCCGTGGAACAGTGAACGCACCGTCGTGACTGCGCTCGGCAGCAATGACGACCAGCTCGCCCGTTTGCACGGCGATCTGGCCTCCGCGCGCATCAACGCCGGGATCCGTGGCGATGCGGCGATCATCACCAATGAAAACGGCGTGCGTAGCTTCCGCGTCGGGCCGCAATACCCGCGCGGTGAAATGCCGCTGCATCTGCTGGTGATCTGGTACGCCAACCAGCACTCCGGCCTGCTGGCGGTGCTCGGGCTGTGCTTTAGCGTGGTGATGGGACTGGCGCTGTATGCGCTGCTGAAAAGACGTGCGCATAAACGCCTGAATCCTGGGGACAACGAGTGAAAATAATGACCATAAAAACCGCCCGCACGTTATCCAGCCTGTATGTTTCAGGCGTACTGGCGCTGGGAACGGCAGGCATGGCCCAGGCCGCGCCAAACGATGCGGTGCTGAAAGCCTTATTCGACCAGGCCAATTACTGGCATGAAAAATCTCACGACGAGCTGGCGAACGAATCACTGAAAAAAGTGTTGATGGTGGACGCCAATAACACCCAGGCGCTGTACCTGATGGCGCTGTGGGCGCAGCAGAGCGGCGATCTGAAAGCCGCCGCACAGTGGCGCGCCCGGCTGGCGGCCGTATCGCCGGACGACGCCGGACTACAGGCGCTGGATAACGCCAAACAGCTGGCGCAGGTGCCGCAAGGACAACTGACGCTGGCCCGCCAGCAGGCGCGCAGCGGCAATATTCCCGCCGCGCTCGCCACCTGGCGCAGCATGTTTAACGGTGATTCTCCGCCGCCCAGCCTCGCCCCGGAATACTACCTGACCATGGCGAGCGACAAAGCCCTGTATCCGCAGGCGCTCGGCGAGATCCAGCGCTTTGTGGCGCAAAACCCGCAGGATAACGCCGCGCGCGTGGCGCTCGGCAAAATGCTGACGTGGCGCGAAGAGACGCGCCGCGACGGCATCATGCAGCTTGAGCAGATGGCGAGCGGCAACAAAGAAGCGGACGATGGCCTGCGCCAGGCGCTGCTGTGGCTGGGGCCGCAGTCCGGTGATGAACAGTTTTACGATAACTACCTGCAACGCCATCCGAAGGACAGCGACGTGCAGGCGTACTACCGCAAAAACATCGGCGGCGCGGCGAAAGGCGAAGGTTATAACGCCCTGAATAGCGGAAATACCCGCGATGCCCGCCGCCAGTTCGAACAGGTGCTGCAAACCAACCCGGAAGACGCGGATGCGCTGGCCGGGCTGGGTTACATCGCTCAGCGTTCCGGTGACTACCAGGCCGCGGCGCAATACCTGAACCGTGCCGCCAGCCAGGGCGGCGAGGCGTCTGCTGAACGTAAAGCGCAGGCGGAAGATGCCGCCTTTTATGGGCAACTGGCCCAGGCGCAGCAGGCGCTGAAAGAGGGGAACGTCAGCCAGGCGCTGGCATTATCCGCCCCGCTGACACAGCAAAGCGGTGAGCGGGGCACGGCGGCGAAGTTGTTCCGCGCCGATGTGCTGCGCCACAACAAAGATTATCCGCAGGCGGAGCAGACGCTGCGCGACGTGCTGAATGACCAGCCGCAAAACGCCGCCGCGCGGGAAAACCTCTATTACGTGCTACGGGATCAGAACAAAGCCGAAGAGGCGCAAAGTGTGTTACGCACGCTGCCCGCCGGTTTACAGGCGAAGCTGCAACCCCGCGTGGTCACCGGTCTGCCGGGCGATCCGATCCGTCGTCAGGCGCAACAGCTGGCGGCCAGTGGCAACACCGGTCAGGCCATTGCGGTACTGCAACAAGGCCTTACCCGTCTGCCGGACGATCCCTGGCTGCGTCTCGATTTAGCCCGTCTGCTGCAAAAAAATGGCAATGACAACGAGGCCAGCAATGTGATCGCCCCGGCTGCGCGTCCCGGCGCGGGGGCCAGTTCGCTGTACGCCGCGGCGCTGTTTGCCAGTGAAAACGGTGCATGGCAGCAGTCGCAAACGCTGCTGTCGCGGATTTCCCCGGCGAATCAGAACGGGCAGATGCGCGATCTGGCGAAGCGGGTGAACTTCAACCTGCAACTGGCGACCGCCGAGCGCTATCTGGCGCAGGGCAATACCAACGCCGCTGCCAACACGCTGAAAACCCTGACCGCCACGCCGCCTGAAAGCCCGGTCGACGCGGGTAAACTCGCGCGTCTGCTGGCGCAAAGCGGCGATGTCACCGGTGCGGTGGCGCTGGTGCGGGAAAACATGCGTGCCGGTGTGCAGGGCAACGCCGGGGATTATGCCGATCAGATCACCGTACTCAATAACGCTGGCCTGAACAGCGAAGCCCAGAGCTTCCTGGCGCGACCTGAAATTCAGGCGCGCAGCACGCCGACGCAGCTGGCAGGTTTACGCACCGGTGCTGTGATCAATGAAGCCGATGCGCTGCGTGAGCAAGGCAACTATGCAGCAGCCTACGACAAACTGATGCGCGCCCTGCAAAGCGATCCGCAGAATACCGATCTGATGTTCGCCATGGGCCGCCTCTATCAGACCGGCAAAATGAACAAAGAGGCCGGGGTGGTCTATGACTACCTGATGACCCGCGATACCGACAGCCAGGATGCACGCGTCGGCGCGATTGATGTGGCGCTGGCAGAAGACAACGTTGAGAAAGCCGACGCGCTGGCCCGCGGCCTGCGAGCGGATAACTCTGCCGATCGCCTGCTGCTGCTGGCCCGTCTGGAAGAGGCGAAGGGCAACCATCAGCAGGCCATGACGTATCTGCGCAGCGCGCGCGGCAAACTGGTGGGGCTGGATAGCACGAACGGCGCGGCGACGCCAACCATCGGCGGCGTGCTGGTGGCAGATAACCCGTTCGTACGCACCAGTAAGTCCGCGGGGCAGACGGCGTCCGCGTCGGTCTACGGTCAGACGCTGCCGTGGCAGGTGGCGCAGGTGGCAGGTGAACCTGGTAGTACACTGCCGGGCACCACCCGCACCGATCTGCCGCTGGAAACTGCTCAGGCGCGCACGCTGCGCCAGGTGGATGACATGATGCAGAGCATGGAGCAGAAAACCGGCATGTGGATGCAGGGTGGGGTGGAAGTGCGCGGGCGCGATGGCGAATCCGGTACCAGCAAGCTGACCGAAGCCAAAGCGCCGTTAACCTGGTCCAGTTCGCCGTTTGGCGAGTCACGCTTTGAATTCACCGCCACGCCGATCACGCTCAGCGCGGGTAGCGCGTCGGGGGATACCTGGCGTCGTTACGGCACCAATCCTATTGATAACGCCATCAGCAATATCTCGTCCTCTATTGAGAATGCGCAGAACTCCAGCGATCCAACGGCGGCAGATTTTGCGGATTTGCAGGGGCTGGGAGCGCAGGATCTGTCGCCGTTGACCGATACTGGTCTTGCAAATTTAAGCCGTCTGTACGATACCGGTCGCCTGAAGGCGCTCAGCGTATCGAACTTTAAATCGAGCCTGGATAATAAAATCACCTCCTCCACCGACTCGCAGAAAGCGAGCGGCGTTGAGCTGGCAATGGCGCTGAGCGGCGAAAGTTATAAGCTCGATATTGGCACCACGCCGCTGGGTCAGGATCTCAGTACGCTGGTGGGCGGCGTGCAGTGGTCGCCGAAGCTGACCGACTATCTGACGCTGATCATCAAAGGTGAGCGCCGCGCGGTGACCGACAGCCTGCTCTCCTATGTCGGCATGAAAGATGCGTATTCAGGTAAAACCTGGGGCCGGGTGACGAAAAACGGCGGCAATGTGCAGATCGGCTATGACGACGGCGATGCGGGCTTCTATGTGGGCGGCGGCGGTTACAGCTATCTTGGCGAAAACGTGGCCAGCAATACCAGCATGAACGCCAGCGCCGGGGTGTATCTGCGTCCGTTCCACGACGATTACCGCCAGTTGCAAACCGGCCTGAACGTCAGCTGGATGGATTTCTCGAAAAACCTCAGTTACTACACCTACGGGCAGGGCGGCTATTTCAGCCCGCAAAACTACGTGAGCGTCTCTTTACCGGTTGATTTTAGTCAGAAAATTGACAACTGGAAGCTCAGTCTCGGTGGCTCCGTGGGCTATCAGTCCTACACCCAGGACAGTAGCGACTACTTCCCGACGGATCGCGGTGCGCAGGATCTCATGAAAGATCTCTATGACCTGGGCTACGCCCGCGACTACCGCTATAAAGGCGGATCGGAAAGCGGTATTGGCTACACCATGCGTGCCGGTGTGGACTACAACGTTAACAAGAATATGACCGTCGGCGGGAAAGTCGGCTATGACACGTTCGGCAACTATAACGAAAGCACCGCCGGACTCTATTTCCGCTATTTGTTGGGAGACAAATAATTATGACAGTGAACAGTCAACACGCGCCGCTGATCGGCTGGTTTCAGCAACAACAAACGCCGCCAGGCTGGTTTGATCTGCTGACCATTATGATCGACGGCATGGTACGCAATGTCGGACAGGTAGAAAGCCAGCCGTTCCTGCGGCAGATGGGGGAAACCCTGGCCGCACAGTTCCCGCTGCCGCCCGCTGAAACCGTGGGCGAGCTGGAGGCGAATATCAATGCGCAACTGCGCCATTTTGGCTGGGGCTTTATCGATATTGATGCCAGTGACACCGGCCTGACGCTGCGCCATCAAGCCATGCCGATCTCCCGCCACGAGGAGCAGCAAACGCGCTGGTGCCATGCTTTTTGTGCAATACTTGAAGGTCTTTACGCCAGCTGGCTTCAGAGCCAGGGCGGCGAGGCGCATGTTGCGTTGCAACGCGAACGACTGAATTCGCTGTCAGACGTTCTGTTCCGTTATCACAACCCACAATGAGTCGAATTATGGTCAAGCGCGTATCTACCGCGATAGTCATGACGGTGAGTCTGTTATTTACCGTATGCGCTCAGGCAGGCCCTGCCTGGGACAGTTACAAAGCCCGGTTTTTAATGCCGGATGGACGCATTGTCGATACCGGCAATAACAACGTTTCCCATACCGAAGGCCAGGGTTACGCGATGCTGATGGCGGTCGCCAGTAATGACCGCGCCAGCTTCGACAAGATCTGGGGCTGGACCGATAAAACGCTGAAAAACAAGCAAACCGGCCTGTTCTACTGGCGCTATAACCCGGTCGAGCCGGATCCGATTGCGGATAAAAACAACGCGTCCGACGGTGATGCGCTGATCGCCTGGGCGCTGCTCAAGGCGGATGCGCGCTGGCACGATGCGCGCTATAGCGCGGCGTCGGACGCTATCACCAAAGCGCTGGTCGCCCATACGGTGATTAACTTCGCGGGCTACCGTGTGATGTTGCCGGGCGCCCAGGGTTTTAACCGTAACAGCTACGTGAACCTGAATCCGGCCTACTTTATTTTCCCGGCCTGGCAGGCGTTTGCCGATCGCAGCCACCTTGTGGTCTGGCGTGAGCTGATGCGCGATGCGAATACGCTGACCGGCAAAATGGGCTGGGGTGAGTCGAAGCTGCCTACCGACTGGGTGGCGTTACAGGCCGATGGCAAAATGCAGCCCGCCAGCGAATGGCCGCCGCGCATGAGCTACGATGCGATCCGCATTCCGCTGTACGTGGCCTGGCAAAATCCGCAAAGCCCGCTGCTGACGCCGTGGCGCAACTGGTTCGGGCAGTTCAGCCGTGATAAAAATCCGGCGTGGGTGAACGTCACGACCAATGAAACCGCCCCCTACAACATGAGCGGTGGATTACTGGCCGTGCGGGATTTGACGCTTGGCGTGAAACACGGCGAGCCGCAGATTGAGGCGCAGGAAGATTATTATTCGGCGAGTCTGAAAATGCTGGTGTGGCTGGCTGAGCAAGGCTGATTTCTCCCCTCACCCCGTCCGGTTTTCACCGGCACGGGGTGAGGGGAATTCTTATCACTGCGGATACGGTACCCAGTCCCCGCCGTTCAGCCGCACGTACGGTTTATCCTGATACTGGATCACAATCGCGTTCGAGTTTTCCGATACCGGTGCCGTCTGCGGCAGATTGCTGGTCAGCTGATCCCAGTTCACGCTGTCTTCGACAAACAGTTTGCCGTCCACGGCACGTACCACCAGTTCAGACACCGCCAGGAAGCTGCTCGGCTGGTCAATGATCACCGGCGCACCCTGATGCGGGGCTTTCATACCGAAGAACTTAATGCCGACCGGCACGTTAGTGATCGACGGGCTCGGAATATCGCGCAGACCAGAGACCTGCATTTTATCCCCCTGCAATGCGCCGCCATGTTCCGGGGCCATCACGACCATCACCTTACGACCTGATTTTTCCAGCTGCGTGAAAAATGCATCCAGTTCATCAAACAGCTTCTGTGCACGCACTTTGTAGTCAGCGGTTTTACTGACGCCGGGGAAGTGGTTGCCATCGTGCAGCGGTAGCAGGTTGAAGTAGGTGGCGGTGCGCTGATTATTTTTGCCTTCTTCAGACTCCATCCAGCGGTTAAGCACGGCGGTGTCGTCATAAACCGGCGAGCCGTCAAACGACAGCAGCGCGGTAGGCAGTCCGGCCTGATTCATCAGCGGAGCCTGCATACCGCCGTTTTCGCGCACTTCTTTCAGGAAGCCGCCAAACACGCCGTTATGATCGAGCATAAACTGCGACGAGAAGCCGAGCTTCGCCAGATTATCGAACAGATAGCAGTCGTTACCCGCCTGCTGATAAAGGTTCTTATGTGACGGCTGACCGCAGCTGGCGCGCAGCAAACGAATGGCCGCCGGACCGCTGTAAGAGGTGGCGGAGTTAAAGTGCTTAAACTGAATATCGAAGTGCGACCACAGCGGATGCGACATCAACCCGGCCGCTTCCACATCCGCCCAGGAGAGGGAACAGATGTTGATCACCAGCAGCTCAAACGGCTGAGCGTCTGCCGGCAGCGAGGCCGGGAAGCGCGTCTTACGTTTCTCTTCCGCCTGATAAAAACTGTTCAGCCAGGCATCCAGATTCGCCGTGGTGGGCGGTGCCGTCTGCGCAGGCATATCGCCGACGACCGGCTTGTTGCCCGCCGTGGCGACCGTTGCCGCCGCATTGCCGCCGGTGGTGGTGACGGTGGTCGTCGGCTGACCGGCGGGCCACAAAGAGAAGACCGGGCCGGTGAGGGTTAACACGTTCAGCCAGATCATGATCGCCACCACGAACACCGTTACGCGGATCCACTGTGCGAGGAACAGCCAGGCCACCAGCAGCACAAAGATCGCGCCAAGCATCTGCCAGTTAATAAAACGCGTCACCAGATCCAGCAGATAATCGGTGCTGAATCCCGCCACCTGGCTGCCCTGGCTGAGCATGCTTTGCGGGCCAGGCAGCCAGGTATCGTGCCAGAACAGGGCGAAGCCGAGGGGAATGGCGATCCAGTGGCGCAGGCGATGCAAACGTAAGTTTGGTAGCGGCATTAACAGGAATGCCATAAACACCAGGTTGAGCAACGGATGGAAATTAAGGTAGCCCGCCCATAACAGGCCGAACTTCACTAAAAAGTAGAAGTTCCAGCCGGAAAGCCCGCGCCAGTATTGCCACAGCGGCGACGGTGCAGAAGTCATATAATTTTGATTAGTCATGTTTTCGGTCTGCTTTGACGGTGGATGCCCGGCGTAAGGTTCCGGCGGGTTTAACATATCGCGGTTTAACGAACATCAGCCGGAGTACGGTTCTGATGCGGCGCGACGAATGCCGTGCGGCGTAACCCAGCGGAAAGAAAATCAGCGCGCATAGCACCACTAACTGAATAATATCGCTCAGGGTCATCATGAGGCGTGCTCCGTCGCATCATCAAGCAGGCGGTAAGGTTGCGGAATACGTCGCCAGCTGCGGCCATCGTGCTCCGCATTGAGGATCGGGTTTGGACCCTCGGTGACCGGCAACGGACGCGACCACTTCTCCGGTTGCAGCGTGCGCATGTCCACCAGCTCGGCGGAAATCTGGTTATCTTCAAACCACACCATACGGTTAGAGAAAATATCAGCGATGGGCAGCGGGAAGATATGATTCAGCGCGGTGTCGAGATCGTTGACCCGGCAGAAAGATAAGAACAGCACCAGCCGGTTATCGCCGATGGTCATGATGTCACCGACGCGGTTCGGGCGGCACAAGGTCAGCGCCTGTTCGACGCGAATGCCCGGTACCGGGCGCAACGCCACCAGCACGCCTTTGCCATCCGGCGGCAGCAGGGTGTTTTGCATCATATTGCCGACGGCATCGCAGAAAATATCCCACGTCTGGAAGCCGCGCAGCTTCAGCGGTTGCGTCATGGTCAGCAGCGTGGCGATCTCTTCTGGCACATAGCGGTTAAACTGCTGGCCCTGCACGCTTTCGATCAGCGTCAGACAGCGCGAGAGGGGCGCATTCCACGGGATCACCATGTTCGCGCCGCAGCCTAATAAAAGACGCTCATCGGTGGCGCGCAGGCTGGCGGTATTTTCCCGCACGATGATTTTTAGCGCGCTCCCGCGCTGGCGGCGCAGGGCGTGGATCTGCCGCGCGAGGTTTTCAATTTGATTGTTTTGCGTGAGTGAAAAAATGACCGTTGCCGCCTGGGTGGTGCGCGCTTCTTCAAACAGCGCTTCATTATTATCAAACAACGACCAGTGTTCAGAAAGCGGCGGCGCGCCTTCCAGCACGGCGACATTACTTAAAATTCGTTTTTCATCGCTGCGCGGCTGCACGGTGGTCTCTTCCTGACGGGCTAATTGCCAGCCCTCGCCGCGTGGCTCAAGAATAAGCTGCTGGCGCGCGCTGACCCCTTTCTCATTACACCAGAAGGCAATGTCATACAGGTGAATATCCTGCTGGCTACGTAAACTGGCAAGACCATACAGCGAGCGGTATTCCGTGGTCAGAAAGGAAAACTGTTTATCATTATTGTTTCCGGGGTTAACGATCAGCAGTGTGCAATTGTGGTATTTCACCCATCTATGAATATTCTCAAGCCATACACGTAATTTATCATTGGATATATTTTGCCAGGCATTGCTGGCGCACAGCAGGATTAATAAATGGTGATGGGGATCAACAGAACAGAGTAAATCAGGGGCAAGCGAGTATAGACCATTTTCTTTTTCCGGCATGAAAAAAAGACGGATTTTTTCTGGGCCGTGATGTTCGTCCAGGTTGATGATATTCTTCGGGTCGTTACCCATGCTGATCACCGCGACCTTGCTCTCTTTCGGCTGTGCAGCAACGGTTTGATTTACCAGCCTTACAGCGTCGTCGTCGCGGTCTGCATTTATCCACCAGACCCCTCCGGCAGGCATATGGCGCAATTCGTCCCACAAGGACTGAATGCCAATAGAAAAAATGGGGTCCATCGCGTCCCTCTTGTTCAAGATCGTCAGTTACCTCAGTTTACTAGCGAAAGCAAAGAAATAAACCTAACATTGAAATTAAAGAGCATCAGATTTAGCATGTGAACGCATTTTCTTCGCCGGGCAAGCGGATAAACTCTTTCCATCAGTTTTTTATTCAAAGCGATACGATAAAAATGAATAATAATGAAACCGCTAATTCGAAAGATTCGACGTTGAACTATACCTGGCAGAATGATTTTCTGACATTGAGCCGGGTGTTTTCATTGCCTGAAATAGATTACACCGACATTTCCCAACGGGAACAATTGGCGGCAGCGATTAAACGCTGGCCATTGCTCGCGGAATTCTCCCAACTGCCATAAGGAAGCCGGAATGGCCATTCTGGGATTACAGGGCATACGCGGCGGCGTGGGCACCACATCCATCACCGCTGCGCTGGGCTGGTCATTGCACATGCTTGGCGAAGCCGTGCTGCTCGTTGATGCCTGCCCGGATAATATGCTGCGCCTGTCGTATAACGTCGATTTTACCCACTCCGCAGGCTGGGCGCGATCGTTGCTTGACGGGCAGGACTGGCGCGATGCCGGTCAGCGTTATACCTCGCAACTGGATCTGCTGCCGTTTGGTCAGCTCACCGCGGGTGAAGCGGAAAACGCGCCTCTGCTGCATGAGGTTCTGAGCGGTATCGGACCGATCCTGCAAACATTAAAAGCACAGAGTCATTATCAGTGGATCCTGGTGGATCTTCCCCACAGCCAGTCGCCGCTGTCACGCCTGATCCTTGAGCAGTGCGATAGCGTGCTCACCATCGTCAGGCCGGACACCAACTGCCACGTGCGCTTACATCAGCAGGCGTTACCGGCGGGGGCGCATCTCTTGCTTAACGATCTGCGTATCGGCAGTCAGTTGCAGGATGATTTGTACCAGGTCTGGCTGCAAACCCAGCGCCGTCTGCTGCCAACGGTGATCCACCGCGATGAGGCGATGGCCGAATGCCTGGCCGCCAAGCAGCCGCTCGGGGAATACCGTATGGACTCGCTGGCTGCGGAAGAGATCATGACCCTGGCGAACTGGTGCCTGCTTCATGCGGCGACACCGGCGACTGACATCAGTTCTCCGGCGGGAGCGCGCGAGCAATGAGCCGCCTTTCCAGCTGGTTTTTCATCCCTCCGGTCAGCGAACGCCTCGGCGCGCGCTACCAGCTTTATCGCAGCCACGGCGCGCCCGCGTTCAGCGCCGCCCTCGGCTGTTTTTGGGTGATCCTCGCCTGGCTTTTCCTGCCCCTTGAACACCCGCGCTGGCAGGCGATCCGCGAGCGGCACCGCGAGCTGTACCCGCATATTCGCGCTGAACGTCCGCGTCCGCTCGATCCTGCCCGCTACCTGCTGCAAACCCTGTGGCTGATGATCACGTCCGGGCCGGAGGATGCAGACCGGCCGCGTAAACGCCGCCGTTCCGGTATTTCGCAGTTCATGGCCCGTTACCATGCGTGGCTTGATGCGCTACCGCAGCGGTTCAGCACCAGGACTCACCATCTGGATAACCAGAAAGAGCTGGGGCATCTGCACCCGCAGCTGCGGCGTATTATTCTCGGCGTGATCGTGGTCTTTTCTTCTCTGCTGGCACTGCTGTGTATCACCCAGCCGTTTAACCCGATGTCGCAGTTCATCTTCCTGGTGCTGCTGTGGGCGGTGGCGATGATGGTAAGGCGCATTCCGGGGCGGTTCTCGGCGCTGATGCTCATCGTGCTGTCACTCACCGTCTCCTGCCGTTACATCTGGTGGCGCTACACCTCCACCCTTAACTGGAACGATCCGGTCAGCCTGGTCTGTGGTCTGATCCTGCTTATTGCAGAAACCTACGCCTGGGTGGTGCTGGTGCTCGGTTATTTCCAGGTGGTGTGGCCGCTAAACCGCCAGCCGGTGCCGCTGCCAAAAGATATGTCCCAGTGGCCGACCGTTGATATTTTCGTGCCGACCTACAACGAAGATCTGAACGTGGTGAAAAACACCATTTATGCCTCGCTGGGTATCGACTGGCCAAAGGACAAGCTGACCATCTGGATCCTGGATGACGGCGGGCGCGAAACCTTCCGCCAGTTTGCCGAGACGGTAGGGGTGAAATACATCGCCCGTACCACCCATGAGCACGCCAAAGCCGGGAACATTAACAATGCCCTGAAATATGCGAAGGGCGAGTTTGTGTCGATTTTCGACTGCGACCACGTGCCCACGCGCTCGTTTTTGCAGATGACGATGGGCTGGTTCCTGAAGGAAAAAGAGCTGGCGATGATGCAGACGCCGCACCACTTTTTCTCGCCGGACCCCTTTGAGCGCAACCTTGGCCGCTTCCGCAAAACCCCTAACGAAGGCACGCTGTTTTACGGTCTGGTGCAGGACGGTAACGACATGTGGGACGCGACCTTTTTCTGCGGCTCCTGTGCGGTGATCCGTCGCGCGCCGCTTGATCAGATTGGCGGCATCGCGGTGGAAACCGTGACGGAAGATGCGCACACCTCGCTGCGTCTGCACCGTCTTGGCTACAGTTCGGCCTATATGCGTATTCCGCAGGCGGCGGGGCTGGCAACGGAAAGCCTCTCGGCGCATATCGGGCAGCGTATCCGCTGGGCGCGCGGCATGGTGCAGATTTTCCGCCTCGATAACCCGCTGTTGGGTAAAGGGCTGAAGCTGCCGCAGCGGCTTTGTTATGTGAATGCGATGTTCCACTTCTTATCGGGTATTCCGCGGCTGGTGTTCCTCACCGCGCCGCTGGCGTTCCTGTTGCTACATGCCTATATCATTTACGCCCCGGCGCTGATGATCGCGCTGTTTGTGGTGCCGCACATGATCCACGCCAGCCTGACCAACTCCAAAATCCAGGGCAAATACCGGCACTCGTTCTGGAGTGAAATTTACGAAACGGTGCTGGCCTGGTATATCGCGCCGCCCACCATGGTCGCGCTGTTCGCACCGCATAAAGGCAAGTTCAACGTTACTGCCAAGGGGGGCCTGGTGGAGGAGGAGTACGTCGACTGGGTGATCTCCCGGCCATACATTTTCCTCGTCCTACTGAACATCTTCGGTGTCATGGTAGGTATCTGGCGCTATTTTTACGGGCCGGAGAATGAAGTGCTTACCGTGTTCGTCAGTATCGCCTGGGTGTTCTACAACCTGGTGGTCCTCGGCGGGGCGGTCGCGGTATCGGTGGAGAGCAAGCAGTTACGCCGCGCCCACCGTGTTGAAATCTCCATGCCGGCGGCGATTGCCCGGGAAGACGGCCACCTGTTCTCCTGTACCGTGCATGACTTCTCCGACGGCGGGCTGGGCATCAAAATTAACGGCCAGGCCCAGGTGCTGGAAGGGCAGAAAGTGAACCTGCTGCTCAAACGCGGCCAGCAGGAGTACGTTTTCCCGGCGCAGGTGGTGCGTGTTTCCGGCAATGAAATCGGCTTGCAACTGATGCCGCTGACCACCCGTCAACATATTGATTTTGTGCAGTGTACTTTTGCCCGCGCCGATACCTGGGCACTCTGGCAGGACAGCTTCCCGGAAGATAAACCGCTGGAAAGCTTGATGGATATTCTCAAGTTAGGTTTCCGTGGCTATCGCCACCTTGCAGAATTTGCACCTTCGTCCGTAAAAATGATTTTCCGGTCCCTCACTTCACTGGTTTCCTGGATTGTGTCGTTCGTTCCGCGCCGCCCCGAGCGGGACGTGGTAATACCGCAACCGGGTTCGTGACAGGCTCAACAATGATGATAATGCGATGAAAAGAAAATTTTCCTGGATGTGCGCAGTGGTAGTGGGATTAAGTGCGTTCCCGTATGCAATGACGTCGGCGGCGCCCACCAGCCCGGCGGCAACCGCCGCGCCTGTGGTGCCGACGGTCACGCCTGCAACCGAAGGGGCCGCCACGCCTGCGCCGACGCAGCCGGAAGCCATGACCCCGGAGAGGCCAGTTGAAGCACAGACCACACCGGTGGGGCAGGTGATGCCCGGTGTTAATGGCGCAAATGCGCCAATCGTCGCCGATAATGCGCCGACGCGTGACGTCACGCTGACTTTTGCGCAGATCGCCCCGCCGCCGGGCAGCATGATCCTGCGCGGCGTCAATCCCGACGGTGGCATTGAATTCGGTACGCGCAGCGACGAAATCGTGTCAAAAGCGATGCTGAATCTGGAATACACACCTTCGCCGTCACTGCTGCCCGTCCAGTCGCAGCTGAAGGTCTATCTGAACGATGAACTGATGGGCGTCCTGCCGGTCACCAAAGAGCAACTGGGGAAAAAAACGCAGGCGCAAATCGCCATCGATCCGCTTTATATCACTGACTTTAACCGTGTGCGGCTGGAGTTTGTCGGGCATTACCGCGATGTGTGCGAAAACCCGGCCAGCAGTACCCTGTGGATGGACATCGGGCGCAACAGCTCGCTGGCGATGACCTACCAGAAATTGACGCTGAAAAACGATCTGTCGAACTTCCCGGTGCCGTTCTTCGATCCGCGCGATAACCGTCCGCTGAACCTGCCGATGGTATTCGCCGGTGTTCCGGCGCTGGCCCAGCAACAGGCGGCGAGTATTGTCGCCTCGTGGTTTGGTTCACGTACCGGCTGGCGCGGTCAGCAGTTCCCGGTCTCGTATGATGCGCTGCCGGACAGCAATGCCATTGTGTTTGCCACCAACGACAAACGTCCGGCCTTCCTGCGTGACGTGCCGCCGGTAACAGCACCCACTGTGATGATGATGAACCACCCGACTAACCCGTTTATGAAAGTGCTGGTGGTGTTCGGGCGCGATGACAAAGACATCCTGCAGGCGGCGAAGGGCATTGCCCAGGGCAACCTGCTGTTCCGTGGCGATCGCGTGGTCGTGGATGAAGTGAAACCCTTGCTGGCCCGTAAACCGTACGATGCGCCAAACTGGGTGCGTACCGACCGGGCGATCTCCTTCGGCGAGCTGAAAACCTATGAAGAGCAGTTGCAGTCCACCGGCTTACAGCCTGCGTCCATTAACGTGGCGATGAATCTGCCGCCGGACCTGTATCTGTTGCGCAGCAGCGGCATTGATATGAACCTCAATTACCGCTACACCGCGCCGCCGACCAAAGACAGCTCGCGCATGGATATCAGCCTGAACAACCAGTTCCTGCAATCCTTCAGCCTGACCAGCAGCCAGGACTCCAACCGTCTGCTGCTGCGCCTGCCGGTGCTACAGGGCCTGCTGGATGGTAAAACCGAAGTGACCATTCCGGCACTGAAACTCGGCGCGCTGAACCAGCTGCGCTTTGACTTCCAGTACATGAACCCGATGCCGGGCGGCACCATCGAAAACTGTATCACCTTCCAGCCGGTGCAAAACCGCGTGGTGATCGGCGATGACTCGACCATTGATTTCTCGAAGTATTACCATTTTATCGCCATGCCGGATCTGCGCGCTTTTGCCAATGCGGGCTTCCCGTTCAGCCGGATGGCCGATCTCTCTGACACGCTGGTGGTGCTGCCCGCGCAGCCGACCCCAGGCCAGCTCACCACGCTGCTGGATTCGATGGGCGGCATCGGGGCGCAAACCGGCTTGCCGGCGGTGAACGTCACCCTGACTAACGATGGCAGCCAGCTGGCGAATAAAGATGCCGATATTCTTATCATCGGCACCTTACCGGAAAAACTGAAAAACGATGAGCGCATCGATCTGCTGGTGCAGGCGACGCAAAGCTGGGTGAAAACGCCGCAGCGCCAGACGGCATTCCCGGCGATCATGCCGGACGTCAGCGATCGTCAGGCCGACACGCAGACAGCGGTCAGCTCCAGCGGTCCGATGGCGGCGATTATCGGCTTCCAGTCTCCGTATAACGATCAGCGCAGCGTGATTGCGCTGCTGGCCGACAGCCCGCGTGGTTACAGCCTGCTCAACGAGGCGATGAACGACACCGGCAAGCGTGCCGCCATGTACGGCTCGGTCACGGTGATCCGCGAATCGGGCGTTAATGGCCTGCGGGTGGGCGATATCTATTATGTCGGCCATCTGCCGTGGTTTGAACGTATCTGGTATGCGCTCTCTAACCACCCGATCCTGCTGGCGGTGCTGGCCGCGGTGAGCGTCGTGCTGCTGGCCTGGGTGCTGTGGCGTCTGCTGCGCATCATTAGCCGTCGTCGTCTTGACGGCGACCATGAATAAATTGCGATACCGGGGTTCGTCATGCGCAGGTTAACGCTACGTTTTATCGCTTTATCGCTCGGCTTCTCGGTGATGCCGATCCTGCATGCCGCGCCGGGCGCGGAGCAGCAACTGCTGGAACAGGTGCGGCTGGGGGAAGCGACAAAACGGGAAGATCTGGTGCGCCAGTCGCTCTACCGGCTGGAGCTGATCGATCCGACGAACCCGGATGTTATCGCCGCGCGCTTTCGCTATTTGCTGCGCCAGGGCGATACCGCAGGGGCGCAAAAGCAGCTCGACAGACTCCAGGAACTGGCCCCCGACTCCAGCGCGCTACGTGATTCCCGCGGCATCATGACGCTCTCCACCCCGGAAGGGCGTCAGGCGTTGCAGGAAGCGCGTTTGCAGGGCACTACCGGGCATACGCAGGAGGCGATTGCCGCGTACGACAAACTGTTTAACGGCAATCCGCCCCCCGGCGAGATCGCGCGGGAATACTGGGTGCAGGTGGCAAAACTTCCCGCCCGCCGCAATGAAGCTATTAATCAGCTCAAAGCGCTTAACGCCCGACGTCCCGGCGATGGCGAACTGCAAAACGCGCTCGCGCAGTTGCTTTTTGCCAGCGACCGTCCGGATGAAGGCTATGCGGTTCTTCAGCAGATGGCGAAATCCGGCACCAGCCGCGACGCAGCCGCGGCCATCTGGTATCAGCAAATCAAAGATCTGCCCATCAGCGACGCCAGCGTTCAGGCGCTGCAACGCTTCCTCGCGCAGTTCAGCGAAGGCGATAACGTCGAGATGGCGCGTCAGCAACTGGCTGAACAGCAGCAGAAGCTGGCGGACCCAGCGTTTCGTGCCCGTTCACAAGGGCTGGCGGCGGTGGATGCCGGGCAGGGCAGCAATGCTATCAGTGCACTGCAACAGGCAGTCAGCGCCGATGAACATGACGGCGAGGCCATAGGCGCGCTCGGTCAGGCCTACTCCCAGAAAGGCGATCGCGCCCGCGCGGTGGAAAACCTGCAAAAAGCCATTACGCTGGCCCCGCAAAGCAGCAACCGCAGTAAATGGGACAGTCTGTTGCAGACCAACCGCTACTGGCTGCTCATTCAGCAGGGGGACGCGGCGCTGAAAGCCGCTGATCCGGCCAGGGCCACCCGCTTCTATCAGCAGGCGCAGCAGGTCGATAACACCGACAGCTACGCGGTGCTCGGGCTGGGCGATGCGGCGCTGGCACGCAAAGAGACCGACAGCGCTGAACGCTATTATCGGCAGGCACTGCGTATGGACAGCGAGAACAGCAATGCGGTGCGCGGGCTGGCAAACCTCTATCGGGCGCAGTCACCTGAGCGTGCGCAGGCGTTTATTCAGACGCTCAACGCCCGCCAGCGACGCAGTGTTGATGATATCGAACGCAGCATGACGGGCGACCGTCTGGCACAGCAGGCCGAAGCGCTGGAAAATCGCGGCGAGTGGGCGCAGGCCGCTGAGGTACAGCGCCAGCGTCTGGCGCTCGATGCGGGCAGCGTGTGGATTACTTATCGGCTGGCGAGCGATTTGCGTAACGCCGGGCAACGCGCTCAGGGCGATGCGCAGATGCGCGATCTGGCGGCGCAAAAGCCGAACGACGCTGAACAGGTTTACGCTTATGGCCTGTACTTATCCGGCAATGAAGATCAGGGCCTGGCGGCGCTGGCGCACCTCAACACGCTGCCAGAAAGCCAGTGGACGCCCAATATTCAGGCGCTGGCGGATCGCCTGCAACGTAATCAGTTGCTGGCCCGCGCTAATCAGTTACGTGACAGCGGCAATGAGCCCGCGGCGATAGATCTGCTGAAGGCGCAGCCCGCTTCCACGCCCATTGCTTTAACCCTTGCCGACTGGGCGCAGCAGCGCGGCGATTATCCTGCTGCCAGTGCGCTGTATAACGCCGTGCTGGCGAAAGAGCCGACCAATCTGGATGCCCGCCTGAGCCTGGCGGAAGTGGCGGTAGCACAGCAAAATCCGATGGAAGCGCGGGCGCAGCTGGCGAAAATCACCCCTGACGCCACGCAGCCGTTATCGATGAACACCGAGCGGCGCAGGGCGCTGGTGCAGGCGCAACTGGGCGATACCGCCCAGGCGCAGCAGACTTTCGCCCGACTGGTGCCGCAGGCTAAAGCGCTGCCGCCGTCGCAGGGCAGCGCGCTGGTACTGCGTGATGCCGCCCGGCTTTCACAGGCGACGGGTGAACCGCAGCAGGCGCTGGAAGGGTATAAAGATGCGATGGTCGCTGCGGGTATCACGCCGGTGCGACCGCAGGATAACGACGCCTTTACGCTGCTTACGCGCAGCAATGAGAAAGATGACTGGCTCCGGCGCGGCGTGCGCAGCGATGCGGCAGAGCTGTATCGCCAGCAGGATGTGAACGTCACCCTCGATCATGATTACGGGCGCTCGAAAGGGACCGGCGGCTACTCCGACGTCAAAATGCATACCACCATGTTGCAGGCGGATGCGCCGCTGGCTGACGGGCGTATGTTCTTCCGCACCGATGTAGTGAACATGAATGCCGGGACCTTCAGTACCAACAGCGACGGGGTTTACGATCCCACCTGGGGAACCTGTGAGGCAGGCTGTACCGGTGGCGACAAGAGTCAGAGCGACAGCGGGGCCAGCCTTGCCGTTGGCTGGCGTAATGACACCTGGGATCTGGACATTGGCACCACGCCGATGGGCTTTAACGTGCTCGATGTGGTGGGCGGTGTGAGCTACAGCAGCGATATCGGGCCTTTTGGTTACACCCTGAATGCGCATCGTCGTCCGATCTCCAGTTCCTTGCTGGCTTTTGGCGGTCAGAAAGATACCAATACCGACACCAAATGGGGCGGCGTGCGGGCCAGCGGCGGTGGCGTCAGCATGAGTTACGATCGCGGCGAAGCGCACGGCGTCTGGGCGAGTCTGAATGCGGACACCCTCACCGGCAAAAACGTGGAAGATAACTGGCGTGTGCGCTGGATGACGGGCTATTACTACAAGCTTATTAATAAAGACAACGAGCGTATAACCGTCGGCCTGAACAATATGATCTGGCACTACGACAAAGATCTGAGCGGCTATGCGCTCGGGCAGGGCGGTTATTACAGCCCACAGGAGTACGTCTCTTTCGCGCTGCCGGTCACCTGGCGTAAACGCACGGAAAACTGGTCGTGGGAACTGGGGGGATCGGGCTCCTGGTCGCACTCCCGCACCAAAGCGCAGGCGCGCTATCCGCTGTTAAATCTGATCCCGGCGGATTTCCGTCAGCAGGCCAGCGAACGAGGCAGCGAGGGCGGCAGCAGTCAGGGCTTCGGTTATACCGCCCATGCACTGGTTGAACGCCGTGTCTCATCAAAATGGTCAATAGGCGCAGGTATTGATATTCAGCAGGCGAAAGATTATACCCCCAGTCATGGGATGATTTTTGTGCGCTACTCCGATGCGGGCTGGCAGGGCGATATGGATATGCCGCCGCAACCGCTGATGCCTTATGCGGACTGGTAACGGGAATGTAGAATTATCTTATATCCCCAGGACAGTCTCTTAATGACGCCGCGATAGGGTATACTCTGGCGGCGGTAAGGTAACAGCTGGTTACTTTTCGTGTTAAGGGTATTCCGGAGAAACAATTTGCGCGTCAGCCGTTCATTAACCATTAAACAAATGGCGATGGTTTCAGCCGTCTCTATGCTGTTTGTGTTCATTTTTTGCGTTATTTTGCTCTTTCATTTTGTGCAGCAAAACCGCTACAACACAGCCACGCAGCTGGAAAGCATTGCCCGCTCGGTGCGCGAGCCACTCTCATCCGCCATCCTGAAAGGCGATATTGTTGACGCAGAAACCATCCTGAAAGGTATTCAGCCTGCGGGCGTGGTCAGCCGTGCCGATGTCGTGCTGCCAAACCAGTTCCAGGCGCTGCGCATGCGCTTTATTCCTGAACGCCCGGTGCCGGTGACCATTACCCGTCTGTTTGAACTGCCGGTGCAGATTTCACTGCCTATCTACTCTTTACAACGCCCGGCTAACCCGCAGCCGCTGGCGTATCTGGTATTACAGGCGGATTCCTACCGCATGTATAAATTCGTCATGGGTACGCTGTCGACGTTAGTGACGGCTTACTTACTGCTTACGCTGATGATCACCGTGGCGATTACCTGGTGTATCAACCGTCTGATCGTCCATCCCCTGCGTCGCATCGCCCGCGAGCTGAACGATCTGCCGCAGCACGAACAGCCGGGGCACCAGCTTGCGCTGCCGCGCCATCATCATGATGATGAAATCGGCATGCTGGTACGCAGTTATAACCGTCATCAGCAGCTGGCGCTGCCCCATCATGACGAGGCGGGGAGTCAGAATGCGCGCTATCCGGGAGCCGGATCGGCCCATAAGGCGATTCTCGCCGCGCTGGATAATCATCAGTACACCATCTGGCTGCAACCGCAGGTCGAGCTGGCCACCGGAGGCTTGCAGGGTGCCGAAGCGCTGTTGCGCGTGCGCCAGCCGGACGGCAGCTGGACGCTGCCGGAAGGGCTGATCGAACGCATCGAAAACGCCGGTCTGATGATCACCGTGGGTTATCGGGTGCTGGAAGCGGCCTGTCGCCAGCTGGCAGCCTGGCAGGGGCGCGGCATTATGCTGCCGCTGTCGGTAAATCTTTCCGCGCTGCAACTGATGCATCACGCGATGGTGCCGGATCTGCTGGCCCTGCTGAACCGCTATCGTATTGCGCCGGGTACGCTCGTTCTTGAAGTTACCGAAAGCCGCCGTATCGACGATCCCCAGACGGCGGTGGAAATTTTACGCCCGCTGCGCAACGCCGGGGTGCGCATCGCGCTGGATGATTTTGGTATGGGCTATGCGGGCCTGCGGCAGTTGCACCATATGAAATCGCTGCCGGTGGACCTGCTGAAGGTGGATAAAACCTTTGTCGACGGCCTGCCGGACGATAACAGTATGGTGTCCGCGATTATCCATATGGCGCGCAGTCTCGATTTGGGCATTATTGCCGAAGGCGTGGAAACCGATGCCCAGCGCGACTGGCTGACCGCAGCGGGTGTCACCATGGCGCAGGGCTTTTTATTTGCCCGTGCCATGCCGCCGGATGAATTTGAAGCGCGTTACTTTGCGGCCTCCCCGGACGACGGACAGGAATAGTCTGTTTTACGCTTGTGCGAGTCAGTTCAAAGTTCTTAACATTATTGTTTCAAAATTGAAGTAAGTTTATTTCTGTCATGTTTATCGGGTGTTATTTTAAAGCCGCAGGCAAACCTAAACCCTACAACGCCTGTGGTTTTTACTTCAAGGACACCCTATGAAAACCTCACTGTTTAAAAGCCTTTATTTTCAGGTCCTGACAGCTATCGCCATCGGTATTTTGCTCGGCCATTTTTATCCGGATATTGGCGCGCAAATGAAACCCTTTGGTGATGCCTTCGTAAAACTCATTAAAATGATCATCGCCCCGGTTATCTTCTGTACGGTGGTTACCGGTATTGCTGGCATGGAAAGCATGAAGGCGGTAGGGCGTACCGGTGCAGTGGCGCTGCTGTACTTCGAGGTGGTCAGCACCATTGCGCTGATTATCGGCCTGATTATCGTCAACGTGGTTCAGCCTGGCGCAGGCATGAACGTCGATCCGGCGTCCCTCGATGCGAAAGCCGTGGCGGTCTATGCCGAACAGGCGCAACAACAGGGCATTATTCCTTTCCTGCTGGATATCATCCCCGGCAGCGTCATCGGCGCGTTCGCCAGCGGCAATATCCTCCAGGTACTGCTGTTTGCCGTACTGTTTGGTTTTGCCCTGCATCGCCTGGGACACAAAGGCCAGCTGATTTTTAACGTTATCGAAAGCTTCTCGCAGGTCATTTTCGGCATCATTAATATGATCATGCGTCTGGCCCCTATCGGCGCATTCGGCGCAATGGCGTTTACCATCGGTAAATACGGTGTCGGTTCGCTGGTGCAGCTGGGACAGCTCATCGCCTGCTTCTACATCACCTGTATTCTTTTTGTGGTGGTGGTACTGGGATCCATTGCCCGCGCCGCTGGCTTTAACATTTTCAAATTTATCCGCTATATCCGTGAAGAACTGCTGATCGTGCTCGGCACCTCATCGTCAGAATCCGTGCTGCCGCGCATGCTCGATAAAATGGAAAAGCTGGGCTGTAAAAAGTCGGTGGTGGGGCTGGTGATCCCGACGGGCTATTCCTTTAACCTCGACGGCACCTCTATTTATCTGACCATGGCGGCGGTATTTATCGCGCAGGCCACAAACAGCCATATGGATATTTTCCATCAGATTACCTTGCTGGTGGTGTTGCTGCTGTCGTCGAAAGGCGCGGCGGGGGTGACGGGCAGCGGGTTTATCGTGCTGGCGGCGACCATATCGGCGGTCGGGCATTTACCGGTGGCCGGTCTGGCGTTGATCCTCGGTATCGACCGCTTTATGTCTGAAGCCCGTGCGCTGACCAACCTGGTGGGTAACGGCGTGGCTACCGTGGTGGTGGCAAAATGGGTTAAACAACTCGATGAAAAACAGCTGGCAGACGTGCTCAATAAGCGTGCGCCGGATGGCAAATCGCAAGAAATCTCCTCATAATTTCGCCACTTAAACCCGTCGTCCCTTGTGGGGCGGCGGGCACCTGCGCATAATTACCCAAAATTTCACTTCCCGACGTGACGTTTCGCTTTTTACGCTGTCTAACACGAAGTGTTTGTCGTCATCTCTTAGACTGCCCGGCCATGAGGCGGTCATTTAACCAGGAATGTTGATCAGGGGTTCACATGCAGGGCACAAAAATTCGACTCTTCACTGGCGGCTTGCTGATGATGGTTGCCGCCGGTCATGTGCAGGCAGATGCGCTCCAGCCCGACCCGGCCTGGCAACAGGGAACACTGTCTAACGGTTTTCAGTGGCAGGTTTTGTCCACTCCCCAGCGCCCCAGCGATCGTGTCGAAATTCGCCTGTTAATTAATACCGGCTCGCTCACCGAAAGTACCCAGCAGAGCGGGTTCAGCCATTTTATTCCCCGTATTGCGCTGACGCACAGCGGCGGCCTTGAGCCTGCCCAGGCGCGTTCGCTGTGGCAGCAGGGCATCGATCCGAAACGTCCGTTACCGCCCGCCGTGGTTTCCTACGAATACACGCTGTTTAATCTGAGCCTGCCGAATAACCGTAACGACCTGCTGAAAGAGTCGCTGGCGTATCTGGCAGATACCGCGGGTAAGCTGACCATCACCCCGGAAACCGTCAACCATGCGCTGGCGAATCAGGATATGGTGGCGACCTGGCCGCAGGATACCAAAGACAGCTGGTGGCGCTATCGTCTGAAAGGCTCGTCCCTGCTGGGCCACGATCCTGCGGATACCCTTAAACAGCCGGTAGATGCTGAACAGGTGAAGTCCTTCTATCAGAAATGGTATACCCCGGATGCCATGACGCTGATCGTGGTGGGGAATATCGACAGCCGCACCGTCTCCGAACAGATCAGCAAATCCTTCGGCGATCTGAAAGGCAAACGCAGTACACCAGCACCGGTACCGACGTTATCGCCACTGCCGCGTGAATCCGTGAGTATCATGAGCGACGCGGTGCGTCAGGATCGGCTCTCCATTATGTGGGACACCGCCTGGCAGCCCATCCGCGAAGCGTCGGTGCTGTTACGTTACTGGCGCGCCGATTTAGCCCGCGAAGCCTTGTTCTGGCATGTGCAGCAGACGTTGAGCAAAAACAACGCCAAAGAGATTGGCCTCGGCTTTGACTGCCGGGTGCTGTTCCAGCGCGCCCAGTGCGCTATCAACCTTGAATCCCCGAACGACAAGCTGAGCAGTAACCTCGGCACCATTGCCCGCGAGCTGGCGAAAGTGCGAGATAAGGGGCTGTCGGCAGAAGAGTTCAACGCGCTGGTGGCGCAGAAAAATCTGGAGCTGCAAAAGCTGTTCGCCACTTACGCCCGCACCGATACCGACGTGCTGATCGGCCAGCGGATGCGTTCGCTGCAAAATCAGGTAGTGGATATCGCACCGGAGCAGTATCAGAAGCTGCGTCAGGATTTCCTGAACAGCCTGACGCTGGAGATGCTGAATCAGGATCTGCGCCAGCAACTGTCGCAGGAAATGGCGCTGGTGTTGCTGCAACCGAAGGGTGAGCAGGAATACAACATGAAGGATTTGCAGGCGACCTGGGAAAACATCATGTCCCCCGCCACGCATGCGCCTGCTCCGGTGAATGACGATGTGCATCAGGACGTGTCAGATATTCCACCGGCCCAGCGTTAGAAATAACCCTCTCCCCTGGGGGAGAGGGGACTTATTTTTACTGCGGCATTGCCTCGCGCGGAATAATCGCGCCGCGATACTGGATCACCGTACTGGCCGTCAGATGCCCGCGTTTTGCGGCAGCTTGCGCATCGCCGCCGGTCAGACGCACCGCCAGATAACCGGCGCTGAAGGAATCGCCCGCCGCGGTGGTATCGATCACCTTCTCTTTCGGGAGCTTCACCGCCGGGACGTCTATGACCGCTTCTCCGGCAACCGACACCAGGCATGACTCTGCGCCACGTTTCACTACCACTTCCGTTACACCCGCCGCATGGGTACGGGCGATCACATCTTCAACCGGCTGCTGACCCCACAGGGCGTCTTCATCATCCAGCGTCAGGAACGCAATGTCGGTGCACTCCAGCATTTGCTGATATACCTGCTGCGTCTCTTCTTTGCTGGCCCACAGGCGCGGACGGTAGTTGTTGTCAAAAATCACCTTGCCGCCGTTAGCGCGACATTCGCGCAGCAACGACAGCAGTTTGTCGCGGCTGGCAGGGCTTAAGATCGCAAGGCTGATCCCGCTCAGATACAGGTAATCGAAGGTCGCCAGCTCTTCGCAGATGGCGGCGGACTGTTCGCTTTCCAGCCAGAATTTTGCCGCCGCTTCGTTACGCCAGTAATAGAAGGTGCGCTCGCCGGTGCTGTCGGTTTCAATGTAATAGAGACCCGGCAGGCGGTTTTCCATACGCTGCGTCAGATCGGTAACCACGTTTTCACTCTGCCAGGCGTCCAGCATCTGCTGGCTGAAATTATCCGTGCCCAGCGCGGTGACGTAGTGCACCCTCAGTGCCTCAGGTTCGACCTGGCGGGCGATATACACGGAGGTGTTTAACGTATCGCCACCAAAGCCACGGTTAACTTCGGAGCCTTTTTGTGACAGTTCAATCATGCATTCGCCAATGACGGCAATTTTCCTGGACATAGTCGTAACCTGAATCGGGATGATGGACAGTAGTTTGCGTTGTGGGTGTTTCGTGGTCAATCATATTAAAACAACGTTCCATAAATTTCTTGAGCTGACGCGTATTCCGTGCAGATTGTGCGTTCAGATTTTCCACATTGCCTTTTAAGTGAACATAAAGTTCTCTGCCTGCCCGCCGATAACTCAATGACGAGTTCCGACAGGCCACTCACTCATTTCAACAGGGCAGACTGATAATGAAGTTAAAGCAGGTTATCCAGCGGCTAAACATTCCGGAGGCAAGCGTAGAAAGCTTGCAGGAGCGACGGTACTGGTTGCAGTGCGAACGTGCTTATACCTATCAGCCAATCTACAAAACCGATGGTCATCTGATGGCGATTGAGGTCCTGACCATCGTCACGCACCCGTCCGATCCCGGACAGCGTATTGCGCCGGATCGCTACTTCGCGGAAGTGGCGGTGCGTCAGCGTGTTGACGTGGTGGAAGAGCAGGTCAGACTGCTTGCCCGTCAGCATGATTTTTTTATGCGCCACAACATCCTGGCCTCGGTGAATGTCGACGGGCCGACGCTGCTGGCAATGCGCCAGCAGGACTATCTGATCGATCTGATTAATACCCTGCCGTGGCTGCGTTTCGAGCTGGTGGAGCATATTCGCCTGCCGGATGATGTCTCTTTTGCCGCCATCTGTGAGATCGGCCCGCTGTGGCTGGATGATTTTGGCACCGGCATGGCTAACTTCTCGGCGCTGAGCGAAGTGCGTTACGACTACATTAAAGTCGCCCGCGATCTGTTCATCATGCTGCGTCAGACCCCGGAAGGCCGCAATCTGTTCACGCAGCTGCTGCAATTAATGAACCACTATTGTCAGGGTGTGATTGTGGAAGGCGTTGAAACGCTGGAAGAGTGGCGCGACGTACAGGCTTCGCCTGCGGCAGCGGCCCAGGGTTACTTCCTTTCCCGTCCGGTTCCGCTGGAAAACCTGGACCGTGTGATCCTGTCGCTGTAAATCCTGGCGGTAATATCTTCCTGATTACGCAGTCATTCTGCCCTTTTGGTCAGTCTCAGCTATCTTTATGACAGGCAGGAGAAGACAGGAAGGATACAGGCATGACTAAAACCGGCAAAATCATCACCGCCGTCATTGGAACCCTTGTGGTCTTGATCGCCATTGCGATCATTATCATTGCGACGTTTGACTGGAACCGGCTCAAACCGACGATTAACGAAAAAGTGTCGACGGAGCTGAACCGTCCCTTTGCGATCCGCGGCGATCTGGGCGTGGTATGGGAACGCCAGAAACAGGAAACCGGCTGGCGCAGTTGGATCCCCTGGCCGCATGTGCACGCTGAAGACGTGGTGCTCGGCAACCCTCCGGATATTCCTGCGGTGACCATGGTGCATTTGCCGCGCGTCGAAGCAACGCTCGCGCCGCTGGCACTGCTCACCAAAACCGTATACCTGCCGTGGATCAAATTCCAGCAGCCGGACGCGAGGCTGATCCGCCTTTCGGAAAAGAACAATAACTGGACCTTTAACCTCGCCAGCGACAGCAAGCCAAAAGATGAAAACGCGCAGCCATCGTCCTGGTCTTTCCAGTTGGATAATATTCTGTTCGATCGTGGGCGTATCGATATTGACGATAAGGTGAGCCGTGCGGACATTGAGATCCTTGTCGATCCGCTGGGCAAACCGCTGCCGTTCAACGAAGTGACCGGTTCGGATAAAGATAAAAACGCCAAAATCGGCGACTACGTGTTCGGCCTCAAGGCTAAAGGGCGCTACAACGGTCAGCCGCTGACTGGCAGCGGTAAAATTGGCGGTATGCTGGCGCTGAAAAGCGAAGGCACGCCGTTCCCCGTCCAGGCGGATTTCCGCTCCGGTAATACCCGCGTGGCCTTTGTCGGCACGGTGAGCGATCCGATGAAAATGGGCGGCGTCGATCTGAAACTGAAATTCGCCGGCGACTCGCTGGGTGAACTCTACGATCTGACCGGCGTACTGTTGCCTGACACCCCGCCGTTTGAAACCGATGGTCGTCTGGTGGCAAAAATCGACACTGAAAAAACCTCGGTTTACGATTATCGCAACTTCAATGGGCGCATCGGTGATAGCGATATTCACGGCTCCCTGACCTATACCACCGGCAAACCGCGTCCGAAGCTGGAAGGCGATCTGGAATCCCGTCAGCTGCGTCTGGCGGACCTGGGGCCCTTGATCGGCGTGGATACCGGTAAAGGCGCGGAACAGTCCAAACGCTCGGAAGAGAAAAAAGGCGAGAAGAGCAACCAGCCGGCGGGCAAAGTGCTGCCGTATGACCGTTTCGAGACCGATAAGTGGGACGTGATGGACGCCGATGTGCGCTTCAAAGGACGTCGTATTGAACATGGCAGCTCGCTGCCGCTGAGCGATCTCACCACCCATATTATTCTCAAGAATGCCGATCTGCGTTTACAGCCGCTGAAGTTCGGCATGGCGGGCGGCACCATCAACTCCAATATTCATCTGGAAGGCGATAAAAAACCGATGCAGGGCCGCGCAGAAATTCAGGCGCGGCGGCTGAAGCTGAAAGAGCTGATGCCGGACGTTGAACTGATGCAGAAAACCATCGGTGAAATGAACGGTGATGCGGAATTCCGCGGCACCGGTAACTCTATCGCCGCGCTGCTCGGCACCAGCAACGGGAATCTCAAACTGCTGATGAACGACGGGGTGATCAGCCGTAACCTGATGGAAATTCTTGGACTGAACGTCGGTAACTTTATTGTCGGGCAGATCTTCGGTGACGATGAAGTGCGGGTGAACTGCGCGGCGGCGAACATGGATCTGGTGAACGGCGTAGCGCGACCGCGTATTTTCGCCTTCGATACGGAAAACGCCATTATCAACGTTACCGGCACCGCCAGCATGGCAGCGGAACAGCTGGATCTGACCATCAATCCGGAAAGTAAGGGCGTGCGTATCGTCACGCTGCGCTCGCCGCTGTACGTTCGGGGTTCCTTCAAAGATCCGCAGGCGGGCGTGAAGCCTGGCCCGCTGATTGCCCGCGGTGCCGTGGCCGCAGCGCTGGCAACGCTGGTGACGCCAGCTGCCGCACTGCTGGCGCTGATCTCCCCGTCGGAAGGCGAGGAAAACCAGTGCAGTAATATTCTGTCGCAGATGAAACGCTAAGACAGAACCCTGTCCCCCGGTGTCATTGAAACAGTCATATTTTTGTCAGACAAGACTGCTTTAATCGTCACAATGAAAACTGAGGGGACAGGGACAATGAGTAAAAAATTAGCGCTGGGCGCCATTTTACTGGCAACACTGAGTGGGCACGCTGTGGCGAAAAGCACGCTCACGCTGTATACCAGTCAGCCGAGTGAAGACGCGCAAATGACGGTCAATGCGTTTGAAAAAGCGCACCCGGACATTGACGTGAAATGGATCCGTGACGGAACCACCAAACTCACCGCGCGCTTACAGGCGGAGATGGCGGCAGGCGGCGCGGCACCGGATGTGCTGCTGATCGCTGACAGCGTGACCATGGAATCCCTTAAGCAGCAGGATCTGCTGGCGGCATACGCCTCCCCGGAAGCCCGCCGCTATGACGCACAGCTGTATGATAAAGCGGGCTTTTACTACGGCACCAAACTCATTACCACCGGCATCGCTTATCACACCAAAGCGCCAGTTAAACCCTCATCCTGGCAGGATCTGCTCAAGCCTGAACTGAAAAATATGACCACGCTGCCAAGCCCGCTCTACTCCGGCGCAGCGCAGATCCATATGGCCGCAGTAATGAACACCCCGCAGCTGGGCTGGTCCTATTACGAAAAACTGAAAGCCAACGGCGCGATGCCGCAGAGCGGTAACGGGGCGGTGATGAGCGCCATCACCTCCGGCAACAAAGCCTACGGTGTGCTGGTGGATTACATGGCTATCCGCGAAAAAGCAAAAGGCGCGCCTATTGATTTCGTCTTCCCGACCGAAGGCGTCAGCATGGTCACCGAGCCGGTGGCGGTGATGAAGAACGCCAAAAACCCGCAGGCAGCACATGCGTTTATTGATTTTCTCCTCTCCGATGCGGGGCAGCGGCTGGTGCTGCAACAGGGCTATCTGCCAGCAGACGCCAGCCTGCCGGTACCCGCAGGTTTCCCGCCGCGCGACAGTATCAAACTGATGTCGTTCGATGCCGCCAAGGCGCTGACTGATGCGGAGCCGAACAAAAAACGCTTCAGCGATCTCTTTGGCAGCAAATAACCGATGAGCATCATGACTCTTCGTCAACCGACCAGCAGCGGCCCGCCGAAAGGGCTGCTGTGGTTATTGTTATGCATTGTGGCGTTGCTGAGCCTGTTGCCCAGCCTGCGCCTGTTACTGGCTGCATTGCTGGACTGGCAGCAGGGCAGTAACAGCAGTTTAGGCCGCGTACTGAGCAACCCATCGACCTGGACGGCACTGTATAACAGCCTTTATACCAGCGGGCTTGGCACGCTGTTGTCGCTGCTGCTGGGCAGCCTGTTTGCCTTCTGTCTGGCGCTGACCAACATCCGCCTGAAACAGATGTGGGTGTTCCTGTTTATGCTGCCGATGATGATCCCGCCGCAGGTTACGGCGCTCAGCTGGCTGCAACTTTTTGGTCCCGGCAGCCTCCTGCTTAACAGCATTGGCCTTGCGCCGTCCTTTGGCAGCCCAAACCCGCTCTATTCCGCCGAAGGTATCGCGCTTTTGCTTGGGATCCAGCATGCGCCGCTGGTTTTTCTGGCACTGCGCACCCAGTTGCAGTGTCTGCCAAAAGAGCAGATCGAAGCGGCGCGGCTGAGTGGTGCGTCGCTGTGGCGCGTGTTCTTCGATATTGTGCTGCCGCTATGCCGAACCGCACTGTGGGCCGGCGCGGCGATTGCCTTTGTTTCCGCGCTCGGCAACTTTGGTATTCCGGCGATGCTCGGTATTCCCATCTCGTATTTCGTACTGCCGATCCAGATTTACCAGACGCTCTCGAGCTTCGGTCCGTCGATGCTCAGTGACGTAGCGGCGCTGTCGGTGCTGATGGGTGTGCTGGCGATTGGCATTGTGTCCTTGCAGGGTGTAATGCAGCGACGCCACGCGCTGCCGCTGATTGGCATGGCGGGGCGGTCGCTGGATTTCCAGTTGGGTAAATGGCGGCTGGCGACGGAATCACTGCTCGCGGTTGTGCTGTTCGCTATTCTGCTGCTGCCGTTGCTGGCGCTGATCGCCACCTCCCTGGTACCGACACTCGGCGTACCGCTTAATGGCAAAACGCTGACGTTCGCCGCCTGGCATGCGATCTTCGATAACCAGAGCGCCACCTGGCGTGCGCTGACCAACAGTATGGTGTTGTCGGTTTCCGCCGCGCTGCTGCTGATGCTGATCGCCTTGCCGCTGGCCTGGCTGCTGGTGCGCTATGCCAGTCGCCCGTTGCGCTGGCTGCAAAACGCCATCGACATTCCCTACACCCTGCCGGGCGTGGTGCTGGCGATCGCCATTATCCTGCTGTTCTCGCGCCCGTTGCCGCTGCTTAACGTCAGCCTCAGCGGTACGCTGATGATCATCTTTATCGCCTATCTGGCGCGCTTTCTCACCGTCTGCCTGAAACCGGTCCATAACAGCATGCTGCAACTGGATCCGGCGATGGAAGAGGCCGCCAGCCTCGCTGGCGCGAACTTTTCCCGGCGTCTGCGTCATATTGTGCTGCCATTACTGGCGCCAGCCGCCTTTGCCGGCGCGCTGCTGGTCTTCCTGACGGCGGTGAATGAACTCACTGTGTCGGCGCTGCTGTGGAGCGCGGGCAAGGAGACCATCGGCGTGGTGATTTTCAACCTTGATGAGAGCGGCAATAAAGTGCTGGCATCGGCGGTGTCGGTACTGGTGGTGGCGCTGGTGACCTGTGTGATGTTGTTGTTAAGCGGTCTGGGTCGCTATCTTCCCAAAGGAGTTATCCCATGGCAGAACTGAAACTGGAGGGGCTTAGCAAAACCTTCGGCGAACAGAGCGTGGTTTGCGATCTGAACCTTACTATTCCGCAGGGCGCGTTTACGGCGTTGCTCGGGCCGAGCGGCTGTGGAAAAACCACGACGCTGCGTATTCTGGCCGGGCTTGAGCATTTGAGCCGCGGGCAATTATGGCTCGGCGATCGCCTGCTGGCGGATGAAAAAATCCATCTCCCGCCGGAGGTGCGCAATATGGGGATGGTGTTTCAGTCCTACGCCCTGTGGCCGCATATGACGGTAGCGGAAAACGTTGGCTATCCGTTAAAACTGAAAAAAGTGCAGGGCGCAGCGCGGCAGAAACAGGTGATGGCGGCGCTGGAGGTGGTGGAGCTGGGAGCCTATGCCGACCGTTCCCCGCAGGCATTAAGCGGCGGGCAACGTCAGCGGGTGGCGCTGGCGCGCTGTCTGGTGTCGGAGCCGCAGGTGGTGCTTCTCGACGAACCGCTGGCTAACCTCGACCGGCATCTGCGCGCCACCATGGAGCAGACGTTCCGCGAATTTCATCGTCGCACCGGCGCGACCTTTGTCTATGTGACGCACGATCAGGCTGAAGCCATGGCGCTGGCAAGCCATATAGCGGTAATGCATAAAGGGAAACTGATGCAGTGGGGCACGCCGCAGGGGCTGTATCAACATCCTCATAGTGCCTGGGTCGCGCGCTTTATCGGTAAAGGCAGTGTGCTGGATGTCACGGCTCAGCCTGACGAACAACAGCTTAGCGGCGGTGACTTGCACCGGGGACTAAGCGCCGGTGCTGCGGGGCCGCGTCAACACGTGTTGGTGCGTCCGGAGCACGTTGAAGTGGCGCAGGACGGCCTGTATGCCGAGGTGGAGAGTTGCATTTATCAGGGCGAGCGTTACCTGCTGGCGCTGCGTCTGGCGGACGGTCAGCAACTGACCGCGTTTCACCCTTCGCCGCTGGAGGCGCAGCAAGCGGTGGCGGTACGGTTGCATCAGGGCTGGCGTCTGGAGGCGGCGTGACCTTCCGTATTGAGATCATCAGCGGACTCAACCAGAAAGCGCCCGCCGCCATTTTACTCAGCACCCCGTCGCAGCGCATTTTGCTGGATGCAGGTGGCGCGCTCGACACCGGGAGCACCGACTGGGCGGTGCCGGATAACCTGGACGCGATACTCCTGAGCCACGATCACATCGATCATATTGCCGGGCTGTGCCGTCTGCCGTCGCACGTTCCGGTGTACTGTAGCGCAGTGACGGCCCGCTCGCTGCCTGCGCGCCATCATGTCCAGGTGATTGCGGTACGTGGTCAGTTCCGGCTTGGCGATCTTACTGTCACCACCGGCAGCTGTGGCCATGCCTACGGCGGTGTCTGGTTTCATCTCAATGTGCCGGGCGGTCTGTTTTACAGCGGCGATATCAGTATGGAATCAGCGCTGTTTCGCTTCGATCTGCCACCACGCGCGGATATTGCGCTGGTTGATGCCTCCTACGGGTTGTATGACACGCCGCAATCACAGCAGCGTACGCATGTTGCCGGATATTTGCGTCAGCCGACCTTATGCCCGGTGCCGCCTTCAGGCCGGGCGGTGGAAATCGCGCTGCTTGAAGCGCAGGCCGGACGGCTGGCGATGGCGCTGGACGACGACTGTCGGGCCATGCTGATGGCGATGGCGGAGTACGATGATGGCAGTTTGCAGACTGGCGTGCAGGTAAGCTTACGCGCGCTGTATCAGCAACTGCCGCCGTTTTCCGTGGCAGCCCCGCTGATCCTCGCCGCCGATCCTGACGGACTCGCTGGCATGGCAGGGGTATTACGCACGCAGCCGGATTTTTACCATCGCACCCTTTTTACCGGTCACATGAACCAGCGCGCCCGCCAGCAATGGCAGACTGGCGAGGTGGACTTTTGCCGCTGGAACGTTCACCCGACGCGCCGCTGTTTGCAACGCCTGGTGATGAGACTGGGCTGTCATACGCTGGCTCCGCTGTTTACGCCTCTTGATGACGTGCAGCGCTGGCAGCAGGTTCTGGGCTGCGACATCCTCACCCACGCCATCATGGATATTGCGAAGGGATAAAACCTGTTTATCCCGCGTCTTCCATTAACCGGCTGATGTGGATACTCAGCCAGGTCAGTTCATCTTTTGGCAGCATCAACTGATATTTATCCTGCACATAGTCGCGGATCGCCCAGGCCACGTTCATGGCCTGCGGGCGATAGCGCAGCAGCTCCTGATAAAAATCATCGGTGTCGTTGGCGGTGACGTTACCGGCCAGCACCCGCTCGGCAAAGTAGCGCAGGTGGGTAATAAAGCGGTTGTAGTTTACCGAGCTGATGTCGAGGTTTTTGTTGAGCTTATAGCGCACGATCTCTGCGATGCGGTTGACCAGTTCCACCTGCTGATGCGCGCTGGCATGCTCGCTGCTGCCCGTGGCGTTGATGATATGAAAGGCGATATTCACCGCCTCATCATCCGGCAGCGTGACGGCAAAACGGGCATTGACCTGCTGCATTGCCTGCTGACCTAACTGATACTCTTTTTGATAGTAACGCTTCACTTCCCAGCTTAGCTTGTTGAAAAAGGGCTGGTCTTTACGGCAGCGCTCCACGGCGAACCACAGGTGCTCGGCGAGGGTAAAAAACAGCACGGCGTTAAGCTTTTCCACATATGACTGCTGGATCTGCGTAATGATGTCGTGGGTCAGCTCAAAAAAAGCCGCAGGAATAGTGTCCGTCAGCGATAAAAAGTGCCGGGACTTCAGATCCGCCAGCGGCAGGAAAATCTTCTCCACCTGCGCAATGTCGATAAGCTCGCCGGGTTTGCTGCCAAACCCGATGCCCTTACCGAACAGGATCATCTCCTGCTGGTCATAGTCGACCAGCAGCATACTGTTGTTCAGCGACTTTTTTACTGTTATCACGGTCACTTCCTGCTGCTTTACAGCCGTTAGTCGAGGTCGGCCCCGTTGCTGGCGATCACTTTCTTATACCACCAGAACGAGTCTTTACGCAGACGTTCCAGCGAGCCATTCCCTTCATCATCCTGATCGACATAGATAAAACCATAGCGCTTGGACATTTGTGACGTTCCGGCGCTGATAATGTCAATCGGCCCCCAGGTGGTAAAGCCCATCACCTCCACCCCTTCGTTGATTGCCGCCAGCGTCTGTGCGAAATGGGCGCGGAAATAGTCGATACGGTAGTCGTCATGAATTTCACCGTTTTCTACCACATCTTTCGCCCCGAGGCCGTTTTCGACGATAAACAGCGGTTTTTTATAGCGATCGTAAAGCTCCAGCAGGGAAATTTTTAGCCCTACCGGATCGATCTGCCAGCCCCACTCGGACGCCGGAAGATACGGGTTCTTCACGCCAAGAATGGTGTTGCCCGGCGTGCGCTCGACGTCTGGCTGGGTGGTTTCGGCAAGGGACATGTAATAGCTGAACGACACAAAATCAACGGTGTGTGCTTTAAGGATCGCCTTATCGTCCGGCTGCATAGCGATGTGAATGTCGCGGCGTTCGAGGTCGCGCAAAATCAGCGGCGGGTATTCACCTAACACCTGCACATCAGCATAGAAGTAGTTTTCAAGGTTTTTCTTCAGCGTCGCCTCTACATCTTCCGGGCGGCAACTGTAAGGATAAGTGGTGAGTTTAGTGAGCATACAGCCTACCTGGCTGCCGGGGATTTTGGCGTGGCAGTCGCGTGTCACCAGCGCCGAGGCGACAAACTGGTGATGCAACCCCTGATAAATGTCCTGCTTCGCCTTGCCCGGCGCGCTTTTATCCTCGCGGATCCCCGCCGTGGTAAAGGGGTGGCGATGAATGCTGTCGATTTCGTTAAACGTCAGCCAGTAGCGCACCTGATCTTTGTAGCGGTCGAAACAGACATTCGAGAAGCGCACAAAGGCGTCCAGCACGTTACGGTGCACCCAGCCGTTATATTTTTCGCTCAGCGCCAGCGGCATTTCATAATGCGAAAGCGTCACCAGCGGTTCAATGTTGTAGTGGCGCAGCTCGCGGAACAGATCGTCGTAAAATTGCAGGCCAGCTTCGTTAGGCCCGGCATCTTCACCGGTGGGGAAAATGCGCGACCAGGCAATGGACACGCGCAGCACTTTAAAGCCCATCTCGGCGAACAGCGCGATGTCGCTTTTATAACGATGGTAAAAGTCGATGCCGCGCCGTTTCGGGTACAGGGCATCGTTTTTGCCGGTCAAGGCATCACTGACGTTTTCGTCGCTCAGCGCCAGATGACCATCATAGCTCTTCAGGGAAAGGTTCGGTTTCCAGGTGATGGCGTCGGCAACGGATGGTCCTTTGCCGTCGACGTTCCAGGCACCTTCCGCCTGATTGGCGGCAATGGCGCCACCCCATAAAAAACCTTGCGGAAAGCGAAGAGATTTATCCATTACACGGACTCCTTTAACGTCATGATGATATGAGGATGAGTGGGTTGTGCGGCAGGCGCGATGGCAAAGCGTTCGCTGTTGGTGACGATCATCATCACCACCGGATCGAATCCGGCCGCCACGATGGCATCGAGATCAAAACGGACCAGCAGATCGCCGGTGCTGACGTGCTGGCCTTCGCTCACCTGCGGGTGAAAGCCCTGGCCGTTAAGTTTGATGGTGTCGATGCCGATATGAAAAATCAGCTCCACGCCGTCATCGGTCAGCAGACTGACCGCATGGCCGGTGTCAAAAACGTTCATGATGGTGCCGCTGGCGGGCGCGCGCAGTATGCCCTGCGAGGGAATAATGGCGATGCCATCGCCCATAATGCGTTTTGAGAATACATCGTCTGCGACGCTTTCCAGCGGAACAGATTTCCCCTCCACCGGCGGCGCAAACTCAAACTGACGATCAGCGGCCTGCGGGGTGTGATCCCGCCACAGCAGCAGCGCGGCGAGAAAGGCAATGGCGAATGACAGGCCGCCACCGGCAAAGGCCCAGAGAATATTCATGGGATTGGTTGGTGAGACGAACATGGAAATGCTGGCAAGGCCGGGGCCGACCAGCGCGAAGGCTTCAATCGCCATCCAGCCGATAAACGCACCGCCGACAACGCTGCCCGCAATCACGCTGTAGAGCGCTTTTTTATGCAGCAACGTGACGCCGTAAAGCGCCGGCTCCGTAATGCCGAACAGGGCGGAGATCCCGGCGGAAATCGCCGTGGATTTCAGGGCCTTGTCTTTGCTTTTTAAGGCGATAGCAAAACAGGCACCGGATTCGGCGATGTTATGCGCCAGCGAAGCGGGCAGGTAGAGCATCTCACGGCCAAACTGGCTCATCGACGCCACGGCGTAGGGCAGCATGGGTTTGTGCATTCCCGCAGCCACCATAAAGGGTAACGCTGCTGCCAGCAGACCCGTCGCCACAAACCCCAGTTTGCCGTAGAGCCATAAGATCACCGTGGCCAGTCCGGCTCCCAGTTCGTAACCCAGCGGGCCTAAAATCAGCAGCGTGACGGGTACGGTGACCAGCAGTGACAGCATCGGCGAGAGGAAAATACGCAGCGCGCCGGGGGAGTAGCGGTTAAAAAGTTTTTCCGTCTGCGCATAAAACAGGACGCAAAGGATCGCCGGGAAAACCTGCGAGGCGTAGGCGACGTTCTGCAAATCGAAGGATAAAAATGCCGCGCCTTCCGCCAGCTGCTTCGACATGGCGGGCAGCACCATCACCGACACCGCCGATACGGCCACCAGCACGTTCACCTTCAGCTTCATGGCCGTGGTAATGGCAACGAGAACAGGCAGGAAATAGAGCGGCGCGGAACCAATGTTATCCAGCACTTTATAGGTGGAGGAATCCCGCGTCAGCCAGCCCATCAGATCCAGCAATAGCAGTAATGATTTCAGGACACCGCCGCCTGCGATGGCAGGTACCAGCGGTTGAAAGACACCAATCACGAAATCCACCATCTTTGCGCCGCGGCTGACGTTGTTGCTTTCTGACGGTGTGGCATGTTGCGGCGCGCCCACCAGCGATCTCACCGCTTCGTAAACCTGGATAACCTCGTGGCCGATGATCACCTGGCACTGCACGTTAACGCGCACACCCAGCACGCCGGGAAGACTTTCCAGCGCGGGCTGATCGACTTTGGCGTTATCGTGCAGGCTAAGACGTAATCGCGTGGAGCAGTGTTCAATATGGGCAATATTTTCTGCGCCCCCAACGTGGGCGATGATATCCAGGGCAGTCTGCAAGTGATTCATATCAGGCCTCATTTATTTGGCGCAAAAAAAAACCTGAAGCCTTCCCCCACTGTGCAGAGAGGGAAGGCTTCAGGTCTTGCCTACGTAACGTAGTAACACGCCTTAGCCTTTTATATCGTCGCAGAACGTCCTGAAAGTCAAACATCCACCGCGCGAACGATGCATAACTGTGAGCTGATTAACAACTCGCCGCCTTTTTGTGAACAGGCGACGAGGTGCAGTTTTAGCTTTTTTTAGCGCCGTAGCGTTCGAACCAGGTCAGCATACGCTGCCAGCCATCCTGCGCGGATTCGGCGTGGTAGCTCGGACGGTAATCGGCGTTAAAAGCATGCCCGGCATCGGGATAAACTACGATTTCCGCGGTGGCGTTAGCCGCCCGCAGTGCCTGACGCATGGTGTCGACGGTGTCCTGCGGAATGCTGGTGTCCTGCGCGCCGTAGAGGCCGAGCACCGGGGCGGTGAGTTCAGTCGCAATATCCACCGGATGTGTTGGCGAGTTGATGGTTTTATCACCCACCAGTTTGCCATACCACGCTACTGCCGCTTTCAGCTGCGGATTATGCGCAGCGTACAGCCAGGCAATGCGACCACCCCAGCAAAAACCGGTCGCCAGCAGGCGATGCGGATCGCCGCCGTTGCGTGCGGCCCAGTTCGCCACGTGATCCAGATCGGCCAGCACCTGCGCGTCCGGCACCTTCGACACCAGCTCGCTGAACAGCGTCGGGATATCGTCATACTCATTTGGATCGCCCTGACGGAAATAGAGCTCCGGGGCGACGGCAAGATAACCTTCCTGCGCCAGGCGACGGCAGAGATCGCGGATGTGCTCATGCACGCCAAAAATTTCCTGGATCACGATCACCACCGGCAGCGCACCGGCGGCGTCTGCCGGGCGGGCGTGATAAGCAGGCATGTTGTCTCCCCGGGAGGGGATGGACGTCAGTCCCGCGACGATATTGTCGTCGGCGGTGGTAATGGCAGTGGATGCATGGGGCGAAGCAGCAGGGGCAAAGCCGGGTTGTTTGTCAGTGGTCATGGCGATCTCCGTACCCTTGTAGTGATGCAAAAAAGTAGCGCAATAAATAACTATAGTCAGCCGACCAAAATACAGCATTCACGAAAGCGGCTATCTTTTGAGAAGTGCCCGCCCGCTGAACATGTTAATGTGACGAATATCACTATTTTATGGAAAACCACTGCAAACAATTTTATTGGCGGTGATGAGTGTCACGAAATTTAACGTGCAGCTTCTGTAAAGTACCTTTTTGCTACTTCTGATAAACCGATCTACAGAGGAGTCACCTATGTCACAGTCTGATGTTTTTCACCTCGGCCTCACCAAAAATGATTTACAAGGGGCCACGCTTGCCATTGTCCCTGGCGACCCGGAGCGAGTGGAAAAGATCGCCGCGCTGATGGATAAGCCGGTTAAGCTGGCATCACACCGCGAATTCACCTCCTGGCGTGCAGAGCTGGACGGCAAGCCGGTGATTGTGTGCTCCACCGGTATCGGTGGCCCGTCTACTTCTATCGCAGTGGAAGAGCTGGCGCAGCTTGGTATCCGTACTTTCCTGCGCGTCGGTACTACCGGTGCGATCCAGCCGCATATTAACGTCGGTGACGTGCTGGTAACGACTGCGTCTGTACGCCTTGACGGTGCCAGCCTGCACTTTGCACCGATGGAATACCCGGCAGTCGCTGATTTTGCCTGCACCACCGCGCTGGTCGAGGCGGCAAAATCCGTGGGTGCCACTACGCACATCGGCGTGACCGCCTCTTCTGACACCTTCTATCCGGGTCAGGAACGCTACGACACCTTCTCTGGCCGCGTGGTAAAACGCTATAAAGGCTCTATGGAAGAGTGGCAATCCATGGGCGTGATGAACTACGAAATGGAATCTGCGACGCTGCTGACCATGTGCTCAAGCCAGGGTCTGCGTGCCGGTATGGTGGCAGGCGTGATCGTCAACCGTACCCAGCAAGAGATCCCGAACGCGGAAACCATGAAACAGACCGAAAGCCATGCGGTGAAAATCGTGGTGGAAGCGGCGCGTCGCCTGCTGTAGTCCTCATTTTTATCGTCATTTCAAAGGCCGGGCTTCCCGGCCTTTGCTTTTTGCGTAGCGCCTCGCAGGAAATCCCTTTCCAGCTGGACATCTGTACAGCACAATCATACTTTGCACCGGTCAGTGATTTTTGCAGGGGAAAATGTGGATATTTCAATACTGTTAAGCGTGGCGGCGGCGCTGCTGGGTGGCGTACTGCTTGGGTGGTTAGCCATGAAATCACGCGCCGACCAGCTACGGGCCGATCTGCTGGAAGAACGACGCGAACTGGATATTGAACTGAGCGCGGCCAGACAGCAGCTCACGCAACATCAGCACTGGCGCGACGAGTGCGAATTGCTGAATAACGAACTGCGCAGCCTGCGGGAGATTAACACCTCGCTGGAGGCCGATCTGCGTGAAGTCACCACCCGCCTTGAATCCACCCAACTGCATGCGGAAGATAAAATCCGCCAGATGATCAACAGCGAACAGCGCCTTAGCGAGCAGTTCGAAAACCTCGCCAACCGTATTTTTGAACAGAGCAACCGCCGGGTGGATGAGCAGAACCGCCAGAGCCTCGGCAGTTTGCTGACGCCACTGCGCGAACAGCTGGATGGCTTTCGCCGTCAGGTGCAGGACAGTTTTGGGCAGGAGGCGCGCGAGCGGCATACGCTGGCGCATGAGATCCGCAATCTTCAGCAACTGAACGCGCAAATGGCGCAGGAAGCGGTGAACCTTACCCGCGCCCTGAAAGGCGACAACAAAACCCAGGGCAACTGGGGCGAAGTGGTGCTGACCCGCGTACTGGAAGCGTCTGGCTTACGGCATGGCTATGAGTATGAAACCCAGGTCAGCATTGAAACCGAAACGCGGGCGCGTATGCAGCCTGATGTCATCGTGCGGCTGCCGCAGGGCAAAGATGTGGTCATTGACGCCAAAATGACGCTGGTGGCCTACGAGCGCTATTTTAACGCCGACGACGAGTACACCCGCGAAAACGCGCTACAGGAACATCTTGTCTCAGTGCGTAATCACATCCGTCTGCTGGGCCGCAAGGATTACCAGCAACTGCCGGGACTGCGATCGCTCGACTACGTGCTGATGTTTATCCCCGTCGAACCGGCGTTTTTACTGGCGCTGGATCGGCAGCCGGAGCTGATCAACGAAGCGCTGAAAAACAACATTATGCTGGTCAGCCCCACCACGCTGCTGGTGGCGCTGCGCACGATTGCCAATCTCTGGCGTTACGAACATCAAAGTCGCAACGCCCAGAAGATCGCCGACCGTGCCAGCCGCCTGTACGACAAAATGCGCCTTTTTGTGGATGATATGTCCGCCATCGGCCAGGGGCTGGATAAAGCGCAGGATAACTACCGGCAGGCAATGAAAAAATTGACGTCCGGACGCGGCAATTTGCTGGCGCAGGCCGAGGCGTTTCGCGGCCTGGGCGTGGAGGTGAAACGCGAGATTAATCCGGATTTAGCTGAACAGGCTACCGCTCAGGACGAGGAGTTTCGTTTGCGGGCTGGTGCGCTGAGCGCAGAAGAACCTCAGGAAGACAATGAATTAGCGACGCGGGACGCGGTTAATGACAGCCCGGAGCAGGTGTCGCAAGGCGGTTGAAACATAGGGCAATTGCGCCCAATCTGTTACACTTCACGAACAATTTCTTGATAAGCAGGCACTGAGATGGCGGAAGATCCACAAGAAACTTCACAGGACACGACTCACTTTGGTTATCAGACCGTCGCCAAAACGCAGAAAGCTGACATGGTGGCGCACGTCTTTCATTCCGTGGCGGCAAAATATGATGTCATGAACGATCTGATGTCGTTTGGCATCCACCGTTTATGGAAGCGTTTTACGATCGATTGCAGCGGCGTGCGCCGTGGGCAGAAAGTTCTCGATCTGGCTGGCGGTACCGGCGATCTGACGGCGAAATTCTCGCGTCTGGTAGGGGAAACAGGGCAAGTGGTGCTGGCGGATATTAACGACTCGATGCTGAAAGTAGGCCGCGAGAAACTGCGTAATATCGGCGTGATCGGTAACGTTGAATACGTACAGGCCAATGCCGAAGCGCTGCCTTTCCCGGATAACACCTTTGACTGCATTACTATCTCCTTCGGTCTGCGTAATGTGACCGACAAAGAGAAAGCGCTGCGTTCGATGTTCCGTGTGCTCAAGCCGGGCGGTCGTCTGCTGGTACTGGAATTCTCTAAACCGGTTATCGAGCCGCTGAGTAAAGCGTATGACGCCTACTCATTCCATATTCTGCCGCGCATTGGCGAACTGGTCGCCAGCGATGCCGGCAGCTATCGTTACCTGGCGGAATCCATTCGTATGCATCCTAATCAGGAGACGCTGAAGGCGATGATGCAGGACGCTGGCTTTGAAAACGTCGATTACTACAATCTGACCGCCGGTATTGTTGCTCTGCATCGCGGTTATAAGTTCTGACAGGAGTCTGCGTATGCCCTTTAAGCCGTTAATGACCGCCGGGATAGAGCGTGTCCTCAATACGTTTTTATACCGCCCCCAGGCCCTGAAGCCTGCACGTCAGCGCTTGCAGGGCAAAGTACTGCGTATTGTCGTCAAAGAGCTTTCCACCCCGCTGGTGCTGGCATTCAGCGAGCGTCAGCTTGATGTGCTGGGCGAGTGGGAGGGCGAAGCAGACTGTACGGTCATTACCCAACTGCGTGTCCTGCCCACGCTGCGCGACCGTAAGCAACTCACCACGCTTATCCGCAGCGGCGAGCTGGAAGTGCAGGGCGATCTGCAGGTGGTGCAAAACTTTGGGGCCTTAATGGATCTGGCGGAGTTTGATGCGGCAGAACTGTTAGCGCCCTGGACCGGTGATATTGCCGCTGAAGGTATCAGCCAGGTGCTGCGCGGCGGAACGGCGTTTGTGCGCAAGAACGTTCAGCGTCAGCAACAGTATGTCGCTGAGACCCTGACCCAGGAGTGGCGTATGGCCCCCGGCGGGCTGGAAGTGGCCTGGTTCGCAGAAGAAACCGCAGCTATCGCGCGTTCGGTGGACGCGTTAACCCACCGACTGGAAAAACTGGAGGGCAAATGACGCCAGGTGAAATTCGGCGCCTTTACTTCATCATCCAAACTTTTTTGAGTTACGGCCTTGATGAGCTGATCCCCAGAATGCGCCTCACCATGCCGCTTCGCCTCTGGCGTCGCACGCTGTTCTGGATGCCAAACCGCCACAAAGACAAAGAATTAGGTCATCGCCTGCGCCTCGCATTACAGGAATTAGGCCCGGTGTGGATCAAGTTCGGACAGATGCTGTCCACCCGCCGCGATCTTTTCCCGCCGGTCATTGCCGATCAGCTCGCCATGTTGCAGGACCGCGTCGCCCCCTTCGATGGTGCGCTGGCTAAGCGACAGATCGAAAAAGCGATGGGCGATCTGCCCGTTGAAACCTGGTTTGATGATTTCGACATTACCCCGCTGGCATCGGCGTCGATTGCCCAGGTGCATACCGCCCGGCTGAAAGAGAACGGCAAAGAGGTGGTCATCAAAGTGATCCGCCCGGACATTCTGCCGGTGATCAAAGCGGATATGCGCCTTATCTATCGTCTTGCACGCTGGGTACCGCGTCTGCTGCCGGATGGCCGCCGTCTGCGTCCGCTGGAAGTGGTGCGTGAGTATGAAAAAACGCTGATCGATGAGTTGAATCTGCTGCGCGAAGCGGCGAACGCCATCCAGCTGCGCCGTAACTTTGAAGACAGCCCGATGCTGTATGTGCCGGAGATTTACTCCGACTATTGCAGTCAGGACATGCTGGTGATGGAGCGCATCTACGGTATTCCTATCAACGACATTGCGGCGCTGGAGAAAAACGGCACCAATATGAAGTTGCTGGCCGAGCGGGGCGTACAGGTGTTCTTCACCCAGGTATTCCGCGACAGCTTCTTCCATGCGGATATGCACCCTGGCAACATTTTTGTCAGCTATGAGCACCCTGACGATCCGCAGTATATCGGTATCGACTGCGGCATCGTGGGATCGCTGAATAAAGAAGATAAGCGTTATCTGGCGGAGAACTTTATCGCCTTCTTCAACCGCGATTACCGCAAAGTGGCAGAGCTACATGTGGATTCGGGCTGGGTACCGCCGGATACCAACGTGGAAGAGTTTGAGTTCGCCATTCGTACCGTTTGCGAACCCATTTTCGAGAAGCCGCTGGCGGAGATCTCCTTTGGTCACGTGCTGTTAAACCTGTTCAACACCGCGCGTCGCTTCAATATGGAAGTGCAGCCGCAGCTGGTGCTGCTGCAAAAGACGCTGCTGTATGTGGAAGGCGTGGGCCGTCAGCTCTATCCACAGCTCGATTTATGGAAAACCGCGAAACCTTTCCTTGAATCCTGGATCAAAGATCAGGTCGGTATTCCGGCGCTGATCCGCTCGCTGAAAGAAAAAGCACCGTTCTGGGTGGAAAAAATGCCCGAGTTGCCGGAGCTGATTTACAACAATCTGCGCCAGAGCAAGCAGTTGCAGCACAGCGTTGAACAAATTTCCCGTGATCTGCACGTTAACCATATGCGTCAGGGACAATCGCGTTATTTGTTCGGCATTGGGGCAACGTTGATACTCAGTGGTACATTATTGCTGATTAACCGCCCGGAATGGCAGTCGGCTCCGGCCTGGCTGATGGCGGGTGGACTGGTTATCTGGCTGATCGGCTGGCGTAAAACACGCGCAATTTGATCGCTCACCGCGGGCCCCTTAACGTATACTGGGGCCCGGTTAATTCATCATCTATTACTGGGGATAATGTATGGGTGGTATCAGTATCTGGCAGTTACTCATCATCGCCGTCATCGTTGTGCTGCTGTTTGGCACCAAAAAACTCGGTTCGATTGGCTCGGATTTAGGCGCATCGATTAAGGGCTTTAAAAAGGCCATGAGTGATGATGATAAGCACGAAAAACCGACGGAAGACGCGGATTTTACGGCTAAATCCATTGCTGAAAAGCAGGATGAAGTGAAGAAAGAAGACGCAAAGCGTCACGATAAAGAGCAGGTGTAATTCGTGTTCGATATTGGTTTTGGTGAATTAGTTCTGGTTTTTGTTATCGGTCTCATTGTTTTGGGGCCGCAACGTCTGCCGGTGGCGGTTAAAACGGTTGCAGGCTGGGTACGCGCGCTGCGCTCTCTGGCCTCGACCGTGCAAAATGAACTGGCCCAGGAGCTGAAGCTCCAGGAGTTTCAGGACAGCCTGAAGAAAGTTGAAAAAGCGAGTCTGGATAATCTGACGCCGGAACTGAAAGCCTCCATGGAAGAGCTGCGCGAAGCGGCAGAGTCGATGAAGCGCACCTATACGGCTAACGACCCGGAAAAAGAGAGCGATGTTGCGCACACCATCCATAATCCGCTGGTAAAAGATAACGAAGCGCAGCACGAGGGCATTACCCCTGCCACCGCGGAACACCAGGCCAGCGCGCCGGAACAAAAGCCGTCGACGGAGCCTGAAATCAACATTCCACAGCCGAATGAGCCAGCGGTGGTGAAAAGCACCGTTCCGCCAGCGGCCCCGACGTCCGATTCAACTCCTTCGACAAGTGGTAAATCTTAAACATGGCTGTAGAAGATACCCAACCGCTGATCGCGCACCTGATTGAGCTGCGCAAGCGCCTGCTGAACAGCATCATTGCCGTGCTGTTGATTTTTCTGGCGCTGGTCTATTTTGCCAATGATATTTATCAACTGGTGTCGGCCCCGCTGATCAAGCAGATGCCGGAAGGTGCAACCATGATCGCCACCGATGTGGCATCGCCGTTTTTCACGCCGATCAAGCTGACCTTTATGGTGTCGCTGATCCTTTCAGCGCCGGTCATTCTTTATCAGGTATGGGCATTTGTGGCCCCTGCGCTTTACCGGCATGAACGCCGTCTGGTCATCCCGCTGCTGGTCTCCAGTTCGCTGCTGTTCTACATCGGTATGGCCTTCGCCTATTTCGTGGTCTTCCCGCTGGCGTTTGGTTTCCTGACGCACACCGCGCCGGTTGGCGTACAGGTGTCGACGGATATTGCCAGCTACCTCGACTTCGTGATGGCGCTGTTTATGGCCTTTGGCGTCTCCTTTGAAGTGCCGGTCGCCATCGTGCTGATCTGCTGGATGGGCGTCACCACGCCGGAAGAGCTGCGCAAGAAACGCCCTTACGTGTTAGTGGGTGCGTTTGTGGTCGGGATGCTGTTGACGCCGCCGGATGTGTTCTCGCAGACATTGCTGGCGATCCCGATGTACTGCCTGTTTGAAATCGGCCTGTTCTTCTCGCGGTTCTACGTTGGCAAGCGGCGTTTTCGCAGCGACGAGAGCGACGAAGACGACACCGAAAGCACAAAAGAGTAACCGATGACCGCCCGTAAGGGCGGTTTTCATATGGAGGATGGCATGTTTGATATTGGGGTCAATCTGACCAGCCCGCAGTTTGCCAGCGACAGCGACGACGTCGTGGCACGGGCGTTTGCCGCCGGCATCAGCGGTATGCTGTTGACGGGTACGAATCTGCATGAAAGTCAGCAGGCGCAGCAACTGGCTCAGCGTCATATGCGTTGCTGGTCAACGGCGGGCGTACACCCCCACGACAGCAGCCAGTGGGAGGCGGCTACCGCAGAGGCGATCTTTGCGCTGGCCCGTCAGCCGGAAGTGGTGGCGATTGGCGAATGCGGGCTGGATTTCAATCGTAATTTCTCCCCGGTGGCGGATCAGGAAGCAGCCTTTACCGCACAGCTGGCGATTGCCGCTGAACTGTCGATGCCGGTGTTTTTACACTGTCGCGATGCTCATGAGCGTTTTCTGACGCTGCTGACGCCGTGGCTGGATCGGCTGCCGGGCGCGGTGCTGCACTGTTTTACCGGATCGCAGGCCGAGGCGGAGGAGTGTCTGGCGGCGGGATTATATCTGGGTATCACCGGCTGGGTGTGCGATGAGCGCCGTGGTGCGGAGCTGTGCGCCGTCGTGCCGCATATTCCGGCTGACAGGCTGATGGTGGAAACGGACGCACCTTATCTGTTGCCGCGCGATCTCAAACCAAAACCCGCCCCGCGGCGCAATGAACCTGCGTATCTGGGCCATATTGTCGAACGTATCGCGGCACTGCGCGGTGAAACGGCAGAGGCGGTAAGCAACGCCACGGACGCGAATGTAAAACGCGTTTTTGGCGTGGCGTTTTAAGCGGGATCGGCTTTGCGGAACTCGGTGTTTTTGACGCTTTGCAGCACTTGCTTATTGAGAAAGTTGAGCAGCAGCATTGAGCGCGCTTCCCCATCCGGCTCGGTAAAGATCGCCTGCAGGCCGGTAAACGCGCCTTCGGTGATCACCACGTTGTCGCCTGCGTAAGGCGTATCGGGATCGGTGATCCCTTCCGGCTGGCAGGTCGAGAGCTGTTCAATCACCGTAGCGGGCACCACTGCCGGGCTGGCACCAAAACGCACGAAATGGCTGACGCCGCGGGTGGCGCTGATGGTAGTGGTATGAATGATTTCCGGGTCGAACTGTACGAACAGGTAGTTAGGGAAAAGCGGTTCATTGACGCGGGTTCGTTTACCGCGCACCATCTTTTCCAGTTCGATCATCGGCGTCAGGCAGTTGACGGCCTGGCGTTCAAGATGTTCCTGAGCGCGCTGAAGCTGTCCCCGTTTGCAATACAATAAATACCAGGCTTGCATCATCATCTTCCCTTGTGTTCGGGCGCAAGGATACCAAAATCGACACAGGATCGCTAAGTTCATTATACCCGGTGGTGGCGACGCGTTTGCCGTGAGTTTTACGCTTATTTAACAAAATTACAGCATCACGCGGGCGTTCGCCGTATAATAACCGGCTTACTGAGAGGCCATGATTAACTGCATGAAATACCACGACCTACGCGACTTTATGGCGCTGCTCGAACGGCAGGGCGAACTCAAACGCATCACGTTTCCGGTTGATCCTCATCTGGAAATTACCGAGATAGCCGACCGCACTCTGCGTGCTGGTGGCCCGGCGCTGTTATTCGAAAACCCCAAAGGTTACTCCATGCCCGTGCTGTGCAATTTATTTGGCACGCCGCGCCGCGTGGCATTAGGCATGGGGCAGGAAGAGGTGACTGCGCTGCGTGAAGTGGGCAAGCTGCTGGCCTTTTTAAAAGAGCCGGAGCCACCGAAAGGGTTCCGCGATCTGTTTGATAAACTGCCGCAGTTTAAGCAGGTGCTTAACATGCCGACGAAACGGCTGCGTGATGCGCCGTGCCAGCAAAATGTGGTGCAGGGCGAGGCGGTAGATTTGACGCAGATCCCTATCATGCAGTGTTGGCCGGACGATGTCGCGCCGCTGATCACCTGGGGACTGACCATCACCCGTGGCCCGCACAAAGAGCGGCAGAATCTGGGGATTTATCGCCAGCAGTTAATCGGCAAAAACAAACTCATTATGCGCTGGCTGTCGCATCGTGGCGGCGCGCTGGATTATCAGGAATGGTGTAAAGCCCGGCCTGGCGAGCGTTTCCCGGTGGCGGTGGCCTTAGGTGCCGATCCAGCAACCATTCTTGGCGCGGTCACGCCTGTGCCGGACACGCTTTCTGAGTATGCGTTTGCGGGCCTGCTGCGCGGGACTAAAACCGAAGTGGTGAAGTGTATTTCCAGCGATCTGGAAGTGCCCGCCAGCGCGGAAATCGTCCTTGAAGGCTATATTGAAGCGGGCGAAATGGCACCGGAAGGGCCGTATGGCGATCATACGGGCTATTATAACGAAGTGGATAATTTCCCGGTCTTCACGGTGACGCACATTACCCAGCGTAACGATGCGATTTACCATTCGACCTACACCGGCCGTCCGCCTGATGAACCGGCGGTGCTCGGCGTGGCGCTGAACGAAGTGCTGGTGCCCATTCTGCAAAAGCAGTTCCCGGAGATCGTTGATTTCTATCTGCCGCCGGAAGGGTGTTCCTACCGCCTGGCGGTAGTGACCATGAAAAAGCAGTACGCCGGACATGCCAAGCGCGTGATGATGGGCGTGTGGTCATTTTTACGGCAGTTTATGTACACCAAATTTGTGATCGTGTGTGATGACGACGTTAACGCGCGCGACTGGAATGATGTGATTTGGGCGATCACTACTCGTATGGACCCGGCGCGGGATACGGTGCTGGTAGAGAACACGCCAATAGATTATCTGGACTTTGCCTCGCCGGTCTCCGGTCTTGGTTCAAAAATGGGCCTGGATGCCACCAACAAATGGCCCGGCGAAACCCAGCGTGAATGGGGACGACCGATAGTTAAGGATCCTGCGGTGACGGCGCGTGTCGACGCCATCTGGGATGAACTGGCCATCTTTAATGACGAGAACAGACCCGACAGAGGGAGCGCATGACAACCTTAAGCTGTAAAGTGACCTCGGTAGATGCTATCACCGATACGGTATATCGCGTCCGTTTAGTGCCGGAAGCTGACGTTTCCTTCCGCGCGGGACAGTATCTGATGGTGGTGATGGACGAGCGCGATAAACGCCCTTTTTCGATGGCTTCTACGCCCAATGAGCGTGAGTTTATTGAGCTGCACATCGGCGCTTCCGAGCTCAATCTGTATGCCATGGCAGTGATGGACCGCATCCTCAAAGAGAATGAAATTCTGGTCGATATGCCGCATGGCGACGCGTGGCTGCGCGACGACGAAGAGCGTCCGCTGATTTTGATCGCCGGCGGCACCGGGTTCTCCTATGTGCGTTCGATTCTGCTGACGTCGCTGGCGCGTAATGCGAACCGCGATATTACCCTCTACTGGGGCGGCCGCGAGGAGAAACACCTGTACGATCTGGCCGAGCTGGAAGCGCTGTCGGTGAATCACCCGAACCTGCGTATTGAAGCCGTTGTTGAGCAGCCGGAAGAAAACTGGCGCGGCCGCAGCGGCACGGTGTTAACGGCGGTATTGCAGGATCACGGAACGCTGGCCGGGCACGATATTTATATCGCCGGACGTTTTGAGATGGCAAAAATCGCCCGCGACCTGTTCTGTAACGAACGTGGTGCGCGTGAAGATCGTCTGTTTGGTGATGCGTTCGCGTTTATTTGATGTTATCCCGTCACCCCGGCCCTCTCCCTCCGGGAGAGGGTTAGGGTGAGGGGGAAATCACCAATAAAAAACCCGCCCCTGACAGGCGGGAAAAACGGCAACTAAAACGCTTTTACTTTACTCAGACTCGCTCAAACACCGTTGCGATGCCCTGACCTAAACCGATACACATGGTGGCCAGGCCAAACTGCGCGTCTTTGCGTTCCATCAGATTCAACAGTGTGGTGCTGATACGCGCACCGGAACAACCCAGCGGGTGACCGAGAGCGATCGCGCCGCCGTTAAGGTTGATCTTCTCATCGATCTGCTCCATCAGCCCCAGATCCTTAATGCACGGCAGGATCTGTGCGGCAAAGGCTTCGTTCATCTCAAACAGATCGATATCGCTGGCAGTCAGGCCGGCTTTTTTCAGCGCCAGTTTTGACGCCGGAACCGGGCCGTAACCCATAATCGACGGATCGCAGCCAACCACCGCCATCGAACGAATACGGGCGCGGGGTTTCAGACCCAGCTCGCGGGCGCGGCTTTTGCTCATCAGCAGCATGGCGGCGGCTCCGTCGGACAGGGCGGAAGAGGTGCCCGCCGTGACCGTACCGTTCGCCGGATCAAACGCCGGTCGGAGGGTGGAAAGGGTCTCAACCGTGGTTTCCGGGCGGATCACTTCGTCGTAATTAAACTGTTTCAGCACGCCGTCTGCGTCGTGGCCGCCGGTGGGGATGATTTCATTTTTAAACGCGCCGGACTGTGTTGCTGCCCAGGCGCGGGCGTGAGAGCGGGCGGCAAACTGATCCTGCATTTCACGGCTGATGCCATGCATGCGGGCCAGCATTTCGGCGGTTAAGCCCATCATGCCCGCCGCTTTCGCCACGTTACGGCTGAGGCCGGGGTGAAAATCGACGCCGTGATTCATCGGCACATGGCCCATGTGTTCGACACCGCCAATCAGACAGGCCTGCGCATCGCCGGTCATGATCATACGCGCGGCATCGTGCAGCGCCTGCATGGAAGAACCGCACAGACGGTTGACGGTGTTCGCCGGTACCGAATGCGGGATCTCCGCCAGCAGCGCGGCGTTACGGGCGATGTTAAAACCTTGCTCCAGCGTCTGCTGTACACAGCCCCAGTAAATATCGTCGAGGGCGGTGGCTTCCAGCTGCGCATTGCGTGACAGCAGGCTGCGCATCAAGTGGGCAGAAAGATCTTCCGCACGTACATGGCGGAATGCGCCCCCTTTTGAACGGCCCATCGGGGTACGAATTGCATCAACAATGACTACCTGTTCCATCGTCACTCCTTAAGCCGTCTGTGTTTCAATCACCGGGCGAGCAGGCTCAGCCAGGGGATAATAGGGTTCGTTATGGCGCGCTTTCTCATGCAGCCCTTCCGGCACCTGATAGAGCGGGCCGAGATGCTGATACTGCTGGGCCATATCGAGATATTTTGCGCTGCCCTGAGTATCCAGCCAGCGGAACGCGCCGCCGTGGAACGGCGGGAAGCCAAGGCCATAAACCAGCGCCATATCGGCTTCCGCAGGGCTGGCGATAATGCCTTCTTCCAGACAACGCACCACTTCGTTAACCATCGGGATCATCATGCGGGCGATAATTTCTTCATCGGAGAAATCACGCTTTGGCTGACTGATGCCAGCCAGCAGTTCATCCACTGCGCTGTCTTCTTCTTTCTTCGGCTTGCCCTTGCTGTCTGCTTTGTACCGCCAGAAGCCCTGACCGTTTTTCTGCCCGAAACGACCGGCGTCAAACAGCGCGTCGATAGCATCACGGTAATCTTTCTGCATACGCTGCGGGAAGCCTTCTGCCATCACCGCCTGGGCGTGGTGCGCGGTATCAATACCGACGACATCCAGCAGGTACGCCGGACCCATCGGCCAGCCAAACTGTTTCTCCATCACTTTGTCGATTTTGCGGAAGTCTGCGCCATCGCGCAGCAACTGGCTAAAACCGGCAAAATAGGGGAACAGCACGCGGTTGACGAAAAAGCCCGGGCAGTCGTTAACCACAATCGGGGTTTTACCCATTTTGCTGGCCCAGGCGACCACTTTGGCGATAGTGCTGTCGGCCGTTTTCTCGCCGCGAATGATCTCCACCAGCGGCATGCGGTGCACCGGGTTGAAGAAATGCATACCACAGAAGTTTTCCGGGCGTTGTAGCACGCTGGCCAGTTCGCCGATTGGAATAGTAGAGGTATTGGACGCCAGTACGGTATCCGGGCGCACGCGACTTTCCGTTTCGGTGAGCACGGCTTTTTTCACCTTCGGATTCTCAACGACCGCTTCGACAACCACATCAACGCGCTCGAAACCGGCGTAATCCAGCGTCGGATGGATAGTCCCGATCACCCCGGCCAGCTTCAAGCCGTCAATTTTTCCGCGCTCAAGCTGCTTATTCAGCAGCTTCGCGGCTTCGTTCATGCCGAGCGTAAGGGATTTGTCGTTGATATCTTTCATGATCACCGGCACGCCTTTCCAGGCGGACTGGTAAGCGATGCCGCCACCCATAATGCCCGCACCGAGCACGGCAGCCTGTTTCGGGGTTTCTGTATCTTTGGTCAGCTTTTTGGCCTGGCCTTTGACGTACTGATCGTTAAGGAAGATACCGACCAGCGCCCGGGCTTCATTGGTATGGGCCAGCGGCACGAAGCTCTGGTTCTCCAGCTTCAGCGACTCTTCACGGCCATATTTTGCGGCGGCCTCAATGGTTTTTACCGCCGTGAGCGGTGCCGGATAGTGTTTTCCGGCGGTCTGCATGACCATCGCTTTGGCAATGGAGAAGCTCATGGCGGCTTCAATTTTGCTTAATTTAAGCGGCTCAAGCTTCGGCTGACGTTTGGCTTTCCAGTCGAGATCGCCATTAATGGCCTGACGCAGGATCGCCACCGCGCCGTCGCGGAGTTTTTCCGGCTTCACGATGCCATCTACCAGTCCAATCTTCAGCGCCTGCGCGGCATCGACATCTTTACCGGCGGCAATGATTTCCAGCGCGCTGTCCGCTCCGAGCAGGCGGGGCATACGTACTGATCCCCCAAAGCCCGGCATGATGCCCAGTTTAGTTTCCGGCAAGCCGATACGCAGTTCTGGCGTGGCAAGACGGTAATCGGTCGCCAGCACACATTCGCAGCCGCCGCCGAGGGCGTAACCGTTCACCGCCGAGATCGTCGGCACCGGCAAATCTTCCAGACGGTTGAATACGCTGTTGGCAAAATGCAGCCACTGGCTGAGCTGTTCCTGCGGCACCTGGAACAGAGAAAGGAATTCAGTGATGTCGGCACCGACAATAAAGGCCGCTTTGTCAGAACGCAGCAGCAGCCCTTTTAAATTCGTTTGTTTTTCAACTACGCCAAGCGCCTCGCCGAGGCTGGCGACGGTGGCGGTGTCGAGCTTGTTGACTGAGCCGGGTGCACTGAACACCAGTTCGGCAATGCCGTCTTCCAGCCAGTCGAGGTACAGGGTATCGCCTTTGTAGAGCATGTCAGTCTCCTGAATCCAGCATCATTACTGGTCTTACCAGATGAGACGGAGTGTGGTTTTTATGTTAATAAATTGCAAATAACTCTTTAAAAAGTTGCAGCACCGATCACGCTTAGCGGAAATCACGCAGCCTTTCGCTCCTGTGCTAAGATGCGAACAATTCAGGCTTAAACTAGCGAAGGGAAGATCATGGAATCATTGGCCGCACTCTATAAAAATCATATCGTTACGTTACAGGAACGCACCCGCGATGTTCTGGCCCGTTTCAAGCTGGATGCGCTGCTCATCCACTCTGGCGAGCTGATGAATGTCTTCCTTGATGACCATGCGTACCCGTTTAAGGTCAACCCTCAGTTCAAGGCCTGGGTGCCGGTGACGCAGGTGCCCAACTGCTGGTTGCTGGTGGACGGGGTGAACAAACCTAAGCTGTGGTTCTATCTGCCGGTAGATTACTGGCACAACGTTGAACCGTTACCGGTGTCTTTCTGGACGGAAGAAATCGACATCATTGCGCTGCCAAAAGCCGACGGTATCGCCAGCCAGCTCCCTGCGGCACGGGGCAACATCGCCTATATCGGACCGGTAGCAGAACGTGCCGCTGCGCTTGAAATCAAAGCGGAACATATCAATCCGAAAGGGGTGATCGACTTCCTGCATTATTATCGCGCCTACAAAACTGACTATGAACTGGCCTGTATGCGCGAAGCGCAGAAGACGGCAGTAATGGGGCATCGTGCGGCGCATGAAGCTTTCCAGTCGGGGATGAGCGAGTTCGATATCAACCTTGCCTACCTGACGGCTACCGGTCATCGCGATACGGACGTGCCCTACAGCAATATTGTGGCGCTGAATGAACACGCGTCTGTGCTGCACTATACGAAGCTGGATCACCGCGCGCCGTCTGAAATGCGCAGCTTCCTGCTGGATGCGGGCGCGGAATACAACGGTTATGCCGCGGATCTCACCCGTACCTGGGCTGCGAATGGCGACACCGATTTTGCGCAGTTGATCAAAGATGTTAATGAAGAACAACTGGCACTGATCGGCACCATGAAAGCGGGCGTCAGTTACGTGGAGTATCACGTCCAGTTTCATCAGCGCATCGCGAAACTGCTGCGTCGTCATCAGATCGTGACCGATATCAGCGAAGAAGCGATGGTGGAAAACGATCTGACCGGGCCGTTTATGCCGCACGGTATTGGTCATCCGCTGGGTCTGCAGGTGCACGATGTCGCTGGGTTTATGCAGGACGACAGCGGCACCCATCTGGCTGCGCCGTCGAAATACCCTTATCTGCGCTGCACGCGCGTCATGCAGCCGCGCATGGTAGTGACTATCGAGCCGGGGATTTACTTTATTGATTCCCTGCTGGCACCGTGGCGTGAAGGGGCGTTCAGCAAGCACTTCAACTGGCAGAAGATTGAAGCGCTTAAACCGTTCGGCGGCATCCGTATCGAAGACAACGTGGTGATCCATGAAAACGGTGTGGAAAACATGACGCGGGATCTGAAGCTGGCGTAATGGAAAGCTGGCCGATACCGGCGGAGCCGGTCACCGTCGTTGAAGAGATCAAAAAGAGCCGCTTTATCACGCTGCTGGCCCATACCGATGGCGTAGAGGCGGCAAAGGCCTTTGTTGAGTCGGTGCGGGCGGCGCACCCGGATGCGCGACACCATTGTGTCGCGTGGGTGGCTGGCGCGCCGGATGATTCTCAGCAACTGGGTTTCTCGGATGACGGTGAACCGTCGGGCACGGCCGGCAAACCGATGCTGGCGCAGCTGATGGGCAGCGGCGTCGGCGAAATCACCGCGGTAGTGGTGCGCTACTATGGCGGTGTTTTATTAGGCACGGGCGGGCTGGTGAAAGCCTATGGTGGCGGGGTGCAGCGTGCGTTGAATCAGCTGACAACTGTCCGCAAAATGCCGTTGACCGCATATACTTTGAGCTGTGATTACGCCCAACTGGCAGGGATTGAGTCGCTGCTTTTACAGTTCGAAGGAAAGATTGTCGAAAGTCGATATCAGGATCTGGTGCATCTGCGTGTGGCGCTTCCCCACAGCAGATTGGCTGAATTTTCGGCAAAGCTGGCGGATTTTAGCCGTGGTTCATTGCAATTACTGGCGATTGAAGAATAATCCCCACCTCATTTATTACTACCTAAGGACGCGGCAGAGATGCATTTCCGTGCCATAACCCGAATTGTTGGACTGCTGGTCATCTTATTTTCCGGGACCATGATCCTGCCCGGACTGGTCGCTCTCCTTTACCGTGACGGTGCGGGGCGCGCATTTACACAGACGTTTTTCGTGGCGCTGGCCATTGGTTCACTGCTGTGGTGGCCCAACCGCCGCCAGAAGGGCGAGCTGAAATCACGGGAAGGCTTTCTGATCGTCGTACTGTTCTGGACAGTGCTGGGCAGCGTGGGGGCATTGCCCTTTATCTTCTCGGAACGTCCGAACCTGACGGTCACCGATGCATTTTTTGAATCTTTCTCCGGCTTAACTACCACCGGCGCGACGACGCTGGTGGGGCTGGACTCGCTGCCGCATGCCATCCTGTTCTACCGACAGATGCTGCAATGGTTCGGCGGTATGGGGATCATCGTGCTGGCGGTAGCCATTCTGCCTATCCTCGGCGTTGGGGGGATGCAGCTCTATCGCGCGGAAATGCCGGGGCCGTTGAAAGATAACAAGATGCGTCCACGTATTGCGGAAACAGCGAAAACCCTGTGGCTTATCTATGTTCTGCTGACGGTGGCCTGTGCGCTGGCATTATGGTTTGCGGGGATGCCTGCTTTCGACGCCATTAGCCACAGTTTTGCGACCATTGCGATTGGCGGTTTTTCTACACACGATGCCAGCGTCGGTTACTTTGACAGTCCGACCATTAACACTATTATCGCCATCTTCTTGCTTATCTCCGGCTGTAACTATGGTCTGCACTTCTCTTTATTAAGCGGTCGTAACCTGAAAGTGTACTGGCGCGATCCGGAGTTCAGGATGTTTATCGGCGTGCAGTTGACGCTGGTGTTCATCTGTACGCTGGTGCTGTGGTTCCACGATGTGTATGACTCGGCGGTAACCACCCTGAACCAGGCATTCTTCCAGGTGGTGTCGATGGCGACGACCGCCGGATTTACCACCGACAGCATTGCTCGCTGGCCGCTGTTCCTGCCGGTGCTACTGCTCTGTTCGGCATTTATTGGGGGTTGCGCGGGTTCAACGGGCGGCGGACTGAAAGTGATCCGTATCCTGTTGCTGTTTAAGCAGGGCAACCGTGAGCTGAAACGTCTGGTTCACCCGAATGCGGTTTACAGCATCAAGCTGGGGAATCGTGCGTTGCCGGAGCGTATTCTGGAAGCGGTATGGGGATTCTTCTCCGCGTATGCGCTGGTGTTTATCGTCAGTATGCTGGCGATCATCGCCACCGGCGTGGATGACTTCTCGGCGTTCGCCTCTGTGGTGGCTACGCTGAATAACCTCGGCCCGGGGCTGGGCGTGGTGGCCGATAACTTTGCCAGCATGAACCCCATCGCGAAATGGGTGCTCATCGCTAATATGCTGTTTGGTCGTCTTGAAGTCTTTACGCTGCTGGTACTCTTTACCCCCACCTTCTGGCGTGAATAAGGAAGCTGTTTGTGAAAACGTTAATATTGTTCTCCACCCGGGACGGGCAAACGCGTGAAATTGCCTCTTATCTGGCATCCCAGCTTAACGAACTGGGCGTGTATGCAGATGTGGTGAATCTTAACCGTACCGGGGAGATCGACTGGTCTGCGTATAATCGTGTCGTGATTGGCGCCTCAATTCGCTATGGGCATTTTCATCCTGCGCTCGATCGCTTTGTGAAACAGCACCTGCAGGAGCTGAATGCCCGACCGGGGGCATTTTTCTCGGTGAACCTGGTGGCGCGTAAACCTGAGAAGCGTACGCCGCAGACCAATAGCTATACGCGCAAGTTCTTGCTTAACTCGCCCTGGCAGCCTGACCAGTGTGCGGTGTTTGCCGGCGCGCTTCGTTATCCGCGTTATGGCTGGCTTGATCGTGTCATGATCCGTCTGATTATGAAAATGACCGGCGGCGAAACGGATACCAGTAAAGAAGTGGTGTATACCGATTGGGATAATGTGGCCGCTTTTGCCCGTGATATTGCTCATTTAACCCACAAATCGCCGTTAAATCAGGCGTAACGCCTGGAAATTGAGCGCTTAAAAAGTTTTTTGCATTTTAGACTTGTCAGCCCGGAATAACTCCCTATAATGCGCCTCCACTGACACGGAACAACGGCTTACAGGCCAGCGGGTCAGAAGGTCTTCCCCCGGGAATGACCAGCAGAGAAAAGCAAAATAATCGCTTGACTCTGAACGAGGAAAACGTAATATACGGGACCTCGCGACACAGCGCTAAAGCGCGTCGCAACTGCTCTTTAACAATTTATCAGACAATCTGTGTGG
>Ga0182006_1000082_pt1 | contig 119023 bp, 116 predicted proteins | sample Sormic07211104_1_FD_123022 | JGI IMG/M metagenome (GOLD analysis project Ga0182006, IMG submission 123022) | Rhizosphere microbial communities from Sorghum bicolor, Mead, Nebraska, USA - 072115-104_1 MetaG | ecosystem: Host-associated > Plants > Roots > Rhizosphere | place: USA: Nebraska...
CCCGGGCGATGCCCGACCCGGCCGAAGGCCATTGAAATACGGCCGCGGGACGCGGCCCTTCCCTAGGGGGTCGCCGTAGACGGGTCCCCGAGGGTGGCACCCGCCGGCTCTTGCGACGCACCGGCGAGCGCGCGCGCACAACGCAATGCCGAAGGCGAGCCCGAACAGCCTTACTCCTGCAAAAGCCGATCGACGAGCTTCATTACCTTGCCGACGGAGCCGCGCTCGCTGTCGAAGACGTGGCGCGCCGCCGCGCCCATGGCTTTACGGCGGTCGTGGTCGCGCAGGAGGGAGAGGACCTGCTCGCCGAGTTCGCCGCCGCTGGCGACACGCTGGCCACCGGATGCCTCAAGCAAAGCCTGGGTGATCTCTTCGAAATTGAAGGTATAGGGGCCCACCAGCACCGGCTTGGACAGCGCCGCGGGCTCGAGCACGTTGTGGCCGCCGATGGATACCAGGCTGCCCCCGACGAAGGCGACATCGCAGGCGGCGAAGAATCGCAGCAACTCGCCCATCGAGTCGATCACGAAACACTGGGTGCCGTGGCCGGGCACGCCATCGGTGCTGCGCGTGCCTACCTGAAAACCGAGGCTTCGCACCGAAGACTCCACCGCTTTGAAGCGTTCGGGATGTCGTGGCGCGATCAGTAGCAAGGCATCGGGCAAGCGTCGCATGACGTCCAGATGTGCCTCGAGGACACTCATCTCCTCGCCTTCGTGGGTGCTGGCAGCGATCCACACCGGGCGGCCGACGCCCCAGGCTTCGCGCATCGCCTTGCCGGCAACCAGTGCGTCGTCGGGAACCGGCATGTCGAATTTCAGGTTGCCGCAAACGGTGAGCTGGCTCGGCTCGGCGCCTAGGAGACGGTAACGTGCCGCATCCGTGCGGGACTGCGCCGCGATGTGGCTCACGCAGCGAAGCGCGCGTTTTACCAGCGAACTCATGCGTGCGTAGCCGCGCAACGAACGCTCGGAGAGTCGGGCATTGGCGATGAGCAGCGGAATGCCATGACGGCGGCAGGCGAAGTAGAGGTTCGGCCAGATCTCCGTCTCGACGATCACGGCCAGGCGCGGGCGCGTGTTGCGCAGGAAGCTCCGCACCGCGAACGGCAGGTCGTACGGCAGGTAGACGCTATGGACGCGGTCGCCGAACAACTGACGGACTCGCTCCGAGCCTGTCGGGGTCACCGTCGTCACGAGCATGGGCGCTTCGGGATAGGCCTCCATCAGCGCCTTGACCAGGGGTTCGGCGGCGTTGACCTCACCGACGGATACCGCGTGGACCCACAGGCAACCATTGAGCCGCGGCAACGGAAAGCGGCCGAAGCGCTCACGCCAGCGTACGTGGTAGTCGCCGTAACGCATGCCACGCGCCATCAGGCGAAGCATCACCAGGGGTGTGAACAGGTACATGGCGCAGTTGTAGATCAGACGCAGCAGCACGCGGTCCCCTGGGACTTGCCGGTGACCGGGCAGTATAGCTGCCCCCATTCGTTACAATGTCCAGACATGCCTGGAATGCCCCGCCCCTCCCTGACCCTACGCCTGCTTGCGCCCCGTCAGTGGGCCGCGTGGATCGGCGTGGGCTTCATCTGGCTGATCGCCCACCTCCCCTTCCGCCTGTTGATGCGGCTCGGACGCCTGTCCGGACGACTGGCCCTGCATCTGAATCCGGAGCGGCGACGCATCGCCGCGACCAATATCGCCCTGTGCTTTCCCGAGCTTAGCCCCGAGGCGCAGAAGGCACTGGTGCGGGCCAATCTCTGCGACGTCGGCATGATGCTGGCCGAGTTCGCGCTCGGCTGGATGGGCTCGGACCGCGCCATCGCGAAAGTGCCGGTGACCGTCGATGGCCTGGAACACCTCGAGGCGGCGCGTGCCGCCGGCCGCGGTGTCCTGCTCGTCGGCGGGCATTTCTCGCATCTCGAACTGAGTGCGCGGCTGGTTTCCTCACGGATCCGCATTGCAGGCATGTACCGGCGCATGGACTCGGAAGTCTTCGAGTTCGCGGTGCTGCGTTCGCGCCTGCATTACGCCGATGCCATGTTCGACAAGGACGATATCCGCGGCACCGTGCGCTACCTGAAGAAGGGCGGCACGCTCTGGTATGCGCCCGACCAGGATATGCGCAGCAAGGACAACGTCTTCGTCCCGTTCTTCGGCGTCAGGGCCGCGACTATTACCGCGACCCATCACCTGGCCCGCCTGTCCGGCGCCCTGGTGATCCCGTTCTATCACCGCCGCCTGCCCGATGACACCGGCTATGCCATGCGCCTGGGCGCGCCGCTGTCCGAGTTCCCGAGCGACGATGCGGAACTCGATACCGCCAGGGTCAACGCGCAGATCGAACGGATGGCGCGCGAAGCACCCGAGCAGTACCTATGGGTGCACAAGCGGTTCAAGACCCGGCCGCCCGGCGAGCCGAAGATCTACTGATCCGGTACAACCTCACTTAAATACGCACCTAGGCAACTATTTCTCGTCAGGGACGACGAAAGCTACGCGAAAAAATGCGGGCGTAAAAAAGATTCGTCTTCCCCCCTTAGACGGATCTTCCCCATGCAGTCGCTCCTCCGCTTCGCGCGCTCCTTGCGCGGCCGGGCCCAATGGCACAGCTCACGATCGCGTGGCTTCAACGCGACGATGACGTACATCGCGCGCTCGTTGCTGCACTGGCGCCAGCATGCCGCGTGGCTGACCTTCCTCGATGCCCCGGCCATGGCTGGCCTGGCGGCGATCGATGGCACGCTTACCGAACGCTACCAACATAGCTACATGAACCGTCACTGGTCGACCATGCAACGGCTGGCAGCCATGCGCGAGCACTATGCGTTCGCTGTCCGTCGCTTTCCGACCGAGCTGTTCGATCGACTGTACCGGCAGCGCGAAGTGCGCGTCGGGCGCGTGGTACTGAGGAACGGCAGCGGCCTGTCGCTGCTGTTGAAGGCCCCGCCCATCCGCGGTCGCGAAGGCGAATTGAGTATCTCGCTCACCGACGATTGGGGATTGCAGATCTCCTACGCGACCATGTCCTTCGTGGACGACGGCCGTTGCGTGATCATCGGTTGCCTGCAAGGCGCGGCGAACAACGCGGGGCGCGATGCCATTCGCGAACTCACGCGCCAGTGCCATGGCCTGCGTCCGAAAAACCTTCTCCTGTCCATGATTCGCTCGCTTGCCGAATCGATGGGCGCTGAACGCGTGCTCGGTATCGGCAATCAAGCGCATCCGTTCGCGACCAGGAAAAAGATCAAGGCCGACTACGATGCATTCTGGCAGGAGAACGGCGGCGTGGCCGATGGGCAGGGCTTTTATGCCATGCCCGTGCATGAGCCCGTGCGTTGCGAGTCGTCGGTAGAGAGTAAGCGCCGCAGCGAGTTTCGCCGTCGCGAAGCCCTGCGCCGTGAAGCGTGTGACCTACTCGTCGCCGCCTTCGACGTGCCGCGAGGCGTCCTGGCCCAGGCGGCCTGAAATGCGCAGCTCGTATAGCTTCGCGTACTTCAGGAACGAGTAGAACGCGTGCACGCGGGCGGCGACAAAGCCCGCCCAACCACCGCGCCAATGACCGCGCCACAGGTAATAACGAAGGAAGGCCACCGTCGGGTAGACGACCATGCGCGCGCGTAGATAGCGCGGCGTACGCGTGCGGCGATCGTGCACCTGCAGCGATGAATAACGATTGGCCTTGTCGACGCGACCTTCGATATCGCGTTCGCCGTAGTGGTCGATGACGGCGTCGAGTCGACGCACCGGTCCGTCGACGACGACGCTTTCGTGCACTTCGTGGCCGCTCATGCGGGCACGGGTGCGATCGAACAGACGGACGTAGTGATTCAGCCGTGCGCGATCGGGCTGCCAGCGCCAGAAGACCCACTCGCGACGAAGCATCTCGAAAGCGGCGACATCGGGCGATTCCAGTGCGGCATGTACGCGGTCCGCCGCGGCGGCCGGTAGGGCTTCGTCTGAATCCAGCAGCAGAACCCAGCGGTGTGCCGCGAGGTCGATGGCTGCCTGCTTCTGTGCGCTGTAACCGGCGAACGGCTGCACCTCGACACGCGCGCCCAAGCGAGCGGCGATGTCGCGCGTTGCGTCAGTGGAGCCGGAGTCCAGCACCAGCATGTCGTCGGCGAAACGCACGGAGGCGAGGCAGGCCTCGATGGTGTCGGCGTTATTGAACGTTGTGACGACGACGGAGAGCGGCTCACGCGCCATCGCGCGGCTCCAGGTCCGGCAGGTCCGCGAACAAGGCGGCGCACCAGACCGACACCAGCCAGGCGGCGAGAAGCCCCCACCAGGCCGAGTAGAAGGCCATATGCGTGTTCAGGGGAAACAGGATCACGGCCAGTGCCAGCGTGGCGGGAAACGCCCGATAGCGTGCGATGACGCCGGCGCGCCACCACGTGCGCACGGCAAGGATCACGGCGGCCAGCCAGGCAAGGAGTCCGATGACGCCTGTCTCGGTCGCGACTTCGAGGACGACCTGGTGCGCGTGGCAGGCGCCTTCGCCGTCCGCGCATTTCTCCATCGTCAGGAAGTGATCGCCTGGCGTCGCCACGGCGGGATAGGCGTAGCGGAAACCACGCACGCCCACGCCGTTCACCGGGTGCGCCGCAAACATGCGCAGCGATGTGGTCCAGATGTCCAGGCGCCCGGTCAGCGCCGCGTCGACACCTGCGCTGGTACCGGACAAGGCCGGCAAGGTGTGCGTCACGCGATCACGGAAGCGCGGCGAGACCTGCCACGCGAGCATGCCGACCAGGGCAAGCGAGACAGCGGCCACCGCGCAGGCGATCGCGAACCGCCGCAGGGTCTTCGCTTCGTTCCAGAGAAAGCCCAGGGCGACCAGGCCGTAGCAAAGCCACGACGCGCGCGAGCCGGAGAGCAGGATGGGCCCCAGCGCCAGCAGGAAGGCGATGACCAGTCCGCGACGGCCCCAGCGCTCGCGGGCGCCCCACAACAGGAAGGGTGCCAACGCGGAGAGGGCCGGACCCAGTTTGAGGTTGTCGGCACCGAAAATGCCCGACAGGCGCTCGGCGTTCGACGATCCGGCAAGGCCATAGCCCGTGATGGCCTGCACCCACGCATCGGCCACCCATATCGCGACGACGACGGCGGTGGCGAGATAGAGCGACCGCACCTTGCCCGGCCGGCGCATCGCAAAGCAGGTGTACACGCCCAGCGGTGCGAAGCGCAGGATGCCCGCCAAGGTGAGCCAGGTCTTTCCCGGCGCCACGGCATCCACCGCCGAGACCAGGGCGGCGCCCGCGTACGCGGCGAACAACCAGAGAAACAGTTTCGCGCCCGGATGATGGCGCACGGCCTGGGGCTCGCGCACGAGCAGCAGGATCGCGCCGACCAGGCAAAGGAAGACGCCCAGCTCCGCGCTGCGACCGAAAGGCAGCAAGGCGGGGACGAGCCAGATCGGCAACAGCGGCGACGCGAGGCCGGCCTTGATGGAACGGGCGGTGCTTCCGCTCACGCGGCCGGTACGCCCTGGAGCAGGTCGGCATAGAGGGCGAGCGTGGCTTCCTGCATGTCGACCAGGCGGTAACTGCGCGGCGGCGGGATGGGCGGGGCGAAACGGAGCAACTCCGCGGCGCGTTCGACCAGTTTTTCGCGATCGCCCAGCGGGACGCGGCCAGCCGGATAGAGTTCGGCCAACAGCTCGCCGACGCCACCGTGCGCGTAACCCATGACGGGACGGCACAAGGCCAGCGCCTCGACCACGGTCCGACCGAACGACTCGGGACGGACGGACAACTGCAGGATGAGCGCCGACATCGCGAAGACGTCACGAACATCGTCACGGGCCGGGGAAATGACCACCTTGTCGTCGAGACCACGTGCATGGATGAGCTGACGCAGCTCGGCGACGTAAGCCTCGCGCCCCGGCTCGTCCGCACCGAGCAGGAGCAGGCGCGCATCGATGGCCCGATGATTGAGGTCAGCGAGCAGCTCGATCGCATCCGCATGGCCCTTCAGGCGCGTACCCCGCCCGGGCAGCGTCAGCAACGGCGCGTCGGCGAGCTGGGGGTATTGCTCGAAGAAGCCGCGTTGCCAGGTGTCGTCGGGCCGGTAGCCATACGGGAACGCGTCGGTATCGATACCGCGCGGAATGACGGATACGCGCGCCGTGTCGATGTCATCGGGGTAATGGCGCAGGACATAGTCGCGCAGGGTCTGCGAGACGACGATGACGCGCTCGCCACGCAGGAGGATGGCGCTGTAGCGGCCCGGCGAATTCAGCCCATGCACCGTGGTGACGAAATGCGGGCGGGGCTTCACGCCGCGCATGGCCCACCAGCCGATCCACGCCGGCAGCCGCGAGCGGGCATGCACGATGTCGGGCTTTACGTCGCGCAGGATGCGGCGAAGCTTGCCGACGGTGAAGAGCGTGGCGAGCGATTTGTGGCCGATCGGCAGCGTGACGTGCTCGCTACCCTCGGCCTCGAGCTGCGCGACGAGGCGGCCGCCCGCAGAGACGACCACCGAGCGGTGCCCGGCGGCGACCAGTGCCCTGGCGATTTCCAGGGTCGAACGCTCGGCGCCACCCGAATGAAGGGTGGGGATGAGCTGTACGACGGTCATCGTCCGATCTGGGAAGACGGTGGCCATGGCCGGTCCGAAAGGAAGGAGTGTCACGGGCAATGCAGGAAGCATGCCCGCGCGAGGCCGTTCAGTCTTTCAACACGTAATTGGCGCCGCAATAGGGGCACTTGGAGGTGCCGCCATCGTCGACGATGGGCAGGTAGACCTTGGGATGCGAGTTCCACAGGTACATGCCCGGCATCGGGCAGGACAGCGGAAGGTCCGCCTTGGTCACTTCGTAACGGTTCTCGGCGTTGGCCGGGATCAGCTGGGCGGCCGCGGGATTGGCATGCATTGGGGGAAACTCCGGACAAGGCCGTGGAACTGGGGTCTGCGATGGTAGCAAAAAACGCAATTCCCTCTTGGTGGAATAGGCGCCTTGTTCGGCGGCTCGGCTTTGCCGTCGCTGTCGCTCCCTACACTTGGGCGCCTCGCGGGGAGACCTTGGTGCCCGCCCCTCCGCGCAAGCGGCGGCACCGAAGGCTCTGCGCGCAAAAAAACCCGCGCCATTACTGGCGCGGGTTCGAAAGCGTGAAACCTTGAAGCTTTTTTACTTCTTGTCAGAAGCCGAGGCGTCGTGCGCTTCGGTGGTGATGCGGATCTTGATCTCGTCGGAGACGTTCGGCACGTAGGCGCCGACGCCGAAATCCGAACGCTTGATCGTGGCCGTGGCGTCGAAGCCGGCGGTCTGGACCTTCATCATCGGGTGCGGGCCGACCTTGTTCACGGTGACGTCGAGGGTGACCGGCTTGGTGACGCCGTGGACGGTCAGGTCACCGGTGACCTTCAGCTTGTCCTTGCCCGCCGAGGTGACCTTGGTGCTCTTGAAGGTCACGGTCGGGTACTTGGCGGCGTCGAGGAAGTCACCCGATTTCAGGTGCTCGTCGAGCTTCGGCACGAAGGTGTCGAGGCCGGCAAGCGGCAGGGTCGCTTCGACGGTGGACTTGGTCGGGGCGGCTTCGTCGTAGACGAGGGTGCCGTCGACCTGGCCAAGGTTGGCGGTCGGGTTGGAGAAGCCGAAGTGGTTCCAGCTGAACAGGACCATCGTGTGGCCCGGATCGAGCTTGTAGGTGACCGGAGCGGCAGCGGCAGTGCCGGCGGTGGCGAGCAAGCCCGCAAGGGCGACATAACGGAGGGCGCGCATGGTGGATCTCCTGCAGTGGGATGGGTACTGCTGATGGCAGCGGGACCGGAAGGTCACCGCGGGAAGGGTCAGGCTATTTGTGCCGCTTCGTCGAAGGAAAGACGCGGCAGTCGATCAAAAAGATTCTTGTCCGGGTCGCCGTAGCCGATATTGATCAGGAAGTTCGATTTGATCTGGGTGCCGGCGAAGAACTCGGCGTCCACACCGGCCTGGTCGAAGCCGGACATCGGGCCGCAATCCAGCCCGAGCGCACGGGCGGCCATCAGCAGGTACGCGCCCTGCAGCGAGCCGTTGCGGGTGCCCGACGCCTGCACCAGCGCTTCGTTGCCGACGAACCAGCTGCGGGCATCGGCGTGCGGGAACAGCTGGGGCAGCTTCTCGTAGAAGGCGTAGTCAACGGCGACGATGGCGGTGACCGGGGCCTGCATCGTCTTCTCGGCGTTGCTCTCGGAGAGATACGGCTTGAGGCGCTGCTTGGCGTCCTGCGACTTCACGAAGACGATGCGCATGGGCGAGGAGTTGGCCGCGGTGGGACCGAACTTGGCCAGCTCGTACAAGCGGCGGATCTGCTCGTCGCTCACTTCCTTCGGCAGCCACGCGTTATAGGTGCGGGCGGTGAGGAAGAGCTGGTCAAGCGAAGCATCGGACAACGGAGCGCTCATGGATATCCTTGTACAGTGATGGATCGCCGGGGCCCCGGCATCCTGACAGTGTAAGCGTCATGAGCCGGTCCGTGACCGGTCGGCCAGGGAACGTACTGTGGCAAATTCGACAACAATCCTGCCCCACGATGCCTGCTGGGTCGTGACAGACGGAGCCGCAGGCAACCGGCGGCAGGCGCTGGCGCTCGCCGAAGCGCTCACGCCATCGATCCGGGAGATCGTGGTCGAGCTGCGTGCGCCCTGGTCGTGGTTCGCGCCACGGCAGTTGCCGGGTTCACGCTTGGCGCTGGGCCGAAACGACGAGAGCCTGCTGCCGCCCTGGCCGAACCTGGTGATTGGCTGCGGCCGCAGTGCCGCCTGGGCGACGCGGCAGATCCGGCAATGGTCCGATGGCAAGACGCTGGCCGTGCAATTGCTCGATCCGCGGATCGATCCGGCCCACTGGGACCTGGTCATCGCGCCCAGGCACGACACCCTGCGTGGCGAGAATGTCCTCAATCCGCTCGGCTCGCTGCATCCCATCGACGACGCCTGGCTGGCCGACGGTCGCGACGCCTTTGCCCAGTTCGCCGACTTGCCATCGCCCCGGCTCGGCGTCCTTATCGGTGGCGCCAGGCGAGGCACCCCCTTCGACGACGACGCGGCCGCTGCCTTCCTCGCCGCCGTGACGGCGCGGCACAAGGCCGACGGCGGATCGGTGCTGGTGGCCGCTTCGCGGCGTACGCCACCGGCGCAGCTGGCGCGTATTCGCGAGGCGTTCGCCGGCATGCCCGGCGTGGTCTGGGTCGACAGCACGGACGGCGCGAACCCCTACCCCGGCGTCCTCGGCTGGGCCGACCGGCTCGTGGTCACGCCGGACTCGGTGAACATGCTCTCCGAAGCCTGTGCCACCGGGCGACCCGTGCATACGTTCGTCTCGCGACCGTTGCCGGAGAAGCTGGAGCGCTTCCACCAGGAGCTGCGTGCCGCGGGCCTCTTGCACGATATCGACGCGCGGACGCCGCCGGCGCAAACGCCGCTGCGCGAGACGGCGGCTATCGCTTCCGAAGTACGCCGGCATTTGGGCCTAGGTCAGCCGAACACCCGCTAATGCGGCCTTGCGTGGGAAATGCGGCCTCGTGTGGGAAATCCGGCCTCGTGTGGGAGCCGCGGCCTTATGTGGGAGCCGCTTCAGCGGCGATTCCTAACCATGTCGCGAGCACCCATCGCCGATGAATCGGCTCCTACAAGGGGCCTGATCAGGCGTCGACGTAGGGGGCCTGGTCAGGCGTCGACGTAGGGGCATGGTCAGGCGTCGACGTAACGTGCGGCGTCACCCACCCAACGCGCGATAAGCCGCTCGCAGCGCGCCGGATGGTCTTTCATCATCGCCTCCGCCACACGCTGTACTTCAGGCATGAGGTGCGCGTCGCGCGTGAGATCCGCGATACGGAACTGCAACTGGCCGGTCTGCCGCGTGCCCAGGACTTCACCCGGGCCACGCAGCTCCAGGTCTTTCTCGGCGATACGGAAACCATCGTTCGTCTCGCGCATCACCTGCAACCGTTCCCTGGCAAGACGCGAGAGTGGCGTCTGGTAAAGCAGCACGCAATTGGATGCGATCGCACCGCGACCGACGCGTCCGCGCAACTGGTGCAGCTGGGCGAGACCGAGCCGCTCGCTGTTCTCGATCACCATGAGGCTGGCATTGGGCACGTCCACGCCGACCTCGATCACCGTGGTCGCGACCAGCACGGCGAGTTCGCCGGCCTTGAATGCGTCCATCACCGCCTGCTTTTCCTTCGGCTTCATGCGGCCGTGAATCAAGCCGACCGCGAGATCGGGCAAGGCGGTGGTCAGCTCCGCGTGGGCGACTTCCGCCGCCTGCGCGTTGAGCTGCTCGGACTCTTCGATCAGCGTGCATACCCAATACACCTGGCGCCCTTCCATGCACGCGGCATGGATGCGCTCCATGACGTCGTAGCGGCGCTCGTTGGAGATGGCGACGGTCTGCACCGGCGTGCGGCCCGGGGGCAGTTCGTCGATCGACGACACGTCCAGATCCGCGTAGGCGCTCATGGCGAGCGTGCGCGGGATCGGTGTCGCGGTGAGCACCAGCTGGTGCGGAATGAGATCACCCTCCGCGCCTTTGTCGCGCAACGCGAGGCGCTGATGCACGCCGAACCGGTGCTGCTCGTCGACGATGACCAGGCCCAACCTGGCGAAGCTGACACCCTCCTGCATGAGGGCATGCGTGCCTACCAGCACGTGAGCGCCGCCAGCGGCGCGCGCCAAGGCACTCTTGCGCGCCTTGCCCTGCACCTTGCCGGCCAGCCATTCGACCTCGATGCCCAGCGGCTCGAGCCAGGCGCGGAAGTTGCGAAGATGTTGTTCGGCCAGCAGCTCAGTCGGCGCCATCAGCGCCACCTGGTAACCACTTTCGATCGCGGCCAGGGCAGCCAGCGCGGCGACGACCGTCTTGCCGCTACCCACGTCGCCCTGCACCAGGCGCAGCATCGGGTGAGCGCGGGCCAGGTCGCGGGCGACTTCTTTCGATACCCGGGCCTGCGCCTTGGTCAACGCGAACGGCAACGCCGCGAGCAGGCCATCGCGCAGCGTGCCCGCGCTTTTCAACGCGGGCGACTTGCGCTTCTTCACCGCTGCGCGCATGCGTCGCAAGGTCAGGTGTTGGGTGAGAAGCTCTTCGAAGGCAAGGCGCTGCTGTGAGGGATGGGTGCCCTCGCCCAACTGCCGAAGATCGACATCGGGCGGCGGCCGGTGCACGTGGAGCAACGCGTCACGCAGGGACGTCAGCCCCATCGGTCGGCCGATGTCCTCGGGAATCAGTTCGAGTCGATCGTCGGACGGCAAATGGGCGAGCGCGCGGGAGATCACGCTGGCAAGACGCCGAGGACCAAGACCTTCCGTCGTTGGGTAGACAGGGGTCAGACGCTCGTCGACGAGTACCGCCTCGTCGGCTTCGATCCGCTGGTACTGCGGGTGGACGATCTCGAGTCCCTGCGGGCCCTGTCGCACTTCACCGAAGCAGAGCAGCCGCGTGCCTTTGGCGAGCAGGTCCACCTGCGACTTGCGGAAGTGGAAGAAGCGCAACAACAAGGGCCGGCCGGAATCGTCGCCGATGATCACCTTCAGTTGGGGCCGGAATCGGAAGCCTCGCTCGACGTGCTCGACGATGCCTTCCACCTGCGCGCGGTCACCCGGACGCAGATCGGCAATCGGTACGACCGTCGTGCGGTCTTCATAGCGCAGCGGCAGGTGGAACCAGAGGTCCTGCACTTCGCGCAGGCCGAGCTTGCCCAGGGTGTCGGCAAGCGCGGGCCCGACACCGCCGAGCGTCGTCAGCGGTGCGCGTCCGGGATCCGCCGGCGGTGTCGCCGGCGTGGTCACTGCGCCTCGGGCCACGTGTCGTGCCGTGCCGTGGATTACGGCAGGACGAGGATCGCGTCGACTTCGACCTGGGCGCCCTTGGGCAGACCCGAGACCTCGATCGTCGAGCGTGCCGGGTACGGCTGCTGGAAGTACTCGGCCATCACCGCGTTCACGGCGGCGAAGTTGCCCAGGTCGGTGACATAGATACCGACGCGGACGATATCCGCCAGCTTGCCGCCCGCGGCTTCGGCCACGGCGACGAGGTTGTCGAACACGCGGCGCGTCTGCAGGGTGATGTCACCCTCGACGAGATTGCCCGTGGCGGGGTCCAGCGGAATCTGGCCCGAGAAATACACGGTATTGCCGGCGCGAACCGCCTGCGAATACGGGCCGATGGCCGACGGTGCCTTCTCGGTGGCGATGGTGCTGCGGGTCATGGACTTTCCTCGGGGAATCGATCCCCTGAGTCTATCGCATGCTCTGTGTGCGGATGCTTTATGTGGGAGCCGCTTCAGCGGCGATGGGGCTTGCCGCGACCTGGCCCGCTGCCGCGGGATCGCCGATGAATCGGCTCCCACATTTACAGCGGGTGGCGGTAGACGCCGCTGACGACACCGGTGCGGCGGACGCGACGCATCACGTCGGCCAGGTGTTTGCGATCCTTCACCTCGATGGCGAAGAGAAGCGTGGCGGCCGTGCTGTCGCGCTCGATGTATTCGACGTTCTCGATGTTCGAGCCGGCGTCGGCGATGGCGGCCGCCACCGTGGCTAGCACGCCCGGACGATTGAGGACTTCGATGCGCAGCTCGGCGCGGTAATCGCCCTGCACGTCGCGGTCCCACTCGATGGCGACGATGCGTTCGGGCGTCTTACGGAACTCGACGACGTTCGGGCATTCGACACGGTGCACCACGATGCCCTTGCCCGAAGACAGGAAGCCGACGATCTCGTCGCCCGGCAGCGGGTGACAACAATTACCGAAGCTGAGCACGCCGCGCTCCGCACCACTGATGCGGATCTTCTCGGCGTTGTGCTCCGCCGGCGCCTGCGGATGGCTGCCCTCGCGCGGACCGAGCAAGGCGACGAGCTGCGTGGCCACCTGGTCGGCGAAGCGATTGCCGAGGGCGATCTCCGAGAGCAACTCCTCGAGACGCTTGAGCTTGGCGTCGTCGAGGAAGCGATCGAGCGCGGCGGCCGGCACGGAGTCGAGGCTGAGCCCGCGCGCATCGAGCGCGCGATCGAGCATGCGATGACCGAAGTCCACCGCGTCCTCGTGCTGCAGGTGCTTGAGGTACTGGCGGATGGCCGTGCGCGCCTTGCCGGTGACCACCGCTTCGAGCCACGCCGGGTTGGGCACGGCCGAAGGCGCGGTGATGATTTCCACCTGCTGGCCCGAAATCAGGCGCGTGCGCAGCGGCACCAGCTTCTTGTCGACACGTGCCGCGACGGCGTGATCGCCAACGTCGGTATGCACGGCGTAGGCGAAATCCAACGCCGTGGCGTTGCGCGGCAGCGAGAAGATCTCGCCTCGCGGCGTGAACAGATAGACCTCGTCCGGGAACAGGTCGATCTTGACGTTCTCGAGAAACTCGGCGGCGGATGGCGTATTGGCCTGGCTGTCCGCCAGGGCGGAAAGCCATTCGCGGGCGCGTGCCTGGGCGCTGTTCGCCGGACCGGAATCCGACTTGTATGCCCAATGCGCGGCGACGCCACGCTCGGCGACGGATTCCATCTCCGAGGTGCGGATCTGGATCTCGATCGGCGCACCGAAGGGACCCAGCAGCACGGTGTGCAGCGACTGGTAGCCATTGCCCTTGGGAATGGCGATGAAATCCTTGAAGCGCGCATCCACCGGCTTGTACAGGCCATGCACGGCGCCGAGCGCCATGTAGCAGTGCATGGCCGAGTCGGTGATGACGCGGAACCCGTAGACATCCATCAGCTGCGCGAACGACTTGTGCTCGCCGCGCATCTTCGAATAGATGCTCCAGGCCGACTTGATGCGGCTCACTGCGCGACCGGGAATCTTCTCGGCGGCGAGGCGCCCTTCCAGCGCCATTTCGATCTTGGCCATCGCTTCGCGACGGTTGCCCAGCGCGGCACGGATACGCTCGCCGATGATGCGATGGCGATCCGGATACAGCGCCTTGAAACCGAGGTCCTGCAGCTCGGCCTTGAACTTGTTCATGCCCAGGCGCTGTGCAATCGGCGCGTAGATCTCCAGCGTTTCGCGTGCGATGCGGCGACGCGACTCGCCGTCTTTCGCACCCAGCGTACGCATGTTGTGCAGGCGATCGGAGAGCTTGATCAGGATGACGCGAAGATCGCGCGCCATCGCCAGCAGCATCTTGCGGAAGCTTTCGGCGTCCGCTTCCTGCCGGCTGGAGAAACGCATCTTGTCGAGCTTGGTGACGCCGTCGACCAGTTCGGCCACGGTCTCGCCGAATTCGCCGGCGAGTTCGGCGCGCCCGAGCTTGGTGTCCTCGAGCGTGTCGTGAAGGATCGCGGCGATGATCGTTTCGGCGTCCAGGCCGAGTTCGGCCAGCACCTGCGCGACGGCGACGGGGTGCGTGATGTACGGCTCGCCCGATTTACGTGTCTGGCCGTCGTGCGCCGCGGCGCCGATCAGGAAGGCACGGCGGATACGAAGCACCTGCTCCCTGGGCAGGTATGCACCCACGCGATCTTCCAGCGCCTGCACATACGGCGGCACCGATCCATCATCGACCACATCGGTCAGTTTTTTCGCAGGGACGACTTCCATGAGAGGGTCTCGCGCCTCAGCAGGCGCAGCCTCCCGCGCGCGGCCTCAGCAGCCGCGCGTCAACATGCGCAGTGTTCCATTGATGACAGGGCCGACAGCGACCCGGAGTCATCAGTCATCCCCGCCCTTCGAGAGGTCGTCGTCCACTTCCGTGGCGGCCCACTCGAGGGCTTCACGCTCGGCACGCTCGCGGGCGGCACGGTCGATTTCGTCGATCATCTCGTCGTTGACGCGACGGTCGGCGATTTCGCGCAGGGCCAGCACGGTCGGCTTGTCGTTGGCGGGATCGATGGTCGGCTCGGCGCCCTTGGAGAGCTGACGGGCACGCTTGGTCGCCATGAGCACCAGCTCAAAGCGGTTGTCGACTACCTCTAGGCAGTCTTCGACGGTAATACGGGCCATTTCAAATCCTTGACAATAAAGACACTTCTGGTTGGGCAGTTTAGCGGTCCGGCCCGTTGGCTGGCAATCAGGGGAGGGGTATCATGCGCGGTTCTGGCCAGGAAGGACGGGGATTAGTGCAAATAATAAAACCAAGCGGTACACTAAAGCATCGCCCCACCCGCAAAGTCGCCCCGATGCACCTCAATCTGATTTCCCGGTTCGCCAGACCCGCGCTGGCCGTGTTCGCCACCGCCCTGCTCGCCGCGTGCCATATCGCACCGCCGCGCACGGACGACCCGAACGAGCACTTCAACCGGAACATGTACGCCTTCAACGACAAGCTCGATAAGGCCGTCATTCGCCCCGTTGCCGTCGGTTACCGGAAGGTGACCACGCCGCCGGTGCGCACGGCAATCAGCGACTTCTACACCAATATCCGACTGCCGATCACGGTGGCCAACGACCTGCTCCAGGCTCGTCCCAAGCAGGCGTTCCAGTCGACCAGCCGCTTCGTGGTGAACCTGACGATCGGCTTCCTCGGCTTCAAGGATCCGGCCAGCCTGCTCGGTATTCCGTTGGAAGACAACGACTTTGGCGTGACCCTGGCCCGCTGGGGCGTCCCCGAGGGCGACTACCTGGTGCTGCCGCTGGTCGGCCCGACCACGGTACGCGACGTCTGGCGCCTGCCGGTCGACAGCTACTTCTTCGACCCGCTCAGCTATTACTCGCGTAACCACCACTACGACTACGGCCAGCAGTACATTCCGTCGGCGCTCTATCTGGTGACCCTGCGCTCGCGCGGTATCGATGCGGAAAGCTTCCTGGCATCGGCCTACGACCCGTACGTCTTCATGCGCGACGCTTACCGCCAGCAGCGCCTGTATCAGATCTACGACGGCAGCCCGCCGGCCGACGTCATCGAACAGATGCAGGGCTTGAACGACAATCAGGGCTTCGATCCCGACAAGTTGCTTGACGAGCAACACAAGTGGGAACGCCAGAACGGCGAAAAGCCCGAGTAAGAAAAAAGGCCCGCAAGGGCCTTTTTTTGATTCGGGCTTTCGTAGGAGCCGATTCATCGGCGATGGGTGCTTGCCTCACCCTGGCCCGCTGCCGCGGGATCGCCGATGAATCGGCTCCTACAGGTATCGGCGTAGAAAGCCTCCTACAGTTATAGGAGGCTTTCTACGCCGGAGACGCGGGCCAGGGCTTGCAGGCCTTCCGGCGTGTGGGTCACGGCGAGCGTCTTGCCCTGCGTTCGCGCGTGCGCCAGCAGGGCCAGCAGCGCGGCGAGGCCAGCGCTGTCGGCATGGGTGACGCCGCTCAGGTCGAGCGTGGTCTGGCCACTACGGTCGAGTTCGGCACGGGCGGTTTCAAGCGCGTTGGCCGCCGTGGCGAACGTCAACGCGCCGGACACCCCGAGGGTGCCCGGCGCCGTGGTCGTCAGCGAGAACGACGCCGGAATCACTTCTGTGCGCCAGCCTTGGCGCCACCGGTATCTTTCTGGATGTCGTCAATGGCTGCGCCGCCCTTCGACTCGAGGTCGGAGGTCAGCTTGTCGAGGCCTTCCTTCTTGATCTCGGCGTCGACCTGGTTGCGGTAGTTGGTGATGTACGAGATGCCCTCGATGATCACGTCATACGCCTTCCAGTCGCCGCTGCTGCTCTTGCGGAACGCGTAGTCGACCGAGACCGACTTGCCGTCGTCGAGCATGACCTGGGTACGGACCACGGTGCGCTTGTTGTTGAGGTCGTCGGTGAACGGCAGGACCTTGACGCGGCCGCGCGTGTAGTTGAGCAGGCCCTCGGCATAGCGATGGGTGATCGAGTTGTAGAACGCCTTGGCGAAGCGCTGACGCTGTTCCGGCGTGGCCTTGCTGGCGTTCTGGCCGAGCACGAGGATCGACGCGTAGTCGATATCGAAGTGCGGCAGGAAGGTATCGTCGATGACCGCGATGAGTTTTTCGTGATCGTTCTTGAGCTCGGCCTGGTGACCTTCGATGGCCTTGGCAAGGTCGTCGGAGATCGTCTGCACGATCTGCACGGGCGCCTGCCCCTGGGCGGCTGCCGACGGAGCGGCATTCTGGGCGAACGCCGGAGCGGCGATGACGCCGCCGACAGCGAGGGCGATGGCAAGGGAAAGCTGACGCAACATGCGATGTCTCCTGGATTCCGGCTTTACTTCTTGCCGGAGGTGTCGGGTTGGGTGCCGCCCTGGGCGCCACCGGATTTGTTGTCGCTCGGCGAGCCGTTCACGAGGAACTTGCCGATCAGGTCTTCAAGCTGGAGTGCGGACTGGGTCAGGATCAACTGGTCGCCTTCGGCGAGGAAGGTCGGCGAACCGCCCGGCTGGATCGCAACATACTGGCTGCCGATCAAACCGCTTGTGAACACCGCGCCGGCCGAGTCATCAGGTATCTGGGAGTAGCGCTTGTCGATCGCAAGGGTCACCGTCGCTTCGCTGCTGCCCGGCTTGATCGTCACCGAATCGACGCTGCCGATCGGGACACCGGCCATCTTCACCGCCGCGCCCGGCTGCAGGGCGCCGACGTTGGTGAAGTTACCGGTGACATGGAACGTACCGCCCAGGCGATCCGGCGCGCTGCCGCCGCCGAAGAACTTGCCGATCATTTCTTCCAGCTGCTGGGCCGGACGGGTCAGGCCGATCTCGCCGCCTTCCTTCACCGGGGTCTTGGACTGGCCGAACTGGATGCCGACGTACTGGTCGCCGAGCAGGCCGCTGGTGAAGATCGTGGCCACGGAATCCTGGGGGATGTCCTTGTGGCGGTCGTCGATCGACAAGGTGACCTTGGCCTCTTCCTTGCCGGGAACGAGCTCGATCGCCTGCACCGAACCGACACGCACGCCGGCGATCTTCACCGGGGCGCGGTTCTTCAACTGGCCGATGTTGGCGAAGTGGGTTTCCACCGTGTAGCTGGAGCCCTGGCTGGCGTTGGCGACCGAGGTGGTCTGCGTGGCCAGGTAAGCGAGGGCGGCAAAGCCCAGCACGATGAACAGGCCGGTGCCGAAGGCATAGGAACGTCTCTGGGTCACGGCGCGATCCTCGAACGGGTAAAGAAGGAAGGGATGGTCATGGCGGGTCTCCGGTGCCTCAGATCAGGAACGAGGTGAGGACGAAGTCCAGCGCCAGGATGGCGATGGACGAAGCGACCACCGTGCGGGTCGTCGCATAGGCGACGCCCTCGCTGGTGGGCGGCGTGGTGTAGCCCTGGAACACCGCGATCAGGGAGACCACGATGCCGAAAGCGATGGATTTGAGCAGCACGCCGTCGATGATGTCCTTGTGGACATCCACCGTGGCGGTCATGTTCGACCAGAAGGTGCCGTTGTCGATGCCGAGCCAGGTCACGCCGACCAGATGGCCGCCGAATACGCCCATGGCGCAGAACACCACGGCAAGCAGGGGCAGTGCCACCACGCCAGCCAGGAAGCGCGGTGCGATGACGTAGGCGATGGGATCGACAGCCATCATTTCCATGGCATCGAGCTGATCGGTCGCGCGCATCAGGCCGATCTCGGCGGTAACCGAGGTGCCGGCACGACCGGCGAACAGCAGCGCCGTCACCACCGGGCCCAACTCGCGGTAGATCGCGATCGCGACCACCGTGCCGGTGGCCGAGGTGCCGCCGAAGATCGACAGCACGTCGTACAGCTGCAGGCCGAGCACCATGCCGACGAACAGGCCGCAGGTCATCACGATGGTCAGGCTCATCGCGCCGACGAACCATATCTGCCGGATCGTCTCGCGACCGTGGCGGAAGCTGCGCGGGATGGCCGCGAGGATCGTCAGCAGGAAGATGCCGCAGGCACCGATCTGGGTAAGGCTGCGGACGACGACATTGTCATTCCTTGCCGTCGTCATGCCTTGCCTCCTGGAAAACCGAGCGCCGTGGCGTAATCGCCGGCGGGATACTGGAACGGCACCGGACCGTCGACCTGGCCGCCGAAGAATTGCGCGGTCCACGGCGAGCCGTCACTGGCCAGCGTGGCTGGCGCGCCCTGCGCAACGACCTTGCCGTTGGCGATGAGATACACGTGGTCGGCCACCTTCTGCACCGCCGCCAGCTCGTGCGCCACCAGCACCGAGGTGACGCCGAGCGTGTGATTGAGCGTGCGGATGAGTAGCAACACCTGGTTGAGCGAAATCGGATCCAGGCCGACGAAGGGCTCGTCGTAGAGGATCAACGCGGGATCGAAGACGATGGCGCGGGCCAGGGCCACGCGCCGGGCCATGCCGCCGGAAAGTTCCGTGGGCGACAGGCGCGCGGCGCCGCGCAGGCCGACCGCCTCGAGCTTGGTGAGCACGATGTTGCGGATCAGCTCTTCGGGCAGTTCGGTGTGCTGGCGCAGCGGAAAGGCCACGTTCTCGAACACGTCGAAGTCGGTAAGCAAGGCCGAGTTCTGGAACAGGTAGCCGATGCGCTCGCGCAGCTCGAAGAGCTTCTCGCGAGTGAGCGAGGGCACGTTCTGCCCGTCCACCTCGATCGTGCCCGCATCCCCGCGCATCTGCCCGGTGATGTGCTTGAGCAAGGTGGTCTTGCCGGTGCCGCTGGGGCCCATGATCGCGGTGACTTTGCCGCGCGGGATGTCCAGGTCGAGGTTGTCGAAGATGGTCTTGCCGTTGAGGACCGTGGTCAGTCCGCGTACGCGGACGATGGCGTCGTCGGTCATGGTGCGAGAAGCTCCTCGATCAGCGCCTCGTGGCGGCGAGCCGACGCAGGCGTGCGCTGGCGGACGGCGCGAACGATCGCCTGGAGGTCCGCCAGGGCGTCCTCGAAACGGTCGTTGACGATGATGTAGTCGAACTCATGCGCGTGGGCGATTTCTTCGCGCGAATTGAACAGGCGGCGTTCAATCACTTCAGGCGCGTCCGATCCTCGACCGCGCAGGCGGCGTTCGAGTTCCTGGCGCGAGGGCGGCAGGATGAAAACGCTCACGCAATCGGGCTTTCCCTTACGCACCTGGCGCGCGCCCTGCCAGTCGATCTCGAGGAGCACGTCGGTGCCCTCGCAGAGTTTGCCCTCGACCACGGTACGCGAGGTGCCATACAGATTGCCGTGTACCTCGGCGTGCTCGAGGAAGATGCCCTCGGCGATCTCGCCCTCGAAGACGGGGCGCTCCACGAAGAAGTAGTGCCGTCCGTATTCCTCGCCCACCCGCGGGGGGCGCGTCGTATGTGAAATGGACAGCGAGATATCCGGCTCGCGCTCGAGCAAGGCATTGACGAGGGTGGACTTTCCCGCCCCCGAGGGCGCGGCCACCACGAAAAGGGTGCCGTCGATCATCCTTGGGTGTCTCGTTGGGAGTGCATGGCCTCTCCGGGAACCGGGGCAAACCGCGATTGTAGCGAAATTCTGCCCGCTCCCGGCTTTCGCGGGGGCTTCGGCCACACGGGCCTCCCGCCTGAAGCCAACCCATAGGTGACGTGCTGCGACTACATGGGTCGCGATGTGCCGTGACACGTCATCACATATGGAATCTGTGCACCGTGTCTCAGTTCTGATATGCCGACGTAAGAATTTCTTCACATTTCTCCGAATCCGTGCCTTGGCGCGTTTGGCACGACCATTGCACTCGCCCTCCTTTGTTACAGGGGAGTCGCCCTCACCGGCATCCAACCGCCTTATCTACCGTGGTTCAAGGGAACCGCGGCGGCCTGTTGCACCCAAAATTCAGGAAATCGCCGTTTTGAATCGAGTCTTTCGGATTGTCTGGAACCGCGCGCTGAACCAGTTCGTGGTTGCCTCTGAGCTCTGCCGCTCGCGCGCCAAGGGCGCCCGCTCCAGCGGTGGCTCCACCTTCGTCTCCACGGGCATGGGCAAGCTGGCCGCCGGCGTGATGCTGGCGCTGGCTGGCAGCACGGGGGCATTCGCGCACACGACGTCCATCGGCTACACGAATTCCGGTAACAACGCGCTTTCGTTCTATTACGGCACCTATCACGACAGCGCCGAGACGACTTACACCGAAGGCTCGCTGCATCTGACCAGCACGGCTGGCTTCGACCAGACCGTTTCGTTCACCATTCTTGCGAACAGCAAGCCGACCGGCCTCGTGGACGGTGACAACAACTTCTATTCCTACACCGGCCTGACCACGCTCAGTGGCAATCCGGCCGTCGTGGCCAGCGGTCCTATCCAGAACTGGCAGGGCGTGACGTTCAACAACCTGGTCCACGGCACCTATACCTTCACCTATGTGCCGATCGCCAGCCCGACCCAGGTGTGGCAGCCGATCAACACGGCGATCCTGTCGAACACGATCACCATCATCAACGCAGACCTCAGCACGGCGCCCCACGTCGTGACGGGCCAGGTGGTCGACCAGACCTATGCCATCGATCCGCTGATCATGGACGGCGGCACCGTCAGGAACACTGCCGACGGCACGATGACCCAGATGGTCAGCATCACCAACCGTAACGGCACGTTCGATACCAACGGGCACGATCTGACCCTGACCGGTGAGATGGATGGTCGCGGCGCCCTCATCAAGCAGGGCGCGGGCACGCTCAACCTGCGCGGCAGCAATACCGCCGTCGGCGAAATCGACCTCAACGGCGGCGCGATCAACGTGCTCTCGGACGCCGGGCTCGGTGATACCAGCAACGACCTCAAGTTCAACGGTGGCACGCTGCAGTGGGGCGCCGGTTTCGACCTGAACAGCGGCCGCAACGTCACCCTCGGTGCCAGCGGCGGCACGTTCGACCTTCAGTCGTACGACACCAACGTCGCCAACGTCATTTCGGGCACGGGCTCGCTGACCAAGACCGGCACCGGCACCCTCACCGTGTCCGGTGCAAACACCTACACCGGCGGCACCAACGTATCGCAGGGCGACGTCATCGTTGCCAGCAGCGGCAAGCTCGGCACGGGCATCCTCACCGTCAATACCGGTTCCGATGTGACCATGAACAACGCGACGCAAACTGTCGCGGGCATCGCCGGCGCCGGAGACATCGCCCTCAACGGCACGGCGTTGACGGTCAACGGTACCGGCACGAACACCAGCTTCGGCGGCGTGTTGTCGGGCACCGGCGGCCTGACCAAGACCGGTACCGGCACGCAGACCCTGACCGGCATCAACACGTATACCGGCGGCACCGCGATCAACGGCGGCACGCTGGCGATCTCGCAGGATGCCAACCTCGGCGCGGCCGGTCCGGTGTCGTTCAACAACGGGACGCTGGAAACCACGGCGACGATGGCCACCACGCGCGACCTGGTCCTCAACGGCAACGGCACGCTGAACACGGACGCCGGCACCACGCTGACGAGCAACGGTGGCGTCTCCGGCGCCGGCGCCCTGATCAAGAACGGCTCGGGCGTCCTGGTCGAGAACGGCGTGCTGTCGATGACCGGCGGGTTGACCAACACGGCTGGCACCACTGTCCTGACCAACAACGCCAACTCCTATACGGGAGGCACGCGCCTTAACGGCGGCACCGTGGTCGTGCAGAGCGATGCGAACCTCGGCAATGCCGCAGGTAACCTCACGTTCGCTGGTGGCACCCTCGAAACGACTGGCACGTTCGACACCTCGCGCGGTGTCGTCATGGCCGGTAGCGGCACGATCCAGTCCGACGACACGACCGGCCTGCATGGTTCGATCTCGGGCACCGGCACGCTCACCAAGACCGGCAACGCCACCACCACCATCGACGGCACCGTGAGCGGCGCGACCGGCCTCGCCGTCTCGCAGGGCACGCTGGTCGTAGCCGGCAACAACAGCTATACGGGCGGCACCACCGTCAGCGGCACCGGCACACTGCAGATCTCGAGCGATACCAACCTCGGCAATGCTTCCGGTGCAATCAACGCGAACGGCGGCAGCATTCACACCACCGCCGACATCACCTCGGGGCGTACCGTCAACACGTCCGGTGCTGGCCTCACACTGAGCGGTGACGGGCACACCACGACGTTCAATGGCACGATCCAGGGCAGCGGTGGCGTGCACGCGAGTGCGGACAACCTGGTCCTGTCGGGCACCAACACCTTCACCGGTGGCACGACGGTCACCAACGGCTCACTGACGATCTCCCGCGATGCCAACCTCGGTGCCGCGGGCGGCTCCGTCGCCCTCGATGGCAGCACCCTGTACACGACCGGCGACATCGATACCACCCGCGCCATCGCGATCAACGGTAACGCGGCGATCGACAACGCCGCAGGCACGACGATGACGGCGCGCGGCACCGTATCGGGCCTCGGCGGGCTGGTGAAGGACGGTAGCGGCACGCTCGCCCTCACCGGCAACAACACTTACACCGGTGGCACGACGGTAAACGACGGCACGCTGGCGGTTTCCGGCGATGCGAACCTCGGCGACGCAGCGGGCGGTATCACGCTCAACGGCGGCACGCTGGAATCCAGGGCGACCATGGCCACCTCACGTGGCATCGACCTCGAGGGCGGCGCCATCGCCGTCGACGCCGGCACGTCACTCACCGCAAATGGCGCGCTCGGCGGCAGCGGCGGTCTGGTGAAAGAAGGCAATGGACAGCTGGTCGTCAACGGCGTGGCCTCGCAAGCAGGTGGCCTGACGGTCAACGGCGGCTCGGTCAAGCTGACCGGCCAGAACACTTACACCGGCGACACGACGGTTGGCGCAAACAGCCTGCTGGTCATATCGCAGGATGCGAACCTGGGCGACTCCAGCAACAACATCCACCTCAACGACGGCTCCCTCGCGACCGATGGCAGCTTCGACACCTCGCGTGACATCGCGCTCGCGGGCACCGGCACGCTCGACCTGCTCACCGGTGCGACGCTCGGTCTTGACGGGACGGTCTCTGGCTCGGGCACGCTGGGCGTGGCCGGCAACGGCACCGTGGTCGCCCGGGGCAACAACACTTACACCGGTGGCACCGTCATCGATGAAGGCACCCTGCAGGTCGGCTCCGACGCAAACCTTGGTTCGGCCAACGGCGCGATCACGATCTACGACGGTGGCACGCTGCACACCACGGGGGACATCACGTCGACGCGCGCCATCACTGCCGGCGTCGGCGGCGATGCCCATGTCGAGGTCGACGCGGGCACGACGTTTGCCACCAGCGGTGGCGTGAGCGGCAGCAGCGCCCTGGTGAAGAACGGCGACGGCACGCTGGCCATGTCGGGTGCACTCGCCCAAAGTGGCGGCACGATCGTCAACGACGGCACGCTCGTCCTGTCGGGCAACAACAGCTACCAGGGCGGCACCACGCTCAACGGCGGCACGCTTCAGGTGGCCGACGACGCCAACCTCGGCGATGCCGCCAACCACGTCGCCTTCAACGGGGGCGTGCTGCATGTGACCGACGACCTGACCACCGGTCGCATCCTCGACACCGCGACGGGCTCGGACGCCAACCTCGCTGTCGATGGTGGAAAAACGCTGACGGCAAACGGCACGGTGCAGGGCAACGGCGGCCTCGCGGCTTCCGGCACGGGCACCCTGGTGCTCGGTGGCACCAATACGTATGCCGGTGGAACATCGGTAAACGGTGGAACGCTGCAGATCGCGTCCGATGCCAACCTCGGCTCGGCGACGGGCTCGGTCGCGCTCAACGATGCCGTGCTGCACGCTACCGCGGACATCGCGACGAACCGCGCCATCTCGGTCTCCAACCATTCGGCGATCGCCACCGATGCGGCGACCACGTTCACCGCGACCGGCACGGTGTCTGGCGCGACGCTGACCAAGACGGGTAATGGCACGCTGGTGCTGGACGGAAACAACACCTACACCGGTGGCAGCGTGATCGACGGCGGCACGCTGGAGGTCGGCAGCGATGCCGCGCTCGGCGACGCGGCAGGTGGTATCACGCTCGCTGGCGGCACGCTGCATACGACGGGCGATGTCGCCTCGACGCGTAACGTGACCCTCGGTGGCGGCAGCTTTGCCATCGACGGCGGCACGACGTTCGCCACCTCGGGTAACGTCGCCGGCACCGGCGGCCTGGTCAAGAACGGTAGCGGCACGCTCGTCCTGTCGGGCAATAACAGCTACATCGGGGGCACCGTCCTCAACGACGGTACGTTGCAGGTATCGAACGACGCCAACCTCGGCAATGCGGCAGGCCCGCTGGTGTTCAACGGCGGCACGCTTCACGCCACCGGCGACGTGAGTGGCGCACGCGCCACCACGCTGAACACGAATGCACTGATCGTCACCGACGCCGGCGCGACCTTTGCGACCTCGGGCATGGTGTCCGGCAACGGTGGAGTGACCAAGGACGGCGACGGCACGCTGGTGCTCAGCGGCAACAACACGTACGCCGGTGGCACCACGATCGATGCCGGCACGTTGCAGATCGCTTCGGATGCCAACCTCGGCGCACCCACGTCCGCCCTGACCTTCAACGGCGGTTCGCTGCACACCACCGGCACCATCGTCACCCAGCGCACGCTCGACCTCGCCAGCAACGCAACCGTCACCAACGATGCGGGTACGTCGCTCACGGCCGCTGGCGCCGTCACTGGTAGCGGCGGCCTGGTCAAGGACGGCGCAGGTACGCTGTCGATCACCGGTATCGCCTCGCATACCGGCGGCACCACCGTTAACCAGGGCACGCTGGTGCTGAGTGGTAACAACACCTACACCGGCGGCACGCTGATCAACGGCGGCACGCTGAGCATCTCCAGCGATGCCAACCTCGGCAATGCAGCCGATGCCGTCACGCTCAATGGCGGCAACCTGGCGGTCACCGCCGACATCACGACGGCGCGCACGATCGTCGTCGACAACGGTGGCGGTTCCATCACCACGAGCACCGGCGCCACCCTGAGCCAGACCGGCAGCATCACCGGCAACGGCACGCTGACCAAGCTCGGCGGCGGCACGCTGGTCGTCAGCGGCAGCAACAGCTTTACCGGCGGCACACTCGTCAATGGCGGCACCATCCGCATCGACAGCGGCTCCTCGCTGGGCACGGGCGACATCATCCTGCAGGGCGGCACGCTGCAGACCTACGCCACCCTCGGCACGGGCCAGAAGGTGCTGGTCAGTGGCAACTCCGGTGTGAACGTTTCTGCCGGCACCACCACGGTGCTGTCGGGTGACATCGACACCGCCGGTGCATCGGGCTGCTTCATCAAGAGCGGCGCCGGCGCACTCAGCCTCACCGGCAAGGCCTCGCTGAGCCAGGGCACCTGCGTGCAGAACGGCACGCTGCGCGTCAACGGCACGCTCGACAGCAGCTTCGTCAACGTCGACCCGATCGGTACGCTGCGCGGCACCGGCCATATCACCGGCCCGGTCAGCGTCAGCGGCCGTCTTGCTCCGGGCAACTCGCCGGGCACGCTCACCGTCGACGGCACCGTGACGATGAACGCGGGCAGCACGTTCGAAGCCGATATCGACGGCAACGGCACGGGTACCGGCAAGGGCAACTACTCGCGCCTTCTCGTGGTCGGCGCCGGTCACCAGTTCATCGCGAACGGCACGCTGGAACCGCTGCTTCGCGGCATCACCGGGGACGCGACCAACACGTTCACGCCGGTGCTGGGCGACACCTTCCGCGTCGTCACCGCCGAAGGCGGCATCGTGGGACGTTTCGCCAGCCTGACCCAGCCGACCGACGGACTGCCATCCAACACGCGCTTCCTCGCGTTCTACAACCTCGCCGGGAGCAACAGCATCGACCTGCGTGTCGTGCCGAAGGCCTATAGCGACTTCCTCGGTGCAGGCACGAGCAAGAACACGCTCGCGCTGGCCGGCGCGCTCGACCGCGCGGTGGACGCCCAGGTCGCCGGCAACGGTGGCGCTTATACCGCCGTGGTGAATGCGATCGGTGCGCTCGATACCGACCGCATCGGCGATACGGTGAAGGCCATGGCCGGTGAAGTACATGCCGATCAGGCGGCGGCCGCTCGTGGCATGGGCCTTGCGCTCAATCGCGACGCGTTCGACCACCTCGGCACGGACACGACCAACCCGGCAAACAAGGTCTGGGCGAACGTGACCCAGGACGGCCAGCGTTTCGTCGCCGACAACCAGGGTTCCGGCTACAACGCCAGCACCAGCCATGTCACGGCGGGTGTCGACGTGTTCTCCAACGAGTCCACGGTGATCGGCGTGGGTGCTTCGCACGGCGAGAGCAACATCATCGCCACCGGTGGCCAGGGGACGATCCGCGGCAACGCGGGCATCCTTTACGGCCAGCAGAAGGCCGGCGCGATCATCGTCGACGGCGTCGTGTCCTACGGCTCGGACGACTGGTCGACCCGTCGCATGGATCCGTTCGGTAATGGCTCGCTCGAGACGCGTACCGACGGCCACGACACGATGGCCAGCCTGACCGCCCGCCTTCCGCTGGATACCGCCGGTGTTCGCATCGAACCGTATGCCGGTGTGATCTGGCAGAAGGTCGAGCGTGACGCAGTGAACGAGACGGGCACCTCACCGGCGACGCTGTCGCTGGAAGAGCTGTCCGCCACGGGCACCCGGGGCCTGCTCGGCGTCACCGCCGGTTCGAAGGTGAACGACCCGCTGGCCACGGACCTGACCTGGCGTGTGGGCGTCGCCGCAGGCGTCGATTCGGGCAAGTTGCTCGATCCGACGGTTCGCGCCAGCCTTGCCGGCCAGCAGTTCGAGACCAAGGCACCGGATGCCGGTCGTGGCTTCGTGCAGTTCAATGCGAACGGCACGATGCGCCTGGGCCACAGCACCTATCTCTATGGCGGCCTCACGGCCGAACAGGGCTCGGGGCGTACGGCCTACGGCGTGACTGCCGGCGTCCGCGTCGCCTTCTGAGACGATAGCGCACTGTAACAAGGGAAAAAGCCCGCTTAGGCGGGCTTTTTCTTGCTGAATTCTTCAGGGGCTTGCCGACGCATAGCGACTGGGCGAGATGCCCACGATCCGCTTGAATGCGTGACTGAACGCGCTCTCGGACGCATAGCCCAGATCCCTCGCCAGCAAGGCCACGGGAACATCGCCCTGGCGCAAGGCTCGCTCCGCAAGACGCATGCGCCATCTCGCCAGGTAAGCCAGGGGAGCCACGCCCGCGGCCGCCTTGAACTGCGAGGCAAAGATGGTGCGCGACATCGCCGCCGCATTCGCCAACTGCTCAAGACGCCACGCCTTGCCCGGCTCCCCGTGCATCATCCGTAGCGCCACGGCCAGACGAGGATCGGCTGCCGCACGCAGCCAACCTGCCTGAAGCGGGCCGCCCGCCGATAAGTGCGCGCGCAGAATCTGCACGAACAGCAAGTGAGCCAGCTGGGTCCTTGCTATGCCGGAACCCGGAAGGTCACCACGACTCTCCTCCACCATCCGGTCGAGGATCCAGCGCATGGTCACCGCTTCCGGCGCCGATCCGCGCACATGGATCATCGGCGGCAAGGCCTCGTGGAGCATCGGCGCATACGTTGGATGCAGGCGCACGTGGCCACCGATCTGGAGCACGTCGTCACCCTCGCCCACCGCCACGATGGGGCTCGTGCGTCCGGCGAACACCTCACGCGCGTCGATCGCCGGCAGCGCGAGATCGCTGGCCAGCACGAAACCGCGCTCGGCGATGAGCAGCACGACGTCGCCTGCCTCCATGCGGACGGCGGTGCCGCCGTCCGTGCGCAACCAGCAGCCGCCCCGCAGGACGGCGAAGAACTTCAGCTTGTCCGGCGCCGGAAAGCGAAGGGACCAGTCGCCTCCCGCAGTAAAACCGCCGGAAACGACCGATTCGACATCGGCCAGCCGCAGCACTTCGGAAATCGGATCATCAGCCATACCCGTACGATTGAGCATGGATGGCGGACTTTCAAGCATTCATCGTTCGGAAGGGTCGGCCTAAGCTTGCCCTGACCCCACGAGGAGATCCCCATGTCCAGCCCCCAGACCCCCATCCATTCCGGTTTCAGCATGGCCAGCACGGCGGAAGAGGTGCTCGCCGGCATCGACCTCAGCGGCAAGACTGCCATCGTCACCGGCGGCTATTCAGGCATCGGCACCGAAACCACCCGCGCCCTCCGTGCCGCCGGCGCCCGTGTCATCGTCCCGGCTCGCGACCTCGCCAAGGCGCGCAAGGCGCTTGAGGGGATCGACGTCGAGATCGAGCCCATGGACCTCGCCGATCCCGCCTCCATCGACGCTTTCGCGGAGCGCTTCCTGGCACGCGGCGAGCCGCTGCACATCCTGATCAACAGCGCCGGTGTCATGGCCATGCCACTGACCCGCGATTCGCGTGGTTACGAAATGCAGTTCGCCACCAATCACCTGGGTCACTTCCAGCTGACGGCGCGGTTGTGGCCCGCCCTGAAGCGCGCCCACGGCGCTCGCGTGGTGTCGGTATCGTCACGCGGGCATCGCTTTGCCGGCGTGGACTTCGACGACCCTAACTTCGAGCGCCGCGACTACGATCCGTGGATCGCCTACGGTCAGTCGAAGACGGCGAACGTGCTGTTCGCGCTAGGCGTGGACAAGCGTGGCCAGGCCGATGGGATCCGCGCTTTTGCCCTGCACCCGGGCGCGATCATTACCGACCTGGTACGGCACATGAGTCAGGACGACCTCCGCGCACGCGGCGCCATCGACGAGGAAGGCCGCCCGGTGGTCGACCTCGCGCGCGGCTTCAAGAGCGTGCCGCAAGGCGCCGCGACCAGCGTCTGGTGTGCCACGAGCCCACAGCTCGACGGCATGGGCGGCGTGTACTGCGAGGACGTGGAGGTCTCACCCGTCCTGCTCGAGGCCGACAACGCGCCGGGCCGCGTAAGTAACGATGTCGGTGTGCGTCCCTGGGCCATCGACCCCGTGGCGACGGAGACGCTGTGGACGTTGAGCGAAACGCTTACCGGTGTAACGTCACTTTCACGCTGACCCATCATGGAATCGACGCGCCGTTAATGCATGGCGGCGCATCGTCTAATTGCCCCGCGTGAAGGATCCGCGACGGCCCGACCGGACCCAGTGACACCCCTCGCCTGCGCGGCAGTTCGCGACGGGCGGGAATGCGAGTTCCGGCTCGCCAACCAGCTTTTCGTATTCGCGCAGTTCGAGGCAGTCATGCGCATCGACAATCCCAACGGTTCCTTTGATTCCTATCCTTACCGCGTGCAGTTCGAGACTGTTCGCGATCTGGAGAACGCCCGCCGCCACAACTGGTCGCCCGGCTACTACGACACGGCCGAAGGCACCTGGGGGCGCCGTCCGGGCGAATTAATCGACGTCCCGCTCGCCGATGGCGAGCCGGGACCGGAACAGCGCGAGCAGTCGGATTCCGACCCGATCCAGGCCAAGCCGAGCGGTCGCGAGACGGCGGACGTTTACTGAGGCGACGTCGTCGTCGGGCTTCCCGCTGGAGACAGCCGCTTGTAGATCACGCCGCCTTTCATGACGAAGGCGACGTGGGCAAGCGTGCCGATGTCCTGCGTCGGATCGCCGGGAACGGCGATGATGTCCGCGTCGAGTCCGGCCTTGAGCTGGCCGATGTGATCCTGCTGGCGTAGCACCTTCGCGTCGACCGCGGTGGCGGCAAGCAGTGCGCGAGCCGGGGACATGCCGTCCCGGACCATCCAGGCGAGTTCCTTGTAGTTATCGCCATGGGTGAATACGCCGACATCGCTACCGTTACCGATGGTCACGCCGGCGTTCATTGCCAGCTTGAACGCGTGCGCCGCTTTCTGCATGGACTCCGTCGGCGGATCGCCGGGCTTCCAGCCACCGAAGTATTCGGACGTGGCTGCGCTGGCTTCGAGCGTGGGCATGTAGGCAACGCCATGCTGCTTCATCAGCGCGAAGACCTCCGGCGTACCGTCGTAGCCATGTTCGATAGTGTCGACACCGGCCAGCACCGAACGGCGCATGCCCTCGGCTGTGGTCGCGTGCACGGCGACGGGCAGGCCCATGGCGTGCGCCGCGTCTACCCCGGCCTTCAGTTCTTCTTCGGTAAAGGTCGGTACCGAACCCTTGGCCTTGCCGCAGTGATAGTCGGCATACAGCTTGATCCAGTCCGCGCCATGCGCCGCCTGGTCGCGGACGGCGTCGAGCATCTGCGCCGGACCGCTGACCGGAATACCGCCTTGCGGGATATCGATGTCATCGCGGAATCCCAGTGGTCCCGGGCCATAACAATGCGCGGCGATGGTGGCGCGCGTGGCGACGAAGAGATGGGGTCCCGGGATCACGCCTTTGTCGATCGCGCGCTGCACGTCGACATCCGCGTACCCCGCGCCCTCGGTGCCGAGATCGCGAAGGGCGGTGAAGCCGGCCATCAGCGTGTCGTTGGCATGTTTCACGGCTTCCACGGTACGGAAGGCCAGCGTTTCCTTCAGCACCTGATCGTTCCAGGGTGTCTCGTTGTAGGGATGAAGGAAGATGTGCGAGTGAGCGTCGATGAGGCCGGGCAGGATCGTCATGCCGGGCAGGTCGATGGTCTGGGTGTTTGCGGGCGCCGAGACGGCTGACGCGGGTCCCACCGCAACGATCCGTTCGCCCTGAACGAGCACTACCCAGCCCGTGTGCGCCTGCTCGCTACGCGCGTCGAAGACGCGGTCCCCCTTGAGCAGCCATGCGTGGTCCGCCGGCTTCGACGGGGTCACGGCCTCCGCCGCGAGCGCGCCCGCCGTTATTGTCATGCAACCCGCTATCGCAAATGCCCTGCTCCAACCCGCCAACTTAGCCATGCCGCCCCCTGATCGAATCATCACTGCCCCGGATGATAGGTCCGCTCGATGTGCCCCCGCAGCTCCTCGGGCCAGAAATACACGGTCCGCAGGTTACCGGTGGTGTAGCGCTCAGCTTCGTCGTTGAAATGCTTAGACGTCGGATTGCCACTCTCGCCACCTGCGGTGATCGCGCGCGCGTGCACTTTGTCGCCGAATTCCACGACGGCCACGAAGCTGTTTCCGCTGGTGCCGTAGTAGCGTTTCGTTCCTGGCCAGCGGTGCGCACCGAACGAGGCTAGCGAGCCCCACCGCGACGAGGTAAACGGCACCGGAATGCTGGGCCTGGCATCGTCGAAGGGCTGCACGATGGCGCCATCGATGCGCTGGAAGCGATTGACCTCGCCCCAGGGTACGCCCCAGCTACCGAAGTCGTGCTCGAGACGGTCGACCGCATCGACCAGCGCATTCAGGCGTACCTGCGGGCCAGCCTTCTCGGCCATCACGTCGTACACGGAGAGTCCCTCCTGGGTGTCCAGCTTGCTGGCCTTATCCCAGAGGATGTCGCCCCAGAACACGGCCAGCGACGTCGGCATCGAGGTGGTACCCCAGCGATAGTCCCAGGTACGCAGCAAAGCGATAGGCCCGGCGAGTTTCCGCCTGAGCGGATCGGTCGGCGGGAGTGCGTCGTAGTCGCCGATCAGGATCGGCAACTGCCGCGCGAACGCGGGGAGATAAGGATCGAAGGCGATGTCGATCAGTGAGGCAAGCGTGAGGTCGCGACGCCCGGTGAGCACACGCGTCGCGTGCAGGCCTCGCGGGTTCTCGCCGACCGCATCCATGTAGCGCGGGAAATCGGCCTGCTTCGGACTGTCAGGGCCCGCCGCGGAGTACGGCCAGTCGTTCGTATTGAAGATCCAGCCAGTCGATGGATTCAACAGATGCGGCGCCTTGTCCAGCGGCAACAGTCCTTGCCAGTCCGTGGCGGGATCGCTGCCGTCGACCGGCTTCGTATAGTCGAAGCGGTTGTCACGCTTGGGTATGAACTGCGGATGGAGGTAGGCGATGTTGCCCTTGTCGTCCGCGTAGATGGTGTTATTGGACGAGTTGGCCTTCCATTCCGCGACCTTCATGTAGCTGGCGTAGTCGTTGGCGGTCGTTCGCAACCAGCTCTGCTGCAGCGCTTCGAGCGGTTTGTTCATCAGCGCGACGGCGATCCACTTGTCACCTTCGGTACGCACGATGGGGCCGTGATGCGTCGCGTACGTGGTGAAGTGGCGTGCCGCACGCGAACCATCGGCCGCGCGGTAGGCCACCACGATGTCGTGCGACGTAACGGGCCGGAGTGCATCGCCATGGCGATACGACAGCTTTCCGCCCTGGTCGACGATCGTTTCGGCGAACTCGTCCACGACGTCGGCGCCGGTGGAGGTATGCATCCAGCCGATGTGCTTGTTGAAACCCTGGTAGATGAAGAACTGCCCCCAGGTCACGGCACCGTAGGCATCCAGCCCTTCGTCGCTGGACATCTGCAGCTCGGAGCGGAAGAAGAACGAGGTGTGAGGATTGATGAGCAACAGCGCGCGACCATCGGTCGTGAGCTTCGGCGCGATGGCGATGCCGTTCGAACCGGTCGGCTCTTCCCAGCTCGATGGTGGTGTGAACTGCGCAAGGGCGCCTTGCGGATCCTTCCCATAAAACGCCTGCAGTCCCTTGGTCGACACCCGCTCGATATCGCCACCGATGCTGCCCTCGCTGAAGCTCAGGGCCATCCAGGGGTCGAAATGCGTTATCACTCGCGGATGCACGTCCGGGTGCGTGGCGAGGTAGAAGTTGAGGCCGTCGGCCCAGGCATCCATCAACGACTTCAGCCAACGCGGGCTGCGCGAATACATGCCCTGCAGTTGCACCGGGTCGATGAAAAGCCTCTGGCGCAGATCCTGCCAGATCGCCGATTCACCTTCGGCTTCGGCCGTGCGTCCGAGCGAAGTCAGGTAGTTGGTCTCGACGCGATTGAAATCATCTTCGGCCTGGGTATAGGCCATGCCGAACACGGCATCGGCATTCGTCTTGCCGTGCACATGTGCGATGCCCCAGTCGTCTCGCTGCACAGTCACGACCTGTGCTTCACGCTTCCATCGGGCAGTGTCGTCTTCGGCATGCAAGGACGCCGCGACCAGGGTAAGGAGCATGAGCGTGGATAACGAGCGGCGGCGCGCGTGCATCGATTTTCCCCTGGCGGATGAAGGCGCGCTCCCCGGCACGCGACGGCGCAGTATAGCCAGCGCAGCATTTGCGAAGTTTCTCATGCCCCTTTCGATCCGATAAACCGCGCCGCCCTCCTGTCCGGGGTGGTACGGCAAGCATGGCAATGCGGTCGCGACGCAATCGCCACGCCTCCGCACGGCCGACGCGGCGCGGCTTCGGGGAAGCTTAGTAACAGCCTCCCCTCAGGTACGTCGTCCCATGTCCGCGTCTAATAGTGTCGGATACATCGACAGGCGACGCTTTGCCGCCAAGAGTGGAACGTCGCGAAACCTGCATGAAACCTACCCCGCGTACGTTTCATGTCGCCGAGCCGTAGAGGCGGAGTGTCTCGCCCAATCCCCTCAAGAAATCGCGGAGGCCATATGCGAATTCATTATGTTGTTACGAGTCTTGAGGGCGGCGGAGCTGAGTTCATCATTCCCGACGTCGTCAACGTGATTCGGGATCTCGGTCACGACCTCCACGTTTATGTCTGTGAGCCTCGCGATCGCAAGGCCGAGCCGCGATTGATCGAAGCGGGCGTGCCTTACACGTTGATGTCGCGATTGAAAGCCGTGAAGCCCGCCTGTATATACCGGTACGCGAAAGCGGTGCGGGCATCGCCGCCCGATCTTATCTGGACCTCGCTGAGCCACGCGACGCGGGTCGGCCAGATGGTCGGTGCGATGTTCGGCATTCCCGTGGTGAGTTGGAAACACAGTGCTGACGCCAAGCCGCACATCCGCAGGTCGCAGCGCTCCAGCAAGTTGTGGATCGCCGACTCCCAGGATGTCGCGCTGTACCTGGAAGAGTCGATGGGCGTCGAGCAAAGCCGGGTTGTCACCTGGCCGCTGTTCAGCCCGACGTTCTCGGACATACCTCTTCCCCGCTGGGATGGAACTGGCCCGCTGCGTATAGGCAGCTCCGGACGCCTGCATCCGCAAAAGAACTACGACCTTCTTATCCGCGCAGTGGATCGACTTCGCAGGGAAGACCCGGAAACCTACTCCAGGATCGAGGTTTCGATTGCCGGTGACGGACCACTCCGTGCGGAGCTTCAGGGCCTCATTGGGTCGCTGGATCTGAAAGAGAAAGTCACCTTGATGGGCTGGGTGTCCGACGTTCCCGCTTACCTGCGTGGACTGCATCTCTATGTTCAGCCGTCCGCCTATGAGGGCATGTGCATCGCGGCGCACGAAGCCATGGCAGCAGGATTGCCGGTCATCGCCACACCCGTGGGAGAGATGCGCCGAAGCGTCCAGCCCGGACTGACCGGCGCGCTGCTCGAAGGCGATATCGTCGGTGGCATCGGCGCGGCGATACGCGCGTTCATCGCGCAACCCGGGGCACTGAAAGACTATGGCGAGAATGCGAAGGCGTACGTGGAGCGCACGATGGGCGCAGGAGCGTTCGCTCGCCATGGCCGCGACGTGCTTGGCCGGATAGAGAGTGACGTGATGAAAGGACGTCCAAGGCTACCGATCGCTCGTAAAGTCGATAGCCGTAACCTCGTCGGCAAACACCCCTGAGGGCGACACCGAGTCGATTCAGTCTTCCGGGTACGCCAGCGCATAGTCGAACGCCGCACGCACCGCCGCCACCTGGGCATCGTTGCATTGCTGCGGCGTGGCGCGCGGGCTGTCCGGATAGACCTCGGTGGTCGTGACGTAGCGCGCGTTGGTGATTCCGGCACACAGGCCCAGTTTCTTGAGGTCGTATTCGATCACGCCATCCGCGACGACGGGTGAGCCGATGATCTCACCGTGCTCATCGGCGGGCGCGATGTGCGTCACTACCGCAACGGCCTCGATGATCGCCTCCTGGAACGCCGGTTGGCGGTTGAAGGAATCGTCGACGAGGTAGAAACCGTCCGGTACTTCGCCCGGCTCGTAATCCTTGCCGTCGCGCGCCGCCACCGCGGGACGAAACTCCGACTCGTCCGAGTCGGTGGTTTCATGCAGGTCGATGTGGACGAGAACCCGATCGGCCAGCGGCGCCAGCAGACCCACCAAGGCAGCGGATTCGCCTGCCGGGCTGTCTTCACGAAAATTACGGTTCGGGTCGATCGCGTCAGGATTCCAGCGTTGGATACGCTCGTAGGCCCAGGGGCTGACGCACGGTGCGACAAGCAGATTCGCCCGACCGGCATAGTCTTCAGCGTGGTCACGAACGAACTGCAAGGCACCCTCGACGCCACTCGTCTCGTAGCCGTGCACACCGCCTGTCACCACCATGACGGGGAGGTCATCGCGCCAGCCGCGGCTGCGAATGGCGAGCAGCGGATAGCGTCCCTCCGCATAGTCCAGCACGCCGTATTCGGCCACATCGAAGCGTGTGCGTAGCGCATCGATCGCTGTCAGGACGTCGACCGCGTAACTGCGGCTTTTTACCTGCCGCGCACGCCAGCTGGCGACTTCCGATGCGCTCCAGGGTTGCCCGGGAGTGCCGATGGGGTACGTCGATGATGTGGTCATGGGTCGATGTTAACTCGATCTGGCGCCAGGGCCGGATGGTAGCCGGGAAGATCAGGTGCTCGTAAGGTTTTCGTCTTAACCTCGCTCAATGGCGGCAAGCCAGCCGCCGTTCGAAGGGAGACGGGGCCATGGCACTACGAACCTGGGTATGCCTGTTCGCGCTGACCGTGTCGGCCTCGGCCACGGCCGGCGGTGGACCGCTCGGCATCGATCATCGTCTCCACTACGACAACAGTGGTATCTGGAAACGCAGCAACCAGAAGGTCCTCGCCGGAGCGACCGCCGTGACCGTCTTTGGCGGTGCCCTGCTACTGGGCGACAACGACGACTTCGGCGACACGTTGTGGCGCTCGGTGGATTCGGTGGTCCTGGCCAGTGCCACGACGGACGTGCTCAAGCTGGGATTCCGGCGACAACGCCCGTCCGAGACGGATGACCCGGACAAGTTCTTTTCCAGCGGGAAGAAGAACAACAGTTTCCCGAGCGGCGAGGTGACCCTGATATCGGCGGCCGTCACCCCGTTCATCGTCCGCTATGGCGAGGACCACCCCATGGTCTACGCCCTCGCCCTGCTGCCTGCCTACGACATGGTCGCGCGCATGAAGACCCGGGGCCACTGGCAAACCGACGTACTGGCCGGCGCGGCGATCGGCACCGGATTCGGTATCTGGGCCTCACGCCGGAACTCACCCTTCATCCTGAGCGTGCTGCCCGGCGGCTTCAAGGTGGGGTTCATCAAGCACTTCGACTAGGCGGGCTTCCTGTCGTTACTCGATGTTCTGAACCTGCTCGTAGAATACGGACGCATCGTGTTGATTATGCATGTATAAATATGTTCGAAGCACAATGGGTACTGCTAAGGGTACATGTGCGTTGAGCGAAATTGCATGCAGCTTTTCTGAACGCGAAGTGCCGCTTTCAGCCGAAAGATATTTGGATGTCGGATTGACTTCAGCTCTGGCCTAGCGCGAAGCATGAGCTCTCACGCCGAAGCCGCACGAGGCCGCCCCGCCGAGACCCCTAGCTGTGCTCGCCCTCATATATTAAGCGCCGCAAGCCCATACTCCAGTGAATGGCCGGATCCGGATCAGGCCGCAGCCGTACCGTCCGCCGGTACCATTCTCGAACATCATCGGGAGTGCTTATGGAAAATAACGAGACGCGTACCAGCTTTATCAAAATCGGAAAAGTCATCGAACGGGTAGGCCTCTCCCGCGCGCAAATTTATAAAATGGTGGCCAATGGTGACTTTCCGCGTCAAATTAATCTCACATCGCGCAGTGTTGCTTGGACCGAAAACGAGATTGACGCTTGGATCGCTTCGCGTTGCGCTGCGCGAAACAAGTCAAGGAACAGGGTTCAACTTTCGCTGACCAGCCGTCTTGAAGCGTAGAGCTGATGCCCCTCGCAAAGAACCTTAGATCTACCAAGCTCGACATTCGCCGCGAGCGGAAGTTGTGGATCTGTAGGCGCGAAACACGCCCGCGGCCGAGACATAAATAGTTCGATGTAAAAAGTCACGGTCATGCGAGCTTTGTGCACCAAGCGTACTAAATTTGAACATCGTCAACTGAGGAGGATTCTCCAGATCAGTTTTTTTGTTATGCCTAAAGGAACTAAGAATGAAGTATAGATATGAGCCACGATCCTTAGAGAAAGAAAGAATAAGATTATTGAATCAACTGTATGATCGACCCAAAATAGACGAACTCGTTAAACGGTACGAGGCTCTAGGTCCGTTCCGTTTTACCGGGTTATTGAGTTTTCAGATGGTAGTGTCGGAACAAGTGGCTCTGAGAAATCTCGCACTTCACTGGCGACGGGTCCAAAAGAAGGCCCTTGGTACGCGATGGAACATCAAAGGCGTGGGTCCGATGTCAGGCATCGCCGTGATGGAGCTAGCGTCAATTGATCCAAGAGGAAACAGCAGCGCGATCAACCCGCACTTTCACTACCTGATTAATGACCACCCATCTCTTCCCCGAGAAGATACCAAAGCTACCAAATTGCTCGACAAAGCCTTCAAATCTGCGTCCACCGTGATCAGGACCGATGGAGACAAGCCTAAGAGCTTGGTCGCTTCAGACGGCTCGGGTGTTTGCTCTATCGATGAAGGGTTTCTCATCTATCTCGCGAAGCAGGCAGGAGACCCCGAATGGAATTGGTCGTCACGGGTGAAAGTGCTCTGTCCTGACGGATATGTGTAGGGGTCGCTGCCACACAAGACATGGCCGAATGAAAATGGACTCCCAATTGGGCGTTCGAGCCTAAACTGCGACTTTAAGCATAACTATATATTGCGTTACTTCTGAAAGCTGGCAATGCGTAGTACGTTGTTGCCAAAGGGATTGGACTGCGTGTCACAGAGGAGAAGGGGCGGCAATAATGCCCTCATCCAAGGCACCTTGAGCTGCTCAAAAGTCGATCGAAGCAATGCGAAAGTTTGCAGCCTAAAGGCTCATGCTGCATCACTGCTTTAAGAGCTCTCTTTAGCCCTTTAGGGGCTCGATCGCCGCCGCAGATTCCTCCGTATCCTCGACATCCGCGAGGGCAGCCAGATCTCGTATAGGCGGGAAAAAGGCCCCAACCTCGCAATCAAGGGCAATCGCCAGTTTGACCAAGGTCGGGATTGTCGCCGCGCGCTTCCCGTTCTCGATCAGGCCAATGTGGGCTCGGTCCAGCGGGATGCTATAGGCAAGCTTGTCTTGGCTGACCTTCTTCGCCTTGCGCACAGCTCGGATCTGAGCCCCGACGACCCGCAAAAGGTCGGAGGGGGCCCCTCGTCTCTTCTTATCTGATCGTGCAGTCGGAGCCGTGGTGTCGTTGATAGCCATGCGCGAACACTAGGAAAGTGTTGCCGTCATTACCTCTGGCGGCATATCCTCTGGCGGAACTACTCATAAGGAATGGTCGATGGCAGGGGCATCAGGGGGAATTGTTCTTCGGCAGGACGAGCGGTCGATTGACTGGACTAAGCAGTGCGGCCCATGCGGCTACACAGAGCCGGGATACCACCGTTCTCAGATCCAACCACACACGACGCTTCAAGCAGGCGTGTTTCTTTGCCCCAAATGCAGGGCGCAGACCCCTGTAGTGATCTACGGATGAGGGAGCTGGAAGTGGATGCGAAGATCTTGCAGTTCGGTGGGAAGGTTAGCCCAGCCTGTTGTGGGGACTTGAAGCCTCGAATTTCTCGGCTTCCATGGGGCTCCGATTTTGGCCGTCTTGCCGAACGGCGGCCCGATTTCCTCCGGACAGTCTTCGTCGCGATGCTGATGGGTGCTTCGGCATTTGGTCTCGTTGCGTGTTCCAAGGGCTCCGCAGATGGACCGTCCGCAGAAGCTGCTCAGGCGCAGCCAACCGGCAACGATGACGCCATGCCTGATCCCAAGACATTCGCTAAGCGCTATAACGCGCTAGCCATCGATTCGCTCAAGATCGAAGAGCTATCCGCCAGCACCTTCAGCCGGAACGAGCACTATGTGCATATGCGTCTTGCAGGTCGCTACGCATACAGCATCAGCTTTCGGGTGGAAGCCGCGGCGTATAGCTATTCAAACACGCAGCAATGGCTGGTCGGCGTCGACAACATCAAGAAGGTTTGCAGCTTCATGGCCCGGGCCATCAGGCCGAAGCTGACCGAACAGGACGCTAATGCCATGGCGAACCAGGTTGTCGATACTGATAAAAAAGTGGTCGTCGGCGATCTCATCATGGCGTGGCCAGGAAACGACCATAGCGGCTGCGACGTTCGCCTTACTGGGCTTTAGTGCCAACGGTACGGACGTCCGATCGTACATAGGCTCCGTGCCTTGTCAGCAGTGGGCTTACATCGACCACCGATCAGGGTGGCCTCACCCGTGCGTATATGCACATCCATACATGCCCATGCGGCGTATGACCTTATATTAAGGCAGGCAATGACAAACCATCCGACTAGCCCTCAAGTCAGCCCGAGGCGTCGCAAAATTGGGTTCACGATCATCACTGTCATCATGGCCCTCGGCGTCGTTTCGTGGGGCATCCTTATCGTGAAAGGGGATGCTGGCCCGGTTGGGCAGCTCTTTCATCACGCTGGGCCAAGCAAAATGGTCTCTCTCGGGGTGGCACGGTTCACCAGCTGCGAGTACGAGGGAGCCTTCGTCGGGGGAGCCGGATTCAGATGTGTCATCAAGAACACGTCCAACCAGATGCGGGACGTCGGCCGTGCAAGCTGCGCAGGATTCGATGACAGCGACCGGCTGATAGATAGCCCGCAGAGTGTCACGGCCCTGTACGGGTCGATGATGCGTGGCGGCGAGGAGCGGGTCATACGGCTCTATGTTCCTGAGACGTCCAGCGTAGCCGTGTGCTCTGAAACCGGTGATCTGGGATCGCCAAGTCAATTGTCATCCGTGCTTCCCGATTTTCGAAAGAACAACCTTGTCTCTGAATTCGGCATATGAATATGCGTATTCGTGCACGCTGTTGTGTGGCCTTGCTGACCCTTTCCACCCTCAGCTCAGTGGCAGGTGCAGACCCTACAGAGCAGGTGCAAGGAAGAGCTTCGTGCGCCGCATCGGTAAAAAAGATCTATGGCAGGTCGCCGGTATACCCAGCTGAAGCCATTAAACAGCACCAAGAGGGCACCGTTGACCTGATTGTGTCGATTGACGATCAAGGAAAGCCGATCGGTGCAAAGATTGCCCGGACCAGTGGTTCTCCGTCATTGGACGAGTCGGCACTACAGGCTTCACGGGCATGGACGTTCGATGCAACGGCGTGTATTCGTCCAGGCAGCGGCGAAACCATCACGATAGGGCTTCCCGTCACGTTTCACTTGCCCACTGAGCCGGTGCGACAACGCCGGCCGGACATCGAAGCCGGCTCTTGGGGGAAGGTTCCGTGAGCCGCCGGCTGCGTGTCATTCTTACCTCTATGGTTCCGCTCATCATGACCGCTTCCCCCAGCGTCGCAGCAGGTAGGAACTGGCAGCAATCAACTCATACGCAAACTCGGCTATGGATTCGCGACAAGGCGAACGGCCCGAAGTTTGAGGTCGAATTCTCCGTTCGTATGCCGGATGGGCGGATAGTTCAAGCGAAGGCGAAGTCAGAAGATGGCGAAGCTGAGGTCACCTTCCCAGACAACTTCGGCATTTTTGGCCCTGTGGCTCATGGCGTTTACAAGTGGAGCGCTCAAAGCGACGGGGCGCAGGTTGGGTTTGACGAGTTTTCTCAGTAAGAGAGAAGGTCATCCACTTTACAAGTTTGGCCAAATTTGACTTGCTTTTTTTTGGTTCTTTCCCACACACGGTATAGCCGTCGATAGCAGGTGGGCATATCGATCGGCGGGGATATCGATAGCCCGGATAGCTACTACAGCAGCGGGGCGCAACCCTAGTGCTGTGAGTCGTAGGTCAGGACGTTGCGACGCCTACTCATCGAGCGCACCATGAGGCATGGCCGACTTGATTCCTACCGGGTACTGGACCTGCGTTCGCTGCAGCCTTCCGGTGCTGCACAGCACGGTGGAAGTAAACGTCGATGATTTCGGCTGCTACTTCATCTGCGTCGGCTGTGGTCGCCGGAACAATCTCAGGTGCATTCCGGGGATCGGCGATGAGCCCAGCGCCTTCGTACAAGTGGACGACCGGAAGAGGTGAAAGGGTCTAAGCCGAGATTTTCCAGCACATTACGGAGGAAGCCCTCCGCTCTTGGAAGCGATGACGCAGGCTTAGTTCGTTACTGGCACTTCGAGTCTTATTCCCAAACACTCGGGTCGTTTGAGCCGCGATTCGAGGTGCCTGCCAAAGCTAAAGGGACCTTCTTGGTGCGGCGGCGTCAAGTTCATCGGCAACGCGGATTAAGTTGGCGCCGTAACCGGATCGAGGCTCCGTCCCAGCAGGGCCAAAGGTCAAAACGAGATCAGCCGCAGCGGCCGCGACTTTGGAAAGCCCGGCATTGTCAGCTCTTGAAGCAAGCAAGTTAGCTCGAAAGCGGGCCTCATCGAGGTCTCCGGCAAGTGCGGCGTTGCTTACCGCAGCCGCTTCCGCCACCACAGCGGCAAAGTCGAGAATCATTTGCTCGTGATCATCCATGCCTAAGTGTAGGTCCGATCAATCGCTAGATGGCAATACGGAGTCTCAGACTTTCAAAAGGTCGCTTGGAGGGCTCGGTAGATTGTGGCCGATCCTACGTTGAAGCGTTCGGCCAGTTGCGGAACCGAGAATTTCTCTTCCTCACGAAGCGTCCTGATGCGCAAGCATTGATCTGGGGTCAAAGCACGCTTCCGCCCGAATGCCACTCCCTTCTCTTTTGCTTTGGCGATGCCGTCCGCCTGACGCTCAGCCCGAATATCGTTCTCAAATTCAGCGAAGCTGGCTAGGAGGGCGAACATCAGCTTTCCTTCCGGGGTGCCTGTGTCGATCGACTGATCCAGCACCTTTAAGACGACACCCTTCTGGCGCAGGAGGTCCGCCATCTTTGCCAGATCGAGCACCGAGCGGGCCATGCGATCAAGGCGGGAGATGACTAGTGTGTCTCCGTCTCGAACGAACTGGAGGCAGGCTTGAAGTTCCGGTCGCCCTTCGGCCTGCCGTCCAGAGCGCTTTTCCGAGAACACACGCGTGCAGCCGTAGGCACGAAGCTTGTCCAATTGAACATCGAGGGACTGCCCCACCGTACTGACTCTTGCGTACCCGACGACTTCGCTCATTATCGAATCTCCTAGATATTTTGATAATACCTTTTTGATAGGAGATTTGATAGGCCATTGGCGGCTTCTCGATAGGTATACCTTTTGATTGGTGCGGAACGAGTCTGCTAGCCTTGCGCAGAGAGTCCATCCAGGTGATTGCTCCGGCAATCTAGACGACCGCTTAGACAACGGGCAGGAAGCTTAAGCTATGGCGCATAGATACTCCCCAAAACGGGGAGGGCCCCTAGTCGCTCAGAAGTCGGACGCACTGACTGAATTACTAGCTGATCGGCCAGGAGACGAGAAGACTGGGGCAAATGCTGCTGCTGGATTTACCTACCAGCAATGGTGGGCGGCTCTGGCTGTGGCAGAGCTCTTGGGGACGGGCGAGGATTTCGCGGTCGCGCTTGAGGTCAAGGAAGACGTGGCTCTTCTTGATTCGCCGGACGCCCCGCAACTCGTCGAGTTCTGCCAAGTTAAGAAGAATGAGAGTGCTGGAGCCTGGACACTTCAGCAACTTCATGCGAAAGGCAAGGCAAAAAAGAGCGGCGAGGTAGAGCTCTCTACTCTGGCGAAGCTATACGGCCGCCGGAGGGACTTCCATCCGCACGATACGAAACTTCGCTTTGTTTCAAATGTTGGCTTCAAAGTGCCAGTTACAACCAAAAAATTACAAAGTGAAGATTGTCACTTGGCTGATTTGGAGGTTAAGCATCAAGAGCCGGTGAAGGCTGCCGTCGCAGAACAGTTAGGCCTCGAAAAGAGCAACATCGATTTCACCGAGGTCCGTCTCCATCGAAGCAACCTTCCAATGGCGGAGCAAGAATTGTTCGTAGCGGGGAAGCTAAGCCAGCTTGGAGAAAAGAACCTTCTTCCGTTCAAGCTTGATACTCCTATCGTCGCAGCGCACTTCCTTGCATCAGAGATACGTTCGCGCGCTTCAAATACTAGTTATGCGTTTAACTTTGAAGGCCTTAAGAAGCGGCTATATTCGCGATCTGATGCGCTCGGGTCGCTAGCACAAGTGGCGCAGGCTGCGCCAAGTGCTCACACGAAGCTAGCGGAGGCTATCGACATTCTTCGATCTGAAAAGTCTGTGGGCTTCCTAACGATCAAAGAAATCGAGACTGAGGCCGCCTCAGTTTGTACGAACGCTATGGACCGTACCAATCTGCAGTTTCGCGATCTTGCCAAGGCGCTCGTCCACGCGTCGAAATCGCTCGGTCAGGAAGTCGATGCGACACTTGGCGATTTGATGCGGAGAGTTTCCGAGATTTCAAAAGTAGTCTCGCCAAGTCCGATGGTTGGATTCGGTGCGGGATACATCAACGCTGTTGCCTTATTGGTGCTTAACAATGGAATCGACATCGACGTACTCGCTGCTCCGGCTCATCCGGAATCTGAGGGCGAAGAATGAGCCGCTCCGTGAAATTCAAGAAACTGTTGCTCTTATCCGAGCGAGACAGTTCCGCCCGCTCGCAGTCGTTCACGTCGCCTCGAACACTCTTATTGGGCACGAACGGAACGGGGAAGTCGAGGATAACTAAAGGCCTGTTTTGGGCTATGGGCTGTGCGCCGAGCAAGTTCGTGATCGGTGCGTGGGACCCGGATATCGCTGCCGCACTCTATTTCGAATGGAAGGGGGAGGAGTACTTTTTCCTCAGGCATGGGAAGCGACTAGGTATGTTTGGAGCAGATGGCAAACTGCTCTTTGCCGCTGATCGGATGTCTGCGTGGGACAGGCATTTCGCACAGTTCTTTGGGTACAAGCTAAAGCTCAGTCGCCATCAGGGTGCGGGTTACGCTTCTGCGGGCCCAAGCTTCTTGACTCTTCCTTTCTACATGGATCAAGACGGAAGTTGGGCAGCAAGCTGGGATACGTATACTGATCTGAAGCAGTTCAACAGATGGAAAAGCCCGGTCTTCGAGGCTTTTGTAGGTGTGCGGCCGAACGCCTATTTTGAGGCGAAGAGCGTTAGGGATGAAATCCATTCTCGACTTCAGGACAAGACTCGGGAGCTGGACGCCCAGAAGGCGGCATTCGCGCGGGTGGCCGAAGTTCTGCCCAAGAACCTTCCCACACTCAACTATTCTGCTTATCGCAAGGAATTGGCCGAGCTCGGACAGCTTACGGTAGCGCTCCAGCGGGCGCAGGGAAACTTACGCGCCAAATTGGTAGCGACCGTAAACGACAGGGAAAAGCTCCAATCAGAGATCAAACTTGCACTAGCCACCCAGCGAGAACTCAGCTCAGACTTATCCTTTCTGTCGGACGTCTCAACCGATGCATTGGAATGTCCCACATGCGGGACTATGCACAAGAATTCCTTCCATGCGCGACTACAGCTTGCTCAGGATTCTGACACGATCAATGCCCTTGTCGCGGAACTGCGCAAGAGGCTAGACCGCGTTGGGGTGGATGAACGGGCGCTTCGGCAGGACCTCAACAAGGCCGCAAGCGACCTTGATGGTATCGACAGATTACTTAGGCAGAAGAAGGCCAAGCTCGAACTAGGTGACGTAGCAGCGGCTCATGGAAAGAAGTCCCTAGATCAGGCCTTCATGAAGGTAAATTCTAGCCTCGGTCAGGAAATCAAGAAGTTCAAGCTGGCGGAAGACCAACAGCAGGCTAAGCTCCAGCAGTACGAGGATCCTAAGAGGCAGGCCGCCGTAAGGAAATACTACGCAGATCAGGTTCGAAGCTTCTCGATAGGACTGAATGTTGATTCTTCAGAACAAATCGCGAAACCGAAAGCGGGAGGTCGGTCAGCAGCTGGCGGAAGTTCTGCTGCACGCTCGATGCTGGCAGTTCACTTGGCCATGCTTAGGTCGAACGTCGAATACGGAGACTCGCCGGAATTTCCTTTCGTCGTAGATACGCCGCAGCAATCCGGTCAGGCCAACGAGAACTTGCAGCTAATGATTGAAAGCCTGGTGAAGGCTGCTGGTCATGAGCATCAGGTCGTACTGGCTGTAGAGGAGGTTCCTCCGGGTACCGATCTCAGCGCATACGACGTGATCAATTTTGAGCAAAAGCAAGGAGTGCTGACCAAGGGCGCTTATCCGGAGGTGCGAAAAGTACTGGCTCCAGCCCTGGAATTGCTTCGTGATCACCTAGATGACGCACAGAATCAGCAATTGGTCATTGGATGACACGATGCAGTCATTATGCTCAATCGTTTCGCGGCTGATACTTGCAAAAAACGAACCTTTCGGGAACTCGACTCGCTCGCGTATTTCAGCTACAGAGAATGGAAGCGGTCCCAGTTGGTTGTCATTGCAAGCGAACCCACTTCTTCGCAGAGGCTTCTAAGCACACTGGCTACTTCGTCATGGAAGTTTTTCAGCTTTTCATCGCTGCATCTCTATGGGGTCCGGTAGGGTTGAGAATGCACGGCCGAGCTCATTGTATAACTCGATGTGCGTTGATGCAGTTGGTTGAGTGATGTATGTGCCACGAAGGCTTGCGAAGGGATAAGGTTTTTTCTTCAGTAACCAACTTCATTGGATGAAAACGTGGAACTAGCTTCTTTGCTTTCGCGCCTTCGCGACAAGAGGGCTTTGATCGTCCACTTCTCGCATCATCAAAACATGAGGGAGGGTGGCATATTTCCTGACGACCTAGTGGCTGCCATTAGGCACAAAGATGACTGGGCTCTTTCTTGTAGTGTGATATGGCCAGGTCACAACATGAGCCCGGTCGGCTCCGTCGGCGTGATCTTTGAGCCGGTGTTTGTGGGAAACATCTTGTCGGTATGCAACGCGGACTCGGGTTCTTCGTCAATGGGAAACGGTGATGATGGTTCTCTTGGTCAACCTTTATCATCGTCAGCTTTTGATGATTCTTTCTGTGTTGAAGATGGCGAATACAACGAGTGGAGGCTTCGTGGTGCCACAGCCACGGGAATCTTTGTCCTAGATACATCAAACATCTACACAAAGAGAAAAATCTCCGTCAATCATCCGTATGGATCGGGTGTGACTAAAACGATCGCTGCGGAGCGGATCTCATTTGGTGAGGTTGCTCGACTCGAGCAATCGCTAAATCTTCCCGTTTACACAATGGGTGCGGATGGCCCGGAACCCGTGTTGTCTTAAAACAACCATGCCCCCCAGATGCCCCCGGATTTCAATGAATCTCATGACACACAGTGGGACAAGAAAAAACCGAGGCCCGCGCTATCGCATGGGTTCCCGGCCTTCTTGGCACGTCAGGAGACTTCGTTGGTGGAGATGGCGGGAGTCGAACCCGCGTCCCTGTCCAATGGATCAAACACTGCGTCAGATACGGACCAAAACCGGACCGTTCAGGGAATACTGAACCGGACTTCCTTCGGGTTTGCATCAAGGAGGTTACCCATCGCGAACCACTCGGAGCCGTCGGGCCGATCCGAGCCGAACAGCCATAATTCACCAATGTCGAGGTCCGACAGGTCGAGCTCGCTCAGCACCAGCTCGACCCGCCGATTGATGTGCACACCGACGACCAGGTCGCCTGATGATCGGTATTTTGCCTTGAGCTTATTGAGCTCGGCTTGCAGCGTCGCCTGGCTGTTCAGATGGCTTGGCACCAGTTCCTTCATCTGTAGCGGGACGTAGTGGATCGTCCCATCGATCCGATAGGCGGCTACGAAGTCATAGTCGTCGGCTTCCGATTGGGCAAGGTAGACAGGAACCTCAAGCACCTGCGCAACGCCGTAGCATAGGATTGCCGCTTGGCGCAGCTCGAGAAACGGTTTCAGGGCCCTCGTTCGAAGGTTCCGTACCTTCGCCGGTAGTTGGCCCAGTTGTGGATGCTGCTCGACGTCGGCGTAACCGGTCAGTATTGCGGCCACTTCTCTAAACTGGAGTTTTTGCCACGCACGTAGGCGGATCTCATGGTCTGCCAAACCCGTTCTCCGGGGCCTCGATTGGCGTCCATAGTGCCGCAACGTTATTGCCCGCGTCAGGCGCAATCGACGGGATCCACCGGCCATAGACCTTGATGATCATGGCCCAGTCCTTGTGACCCATCATGGTCGCCACCCATACGGGGTTCTCGCCGGCGGACAAGAGCGTCGAAGCGAAGGTGTGACGGATCGCCGGCAGTCCCTCATGAACGCGTTCGCCATGGCGACGAACAGTGGCGACAGCGGGCAGAGGACCGAGGCCCTGGCCAAGATCCGGAGCTTCAACCAGAAGTACCCTGAGATCTCGATCGGCATGGGCAACCTGCAGTCGTCTCTTCGCCGAAGGGCCCAACAGTCGGCGCGTGCTGAGAACGGGATCCTGCTCGATCGCAAGCTGGCGCCGCGGATCCGTGCGGAAGTGGGAGGCGCAGCAACGAACTAGGCCGGCACGCTCACTCCGAATTCATTGCTCGAACAGGGCTTTGCGTGAAGAGCGGGCGAGTTGTTGGGTCGACGGCCGAAAGTAGGCCAGCGCCTGATCGCAGACGCTGAGCCTTACGGCGTCGCTCAGCGGTCGCCCACGGCGCGATGGCGCGTGCGGATATTCCCGGCTTGAAACCTGCCTATCGCAAAAGCCCCGCCCGCCATGCCGACGAAGGCTCCGATCAAGATTCCGGTCAGCGTGGGGGAGCCCGCGAACCACTTAGCCAGCTGCAGGTATGCGACGACGCTGACAATGGCGCCGACGAACATCGAAACCTTTATCTCCTCGCTGGTAGGGCCGTAGATGACGGTGCCTTTGCAGCCAAGGCAGACGAGCGATCCGACAATCTCCTGACGCATGCATACCCCACAAGTGAACTCCGCCATACGTACAACTCCTACTGTGATGCCCCTTTATCGGCGCTGTTGTACCGAACTTTAGGCGCGGGTACTGACCTTTCCGGCGCGAGATTTCCGGCTTGGTAGGAACGTTCAGCCTCAAAGCAGCCCGGGCGCGCATGACAAGCGCAGGCGACCACGACGAGACGGTCGCGGCAGCGGCGACCCCGGGCGAGGCTTCCGATGACCGCGATAATCAACGCGAGCGCATTGCCAATAATCCCTGGCAGGTTGCTGGACGGAATGCTCATAAGGACATCGAGGATGGGTTGGAGGTGAGTTACCACGGCGAGATACATCTCTGAAATCAAGGTGCCCCATGCTGGTGCCAGCTCCCCGCGACTTCCTCTGGATGGATTTCCGCCCCCGCTCTTGCTCGAACAACGGGTTGCGCCCTGTCGCTCAAGCATGGCTTCAGCACTGTCGACATATCTGAGACCGCCACCGCGTACCTTCCCCCTCATGGCGATGGTCAACTGGATCCAGATGGGTGAACGGCAGTACGCGGTCCTTGAGGGGACCGGTAGCCCGTTTGCTTGTGTGTACCCCAAGGATGGTCAATGGGTGGTGCGTTTCCGTTATGGCCCGCGCAATTGCACCGGCGTGCCCGTCCAGGGGGTTGGTCTGCTGAAGCGGATGGTGGTCCACTGGGCCGAGGCGAATGTGACTGGTTGCGAGCGAACGTCCCGCCGAAGGCCCCCGCCCGACGACCTGGCGCATACTTCTACGATGTGATCTGGCCAGGCTACGTGCCTGCGTCTCGGCTCAAGCGCTATTCGTGACCCGAAGGCTTCGCGGCTTCGTCGCGAGCCTTCCACTCGGCCAAGCGCTCCTCTTGGCACTTCCAGCACCCAGCGGTCGGCACGATGCGGCTGCCCATGCGCTGGTGGGTCTGGTAGTAGATGTTGTGGGTAAGGCAGGGGCGGGACTCTTCGAGCTTCTTTCGGTCAGCCGCTGCGCGGATCTGTGTGCTCGTCTGGGGTCGGTTGTATCGCCGGCTCATGGTTACTCCTCTTGGTCCGAGGAGCGTCGCGCAGAGCCGTCTCATCCAGTGAATCTGGGTGGCAGAAGCGCCTAAAAATTGCCGGGCCCCTTCTCGTGGAACAAGGGGTTACGAGGAGCTATAGCCTAAAAAGAATGCCCTGAAAAACGGCGTGGTTGAGCCATCGTGTAACTGACTCGAAATCAGGATGACTCGTCGACATGCAGGGCACCATTCAACGCGGAGCCAGCGAGCACGACACCGTTCCATAGGTCGACGCAGTCCTGCAAAACTTGTCGCGCAGTACGTTGCGGAAACTTGCCCTCGACGTGTTTAGCGTCAGCGAAGCTCACGGGACCGATGCCCGCCTCGTCGGTGGAAAAATTCACCCACGGACTGAACCCCACGTGCTGCCGGTGTTTAACCGTGTTGCTGTACGACACGATATAAAGGTAAGCGTCGGTCGCCCGAATCTCGGAAAGAATGTCGGCAAGCGGACCGGCAGGCACGAGCTTAAACACCTCTTCGGCATATACGCGCTTCGGCCCAAACCGCACAGACGCATCGAGGATCAGGCAATTTACGATGTGGGCGAGATAGTCGTATGCCGCGCGGATCATGTGTACCGCACCGATGGTGTTTGCCTCGATCGCCAGCAGCTCCTCGCCCCCTGCCGCGATCATCGTGAAGGCGAGCGCCGTGTTTTCAGTAGAGGCTTTCCCGTCACCGAACGATGGTGCGCGCTCGAGCGCCGCAAGTGCGGCCCGCTTGTAGTACCGGAAGAGGACATCGACCTGACCGATAGAGCGAAGTGCCTCACGGGCCATCGGCTCGCCGCGCTGCCGAAGAAGATGTTCTGACAGGGCTCGCATGTTCCATATCGCCATCGGCGTCTCCAGAAAAACGGACCAAAAACGGACCAAACCTAGGCCAATCCACACCATTCCAGACCTACCAACGAAAGAGCCCCCTACGCAATTCAATCACTCAGGGGGCCGTATTGGTGGAGATGGCGGGAGTCGAACCCGCATCCGATTGAACGCTTATTCGGCAACAACCGGAACCACGAGGCGTTCAGCGAGTCTAGCCTTGGAGAATATTCTTCAGACTCGGTCTGCACCGTCGAGTTGCTCGCCATCGTGAGGCTCTGGCGGCCCGTCCCGGATGACGTTGATCGTGACAGCGCGTTGAGCTGCTCCAGGCTGGTCGGCAGCCATGCCGAAGTCCACGAGATGATCTGGGAAGAGCACCCCAATTTGACCGGTATCTTTCCGAATCCCTAGATCGAACTTCCGACTTACACCTTCCACAGAATCGCGGACATTTTGCGTGAGTAGGCAGGTCAGGTAGTCCGTAAAAGCATCGACCTTTGCGAGCTCAGCGCGCACCTCCGAGAGACCGACCGCACGGTGCGCCACCCCAAGAGATCGTTCCCACATCGTGGAATAGGAATTGAAAATCGGCACTTTCCCAGCGAAGTAAAGCTCATTGAATTTCAGCTTCTCAATATCGATGTTTCCGTGCAGCAGGTCGTTTCGTGAGTCGACAATCTTCAGATAATCCTTCATTGCCGAGTGATTAAGATCCACAGGATTCTCGAACCCCGTGCAGTAGTAGGGCAGTGAGGCGATGCGCATATTCATTGGCAGACGAAAAATACCTTTGAACAACTGCTTATCCTCTTTGACGCCTGTCCTCGCCAGCAGAAATAGCAGTAGGTTCACGAATGATTCGGCCATGACCGGAATCATCGCGCGAATGCCGAAACTTAAGCCTATCGCCCGCGAGTAGTCGGCCGCGCGAGTACGCCAATGGTCGAGCGAACGGCTCAGATCTTCGCTTTCCAGAAGATTCGGCATGGCGTCCGCCTCCGGATTCAGCCCCAAGGCATCAAGTTCTTCTAGCAGCTGCTTAATCGCCCTGCGTAGTCGCTGGTACGGGTTTACAAACTCGATCCAAGGCTCAAGATGAACCCTCCGGATGTGCTGCATCTCCTTCGCGTACTTGGAGAAGTCCGCCTTAATCTGCCCTATAAGACTTTGCTTTTCCGTATCGGGCAATTCGGTGCCGTGAATCCAAATGTCAGTACGAAAGTTAAGGCCCGCGAACGTGATATAGCCAATCGACGTTTTTAAGTACCACTCCCAATGAATCAAGTTGTCGGAGTCGTCGTTCCGAAAAAAGTTCTGCAACCCATTCGGGTGCCCGAAGCGTGCGCCGAGATAGCAGTAGATATCTGAAGGACGCACTTCATTCGTCAAGGGCCAAAACGTTCCCCTTCGCGGCGAACTTTCCGCAGTTTTGTCCGTTACATCTAACATCGTTTGCGTGATGTGGGTGGGGTGTACGAATTCGAACGTACTTACATAGTCGGCTGGCAACTGGCTCGCGCTTCCATTCATGGCGCCTGATCCTCAATGGGTGCGTCCCGAGCATACAGATTTCTTCTAGCATGCCATGAACTTTTTCCGCGCGCTTTCGCGGACAGAGTAATTTTAATCGAGCACTCGATATGATCAGAAGCAGCCGTCGGCTCGATGCATTTGCCCTGGCTCAACGCCTTCAGCAAGCTTTCAGCGATAGGTCGCATCGGATTGCCGAACGCTGATGCCACTAAAACCGCTCTTCGCCAAGAGGCGCTGCACAACCCCTGGCGGAGTGGTGTTCTTGGGACCGAGGATCACTTCCGCGATCGGGTGCCAATCAAGGTCAGGCAGGGACCGCCGGAGATAAGGGACGATCTTGCTGTCGGCGCATCGGAACTCCGTGGGGGGATCACCAAAATAGTCGGCGAGCATTTGCCAGTTTACCGAGAGCAGACGCCACTCTTTTTCCTCTCGAAAGGCTCGCCCTTTCATCGTGTAAAGATGAGTTGTTAGATTCATGATGCGTCGATTAAATTCCGTGTCTTCGGGCGTGGGCTCCATAAGGTCCGAATACCAAGGGGGGCTTCGATGCGAGGGCCGCTATCATCCGGGCCGAAAGTTCGCCGTAAAGGGTAGAGGTCAACTTTCGCTGATCCTCCAGATCATATGTGACCTGTTCGAGCGACATGCTGGCGTTCTCATTATCGCCCCACTTCGCCAAGTAGCGGCCGTCAAAACCGATCGCGAATCCGCGAGCATCGTCGGCGTATCCCCGCCACTGGCTAAGGAGGTCTCCCTCGCCAGACACGCAGAACGCTAGCCCTTCGACACTGGTCTCTAGGAAGTCCAGCTGGTGGCGCAGCCTCGACACCCCATCCGGGGACGCGCTGTCTTCCTGAGCATGCTGCATAATCCATTGCGAGAGAAGGCGACCTTCCATCGTGTCGTTTGCCAATGAAAGCGAAGAAAGCCAGATGGACCGAGTGGAGACGATAGAGTGGAACGCGGCCGTCGAGCAGTAGTGGTAGAGGATCGCGGGAGGGTTAGCGTGTTCCATAAGGCCTGTTGCATCCGGAGAATGGCGTCTACTCGTGCCTGAGAGCGCACACATCAAATCGTGCGCCCGCCCGCCTTAAGATGGCATTTAACCGCTCGCTTGGGCCTCATCAAGAAAATCGGCCCAGCGCTGCAATGCCTCTCGCCGCTCATCGATGTAGTCATAACGGTTATACACGCCGATGAGACCCTTGATTGAATGATTCAAGCAGCGCTCTGCTACATGTGGAGCGACGCCCAACGCCTCTAAGTGCGTCCGAGCGGTACGCCTGAGATCGTGCAAAGTGAAGTGATCTACAGGCGCCATCAGTGGCCTGACGCACTTGGCGAGCGCTGCGTTGATGGTATCCGCGCTGATATAGGGGACCATACGGCTTTGCATCTTCCTCGCTGGCAGAAGCCACTCACTTCCGCGGCCCAGTTCAACGAGCTTCTGCAGTGCCTCGACCGCTTGAATTGGCAATGGGATACTGATCTCTCTTTCTGATTTCGTGCGAACTGCGGGAATCCGCCATATCGACGCAGAGAGATCGAATTCCTGCACGCGCGCTTCTACTAGTTCAGATTTGCGCACCGCGAGCATCAAAAGCAAACGAACAGAAAGATCGTTCTGTATGGTCCATCCAGCCGCTTCTGCCATGGCGGAATACAGAGACCGGATCTCCTCTACAGACAGCCATCGAGTCCTGGACCGGGCCTTTCCTCCAGCGTCCGGAGCATGGAACATGGACGCCGGGTTGTTCGGCAATCGCCCCAGTTTCACCCCATAATTGAAAATCTGCTTGAGGCATCCAAGAATCTTCGTGGACGTGGTCGGTGCATTCTTCGCTACGCCGCGGATGAAGTGATCTACGTGCGAGGGCCTAACTTCGACGAGAGGGAGAGATCCGATAGCCGGCTTTATCCTGTTGTTGATCCATGATCTAACGATCTCGGGATGTTTCAGCCGCCCGGCGATATACCGTTCGTAGAAGTTATCGGCTAACGCCCCGACGGTGAGGCCGTCACGCTCCGCGAGGACTCTCTCGCTAGCAGCCCTAACCCGATCTTTTTTTAGATGGGCGACATCGTGGCCGAGCGCAATCTCGGCCCTAAGCTTTCTCGCTTTTTTTCTCGCTTCAGGTACTGAGATGTCTCGGTAGCTGCCTAGGAAAAGCGTCCTAGGCTGTCCACCGATGCTGTATCGCAGAAACCACCGAGGATTGAGATCTCCGCTTCGATAGCGAAGCCAGAGATTGTCGCCATCCCCCCGAGCTTCGAATCGCTCGGCCTTCTTGATCCACTTGTTGATGAGCGTGTTTGAAAGCTTCCCCACGAACATTCCTCAGCGTGTACCCAATCAAGGAACTACTCCTTGGGTACACGCTAGGGTACATGAGGTTCGTGACTCTTCGGGAGACATCCATAGACACATGTGGACCTCAAATTGTCCAAGAACGGGCCTGTAACTTAACTTTGTTCTTGAACAAGACTGACGAAGATCGCCTGAGACGTCACTCGATGTTCTGAACCTGCTCGCGCATCTGCTCGATCAACACCTTCAGCTCGACGGCGGCGTTGGTCGTTCGCGAATCGACGGACTTCGAGCCCAGCGTGTTCGCCTCGCGATTGAATTCCTGCATGAGGAAGTCAAGGCGACGGCCGACCGGCTCCTTCAGCGCCAGCACGCGGCGGGCCTCGGAAATGTGCGTGGCCAGGCGGTCGAGTTCCTCGTCCACGTCGATGCGGGTGATCTGCAGCACCAGTTCCTGTTCGAGGCGACCCGGCTCGACGGGCTGGCGCATGTCGGCAAGGCGACCTTCGAGGCGTGCACGCAGGGCAGCCTGGATTTCAGGCAGCCAGCCGCGGACATCGCCGACGATCTTCTCGATGCCGTTCAAACGTTCGACCAGCAACTCGCCCAGCTTGGCGCCTTCGCGGCCACGGGTGTCGTTGAGGGTCACCAGCGCGCGGTCGAGCACCTCGATCAGGGCGACCTGGAGGGCGTCGGCGTCCGTTTCCGCCTGGCGCAGCACACCGGGGAAGCGAAGCAACTCGGTGAATTCGATCGACATGCGCGGAAAGCGCTGCTCGAGGTCCAGCGCCAGCTCGGACAGGCGCGCCAGCATCTGGCCATTGACCTGCAGGCCTTCGCTGGAACCGGCCTCGCTGCGCAAACGCACGGTGAGATCGACCTTGCCGCGCGACAGATGGGCGCCGATACGCTCGCGCAGGGCGCTTTCGAAGCTGCGCAGCTCCTCGGGCAGCCGCGGGCTGATCTCGAGGTAGCGGTGGTTCACGGTGCGCAATTCGCAAGTGAGGGTACCGGTCGGGCCGGCGCGCTCGGCGGAGGCGTAAGCGGTCATGCTGCGGATCATGGATGGCTCGCTTGCGCGGCAGGAAAGACCGCAATGGTAAACTGACCCACCGTCCGCGCCCAAATCAGGTTATCCATGACTTTTTCCCGTCCGAGCGGCCGCGCCGCCGACCAGCTGCGCGCCGTCAGCATCGAACGTCACTACACCCGCCATGCGGAAGGTTCCGTTCTGGTGTCCTTCGGTGACACCAAGGTGCTGTGCACAGCCTCGGTCGAAGAGCGCGTCCCGCCGTGGCTGCGCGGCAAGGGTGAGGGCTGGGTCACGGCCGAGTACGGCATGCTTCCCAGGGCCACCACCGACCGTACCCAGCGCGAAGCCGCGCGCGGCGGCCAGGGCGGTCGCACCATGGAGATCCAGCGTCTGATCGGCCGCTCCCTGCGCGCCTGCGTGGACCGCGCCGCCCTCGGCGAGCGGGTCATCACCCTGGACTGCGACGTGATCCAGGCCGATGGCGGCACCCGCACGGCAGCCATCACCGGCGCCTACGTGGCACTCGTCGACGCCGTGGCCACGCTGACCAAGCGCAACGCCATCAAGCGCAACCCCATTCTCGGCGCCATCGCGGCGGTCTCCGTCGGCATCTATAACGGCGTTCCCGTACTCGACCTCGACTACGCCGAAGATTCCAACTGCGACACCGACATGAACGTCGTCATGAACGACGGCGGTGGTTTCATCGAGGTGCAGGGCACCGCCGAGGGCCACGCCTTCCGCCGCGAGGAGATGGATGCCCTGATGGATCTCGCCACCAAGGGCATCAACGATCTGGTAATCGCCCAGCGCGCGGCGCTGGAGAGCGCCCCGTGACCGAGGTACGCGCCGCCACCGCCGACGACCTGGACGCTATCGTCGAGGTCCATCGCGCCGCCTTCGGCCGCGATGCCGAGGCCGATCTGGTCCGCCGCCTGGTCGCCGCCGGCCGCGCCTCGATCTCGCTGGTGGCCGTGGACGAGGACGACACCGTGCTCGGTCACGTTCTGTTCTCGCCGGTGACCGTCGAGGAAGGCGACGACGGCAAGTCGCTCGGCCTGGCACCGGTCGCCGTCCATCCGGATCACCAGCGCCAGGGCATCGGCCACGACCTGATCGAGGAAGGCATCGGTGCCTGTTTCGTGCAGGACGCCCGCGCCGTCTTCGTCCTCGGTTCGCCGGCGTATTACACCCAGTTCGGCTTCATCAAGGCGTCCGCGCACGACCTGCGCGATGCCTACGAAGGCGGCAACGTCTTCCAGGTGCTGCCGCTGACGATCGATGGCCTGGCCGGCTATCGCGGTCGCGTCGACTACGCGCCCGAATTCGCGGCCCCGGGGCTCTGAGCCGATGCGTCTCGTACTGGCTTCGGGTAATGCGGGCAAGGTCGTGGAGCTGGAACAGCTGCTCGCCGGTAGCGGTGTGCAGCTGGTGCCGCAAACGGCGCTGGGCGTGAGCGATGCCGAGGAAACCGGCCTGACCTTCGTCGAGAATGCATTGATCAAGGCACGTCATGCCGCGCGTGCCACAGGCATGCCCGCGCTGGCCGACGATTCGGGCATCTGCGTGGACGCCCTCGGCGGCGCGCCCGGGCTGTATGCCGCGCGCTACGCGGGCAAGCACGGCGACAGCGCGGCGAACAACGCCAAGCTCCTGCACGAGCTCGCCGGCGTGCCGATGGAGAAGCGCAGCGCCTACTTCATCGCCGTGCTCGTGGTGCTACGCCACGCCGACGATCCGGCACCGCTGGTGGCCGAGGGCCGTTGGCACGGGCGCATCCTCGAAGCGCCACGGGGCGAAGGCGGATTCGGCTACGACCCGCTCTTCCTGCCCGCCGGTCACGAACTCGGTGCGGCCGAGCTGGATCCTGCCCTGAAAAACCGCCTCAGCCACCGCGGCCAGGCGCTCGAAGTGCTCAAGGCCCGTTTCGCCGAACTGTCATGACCCTCGTCCCGCCGCCGCTGTCGCTCTACGTCCACATGCCGTGGTGCGTGCGCAAATGCCCGTATTGCGACTTCAACTCGCACGGCGTGCGTGGCACCCCAGCTTATGCCGAGTACGTGGACGTCCTCCTGGCCGACCTCGACGCCGACCTGCGCGATTTTGGCCAGGCCATCGGCGAGCGCCCCATTGAGACGGTGTTCTTCGGCGGCGGAACGCCGAGCCTCTTCGCTCCGGAGCTGGTCGGTCGATTTCTGCAAGGCGCGCGGCAGCGGCTGGCCTTTGCCACCCACGCGGAAATCACCCTGGAGACGAACCCAGGCACCGTCGAGCACGGGCGTTTCGATGGCTATCTCGCCGCCGGCGTGAACCGGATCTCGTTCGGCGTGCAGAGCTTCGACAACGACAAGCTGCATCGCCTGGGCCGTATCCACTCCGCCCACGAGGCGGAAGACGCCGTGCGCCAGGCCCGCGATGCCGGCATCGACAACATCAATATCGACCTGATGTACGCCTTGCCCGAACAGACGCTCGAAGGCGCACTGGACGACGTGAAAAAGGCCATGGCGCTGGCGCCCACGCATATCTCGCACTACCAGCTCACGCTGGAACCCAACACGGCGTTTGCCGCGAACCCGCCGCCCCTGCCTGACGACGACGCGGCCTGGGCGATCCAGGAAGCCTGCGAAGCGAGCCTGGCCGCCGGTGGCTATGGCCAGTACGAAGTCTCGGCCTATGCCGCCGCGGGTCGCCGGTGCGCACACAACCTGAACTACTGGCGCTTCGGCGACTACCTCGGCATCGGCGCAGGTGCGCACGGTAAGATCACCGACGCCGCCGGCGTGCATCGCCGCTGGAAGACCCGACTGCCCGCCGCCTACCTCGCCTCATCGGGCCAGCCCGGCCGGATCGGTGGGGACAATCTCGTTAGCGGCGACGATCTGCCTTTCGAGTACATGCTCAACGCCCTGCGCCTGATCGACGGCGTGCCCGCGGCGGACTTTGCCGAGCGAACCGGCCTTGCAGCAGCGACCATCGCGCCGGCACGGGCAACCTGCATTGCACGCGGCTGGCTGGTGGACGATCCCACCGTGTTACGCACCACACCGCTCGGCCAGCGATTTCTCAACAATGTTATCGAAGCGTTCATGGCCGGATAACTGCCGTTTCCGCTCCTAGTCCATCCGCCCTAAGCCGTAAGCCCGCCGGTTCCCCGCTGGCGCCCATAGGGTTCGGACGCCTAAACTCGCCCTCACGCAGGGGAGAAACCAATCGAATGAGCGCCGGCATGCAGCCCCCACACGGCAGAATGGGCCAGGGCCCCGTTGCTTTGTCGCCACGCGCGGAGCGCGAGGCGCAGCAGGGCCTGTCGCTGTGCCTGACATGGCTGGACATGCCGCTGCGGGAATCCCTTCGCGACTTCAGCCAACGTTTGTTCGCCACGGCCGAAAGCACCCGCAATCACCTCGAGCAGCAGGAATGTTTCGACTGCCGGCTCATCGTCGATCGCGAGGGGCCGGCCTTTCGCAACCGTTTCGCCGCCCATCTGTCCGAGCGATTTCGTCGTCTTGGCGAAAATCCCGATAGCAAAGCGGCCACGGGTGATCACCTCACCCTTGGCATGAACCTGAGCCTGGTGGACCCGGAGGAACAGGAACAGGCCGACGCACTGGCCAGCATGGCCGCGCGCGGCGAAGCGCGCAGCGCCAGCAGCCTGTTCGAGCTGGGCTACCGCATGGCCGTGCTCGCCGGGACGCCACCCCTGGAGGGTGAGGCGCTTCCGGCCGGTCCACGTGCACTCACCGGCGCACTGGAGGCGGCAGTCGCCCCCCTGCCGCTGAGCAGTGCGCATCGCCTGTTGCTCTTCCAATCCGTCGATACCCACGTGCTCGGTCACAGCGAGGCGTTCTACGGTGCGCTCAACGAACATTACCGGACGCGAGGCATCCTTCCCGGCTTCCGCGTTTACCCCAATGTCCGTGTCTCCACGCCGCCAGCGGCCGAGCGTCGTGGCCGGCCGGGTGACGCGCCGGCCACGGGTGTCGCCGGTGGCGGTGGCTCGGGTGGTGGGGGCAGCGGTGGTGGTGGCTCCAGTGGCGCTGGTCATGAGGCCGCGCCGGTCGGTGCGACCAGCGAGGGTCACATCGGCGTGCTCGAAAGCCTGCGCGACCTGCTGGCCAATCGCGTCGCCAGCCAGGGCCGCGGCGCCGGCTTCGCACCCGACCGACTGGTTTCCGAAGACGAACTGCAGACCGCGCTGTTCGCCCTGCAAGGCCACGTATCCGACGTGGCCGACGCCGCGCAGCGCGAAATTCGTAGTGCCCAGGCGTTGCGCGACGAACTGCTCAACCAGCTCAACCGCGGCCGGCCCGCCGGTTCGCCGCCGGCCGAGCTCACGCTCGAACAGGGCGACACGGTAGAGCTCACGGCCATGCTGTTCCAGAACCTTGGCCAGCAGCTTGGCGTCGCCAGCCCGGGGCGCGCCGTGCTGGGCGGCCTGCAGTGGCCGATGCTGCGCGCGGCCGTGAACGATCGCGGCTTCTTCGACCGACCCGAACATCCCGCGCGCCAGTTGCTCGATACCGTCAGCGAGGCGGCGCACCACTGGCTCGATCCGGCCGAGGGCGAACCGGACGCGGCACTGGTGGACCGTCTCGAGCGCCTCGTGGTCGAAGCCAGCCATGCGCAGATCATCGATCCCGCGTGGCGTGCGGAGATCGAGCAACAGATCACCCAGCTGTCGCGCAAGGCGCACGTCGCCGAGCGCAGGCAGATCGAGGCGATGGAAGGCCGTGACCGGCTTGAGCGCGCGCGCCAGCGCGCCACCGACATCATGGGTGAGCGGCTTGGCAGTGGCGCGGCGCCTCGCGGTGTCCTGCGCATCCTGCTCGAGCGGACCTGGGCGGATGTGCTCGCCCTGCATATTCTCCGTGGCGGCGAGACCGGCGAGGCCTTCCTTCATTGCCTCGGCGTCACCGACCAGTTGCTTGGCCGCCGGCCGATCGCCGATGTGCAGAAGCTGCGTGTGGAGGTCGAGAAGGGTCTCGAACATCTGGGCATGCATCCGTCCGAAGCGGCGCAGGTGGCGGCGGGCCTGTTCGAAACCCCGGCAAAGCAGACCGACACCGCGCTCACGCCGACCGATGTCGCCCTGCGCCTGAAACAGCGCCCCAGGCTGGGCGAAGGCACCGCGCACGGCGAGACAGTGGCACCGGTCGAACCGACGCCGCTGGATTCCGCCGCGCGAGCGGTCTACGACAGCTTTGCCACGCTGCGCTTTGGCACCTGGTTCGAATTCGTCCACACCGACGGCACCACCAGCCGCCGCAAGCTGGCCTGGTTCTCGCCGACCACGGGGCGCTGCCTGTTCGTCAACCAGCGGGGCAGCCGCGCCGACGACATCGACCTCACGCGTCTGGCCCGGCTTATCGCTACCGGCGAAGCCCGCGAGTGGCGCGAACAGCGGATCTCCTTCATCGACCGTGCCTGGCAGGCCGTGGCACGCAGCCTGCGCCGCGACGGCCTGCGTGACGCACGCATGGCGGGCAACGCATGACTCGCGAATTCGAACAACGCCGCGCGCCGCGCAAGCGGGTCACCTCACCCATGCCCATCGTGGACGGCATGACCGAGCGCGTGATCGGCCAGCTCGGCAATCTCTCCGCCACGGGCATGATGGTGTTGGCGACCCAGGCCCCGCGAAGCGGTGCCGTGCACCAGGTGAGCTTCACGCTGCCGGACGCCCAGCACCGCGAACACCGTGTCGAGATCGGCATCCAGGAACAATGGCACGAACCGGCCGCCTCGCCCGGGCAATTCTGGGCCGGCTACCGTATCGTGGCGGCAAGCGACGACGATGTCCGCGCCATCGACGAATGGATCGGTCCGCCGCTGGACTGAACGGGAGGTCGCGACCATGCTTTACGACGCACCGCACAGGGGATCACCATCGCCCACCATGAGCGATGCCACTACCATCCTGGTCGACACCGACCTTGAACGCGACGACGCCGCGGCTGCCGCGACCGGCCTGTACCTGAGGCTGGTCGGGGACGGCACGATCTCGTCGGTCTATGAGGTCGAGAGCGAGCCGCGCTTCCGCGTGCTCGACGAGCGCCTTACCCAGGAAACCGGCGTCTACGCGATCGGCCTGCATGCCAGCAATCACCGCTGGCACGACGACGAACAAGGTGGCTCACGCCTGGTTGAGGGTGGGCCGGAAAACGGCATCTTCTGCCGCTACGACGGCAGTTTCACCATCCGCTGCCCGGAATGCCGCCAACCGCTGGCGCCGGGTGACGAAGGCAGTGAAGCGCTGGAAGAAGCGCTCGCGGTCTGGTGCGACGCCCCCAACTCCGCCTACGTGGCTTGCCCGGGCTGCGCCGCCTGGACGCCGCTTACGCTTTGGCGCTCGCCGGCCCACGATTTTGCCGTCGGTCATTTCGCCATCACCCTGTACGGCACGCACCTGCGCAGCCTGACCGACGACGAACACGATCACTTCGCCACCCTCCTGCGCCATCGGCTGGGCGACGTCGCCGGCGATTTCGCCGTGGTCTACGCCCGGGCATAAGGTCGCCTAAGCGCCGCCCTTGTAGGAGCCGCTTCAGCGGCGATCCCGCGGCAGCGGGCCAGGATGCCGCCAGCACCCAATCGCCGCTGAAGCGGCTCCCACAGTAATCCGCCATCCCCAAGGCTTGGCTACCGGGTCTTCGAGGCGCACCATTGGCGTTTGCCCCACTCCCCATGCCCCGGAGATCGACGATGAACGACGCGCTGGCCGCGCTCTACCCGCAGCACCTCGCCACCTTGCGTGAGCGTACCGACACCGCGCTGGCGCGCGGCGGTTTCGAGCACCTCGTTGTTCCGGCCGGCCGCCCGATCACCAAGTTCCTGGATGACCAGGACTATCCGTTCATCGCCAATCCGCACTTCAAGCACTGGCTGCCGCTGGTCGATGCCCCGGGCAGCTGGCTGGTCTACACCCCCGGCGAGAAGCCCAAGCTGGTCTTCCTGCAGCCACGCGACTACTGGCACGTGGTGCCGGAAGCGCCGTCCGGTTATTGGGTGGACCACTTCGACATCGTCATCGTGCGCAAGCCGGCGGACGCGATCGCTGAACTGCCGCAGTCGCTCGCCCGCTCGGCGATCATCGGTGACCAGTACTGCGCACTCGATGAGGTCTGCGCGAACAATCCGCCGACAGTCATCGATCACCTGCACTACCACCGCGCCTTCAAGACGCCGTACGAAATCGAGCTGATGCGCGAAGCCAGCCGTCGCGGCACGCGCGGCCATCGCGCTGCCGAACAGGCTTTCCGCAACGGCGAAAGCGAGCTCGGCATCCATCTTGCCTATCTCACGGCCGTTGGCCAGATCGACGCGGAACTGCCCTACGCCAGCATCGTCGGCCTGAACGAGCACGGCGCCGTGTTGCACTACACGAACTTCGATCGCAAGGCGCCGGCCGAGAGCCGCTCCTTCCTTATCGATGCGGGCGCGAGCGCATCGGGCTACGCCAGCGACATCACGCGCACCTATGCCGGCAAGAACGCAGGCGAGTTCCGGGCACTGATCGATTCGGTCGACGCGGCCGAGCAGTCCTTCGTCTCGAAGGTGCGCGCGGGCCAGAGCTATCCGGAACTGCATGTGCACGCCCACCACGCGCTTGCCGGCGTGTTGCGCGAGCACGGCTTCATTCGCATGAGTGCGGAGAGCGCGGTGGAATCCGGCGTGTCGTCGGCATTCTTCCCGCACGGCCTCGGCCACGGCATCGGCCTGCAGGTGCACGACGTCGCCGGCTTCGCCGCGGGTGAAACCGGCGGCACCATCGCCAAGCCGGAAGGCCATCCGTACCTGCGCCTCACGCGCAACCTCGAGGCCGGCATGGTGGTCACCATCGAGCCGGGCATCTACTTCATCGACATGCTGCTGGCTGAGCTGAAGAACAAGCCGTTCTCGAACGACATCGATTGGGCGAAGGTGGATGCATTCCGCAAGTACGGTGGCATTCGCATCGAAGACGATGTGGTCTGCACCACCGGCGAGCCGGAAAACCTAACGCGCGATGCGTTCGCGCTGATCTGACCAAGCTCGCCGATAAATCGGCTCCTACCGGACACGCTTCTGTAGGAGCCGATTCATCGGCGATCCCGCGGCAGCGGGCAAGGGTGTCGCGAGCGCCCATCGCCGCCGAAGCGGCTCCCACATAAAACGTGATCCTGTGAATCCTTTCAGGACCCCTCGTGCTTTGGCATCGGATCACGCTTCAGCGTCGCTTCGTCATCCGAGTGCACCTCGTACCACATCGCATTGAGGATGCCGAAAGCCGCGGCGAGGCCAAGTCCTAGTATCCAGGCGAAATACCACATGGCTGTGCTCCTTCAGTACAGGCTGTGCGACTTGCGCACGTGTTCGAGGGTGACCCGTCCGCGCATCACGCGGTAAACCCAGCCGGTGTAGAGCAGGATCAGCGGAATGAAGACCACGGTGACGCCGAGCATGATCAGCAGCGTGCCACGGCTCGACGACGCATCCCACACCGTGAGGCTCGAGGTCGGGTCGCTCGCCGATGGCATGAGGAACGGGAACAGTGCGAAGCCGGCCGAGAGGATGGTTCCGGCTACTGCGAGGCAGCTGCAGAAGAAGCCGAGGAAGCCACGCTTGCCGACAAACAGCTGCAAGCCGAGCGCACCAACGAAGGCGATCACCGGGCCTGCCCAGAAGTACGGATGCGTGAGGTAACCGGCGAACCACGTTCCGCCCACGGCTACCTGTTTGTTCATCGGATTGGACATGGCGTCCGTCACCACCGGCCCCGACACCGCGTAACCCGGAATGCCGTATGCCAACCAGATACCGGCAAGCACGAACAGCACGATGTACACGGCCGAAGCGATCCGAGACACCCTGGCCGCACGTTCCGCGATGACGTGATCGGCCTTCATCGCCGCCCAGCTCGCACCGTGCGCGAGCAGCATGCTCAGGCTCACCAGTCCAGTCAGCAGTGCGAACGGCCGGAACAGCTGGAAGAAGCTGCCGTCCCACGTCATCCGCAGGTCGCCGTCGTAATGGAATGGCAGGCCGAGGAGCAGGTTGCCGAAGGCCACGCCGCAGACCAGCATCACGATCACGCCGGATGCGATCAGGCAGGTGTCCCACACGGCTCGCCAGCGCGGGTTGTCCACCTTCTCGCGAAAGTTGAAGCCGACCGGGCGGATGATGAAGGCAACGAGCAGGACAAACATCGCCACATACAGGCCGGAGAAAGAAGCCGCGTAAAGCAGCGGCCACGCCGCGAACACCGCACCGCCGCCGAGGATGAACCACACCTGGTTACCTTCCCAGGTGGGCTCGATGGTCTCCAGCAACACGATGCGCTCATGCTCGTCGCGGCCGAGGATGCGCAACAAGGCGGCCACGCCGAAGTCGAAGCCGTCCATGATCGCAAAACCAATCAGCAGGACACCGATGAGGGCCCACCAGATCACCCGCAGTGTTTCGTAATCGAACATGGCGTTCTCCTCAGACCGTCTGCGCGGTGACGGGAATGGCATCCGGACGCTTCGGCCACATGCCGAGGCCGTCCGGACCCTTGCGGGCGAACTTGAGCATCAGGTAACCGTCGACGAAGGCCAGGGCCGTGTAGAAAAGCACGAACCCGCCAAGCGAAATCCATACCTGGCCCGCCGTGAGGGACGAAGCACCCAGTGCGGTGGGCAACACACCCTCGATCGCCCACGGCTGGCGTCCGTATTCGGCGACGATCCATCCCAGCTCGGCGGCGACCCATGGCAGCGGCAGGCTCCATAGCGCCATCTTCAGGAAGCCGCGGCCTTCGAGGCGCCGTTGGCTTGAACGCCAGAACGCATAAGCGAACAGGAAGATGAAGTACATGCCGCAGGCCACCATGATGCGGAACGACCAGAACAGCACCGGTACGTTCGGGATGGTGCTGTCGGCCGCTCGCTGGATATCCGCCGGCGTCGCTTTGCGTGGGTCATCCATGAAGCGCTTCAACAGCAGCGCGTAACCCATATCCTTGTCATGCGCGGCGAGGATCGCCTTGGCCTGCTCGTCGCCCTTGTTCTCGCGTAGCACGAGCATGGCGTCATAGGCCTTGATGCCATCGGCGATGCGAAGCTTGGCATCATCGACGAGCGCCGCGATACCAGGGATCGGCTGATCGATCGAGCGGGTGCCGATCAGGCCCATCACCCAGGGCACGCGTATGGCCGCGTGCGTTTCACGCGCCTTGGTGTCGGGCAGGCCGAACAGGGTGAACGAAGCCGGCGCCGGCTCGGTTTCCCACATGGCCTCGATCGCCGCCATCTTCATCTTCTGGTTTTCGGACACGGTGTAACCGGACTCATCGCCCAGCACCACCACCGACAGCGACGCGGCGAGACCGAAACTTGCCGCCACGGTCATCGACCGTTTGGCGAAGTCGACGTTGCGCCCGCGCAAGAGATACCACGCGCTGATCGACAGCACGAACATCGCGCCCATCGTGTAACCCGCGCTTACCGTGTGCACGAACTTGGACTGCGCGACGGGGTTGAAGATCACTTCCTTGAACGAGGTGACCTCCATGCGCATCGTCTGCGGATTGAAGGCCGCGCCCACCGGGTTCTGCATCCACGCATTGGCGATGAGGATCCACAAGGCGGAGAGGCTTGTCGCCAGGGCGAGGAACCAGGTCACCAGCATGTGCTTCAGCGGTGAGATGCGATCCCAGCCGAAGAAGAACAGGCCGACCAGGGTGCCCTCGAGGAAGAAGGCCATCATCCCCTCGATGGCCAACGGGGCGCCGAAGATATCGCCGACGTAGTGCGAGTAGTAAGCCCAGTTCGTGCCGAACTGGAATTCCATGGTCACACCCGTGGCCACGCCCATGGCGAAGTTGATGCCGAACAGCACGCCCCAGAACTGGGTCATGCGTTTCCACACCTCGCGCCGCGTCATCACGTAGACGCTCTCCATGATGGCGAGCATGAAGGCGAGACCGAGCGTAAGCGGCACGAAAAGGAAGTGGTACAGCGCCGTCAGTGCGAACTGCAGGCGCGACAGGCCGACGACATCGGGGTCGACGATCATGGCTGGGATCCCTGGGTAGAGGCGGAAGCGGGCGCGAGCATCCGACCGACACCGGCGGGCGAAACGTCCGCGCGGGGCAGGGGCCGGATGGCCACGTACCAGATGAACATGAGCAGGGCGAGCTTGGCGACGACGATCAGCGACAGCTCGAGGGCCAGCCTCGGCAGGGGCTTCTTGTCGCGCCAGCGACGGCGCCTGGGTGGAACGTCGACAACCATGCGCGCGACTCCCTTGGTTCCCTGACCATCTGCCGGGCATCGTATGCCTGCCGGGCCGACCGCGATCCATGGCCGATTGTCGCAACCGGCTGACCGCGTATCCTTCGGTTTACCCCTTTCGTCGAAGCGTATCCCCGGGATGACCCTGAATAAAGTGCGCTACGCCTCAGTCGATGTCATACGTGGAATTACGGTTGCGGCCATGCTCCTGGTCAATGATCCGGGCGACTGGAGCCATGTGTGGTGGCCTCTGGAGCACGCCGAATGGAACGGCTGCACGCCGACCGACCTGGTCTTCCCCCTGTTTCTCTTCATCGTCGGCGTGTCCGTGTCGCTGGCCATCGTGCCGCGAATCGAGGCCGGTGCGGAACGTGCGCCTATTCGGCATGCGGCGTTGCGCCGCGCCGCGCGCATCGTTGGACTGGGGCTTGCGCTGAACCTTGCGGCCTGGATAGCGATACCCGAGGCGCATCTGCGGATTCCCGGCGTGCTGCAACGGATCGGCCTCTGCTTCGCCGCAGCGGCATTGCTTGCCGTGGATACGCGGCCGCGTACGCGTGATGTCATCGGCGTGCTGCTCCTGTTCGGCTACGGGTGGCTGCTCGTCGCCGGCGGCTCGCTCACTCCGTGGGTCAACATCGTCAGTCGCGTGGACACGGCCGTCTTCGGCCCCTTCGTGTACATCACCGATCCCGCGACCGGTCGAGGTCACGATCCCGAAGGGCTGCTCGCTACCCTGCCCGCGCTCGCGACCACACTGCTCGGCATGCGCGCGGGGACGTGGCTTCGTGCCGGCGATACGCGTCGCCTGCTCATCGCGGCCGTGGCCTGCGCTGCCGTCGGCTGGCTTCTCCAGCCCCTGTGGCCTTTCAACAAGAACCTGTGGACGCCGAGTTATGTGTTGTGGACCGGCGGCTGGTCGTTCGCCTTGCTGGCGCTTGTCCACGTGCTGGTCGACGTACGCGGCTGGCGGCTTCCCGGGCGTGCCTTCGGCGTTAACGCCATCGCCGCCTACGCGGGCTCGGGCCTGATGGTCTACCTGCTGATCGGGCTGGGCGCAACGGCGCCGCTGTACCAGCTGGCCTTCGCCTCATGGATGACACCGCTCTTCGGGCCTTATGTGCCGTCGGCTGCGTGGGGTGTCGTCTTCGTCGCCATCTGGTGGCTCATCGTCCGCTGGATGGACAAGCGCGGGGTTTACCTGAAGGTGTAGCCGACAGGGCGCTAAGAGGCCGCAAACCTGTAGGAGCCGATTCATCGGCGATCCCGCGGCAGCGGGCCAGGTACCCGCGAGCACCCAATCGCCGCTGAAGCGGCTCCCACGTGAGCAGCTCCCACATATGCTCTAGCGCTCGAGGGCGTCGGGGGACTTGGGCACCATCGCCGTGAGCACGTCGGGCGCGCCCTTGGTCACCGCGACATCGTCCTCGATGCGAATACCGATGCCGCGCCAGCGTTCGTCGACGCTCTTGTCGGTCGGCGGCACGTAGATGCCGGGCTCGACCGTGACCACCATGCCTTCCTCCAGTACGCGTGGCTCGCCGTCGATGCGGTAGTCGCCCACGTCATGCACGTCGAGACCGAGCCAGTGGCCGGTCTTGCTGGGAAAGTAGGTTTTATAGCTTCCCTCGGCGATGGCGCGGTCGGCGCCGCCTTTGAGGATGCCGACCGCGCAGAGGCCTTCGGCGATCACGCGCACGGCGGCGTCGTGCGCCGCGCCGAACGAGAGCCCCGGGCGCACCGCGTCGATCGCGGCCAGCTGGGCTTCGTGGACGATGTCGTAAAGCGCGCGCTGTTCCTTGCTGAAACGACCACCGACCGGGAACGTGCGGGTGATGTCGGAGGCATAGCAGTCGACTTCGGCGCCCGCGTCGATCAGCAGGAGGTCGCCGTCTTTGAGCGTGGCACGGTTGGCCTGGTAATGCATGATGCAGGCGTTGGCACCGCCGGCGATGGTCGGCGGAAACGCCGGCACGGCACCCTGGCTCCGGATGCTGCGCAGTATCTCGCCTTCAATCTCGTACTCCGCCACACCAGGCCTGGCCATCGCCATGGCAGCGATGTGGGCCGCGCCGGCCACTTCACCCGCGCGCCGCATCAGCGCGAGCTCGTCGCGCGACTTGAACAGCCGCAGGTCGTGGAGCAGGTGACCAAGGGCGACCAGGTCCTTGGGCACCACACCGCCACCGCGTGCCGTGCGCAAGCGACGCATCCAGCTCAGCAGCCGCGCATCGAAATCCGGCTCCTGCCCGAAGTGGCAATAGACGCGCGCCCTGCCCTCGATCATCCCCGGCAGGATGTCGTCGATATCGTCGATGGGGAAGGCGTCGTCGAGGCGAAGTTCGCGCGCGGCACGATCCGTGCCCATGCGCTCGCCGTCCCAGCGCTCACGCTCGGCGTCGCGTTCCCGGCAGAACAGCACGGTTTCGCCATGGGCCCGACCCGGCAACAGGGCGAGCACGGCCTCGGGTTCGCCGAAGCCGGTGAGGTAATGGAAATCGGAGTCCTGCCGGTACGGCCACGGGGCGTCGGCATTGCGCATGCGCTCGGGGGCGGCGGCGAGGATCAATACCGCGTCCTCGCCCGCCATGCGCATCAGCTCCCGGCGTCGCCGGGCGTACTCGGCGGCGGCGATCAATGCAGCGTGTCGCTGGCCGGTCGTGACACGCGGCTGAATTCGGCGTGCAACAGCAGCGCGCCTGTCCGGACGTATTCCTCGATTTCGGTCAGGTTTTCGTCATTGACGTCATCATCCTTGTCGAACTCGAACTCCGTCGTGGCGATGCCGGCCATGTCGGTGAGGAGTTCGCGGGCTTCTTCGCTCATGTTCTTGTTGGCCTCGGCCGTACCGCCAAGGCCGAAACCACCGAGGAACCCCTCCGCCCACTGACTCAGGCCCTCCGCGCGCTCGTGGATCGGCGCATCGTCGTCGGGTAGCCAGGGCGAGAAGGTCAGGTCCGGGTCGGCGAGCCACTCTTCGGTCTGGTGACGAAGCCGGGTAAGCATGGCCTGTTCGTCCGCCGAGGGCGCCGGGTCGGGCTCGAGTTCGAGCGCCGCCAGCACCGAGCCATGGGGGAAACGGCCGCCTGCACTGATGTAACCCACCAGGGCGCCATGGAATTCGCTCACCGATGTGGCCAGCTTGCAGCGCCCGATGAGCTCGGCGATGTCTTCGGGATCGACGGTCTGATTGGCCGACATGGGGGTACTCCTCGATAACTTTGCTATGCAGTCTAATGCAGCCGCCTCCAACCCGTCCGGGGGCGTCGCGTTCACCCCCTGCCGACAAGCGCGAACGTCCTGTTATAGTCCGCGCATGACGAACCCGGACGCCTTCAAGACCGAAGTGGAAGCCCTGAGCGCAACGCTCGACCGGCTCGTCGATACCGTTCGCCGTCTCAACGAGGAAAACCGCAGCCTGCGGCATAGCCAGGAACAGCTGGCCAACGAACGCGCGGGACTCATGGCGCGCAACGAACAGGCGCGCGGCCGCGTCGAAGCGATGATCCAGCGCCTCAAGGCACTCGAGAACACAGGCTGATCTGTCACATGAATGCCTCCGCCAGCGAACCGGTATCCCTGCGCTTGCTCGACCGCGAGTTTCACATCGCGTGCGCACCGGAGGAACGGGCCGGCCTCATCGCCGCCGCCCAGTTCCTCGACGGCAAGATGCGCGAGCTCAAATCCAATGCCAAGGTGCCCGGTTTCGACCGGATCGCCGTCCTGACGGCGGTCAGCATCGCCCACGAGCTGCTTTCGCTCAGAAAGGAGCACGAGTCGCAGGAACGGGTGCTGACCGACGGATTGGCCTCCCTTCGCAAGAAGCTTGATGGTCTGCTCGACGCACCGGTAAAATAGCCGAAGGCGTTCCCTGCGGTGTTCGCCAGCGCACTTTACATTTGCCTTGTTCCTACATACGACCCCGGGTCGGCTTTTCGTGGCTGTTGTGCATGTCCGCCTTTGTGCGGAAAGCCTGGATGCTGCGTAGCTCTCCCACCTGATCCTTTGGATCAAGGTCGTTTGGTGCGCAGCGGCATCGCGGAGAACGCCTCTCCTTAATCAGCCGATCGGCCACAGGGCCGGTCAGCGCCCCTGTCGCGGCACCGGCTGGGGCGGCTCGACGGCAACCTTCGACCGTGCCGTCCAGCTGAGCGCCCCATGTCAAAGCTTCCCGAGAGACGCGAACTTCGAGCCGACCTCGTCCAGCGCAGACGCCAGCTGAAGCCGGCCGAGCGCGTTGCGGCGGCCCAGGGCCTGCGCCATTCGCTGGAGCAGCTGCCCGAATTCCTCACGGACAAACACGTGGCAGGCTACTGGGCCACCGGTGGCGAATTGCCGCTCAACATGGCAATCGCCCCGCTCGCCGAGCGCGGCCAGACCTTCTACCTGCCGATCGTGACCAAATCGGGTGGCAAGCGCCGCCTGACCTTCGCTCCGTGGACCACGGGCGAGGACGTCGAGTCCAACGACATGGGGATTCCGGAGCCCAAGGCCTCCGAGCACATGGTCGAGGCCAACAAGCTCGACCTCGTGCTGGTACCCCTGCTCGGTTTCGACCGCAAGGGCAACCGCCTCGGCTTCGGCGGCGGCTACTACGATCGCAGCTTCGAATTCCTGCATGGCCAAAAGCGCCCGGCGCAGCCCTTGTTGGTCGGCGTGGGTTACCACTTCCAGGAACTGGACGAGATCACCACCGCCGAGTGGGATATTTCGCTCGACTACATCGCGACCGACAAAGAGCTGATCGACTGCACAGGTAGCGCCGCATGAAGTACTGGCTCATGAAATCCGAGCCGGATACGTTTTCGATCGACGACCTCAAGCGCAAAGTCACCGAACCCTGGGACGGCGTGCGCAACTACCAGGCGCGCAACTTCATGCGCGACGGAATGAAGGTCGGCGACAAGATTTTCTTCTACCACTCGAACACGGAAGTCCCGGGCATCGTCGGCATCGCCACGGTCGCATCGCCGGCTTACCCGGACGAGAGCCAGTTCAACAAGAAATCCAAGTACTACGACGAGAAAGCCACCCGCGAGGAGCCACGCTGGGTGCTTATCGATGTGAAGTTCGAGCGCAAGCTCGCGCGCATCATTTCGCTCGAAGAACTGAAAAACCGCGACGAACTCGTCGACATGCCATTGGTGCGGAAAGGTAACCGCCTGTCGGTCATGCCGGTCGCCAAGAGCGACTGGGATTTCATCCTTACGCTGGAAAAGTCATGAGCCAGGACAACGAGAAGCGTCTCGCCGCCGAGACCGCGGCGCATCGTTACGTCGAGAACGGCACGTTCAAGGGCGGCATCATCGGCGTAGGCACCGGCTCCACGGTGAATTTCTTCATCGACGCTCTCGCGCCATTCCGCGACAAGATCAAGGCCGCGGTGTCCAGCTCGGAAGCGTCCAGCGATCGCCTGCGCAAACTCGGCATCGACGTGCTCGACCTCAACGCGGCAGGCCGCCTCGACCTGTATGTGGACGGCGCCGACGAATGCGATCCGCACAAGCGCCTTATCAAGGGCGGTGGCGCGGCACTCACGCGCGAGAAGATCGTAGCCGCCGCATCCGACAAGTTCGTTTGCATCATCGATGCGAGCAAGCAGGTGGATGTACTGGGCAAGTTCCCCCTGCCGATCGAAGTGATTCCCATGGCCCGCAGCCTGGTTGCACGCGAAATCGTTGCGCTCGGCGGCCAGCCGGTGTGGCGCGATGGCGTGGTCACCGACAACGGCAACTGGATCCTCGACGTGCATAACTGGCGCATCACCCAGCCGGTGGAACTCGAGGCCACGCTGAACCAGATTGTCGGCGTGGTTGCCGTCGGCCTGTTCGCCAAGCGCCCGGCGGATGTGGTGATCGTAGGCAATCGCGAGATCTGAGACCGCCAGGCGCGAGACTGCATCTACCCTGTAGGAGCCGATTCATCGGCGATCCCGGCCATGTGATGTGGGAGCCGCTTCAGCGGCGATCCCGGCCATGTGGGAGCCGCTTCAGCGGCGAAAAGCCAACGGAGCGGTTTAGCCGTAACGCCTATCGCCGGCAAAGCCGGCTCCCACAAAGAGCGGGCTCCCACAAAGAGCCGGCTCCCACACAAAGCCGGTGTACCCTCTCGCCCCATGACGCTCGAATCGATCCTCCTTGTCGTTCTCCTCGTGCTGGCCATTGCCTGCATCGGCCTTCTTCTCGCCCTGCTTTCCCGCGGAAAGCACGACGACGGCAACGCCAGTCGCCTCGACGGCCTTCGCGAGGACAGCCGCCGGCTCGAGGGCGTGCTGCGCGACGAACAACGCGCCGGCCGTGGCGAACTGGGCGAAAGCTTCAACCAGTTCCGCGGTCATGTGCAGGAACAGATGCAACTGGCCGCCGAACGCCAGCACGAACGCATTGAAGGCTTCGGCCGTCGCCTGGATCAGCTGACCGAACGCACCGATATCGGCCTGCAATCGTTACGCCAGGGCCTTGCCGACGATTCGCGCAAGACCCGCGAGGAGTCGGCGCTCACGCTCAAGCACTTCGGTGAGTTGCTCGACCAGCGCTTTACGGCGTTGACCACCGACAACGAGAAACGCCTCGGCGAGATCCGCGCCACCCTGGAGACCCGCCTGGCGGCGATCCAGCAGGACAACGCGGCCAAGCTGGAACAGATGCGCGCCACGGTGGACGAAAAGCTGCAGTCCACCCTGGAAACCCGCCTGGGCCAGTCGTTCCAGCTGGTTTCCGAGCGCCTGGAGGCGGTCCAGCGTGGCCTCGGCGAGATGCAGGTCCTTGCCGCCGGCGTGGGTGACCTCAAGCGCGTCCTCACCAACGTAAAGACCCGCGGCACCTTCGGCGAAGTCCAGCTCGGCGCCCTGCTGGAGCAGATCCTCGTCGCCGAGCAGTACGCCGCCAACGTGGCCACGGTGCCTGGGTCCGCCGATCGCGTGGAGTACGCGATCCGCCTGCCGGGCACCGAGGACGGGACGCCGGTCTGGCTGCCTATCGACGCCAAGTACCCCGTCGAGGACTACCAGCGTCTGCTCGACTTCCAGGACGCCGCGGATGCCGAAGGCGTCCTCGTCGCCGGCAAGGCCCTCGAGCTTCGCGTGCGCGAGGAGGCCAAGCGGATCCACACCAAGTACGTGGCACCGCCGCATACGACCGATTTCGCGATCCTGTTCCTTCCTACCGAAGGCCTCTACGCCGAGGTGATCCGCCGGCCGGGCCTGTCCGACCAGTTGCAGCGCGAGTACCGCGTCACCATCGCCGGCCCGACCACCCTCACCGCCCTGCTCAACAGCCTGCAGATGGGCTTCCGCACCCTGGCCATCGAGAAGCGCTCATCCGAGGTCTGGCAGGTGCTGGGCGCGGTCAAGAACGAGTTCAGCAAGTTCGGCACGGTGCTGGAGAAAACCCGGAAGCAGCTGGATACGGTGCGCAACAGCATCGACAGCGCCGGTACCCGCACCCGCGCCATCGAGCGCAAGCTGCGCGGTGTGGAGTCCCTGACCAGCGACCAGTCGCAGTCGTTGCTGGAGCTGCCGGCCGAGTTCGATGAGCCCGAGGCCGCAGACCAGTCCGAGCTCCCGGACCAGTCCGAGGACTGACCCGAAAGCAGGCTCCTGGCTTTCTGGACGCAGGCTCCTGCCTTCTGTAGGAGCCGATTCATCGGCGAGCTCTTCCTTCGGGAGAGACTGAGGCAAGCAACCTGGGCGGTGCGCTGCTACGCAGCGGGTTTATTTGCCATTCGCCGCTGAAGCGGCTCCTACATTGCTTATAATGGCTGTTTGAGCTACCAAGGAATCCCTCCCGATGAGCGACGACGACAAGTCCCGTCCGGTCACCCGTGAACAGGCCGAAGAAGCGGTACGCACGCTCCTGATCTGGGCAGGTGAGGATCCCAAGCGCGAAGGCCTGCTGGATACGCCCAAGCGCGTGGTCAAGGCCTACTCGGACTGGTTCAAGGGTTACGACGAAGATCCCGCCGAATACCTGCGTCGCACCTTCAAGGAAGTCGACGGCTACGACGAGATGATCGTCCTTCGCGACATCGAGTTCGAAAGCCACTGCGAGCACCACATGGCGCCGATCATCGGGCGCGCCCATGTCGGCTACGTTCCGACCGATCGTGTCGTCGGCATCAGCAAGCTGGCCCGCGTGGTCGATGGCTTCGCGCGCCGTTTCCAGGTGCAGGAAAAGCTCACCGCGCAGATCGCCCACTGCATCGAAGACACCCTGCGTCCACGCGGTGTTGGCGTGGTTATCGATGCCAGCCATGAGTGCATGACCACCCGCGGCGTACACAAGCGCGGCGTGTCCATGATCACCAGCCAGATGCTCGGCAGCTTCCGCGAAGATCCCCGCACGCGTGGCGAGTTCCTCCGCTTCGTCGGCGTCGACCGTCGCTGACGTTGAGCGGACCGACCGACACCACCCTCCACGACGAACGCCTGCAGGATCTCTTCCGCGACGGCTTCGTCGCCGAGGACCTTCCCGCCGTCTTTCCGCTGCTGCGCGGACGTGGCCTGCTGCGTGCGTTTTCCGCGCTGTTTCACGGAAGCGAAGCCCAGGTGCTGCTGCGCCTGCTGGTATTGCGCACGCTGGGCGCACGCTCGCACGCCACGGAATGGACACCGCAGGAGATCCGCGACCACCTCGCTTTCGTCGACACGGTGAAGCTGGAAACCGTGGTCCAGCGCCTGAAGGATCACGAGCTCCTCATCTACGACGGCGAAACCCAGCGCTATCGCGTCGGGCCGCTTGGCCGCAAGGCACTCGGCGCGCTTGCCGTGATGCTGGAGTTCGAGAACGACGATGACGACGGCCTCGGCTATCTCACCGCACAGCTTGCCGCCGGCCAGGCGGTTGGCCGGGTGTCGGTGGACGAGCTCGGCCACCTGCTGTCGCGCCTGAGTGAGCTGAAGGAAGATTTCGACCGTGCCGTCCTGTCAGGTTCGGAACACCGTATCCGCCGCGCCGCGGAGCGTCTGGACTCCGTCTGGACCTGGGTCGAGAAGGGTACCGAGGTAGTCGCCGGGATCACCGAGAAGGAAGAACTGGAACCCGCGGCGCATCGACTCGCCCAGGCCGTCGGCCGCGCGCAGAGCGCCCTGCTCCGCCAGGCCGGCATCTTCCAGCGCGAACTGAACAAGATCGACCAGCATCGCGTGCACCTGGGCCGCACCGGCCTGTCCTCGTCCGACCTGGTCGGCTGGCTGCGCGCATTGGACGTGGATGCGCTGGCTTCCTTCGAGGACGGCCAGCTCCTGATGCCCTTGCCGGCATCGTTCATCCACGACCAGATCGCCCTCGACGTGGCGGAGTTCGAATTGCTCGAGCGCGAGCGCCTTGCCGCCGAAAGCACGGCCCTGCCCGGTGCAGAACAACCACCGGACGCCGCCGACCTGCCGATGGATGAAGAAGACCTGCGCTTCCTCGAGGACTGGCACGCCGAACTCGCCGCGATCGTGACCCCGCGCGAACTCGCCGACACATTGATCGGCGACGACTATGCGCTGTCCGCCTATCGCCTCTCCCTGCTTGGCCTGCTCGGCGACCCCGAATCGGCGGCACTGGAAGGCGGCACGGCCGAGCTCGCGCGACTTCCACTCGCGCTCGAGATCGAGCCGATCCTTATCGAGATCGACCTGCCCCAGATCGCGCTGGTGAGCGCCGGACGACTGCGTCCGCGAACCGCCGCGAAGGACACCACCGATGCATGATGAAACCGCCACCCTGGTCACCCGGCTACTCGCCCAGCGCTGGCTTCCGCGTGACGACGTCCAGGCCCGCAAGGCCTTGCTGGATGAAGCGTTTCGCGAGGAACTCGACCGCCGCCTCGAATCCGTCGGCCTTGAGCTTCGCGAGCACCCCTATGCCGCGTACATCGGCCTTGCCGTGGCGCGGAAGAGCGAGCGCGCCGTGTTCGGCGGCAGCGATAGCTGGATATCGAATACCTTGCAGCTGGATCGCGACGGCGTCGCGCTGCTGGTCGTCATCTGGGCGCTGATCGTGCTGCCCAAGCGGCAACGTCAGGTCGAGCGCCAGGACGTCGAAGCGGCCGCTTCGCAAAGCCAGATGTTTGCCGAGCAGAAGCCCATTCCACGCGACCCGACGATGTCGCCGGTGATCGCCGAGCGCACGCTGCTCGCCGACTTCGGCGAAAAGCTCGGTGGCAAGACGCGCGTCGGTTTCAACCTGGGCACGCTCAATCGCCTCGGCTTCATCATCCGCCGCAAGGGCGAGGTAGCCGAAGGCCCCCTGCTCGACCTCGCGTTCGATTACGAGCGCACCGCACGACGCATCCTCGATGGCGCACTCGGCGACCTGCTTGCCGAAGCCGCGGCTCGACCGCCGTCGGCACCGCTGGACGACCTCGACGACGAAGAACCCATGGACGAGATCGAGGAGAACGCCGATGTTTGATTTTCGCAGTCTCGAAGTCGTCCACTGGGATTACTGGCAGCGTTTCATTCTCCCTCTCGATACGAACATCGTGACGGTGGTGGGACCGAACGGCTCCGGCAAGACGACGCTGCTCGACGCCTTGCGCACGCTGCTCACCATCGACTGCGCGGGCAACCGCGACTACAAGAGCTACCTGCGTCATAACGGCAAGCCCTTCGCCTGGCTGCGCGCCCGCGTCGGCAACACGCCGGGGCCGAGTGGCGAGCGCCCGTTCTTCCCCTTGATGGATCGCGAGGTCACCCTTGCCTGCCGCATCCAGAAGAAGGGTGGTGAGTGGACACGGCAATACGCCGTGGTCGGCGGCGACGTGAGCGTCGAAGAGATCGAAGCGCGCAACGACTTCCTCGGCCTTCGCGAGTATCGCGTGCGCCTGGAAGGCGCCGGGCTGTCGCAGGCGATCCGCCGCGTGCTCACCCTTGAACAGGGCGCCACCGACAAGCTTTGCCAGATGCCGCCCAAGGCGCTGCTCGACCTGGTGTTCGATGTCTTCGGCGACAAGGCCGTGCTCGACGACTACCAGCGCGCGCGCAATGAACAGAACGAGGCCGATCGCGAGCAGCACGGCCTCGAGCACCAGCTCTCGTTGATTGGCGTGAGCCTGCAGGAAGCCGAAGCTCGCGCGCGTTCGTTCCAGGAATGGAATGCGCTCAAGAGCGAACGTGTGGACCTGGTCGCCGATATCCTGCCGCGCACCGAACTCGCTGAGCTCGGCGCGGGTATCCGTGGTGCGCGGCCTCCCTTGACCGGCGTGAAGCGTCGCGTTGGTGAACTCAACGCACGCGATGGCGAGCTTACGCGGCAGCTCGGCGAGTTTGATGCCGGCGGTGAAACCCTGCGTGGCGAGCAGCACGAGGCTGATCTTGCCCGCCAGCAAACGCAGAAGAGCCTCGACGCCGCCCGCGCCGAGCTCGCCCAGAACGATCTGCTGATCAAGCAGGAGCTACGCCTGCGCGAGATGGTCGCCGCCCAGGGTGGCGCCGATCACGAGCGCCTGGCCGACGTCGCACGCGATGCCCGTGCGCGCGTCAATGCGCTGCAAAGCGAAGAAACCACCCTGCGCCAGCAGCTGACCACGCTCACCAGCCAGCTATCGGCATGGCGCAGTGGCCGCCGCTACACACCCGATTTCGAGGCCGACTTCCGCCGCGCGCTCGAGGGCGCGGGCATCCGCCACAGCATGCTCAGCGAGATCGTCGAGATTGTCGAACCGCGCTGGCAACCGGCCGTGGAAGCCGTACTGGCGGGCTATCGCCATGTGGTCCTGCTCGACGATCCGCGCGACCGCGAAAAGGCCTGGAAGCTGGGCGAACAGCATCGCTACAAGCACTTTGTCGTCGCCGATCGCGCGCCTGCGGAAAACGCTACACGAGGCTCCCTGCTCGAAGTCGTCGAGTTCTCCGCCGCGGCACCGGACTGGCTGTTGCGCAACCTCGACCGCATCCGCCGCGTCGAGGATATCGCCGACGGTTCGAAGCTCGGGCGCGAGCAGGACTGGATTACCCCGCAGGGTTATTTCCGCGAACGCCGCGGCGGCCGTCACCTCGGCGTCGACGACATGTATTTTGGCGCGGCGGCGCGCGACCGCCAGCTGCGCGATGGTGAAGCGAAACTGCGCGACATCGAAGGGCGTCTTCGCGACATCGCCGGTGAGCGCAAGGATGCCCTGGCCCGCGCCACCGATGCCGAGGGTGTACTTCGCGGTGCCAGCGCGAGCAGCCAGCTCGCCGACCGTGCCGATGAATTCAGCGAGGCGCACGCGCAACAGGCGCGCCTGCGTGAAGACGTGCAGCGCACGGCCGACAGCCACGTCGCTGCGGAGAATCACTACGAGGCCGTGCGCGAGAAGCGCCTGAAGACATCCAACGCACGCGACAACGCCGCACGCGAACAGCGCTCGGTGCAGAACCAGCTTGCCGACGCCGTGCGTCAGCACCACCAGCTGCGCAACGACCAGATCGAGCGTCTCAAGGCTTTCCGCGCCAAGCGTGCACATGTCGGCCTGGGCCATCGCAGCCGTGCCGCGATGGCGACGCTTCGCGAGCGCTATGAATCGCCCGCATCCGTGCGCCGCGAGATCGAGCGCATCGAACGCCGCCTCGACGAAGGTCACTGGGAGCAGGATGCCAGCGTCGTGGCGCTGCGCGAAAAGCTGTGGGCCGATCACGACGGCCTCAAGCTCGACCTGGAAAAGCGACGCGTGCATCTCGAGCGCGCGTCGCGGATTACCCACGAAGCACGTGGCGCGTACATCCAGGTTCTACGGAATACCGTCCGCCGTTACGCGAAGAACCTCAAGGTACTCGCCGAACTGGCCGGCATCGGTGTGGATGTCGAGCTTCCTGAGCTCAGCAACGACGACCTGACGCTTGCCTCGGCCGCGCTGCACGTGCGTTTCGAGTTCGACAAGAAAGGCTGGATCGGCATGGACGATGGCGAAGCCTCGGGCGGCCAGCAGGTGATGAAGTCGCTGCTTCTCCTTGTCGCGCTCATGCGCGATGAAGATCGTCCCGGCGGCTTCGTCTTCATCGACGAGCCCTTCGCGCACCTGGATATCTTCAACATCGACAAGGTGGGCGCGTTCCTCAAGTCGACGCGCGCTCAATACATCCTGACCACGCCGGCGACGCATAACGTGAACGTGTTCCAGCCGTCGGATCTGACGTTGGTCACCAGCAAGCGGCGACCGGGGGCGACCTGGGCTCAGCCGCTGGCCGTATTACGGCGGCGTGCGAACGCCGCCTGAGTCGGTACGCGAGCCGGGCAGGCCTGTCTCAGTACAGGCCCGTCTCACCCGGCACGGGGTTGTCCTCGCCCGTCCCGTCGAGCGCATCGCCGCTCGCGTTAGTCGGGCGATAGCGTGTCGGATCATGTTCGTCGTATTCGTCCTGCGTAAGCGCTTTGCGGCGGGCGAGCAACCACGCGGTGGCAAGTGCACCCACGCCGAGGCTCACACCGATCGCGATGCCCAGTCTCCTGCGGCGTCGTCCGGGCTGACTGGTCGTCGTTAATGCCCTGGTCCTCGTCAGCGCCTTGCTGGCAACCGTGCCGGCACGACCGGCGTAATCGCGTGCATAGCCACGCGCGGCGTCGTATACGTCACGCGGCGGGTAATCCTGGACGAGTTGCTGGGCATGTGCGAGGAGCTTCTCGCTGATGGTTTTCCGGCGCAACAAGGTCATGCGGGTCTCCTCTAAGTTCAGGCGACTACCGTGACGTCCCGGATGTGACGGCAATGCAGCGATCCCGTTTTTGAACGATTAACGGGATCGCCTCCGTGCCCAGGGTTTCACCCCAGACTTTCGAGCCACTCGGTGTCGGAGCCTTCCTCGACACCCTCGAACAGGAAGGTCGACAGATAGCGCTCGCCCGTGTCAGGGAGCATGGCGAGAATGACGCTGTCCTTGGCGGCGCTCTCGGCAAAGGCCAGAGCAGCGGCGACCGTGGCGCCCGCCGAGACACCGACGAACAGTCCCTCTTCTTTCGCCAGCCGGCGTGCCGTGTCGCGAGCGACTACCTCGTCCACCGGAATGTTGATGTCGAAGATTTTGCGGTTGAGCACCTCGGGCACGAAGTCCGGCGTCCAGCCCTGGATCTTGTGCGGCGACCACGGCTTGTCGGCGAGCAGCGGCGCCGCCGTCGGCTCGGAGACCACGATCTTCACCTCGGGCCGGGCCAGCTTGAGCATCTCGCCGACACCGGTGAGCGTACCGCCGGTACCCCAGCCTGTAATGAAGGCATCCAGACGACGACCCGCGAAGTCCTGCAGGATCTCGGCCGCGGTCGTACTGCGGTGATAGGCCGGGTTGGCGGGGTTGGCGAACTGACGTGGCAGGAACCAGCCGTGCTTCGCGGCGAGTTCTTCGGCGCGACGCACCATGCCGCTACCGCGTTCGGCGGCCGGAGTGAGGATCACCCTGGCGCCGTAGGCACGCATGAGTTTGCGGCGCTCGACGGAGAAGCTGTCGGCCATGGTCGCGACGAACTTGTAGCCCTTCGCGGCACAGACCATGGCCAGGGCCACGCCGGTGTTTCCGGAGGTCGCCTCGACCACGGTGTCGCCGGGCTTGAGCAGGCCTTTCTGTTCGGCGTCGAGGATCACCGCGATGGCAAGGCGATCTTTCACCGAGCCACCGGGATTGAACGACTCGACCTTGGCATAGAGGGTGACGTGCGACGGTGCCAGGCGGTGCAGGCGGACGATGGGCGTGCGGCCGATCGTGTCGAGGATGCTGTCGTAGATCATCGGCGTTTCCCTGGGCTGGAGGGCAAGAAGCCAAAGGTACTCCCACCATGCACAGGGCGACAAACACGGGCCGATGCCGCAGACTGCCGCCCCATGAATCGACGTCCATTTGCCTTTGTAACATTCGCGTTACTCGCCGGCAGCACGCTGGCCCAGGACTACCCGCGGACCCCCGCCGAGTACCTGCAACGCATGGACGCCAATGGCGACGGCCGGATCGACGAAGCGGAATACGTTCGTTACATGAGCCAGGGCTTCCTGCGCATGGACGTCAACGGCGATGGCGTGATCGATGCCAAGGATGGTCCGATGCGACCCGGCGCCCGTCCGGTCCATCTCGATGAATTCCAACGCAACCTGATCCACCAGTTTCACAAGCTGGACCGGAACAAGGACGGTTACCTCAATGCGAAGGAACTCTCGCAGCCGCCGATGTGATGGCGACTGCGGCAGCGCACCTCAGCCCCTCAGCTTGCGACCGAGGAAGTCACGGATGTAACCGGCAATGTCGTTCGCATGCGTTTCCAGTGCGAAGTGCCCCGTATCCAGGAAGTGCACCTCGGCCTCCGGCAGATCCCGCTTATAGGCTTCGGCACCGGGCGGAATGAAGAACGGGTCGTGCTTGCCCCAGACGGCCAGCAGCGGCGGCTGGTGATCGCGGAAATAGGCCTGGAATTCCGGGTAGCGCGCTACGTTGCTGCGGTAGTCGAGGATCAGGTCAAGCTGGATCTCGTCGGCGCCGGGACGGCTCATGTACGCGATATCCAGCGTATAGCCATCAGGCGACAGCCGGGTCAGGTCGGTCCCCGTGCCGTACTGGATGTCACGGATGGTTTCCGGCGCCAGGGCCTCGCGGGTGGCCTCGCGATTTTCCGGGGTCGGTTCGCGCCAATAGCGCTGCCATGATTCCCAGCCCGCACTGAAGCCGTCGAGGTAGGCATTGCCGTTCTGGGTGATGATCGCGGTGACCCGCTCCGGGTGGGCGAGGGCCAGGCGCAGGCCGGTCGGCGCGCCGTAGTCGAAGATATACAGCGCGTATTTCGTCAGGCCGATAGCGTCGACGAAACCGCCAATGACCCTGGCCAGGTTGTCGAAGGTGTAGTCGAAGTCGCCCCGCTTCGGCGCCTTGGTCTGACCGTAGCCCGGCAGGTCGGGGGCGATCACGCGATAGCGTTCCGACAGCAGCGGGATCAGGTCGCGGAACATGTGGCTGGAGGTCGGAAAGCCGTGCAGAAGCAGGATCACCGGGGCATCGGCCGGGCCGGCCTCGCGATAGAAGACGTCGACGTCCCCGACGGCCTGGCTGCGGTAGTGGACGGTCGGAAGGACGGGAACGGGAGCATTCATGGCGGGTCTCCGGGGGGGAATGAACTTCGACGGCCATTCTGTTAAAATAGATCCGACCGGTCGGTAGTTTATGGGGAGTGTTCGATGAAAGCAAGCCTGGTTTCGATCGTGCGTGAGGCGCGCGAGCTTTTTCGCCATCACGGTTACGACGGCGCCTCCATGCAGGACCTGGCCACGAAGGTGGGCCTGAAGAAGGCCAGCCTTTACACGCGCTTCCCGACCAAGGAGTCGCTGGTACCCGAGGTGCTGACCCTCACCAATGACGAGGTCTTCGCCGATCTGCCGGAGAGCGATGGTCTCGCTGCGTACGGGATGGTGCTAGAACGGATCGCGCATGCCTTGTCCGAGCAGACCCGTTGCGTGGGATTGCATCTGGCCTACGGGGCCTCGGGGCCGGATACACCCGATGCGGCGGAAGCTGTGCGCGGGTTCTTCACTGGACAGCGCGAGCGGTTGGCTGCACTGATCGAATCTTCGGTCGGTGCGGACCGTGCGCGCGAACTGGCTGGGGATGCGATCGCCCGGCTGGAGGGAGCGACGGTGTGGACGGTCGTCGATGGCGATGTGGAACCGATGGCGCGGGCGTTGCGGTTGTCGTTGGAGGAAGTGGCTAGCGCCATTCGCCGATAAATCGGCCTCTGGTATTCGCAAGAGTGTGCGGTCCTGTACGCTCAGCCCCACCTTGGGGAGGGCGGATGAATACGACGGAACTGTTCCTGATCGCGATGACGATCATTCTTGGCGTGCCTTATCTGATCTGGCGCGTGTTTCGAACCGACTACTGGGCACCCCTGGTGGTGGTGCAGATCCTTACCGGCATCCTGCTCGGGCCCGGTGTACTCGGCAAAATCTTTCCCACTTATTACGCGACGGTGTTCGCCCCGCCGGTGATTGCCGCGCTCAACGGTATCGCCTGGTGGGCGGTGATGGTCTTCGTCTGGATTGCCGGGATCGAGCTGGACCTGCGCGAGGTGTGGAAACAACGCCGTGAATGCGGCACCACAGCCGCCTTCGCCCTGGGCGCACCGCTGCTTACCGGCTGTCTCGCAGCCGTCGGCATGCTGGCGTGGCGCGCGGGGTGGATGGGTGAGTCGGCGAGTACGTGGCAATTCGTCCTCGGCATCGGCATGGCCTGCGCGGTGACCGCGTTGCCTATCCTGATCCTGCTGATGGAGAAGATGGGCATCCTGCGCGAACCGCTCGGACAACGCGTGCTGCGCTATGCCAGCCTCGACGATCTTGCCATCTGGGCCGTGCTGGCGATCATCCTGCTCGACTGGCAGCGCGTGGGTCACCAGGCAGCCTTCCTCGCCATCTTCGCGGTAGCCGCGTGGCTGTTCCGTCGCCTCATGGCCCGCCTGCCGGAGATGGATCGCTACTTCGTCGGCCTGATCTGGCTCGCCGCTTGCGGCTATGGCGCGGACTGGTGCGGCCTGCACTTCATGGTCGGCGCCTTCCTGGCCGGCGCCGTGATGGAACGCGACTGGTTCAACCTCGAGCGCCTGGATGGCCTCCGGCACAACGTGCTCCTGGTCGTGATGCCGGTTTACTTCCTCTCCACCGGCCTGCGCACCAACTGGCAGATCGGTGGTGCCGCGGTCTTCATCGCCGCGGCGTTGTTGTTGGTGGCATCGGTCGCGGGCAAGCTCGCCGGCGTGGGTATCGCCGGCAAGCTGCTCGGCTGGAAGCGTGGCGATGCATGGACGGTGGGCTGGCTGTTGCAGACCAAGGCGTTGATCATGATCATCTTCGTCAACGTGTTGCTCGACCGCCACATCATCACCAGCGAGACCTTCACCGCCCTGCTGCTCATGGCCGTGGTGAGCACCATGCTGACCGTGCCCATCGTGGCGCCCCGACTCAAACGCCTGACCCCATGACCTCGCACCTACCGGTACGCCGCGCCGCCGTGATCTTCATCTTCATCACGGTGCTGATCGACATCCTCGCCTTCGGCATCATCATCCCGGTGCTCCCGCACCTGATCGAGCAGATGACCGGCGGCACGGTATCGAATGCGGCGTGGTGGGTGGGGGTCTTCGGCACGGTGTTCGCCATCGTGCAGTTCATCTGTTCGCCGATCCAGGGGGCGCTGTCGGATCGTTTCGGCCGCCGCCCCGTGGTGTTGCTGTCGAACCTTGGCCTGGGCCTGGACTTCGTGCTGATGGCGGTGGCGCCCTCACTGTGGCTGCTTTTCGTCGGACGGATCATCTCCGGCATCACGGCGGCGAGCTTCACCACCGCCAATGCGTATATCGCCGATGTGACTCCGCCAGAGAAGCGTGCCGGTGCCTTCGGCATGCTTGGAGGCGCCTTCGGTATCGGCTTCATTATCGGTCCGGCGCTCGGAGGCTTTCTCGGCGGCATCGACCTGCGCCTGCCCTTCTGGGTGGCTGCAGGCCTGGCACTGACCAACTTCTGTTACGGCTTTTTCATCCTGCCGGAGTCGTTGCCGCCGGAGAAGCGCGCGGCCCGTTTCGAGCCGCATACGGCGCACCCGCTGGGTGCACTGAAGATGCTTAGACGTCACCGCGAAGTGCTGGGCCTGTCCGTGGTGATGTTCCTGTTCTATCTGGCGCACTACGTGCTGCAGACCGTGTTCGTTCTCTACGCCGACTACCGCTACGGCTGGGGCCCGCAAGCCGTGGGTTATGTGCTCGCGCTCGTCGGTGCCTGCGACGGCTCCGTGCAGGCCTTCCTCAGCGGGCGGCTGTCGACGCGCTTCGGCGAGCGCCCCGTACTGCTGGCCGGCATGGCCTTCGGTGCGGCGGCCTTCGCGGTCATGGGCCTGGCCCCGGTGGGCTGGGCCTTCCTGATCGGCATTCCGCTGATGGCGCTGTGGGGACTGGCCGGACCGCCCATCCAGTCGATCATGACCCGCCACGTCGAACCCGACGAACAGGGTCGGCTGCAGGGCGCGGTGACGAGCCTGGGCAGCTTCGCCGGCATTTTCGGGCCTTACCTGTTTGCCCAGATCTTTGCTTTCGCGATCGCGCCCGAACGCGGCGTGCACCTGCCGGGGGTTCCGTTCCTGCTCGCCGGTGGCCTGCTGGCGGTCGGCATGGCCGTCGCCGCCCGCGCTACCCGGCGCGAAGCGAAGGCCCCATCGATCGGGCAAATTGCGAGCTAACCCTCGTGATTTCTCGTAGTATGGCCCTCGTATTCGGCAGTTAACGCGACCGTTGGGGCGTGCGTTTGGACAACCAGGTCTGGGAAAGCAGGTATCACGAGGCCGTTGAACGGTTGAGCCGTGAGGAAGCACAGTGGCGGACAGCCGAGTCCCTGCTGCGCCAGCTTGTCGGTTGTCTCGGGCGCGCTGCCCACGGTGCCCACGACCAGGTCGATCCGCATATCGAACGCCTCTCCGGTGCCCTGCAGGGTCCGATGGACGCGATGACGCTCGAGCCCCTGGTCAACGGGCTTAGCGAGGCGATGAACAACCTCGGCGCCCGCCCGCGTGGCACGCATGCGGAGAGGTCGATTCCGATCACCCGCCCACCGCGAACCGAGCACGGCTCGTCCGTGCAGTCGGCGCTGAGCCGCCTGGTGGACCGCATCATCGTGCTGCCCCGCCTGGCCGACCGCGCCAATGAACTGCGCCATGACGTGGCCGACGCGGGAGACCTGGTCGCCCTCGCCTCCTGCGGCGATCGCCTTGCGGACCTCATCAACGAACAGCGCCTTGGCCTGCAGCGCGAGATCGATGCCCTGCAGGCCGTGCTTCGCCACGTGACCGGCCGGCTCGACGAGCTGAGCCAGTACATGTCCCGCGAGTTGGCCGACCAGTCCACCGGCGAAGCCAATGGACAGGCCCTCGACGCGTCGGTCGCCCACGAGATGCGCCTGCTCAGCGAAGCCGCACTCGAGTACGACGACGTGCACGACCTGCGCGAGCGCGTGAACAGCTGCCTGGAGACGATCGCGCAGTGCTTCAGCGAGTTCCGCGACCGCGAGGGCGCGCGCCTTACCGCCTACCGCGACCGCGCCGAGAAGATGCGGCAGCGCATCGAGCAGCTGGAAACCGAACGCAACACCTTGCAGCGCTCGCTGGAGCGTGAGCACGAACTGGCGCAGACCGACACCATGATCGGTATGCCCAACCGCCTCGCGTACGAGAAGCGTATCGAAGCCGCGTTCGAAAGCTGGCAGACCACCACGCGCCCGCTCAGCATCGCCGCGATCGACATCGACCATTTCAAGAGCATCAACGATACCTACGGCCACACCGCGGGCGACGCGGTGTTGCGGATCATCGGCCAGGCGCTGGTGAAGCACGTGCGACCCTGCGATTTCGTCGCCCGTTACGGCGGCGAGGAATTCATCGTGCTGTTCGATGGTGCGGACGAAGTCGAATCCATGCAGGTGTGCGAACGCCTGCGCGGCAAGATCCAGCACCTCGCCTTCCACGCCAGCCGCCAGCCGGTGCGCGTCACCGCGTCCATCGGGCTGGCCCAGTTCCAGCCGGGCGACACCCCGCAGACGGTGTTCGATCGCGCGGATCTCGCGCTGTATACGGCCAAGAACGGCGGCCGTAACCGCTGCGTCGTGGGATAAAACCCGTCAGGCGACGCCGCTCAGACGGCGACGCTGAAAAGGTGACCGACCGCGGCCGACAAGGCCATCGCCAGCGCACCCCAGAACACGATACGCACCACGCTGCGCGGCAGGTTCGCGCCACCGAGTCGCGCGGACGTGGCGCCGAGGATCGCGAGCGCCAGCAGCGATGCGCCGACCGTGACCGTCGCCACCGCTTCCCGGGGCGACGCCATGGCGGCGACGATCGGCAGGATCGCGCCCGAAGCGAAACTCACGGCCGAGGCGCCTGCCGCCTGTAGCGGTTTCGCCGAGGTGGTTACCGACAGACCGAGTTCGTCGCGCGCATGGGCTTCGAGCGCATTGTGCTGCATCAGCTGCTCGGCCACCTCGTGCGCCAGCGTGCGGTCGAGGCCACGCCGCACATAGATCTCAGTGAGTTCCTTGTGCTCGCCAGTCGGGTCGTCGCGAAGTTCGCGCGATTCCAGATCCAGTTCCGCCTGCTCGCTGTCGGCCTGCGAACGTACCGAAACGTATTCGCCCGCGGCCATCGACATCGCGCCGGCAACCAGGCCCGCGACGCCGGCGAGCAGCACACTGTCCGACGTCGCCTTGGCCGATGCCACGCCCACCAGCAGGCTCGCCGTCGACAGGATGCCGTCGTTCGCACCGAGCACCGCCGCGCGCAGCCAGCCGATGCGATCCAGCCGATGGTGCTCGCGGTGTTTAGGCCTGAGCATCGGACGCTTCCTTGGGGGACAGGTGGCGGGGGCCTTTATGCGGGTCGGGAGGGCTCATGGCGACATCGTAACCGCACACCCCGTCGACGCGCCGCCAACGAACCCGCAAACTACGCCGCCGCGGCCGCCCGGCCGCTACCCACGACAAGAGCCCCTCCATGTCCATCTCCATGTACCAGACCTGCGTACCTGTCCTCGTGCGCGCACTGAACAACCTCTCCGGCATCCTCGCCAAGGGTGCCGCGCACGCGGCCGAGCGCAACATCGCGCCGGAAGTCCTGCTCCACACGCGCATCACCCCCGACATGTTCCCGCTGATCCGCCAGGTGCAGATCGCCACGGACATGGCCAAGGGTGCAGGCGCACGCCTGGCTGGTGTCGAGCCGCCGAAGATGGACGACAACGAGACCACCTTCGACGAACTGCAGGCACGCATCGCCACCGTGATCAAGCAGCTCGAGGCGTATACGCCGGCGCAGATCGATGGCAGCGAAGACCGCGAAGTGGTGCTGAAGATGCGTAGCGGCGAAGTGACCTTCCGCGGCCAGGATTACCTGCTCGGCTTCGTGCTGCCGAACGTGTACTTCCACACCACCACGGCCTACGCGATCCTGCGCGGCGTGGGCGTAGTGCTGGGCAAGGCCGATTTCATCGGCAAGCCGTAACCCAGCCCCGTACTGTTTTGTGTAGGAGCCGATTCATCGGCGATCCCGCGTCAGCGGGCAAAGGTGCAGCAAGCACCCTTTCGCCGATGAATCGGCTCCTACAACAGCAAAAGAAACTAGGACTTGAGCTTCCAGCCGGTGCGGAAGATCCACCAGACCACGCCCAGGCAGACCAACAGGAAGCCTACCGTCGCACCGGCGCTCACCAGCACGTTCACGTCCGCCTGGCCGTAAAAGCTCCAGCGGAAACCGTTGACCAGGTACACCACGGGATTGAACAGGGTGATCTTCTGCCACACCGGGGGCAGCATGGAGATGGAGTAGAAGCTGCCGCCGAGGAAGGTCAGCGGCGTGATCACCATGAGGGGAACCACCTGCAGTTTCTGGAAGTCGTCGGCCCACAGGCCGATGATGAAACCGAACAGGCTGAACGTCACCGCGGTGAGGATGAGGAAGGCGAGCATCCAGATCGGGTGCTGGATCTCGTAGGCGACGAAGAAGCGTGCGGTCAGCAGGATAAGCAAGCCGAGGATCACCGACTTGGTCGCCGCGGCCCCCACGTAGCCGATCACCACTTCCACGTACGACACCGGAGCGGACAACAGCTCGTAGATCGTGCCGGCCCACTTGGGCATGTAGATGCCGAACGATGCGTTGGAGATGCTCTCGTTGAGCAACGACAGCATGACCAGGCCGGGAATGATGAAGGCACCGTAGCTGACGCCGCCGATCGCCCCCATGCGTGAACCGATGGCCGCGCCGAAGACCACGAAGTAAAGCGAGGTCGACAGCACAGGCGAGGCGATGCTCTGCATCAGTGTGCGGAAGGTGCGGGCCATTTCGAAGCGGTAAATGGCGCGGATCGCATGAATGTTCATACGCCACCCCTTACCAGGCTAACGAAAATATCCTCGAGCGAACTCTCGCTGGAGTGCAGGTCCTTGAAGTCGATACCAAGCTCACCGAGCTTTCGCAGCAGCATGGCAATGCCGGTGTCGTTGCCCTGGGTGTCGAAGGTATAGGTCAGGCAATGGCCGTCGCCGGACAACTCCAACGGCCACTCGCGCAGGCCTTCGGGAACCGCATCCAGTGGACTCTGCAGCGACAGCGTGAGCTGCTTCTTGCCGAGCTTCTGCATCAGCGTGTGCTTCTCTTCCACCAGCACGATCTCTCCGCGATTGATCACACCGATGCGGTCGGCCATCTGCTCGGCTTCCTCGATGTAATGCGTCGTCAGGATGATCGTGACGCCTGACTCGCGCAGGCGGCGGACCATTTCCCACATGTCGTGACGCAGCTCCACGTCGACGCCGGCCGTGGGCTCATCCAGGAACAGCACGCGCGGCTCGTGCGCGAGCGCCTTGGCGATCAGCACGCGTCGCTTCATGCCGCCGGACAGCGCCATGATTTTCGAGTCCTTCTTTTCCCATAGCGACAGGTCGCGGAGGATGCGTTCCAGGTGCACCGGGTTCGGCGCCTTGCCAAACAGTCCGCGGCTGAATTTCACCGTGGCCCAGACCGTTTCGAAGGCATCGGTGGAGAGTTCCTGCGGTACCAGGCCGATCAGCCCTCGCGCCGCGCGGTAGTCGCGAACGATGTCGTGGCCATCGACATGCACGCTGCCTTCGCTGCCGTTGACGATGCCGCAGATGATGCTGATGAGCGTGGTCTTGCCGGCACCGTTAGGGCCGAGCAGCGCGAAGATCTCGCCGCGGCGGATCTCCAGGTCCACGTGGTTGAGCGCCCTCAGGCCGCTCTTGTAGTGCTTGGATAGCCCGCGCACCGAAACGATGGCGTCGGGCGCGGAAGTAGTAGCGTCGAGTGGCGACATGGGGACCCGCGGATCGGTGGGTAAGGCGGCCGATGGTAGACCGATTGGAAGAAGACTGCCTGCCTTGTCCGAGGGCCTCGCCACCCCCAGATCGAACCGGATTGCCCAACCCAAAGGCTCCTCCCGCCATGACCATTTCCGCTTACGACGCCTCGGTCCCCGTCTTCATCCGTGGTTTCCGCGTGCTGACCGAACTGCTGGACAAGGCCGAGGCCCATGCCGATGGCGCCAGCCTCATCGAGGCGCGTCTTGCCCCGGACATGCTGACCCTGGCCGGCCAGGTACAGCGTGCCAGCGACACGGCCAAGTTCGCCATCGCCCGTATCGGTGAGGTGCAGCCGCCCTCCTTCGACGACACCGAGACCACGTATGCCGAGCTGCGCAAGCGGATCGACGGCACGGTGGCCTGGATCGAATCGGTGGATCGCGCTGTCATCGAGGCCGGTGAAACGCGTCCGCTGACGCGGAAGTTCAAGGACACCGAGCACAGCTTCACCGCGGCCTCGTACCTGCTGACTTTCGCCATCCCGAACTTCTTCTTCCACGTGACGACCGCGTACGACATCCTCCGCCACAACGGCGTGGCCATCGGCAAACTGGATTACCTCGGTTTCAACGCGTGAGCGATGGCAAGACCCGTTGCGCCTGGGGCGAGTCCGACGAACTCATGCGCGCCTACCACGACACCGAGTGGGGCGTGCCTGAGCGCGACGGGCGCAAGCTCTGGGAGAAGCTCATTCTCGACGGCTTTCAGGCCGGCCTGTCGTGGCGCACGATCCTCGCGCGGCGTGACGGTTTCCGGCGGGCCTTCGAGGGCTTCGATCCTGAACGTGTCGCGGCCTATGGCGCGGACGACGTCACCCGCCTGCTCGGCGACGCCGGCATCATCCGTTCGCGCAGCAAAATCGGTGCGGCGATCAACAATGCGAAGGCTTACCTCGCCATGCGCGACGCGGGTGAGGATTTCGCCCGCTTCTGCTGGGACGCCGTCGGTGGCCAGCCGATCCCATGGGAAGGCCCGGTACCGCCGAACAGCCCGCTCTCCGAGCAGGTATCGAAGGCCTTGCGCCAGCGCGGCTTCACCTTCGTCGGGCCAACCATCGTCTTCGCCTGGCTGGAGGCCACCGGCCTGATCAATTCGCATGCCCCGGACTGCTTCCGGCGTGACGAAATCTTCCGCAAAACCTTGCGCGCCAAGGGTTAACGGCTTTTTTAGCCGCGCGGGCGTAGCGTGGGCACAACGCCGCTGCGGCGTTGTTCGTCAGGTCTACCCACCCAGGTCTACCCAACCATAGCGAGGGATTCCATGGCTTCGAGCTCCGCCCAACTGTTTATTCCGTACAGCGAATCGACACAGGGACCGTGGATCGTACGCCGTGCCTCCATGCCCCTCGGCCGCTATAGCTCGCAGTCCATGGCCATCGCGGCGGCCGAAGCACTGGCCCCGGGCCTGTCCGACAGCCTGGGTCGCCCGGTCGAGATCCACGTCCAGCAAGCCGATGGCACGTGGGAAGAACACACCTACGTCGTCGCCGGCCTTGTCGCCGGTGCCCCGGTGCCGCCCGTTGGCATCAACCGTCACGCCTGAGCGTCGTGAGGTGAGACGGGTATGAGGTAACCTTGGTCGGTTGCCCTCCCCGTTCTGCGCCCTCATCGATGCTCACCGACGACACCAAAGCCGCGATCCGCGCCGCCTACGCGCGGCTGAAGGACGGCCTTGCGGGGTTCCGTGGGCGTGCCTCGCAGCTGAAGATGATCGCCGAGGTGGCCAAGGCATTGGCCGAGCCCGGCGGCGCCGCCGTGATCGAGGCGCCGACCGGTACCGGTAAGTCGATGGCTTACCTGATCGCCGGGCTGGAAGTGGCACGGGCGCAGAAGAAGAAGCTGGTCATCGCCACCGCCACGGTGGCGCTGCAGGAGCAGCTGGTCCAGCGCGATATCCCCCAATACCTCACCCTCTGCGGTGTCGAGGCGAAGGTCGCCCTGGCCAAGGGCCGCGCCCGCTACCTGTGCCCGCGCAACCTGCGCATGGCCGGGGCCGAGCCGACGGCCCAGGGCGGCTTCGAGTTCGACGCCGACGTGGCGCTATGGGCTCGTCCGCCCGCGGAGCGCGACACCAAGGCCGTCGCGAAACTCAGCGAGGCCTTCGAGTCGCGCGAGTGGAACGGCGACATCGATACCAGTCCCGAACCGCTGTCCGACCTGGTGCGCGGCATGGTAACGACGAGCGCCGGCGGCTGCACCGGTCGCAAATGCGGCGCCTTTGCTGTCTGCCCGTTCTTCGTCGCTCGCCGGCTCATCGGCGAAGCCGACATCGTGGTCGCCAACCAGGACCTGGTACTGGCCGACCTGACCATGCCACGCGACGAAGACACCTTCGGCGGCGTGATCCTGCCCAAGCCGGAAGAAACCCTCTACATCTTCGACGAGGCGCACCACGTGCCCGCCAAGGCGATCGACCGCGGTGCCGCCGATGTGCACCTGGCCACCGCCGTGCGTCGCATCGGCCGCCTGCAGAACCAGATCCATGCCGCGTATTCGCTGACCGACAAGGAAAGCATCGGCAATCTTTCGCTCGAAGCGGGCGACGAGAAACTCACGATGATGTCCGGCGCGCTGGAAGAGATCGAGCGCGAGATACGCATGTCGTGGACGCCATCGTCCAGCGAGACCGAACCGGTGTTTCGCGCCTCGCTGGGGCAACTTCCGGAAAACTGGAAGATGCACGCCGAACACCTCCACCTGGTGACGAAGGACATCCAGCGCTGGCTGCGCACGGTGCGCCGCACGGTGGTGGAGATGGAAGCCGGCGGCCCCACGCAGGAAGCACTCTCGCGCGAGCTTGGCGTCGCGCTGGAGCGTCTGGATCGCCAGGTTCGCACCTGGTACGCGTGGTCCACCGACGATCGCGAGAACGCACCGCCGCTCGCGCGCTGGGTCACCATGACGCCCGAACAACAGCTCGTCTGCCATGCCTCCGCCGTGTCCGCGGGCGGCCTGTTGCGCACGGTACTCTGGGACAACGCCTCGGCCGTCGTGATGACCTCGGCCACGCTGAGTGCCGGCGGCAATTTCCGCGGCTTTGCCGATTCGGTGGGTCTGCCCAACGAAGCGGTCACGCTCAGCCTGCCCTCGCCGTTCGACCTGGAACGGCAGGCCACCCTGCTCGTGCCCGCATTGACGGCGATGCCCGATGATCGCGAAGGCCATGCTCGTGAAGTATCGGGCTGGCTGGCGAAGAACCTCGACTGGGATTCGGGCAACCTCGTGTTGTTCACCTCGCGCGCCAAGCTCGATCGTGTGCTGCAGATCCTTCCGATCGAGTTCGTGCGCAAGGTACGTGCGCAGGGCTCGCTGTCGAAGGCGCAGCTGATCGCCGAGCATCGCGAAGATATCGAAGGCGGCAAGGGCAGCACGTTATTCGGCCTGGCTTCGTTCGGCGAAGGCCTCGATCTGCCGGGCAAACTCTGCGAAACCGTCGTGGTGACGCAACTGCCGTTTGCCGTGCCCACCGACCCGGTCGGTGCGACCTACGCGGAGTGGCTGGAGTCGCGTGGCCGCAATCCCTTCATCGAAGTGAGCGTGCCCGATGCCACACGCATCCTCACGCAGTATTGCGGCCGCCTGATCCGTACCGAAACCGACACCGGCCGCATCGTGCTGCTCGATCGCCGCGTTATCACCAAACGCTACGGCACCGGCATGCTGCGTGCCTTGCCGCCCTTCGCCCGTGATATCGAGCGCGTCGCATGAACATCATCCCCTTCGCCGACCTGAAAGCCGTGCCGTGGAAAAACGGCCTGGGTATCACGCGTGAGATCGCCGTGGAGCCCAAGGGCGCGACGATGGACGACTTCGTCTGGCGCGTGAGCATCGCCGATGTCGGCACGGCATCGCCGTTCTCGCGCTTTCCGGGCGTCGACCGCACCATCGTCCTGCTCGAGGGCGACGGCTTCACGATGACGCTCGACGGCGAGGGCGTGCATCCGCTCACGACGGCTTGCCGGCCGTTCGCTTTCGCAGGAGAGGCCGCTGTCGAGGTCACGCTCGCCGGTGGCGCCACGCGCGATTTCAACCTGATGGTCCGGCGCAATGCGGCCCTTGGGGCTATCGACGTCGTGCACGGCCCGGCAACACTCAGCGTCGGTGGCGATGTCGCCCTGCTCTATCTCGCGCAGGGCGACGCCACGGCCGAGGGTGAGCCACTGCGTAGGGGTGACAGCATGCTGGGCTCCGGCCGGATGATCCTGGCCGAAGGCGCCACGGCCTTGCTCGTCCGCGTCACCCCAGCGGCGGGCTGAGCGAGTCGTCCATCACGGGACGCTTCCACAACTCGACCGAGGTCAGCTGGAAGCGAACCGGCGGAACCGCCGCCTCCCATCCCTCGATGCCCGGAAAGTACTCGCGCATGACCTCGACCATCGCGGTGAAGCCGCTGTCGAGCTCGGACACCGCCAGCACAGGCTCGCCATCGATATGAAAGAACAGGAATACCGTATCGGCCTTCAGGGTGTCGCGATTGCCGGCCTCGATGCGCCGGATACGCTCCATCCGCACCTCACGCGTACGAAACGCGCCCAGATGAACCACGACGACGCCCGACTCCTGGTCGAAGTGAACCTTCGGCCGCCACGTGAGGGCTTCACGCAGGCGGGTCCAGAGGGGTCGGGGCGTTGACTTGGTGCCCATGGCGCGGTGTCTCCGATCAGTCGCATCCCTGTATCGGCCGCCACTTCGTAGGATTTAGCAGGATTTATTCCTAGTTCACCGCCGGTGGGCATCGTAGGGGGTCCGCTCCACAGGATTCACCGCCATGCGCGAACCCTTCGCCGCCCTATCCGTGGCCATGGCCACGTCCGCCGTGGTTGCCACGATCCCCCTCGCGCCGGTCTCGGACCTCGACCTGGCCCGCTACGCCGGCACCTGGCACGAGATCGCCCGCCTGCCCATGCGGTTCCAGCGCAAGTGCGAAAGCAATGTCACCGCCCACTACGAGCTGAAACCGGATGGCACGGTGGCCGTACACAACGCCTGCGTCACCGCCGAGGGCAAGACCATCGCCAGCGACGGCGTGGCACGGCGCCCGGACAATTTCGCCCGCGGCAAGCTGGAGGTCCGCTTCGCGCCAGCCTGGCTGTCGTGGCTGCCCCTGGTCTGGGCCGATTACTGGGTACTTGCCCTGGACGACGACTACCGGTGGGCCCTCGTCGGCCAGCCCGGACGGAAGTACCTGTGGATCCTCTCGCGGGAGCCCTCGCTGGACGGGGCGACCTTCGAGGCACTGAAGAAACAGGCCAAAGCGATGGGCTACGACCTCACGCCGTTGATCGTGTCCGGCAAGGTCGACTAAGGACGGCGGCCTGCTAGGATGCCGATCCCCGAATCAGCGGCCCCACCGATGCCCCTCTCCACACCCTGCCCGTGCGGATCCGGTGCCAGCCTGGCGAACTGTTGCGGACGCTGGCACGCCGGCGACACGGCACCGACGGCGGAAGCGCTGATGCGCTCCCGCTACAGCGCCTACGTTCTCGGCCTCGAGGATTACCTGCTGGCGACATGGCACGAAAGCACGCGGCCAGCATCGCTCGGTTTGGCGACGCAATCGCCGAAACCAACCTGGTTGGGTCTGAGCGTAAAACGCCACGAAACGCCAACGCCAGACACGGCGATCGTGGAGTTCGTGGCGCGGTTACGTATGGGTGGCGGAAGCGCGGAGCGCATGCACGAGACCAGCCGGTTCGTGCGCGAAGGAGATCGCTGGTTTTATGTAGACGGCACGCTCGGCTGACCCTTCTTCCGTCGGATCCGGTACCAGCGTCCGAAGGACGGCATGAGGCATGCGACGACGAACGCCGCGAGAGCACTGAACATTCCCTTGGTTCCCTGTGCGCCGACCCTGAGGTCGGCTATGGCGGCAATCTAGGTGTCATGTTCATTATTGTCAATCGCCATCCATGGCTGATTGACAGCCCCGATCAGATGATCGAACGGGTCACGCCGCCGTCGACGCGGATCGCTGCACCGGTGGTGCCCGATGCCTGCTCCGAAGCCAGGTAAACCGACACGTTGGCCACTTCCTCGACGCTCAGCAGGCGCTTGATCAGCGATGTCGGGCGGTGGGTCTGGATGAAGTCACGCTCGACCTCTTCCAGCGACTTGCCCTGGTCCTTGGCGATCTTGCCGAAAAACTCGCTGACGCCTTCGGACAGGGTCGGACCCGGGAGAATCGCATTGACGGTGACACCGGTGCCCGACATCACTTCGGCCAGGCCTCGGGAGACACCGAGCTGGGCCGTCTTGGTGACGCCGTAATGGACCATCTCCGCCGGCACCTGCACCGCCGACTCGCTGGAAATGAACTGCACACGACCCCAGCCACGTGCGGCCATGCCCTTGGCGTAGTGACGGGAGAGGCGCACGCCCGAATTCACGTTCACTTCGAAGAAGCGCGTCCATTCCGCGTCGTCGATGTCGAAGAAACCCTTTGGCTCGAAGATGCCGAGGTTGTTGACCAGGATGTCCGTCTCCGGCACCGCCTTGATCAGCGTGGCGGCGCCTTCGGCCGTGCCGAGATCGGCTGCGACGCCCTTGAGCTTCGCCTGCGGCAGGTGCTTACGGATGGTGGCAAGGGCTTCGTCCACGCGGGCCTGGGTGCGACCGGTGACGACCACTTCGGCGCCGGCGGCAGCCAGGCCGGTGGCGATGGCCAGGCCGATACCGGCGGTCGAGCCGCTGACGATGGCGCTGCGCTTGCTGAGGTCGATGTTCATGTAAAAGCTCCAAAAGGGATGAGGGATCAATGTCTGACCCACTCATCGTCGGGGCTGACCGGCGTGGGATCAATCGCCGCGGCGGCAAAAGACTCTCACCGCTACGCCAACAACCCGTCGGTTACGCGCCAGCGAGGTCGTATCGGCTCTCGCCTTGCGGCACGCCCTGGGGCCCGAAACGGCGCTCGGCAATCACAGCACGATCTTCGTGATCGACCAGGATGACGGTGCTGGCACGCGTGCCGTAGGTTTCGCCGACGATGAAGGCGCTGGAGAGAAAGCGCTCCCGCTCGATGCCAACACCGGTGTCGGGGAGCACATCATCCGGCCATGCGCCCTGATCGGCGAGCAGTGCGAACAGCCCATCCACGTCCGTGTCGTTGCCGCTGGCTACCCACGCAGTGAGATGCCCGACGAGTGCCTGGGTCTTCGGCCACGGCGCATTGAAGTCCGCGTTGCTCAGGCCGTGGACGCCGGGCTCGACCCGCTGTGCACGCGCATTCGGGTGATTGCCCAGGTAGTAGGCGTCGTCGTGATCGAAGGTCAGCAGGTTGAAGGGCCGGTAGCCCTTGGCGCTCGACATCAGTTCGATGGCATGGGTACGGGCCGGAACATTGGAGCCGAGGTAGTCCGCGACCAGCAGGCCGCGCGACAAGCCACTGTGGTCGGCAGTCATGTCACGCACGTTGGTGATCACGCTTACCCGGCCATGCGGCGCCACCCCAGCCCAGGTACCGCCAGCTTCGAGGTCCCGCCCTGCGATCACATCGGGCGCTTCGTCCCAGGGTGCGAGCGGCGCCGTGGGACGCGCGTGGAACTCGTCGCGATTACCGACGAGCACCAACCGCCAGCGCGGATGGACATGCCAGGCAAAAGCGATCAGGCACATGGACGGGGAGTGGCTCGGAAGAGCATGGGCCTATTGTGCCCTACCTGCCGCCGCAAGGTTTTGCACAAACAGCCCCGAGAAGGAGGCGGTCGGTCAGACCGCCACCTTCAAGGCCAGCTTCGACTTCGCCAGCATCAGCGCGATGGATCCGGCAGCTTCCCGGCCGTCGTAGACGGCACGTACGACCAGGTCCGCACCACGCACGTTGTCACCACCGGCGAAGATGCGCGGATTGCTCGTCTGCAAGGGCAAGCGCCCTTCGCCACCGGCCACGATGCGGCCGCTGCGATCGCGATCGACACCGAAGGCATCGCACCAGTCCGGCGGGCTCGGCTGGAAACCGAAGGCCTGGATGACCACATCGGCACGCAGGTCGGTTTCGCTGCCTTCCACGTTCTGGGGACGCGGTCGCCCGTCACCATGGTCGACGAGCTGTGTCTCGACCACGCGAACCGCCGTGACCTTGCCGCCCTCGCCGACCAGCGCGATGGGCTGCTGCTGGAACAGGAAGCGCACGCCTTCCTCCCGGCTGTAGCCCACTTCGCGACGCGAGCCGGGCATGCTCGCCTCGTCACGACGATAGACGCAGGTCACCGACGCAGCGCCCAGGCGGATGGCCGTGCGGTTGCAGTCCATGCCCGTGTCGCCGCCACCGAGCACGACGACGTGCTTGCCGGCGAGGTCGTATGCCGGCGCCGGTTCTTCGTCGCGCAGAAGGCGCTCGACGTTGGCGATGAGAAACGGCAGTGCGTCGTGCACGCCGCCCAGATCGCGGCCTTCGAGCTGGCCGTCGACATAGGTATAGGCCCCCGTGCCGACGAAGACGGCATCGTAGTCGGCGAGCAGCTCATCGAAAGCGATGTCGCGGCCGATCTCCACGCCAAGGTGGAACCGCACGCCCATGCCTTCGAGCACCATACGGCGGGTGCGCACCACGGACTTGTCGAGCTTGAATGGAGGAATACCGAAGGTGAGCAGACCGCCGATCTCGTGCTGGCGATCGTAGACGTCGGCGGCGATGCCGGCACGGCGCAGGCGGTCGGCGCAGGCCAGGCCGGCGGGACCGGCACCGACGATGGCGACGCGTTGGCCGGTCTCGCGAACCCGCGAAAGGTCGGGGCGCCAGCCCTGGCGAATCGCCTCGTCCGTGACCCAGCGCTCGACGCTACCGATCGTCACCGCGCCGAAGTCGCCTTGCTCGAGCGTGCACGCGCCTTCGCAGAGACGGTCCTGCGGGCATACGCGCCCGCAGATCTCCGGTAGCGGATTGGTCTCATGCATCAGCGTGGCCGCTTCGAAAAGGCGACCGTCCTGCACCAGCTTCAGCCAGTTCGGAATGTAGTTGTGCACCGGGCAGGCGTGCTCGCAATACGGGTTGCCACAATCGATGCAGCGCTCGGATTGCGATGCCGCCTCGGACGGCGCGAACTCGCCGGAGATTTCGCCGTAGCCGAGCACGCGTACCGCCACGGGCACGGTACGTGGAGTCTGCCGGGGGACGTCGAGGAAACGAAAATCCTTCGCGCTCATGCGGCGCTCCGCAGTTCTTCGGCCAGGGCATCGAGGCTCGCGGCTTTCGGTTTCACCAGCCAGAAGCGCTGCAACAGGCCACGGAAATCGCCAAGTACCTTGCGACCCCAGGCGGAGTCGGTGAGTTCGGCGTGGCGGGCGATGAGCTGGCGCAGGTGCTGCATGTAGTGTTCCATGCCTTCGTGCGAGATACGCACGATGTCGACGAGTTCGTGGTTGTAGCAGTCGACGAAGTTGCGCTCGGTGTCGAGTACGTAGGCGAAGCCGCCCGTCATGCCGGCACCGAAGTTGAGCCCGGTGCGACCCAGTACGGCGACGACGCCGCCGGTCATGTACTCGCAGCAGTGATCGCCCGCGCCTTCGACGACGGCCAGCGCACCGGAGTTACGTACGGCGAAACGTTCACCCGCCTGGCCCGCGGCGAACAGTTCGCCACCGGTCGCGCCATACAGGCAGGTATTGCCGATGATCGACGCCTCCTGGCTGGCGAACGGCGAATCCGCCGGCGGCCGGATGATGAGACGGCCACCGGCCATGCCCTTTCCGACACCATCGTTGGCTTCACCGGTCAGGTCGATATGCACGCCGGAGGCGTTCCATGCGCCCAGGCTCTGTCCGGCCGACCCGCTCAGGTGCAGGTGTACCGGCTTCTCGGCCATGCCGACGTCGCCCCAGCGACGCGCAACGTCACCGGACAACCGCGCACCGATGGCGCGATCCGTGTTCGCGATGTCATAGCGGAAGGTCCCGCCCATGGCATCGGCCACCGCGGAGCGCGTGTCCGCCGCGATGCGACTGGCCAGGGTGGCGGGATCGCGCATGGGATTGCGTGCGAACGTGCAGGCGAAATCGACCTTCTCGCCCATGCCGTCTTCGGTAATCAGCGGGGCGAGATCGAGGCGATCCTGCACGGCCGTGACACCGTCACGCTGCTCGAGGCGACCGCTCTGGCCAACCAGTTCCTCCAGCGAACGCACGCCGAGACGCGCCAGGTGGCGACGTACATCTTCGGCGACGAAGCGGAAATAGTTCATCACCATGTCCGGCAAGCCGAGGAAGTGCTTCTGGCGCAGCACCGGGTGCTGTGTCGCGACACCGGTCGCGCAGTTGTTGAGGTGGCAGATACGCAGGTACTTGCAGCCCAGCGCGACCATCGGCCCCGTGCCGAAGCCGAAGCTCTCCGCGCCGAGCATCGCGGCCTTGATCACGTCCAGTCCGGTCTTGAGCCCGCCGTCGGTCTGCAGGCGAACCCGTCCACGCAGGTCGTTCAGGCGTAGCGTCTGCTGCGTCTCGGCGAGACCCAACTCCCACGGGGTACCGGCGTATTTGATGGATGTGAGCGGGCTCGCACCCGTGCCGCCATCGTGCCCGGATACGGTGATCAGGTCGGCGCCGGCCTTGACCACGCCAGCGGCGACCGTACCGACACCCGCGTGCGAGACCAGTTTCACCGAGATAAGCGCCGTCGGATTCACTTCCTTGAGATCGTGAATGAGCTGCGCGAGGTCTTCGATGGAGTAGATGTCGTGATGCGGTGGCGGCGAGATCAGACCGATACCCGGTTTGGCGTAACGCAGGCGGGCGATCGTCGCGTCCACCTTGTGGCCAGGCAATTGTCCGCCCTCGCCCGGCTTGGCACCCTGGGCGATCTTGATCTGCAGGACTTCGGCATTGACCAGGTAGGTCGGCGTGACGCCGAAGCGCCCCGAGGCGACCTGCTTGATCTTCGAGGCGCGGTCGGTGCCGTAGCGCGCGGGATCTTCCCCGCCCTCGCCCGAATTGCTTCGCGCACCGAGACGGTTCATCGCGACGGCCAGGGCCTCGTGCGCTTCCGGCGACAACGCGCCGAGCGACATGCCGGCCGAGTCGAAGCGCTTGAGGATGCTTTCCACCGACTCGACCTCGTCGAGCGGAATGGGCGTGCCTTCCCGCGGCACGAGCAGGTCGCGCAATGCCGACGGCGGACGCGCGTCCACGTAGTGCGCGTACTTCGCGTAATCGTTCCAGTCACCGGTACGCACCGCTACCTGCAGGCTGGCGATCACGTCGGGGTTGTACATGTGGAACTCGCCGCCGTGCACGTACTTGAACAGGCCGCCCGCGCGGAGTGCCTGCGCTTCGTCCCATGCTTCGGCGGCGAGCAGTCGCTGTTCCTTCTCGAGATCGTCGAAGGTCGAGCCACCGATACGCGAAGGCGTGCCCGGAAAGCAGATGTCCACCACGTCGCGCGACAGGCCGACGATTTCGAACAGCTGCGCGCCGCGGTAGCCGGCAACGGTGGAGATGCCCATCTTCGAGAGGATCTTGAGCAGACCCTTGCGGATGCCGCGACGGTAGTTGCGTCCGATCTCGCGAGGTGCGCCTTCGCCGTTACGGATGTGTCCGCTACGGCCCATGTCAAACAGGCTCTGGTACGCCAGCCACGGGTAGATCGCCGTCGCGCCGAAGCCCAGCAGGCAGGCGAAGTGGTGTGGATCGCGCGGTGTCGCCGTCTCGACCATGATGTTGCACTGACATCGCAGGCCGCGATCGACCAGGCGTGCATGCACCGCACCGGTCGCCAGGAGCGAGTGGATCGGCAACAGGTCGCGACGGGGATAGCGGTCGCTCAGGAAGACAATTTTCACACCGCCGCGCACGGCGGCTTCGACGGCGTCGCAGATCCGTAGCAGCGCCTGTTCCAGCGTCTCATCGGCGCCATACATGAGGTCGAAACGCGGCGTGTCCGCGTACTCGGCGTTCGCCAGGATCTGGCGCAGCTTGCGCTGTGACAGGATCGGCGAATTGAGCAGGATCTGTTTCGCGTTCTCGGGACCGAGATCGAAGATGTTCCGCTCCTGGCCAATCTGCGTCACGAGCGACATCACCAGACGCTCGCGCAGGGGGTCGATCGGCGGGTTGGTCACCTGCGCGAAGCCCTGGCGGAAACGATCGAACAACGGACGGATCTGTCGCGACAGCACGGCCATCGGCGTGTCATCGCCCATGGATCCGGTGGCTTCCGCTTCGGTCTCGGCAAGCACCTTCAGTACCGACTCGCATTCTTCACGCGAGAGGCCGAAGAGTTTTTGGTAGCGGCGCAGTTCTTCGGCGGGCAACGGCTCGGCCGCCAGGCTCGGATCGATGAGGTCGGACTCGAGGTAGGTAACGCCCTCGCGCAGCCAGTCGCGGAAAGGCGCGCGCTTGCGATTGATCGCATCGATATCGGCGTCGCGCAGCAACCGGTGTTCGCGAAAGTCGACGGCAATCATCTCGCCCGGCGCGAGACGGCCCTTAGCCACGATGCGTGCCGATGGGACATTCCACAGGCCGGCTTCGGAGGCGACGATCAGGTGATTGTCATCGGACAGCGCCCAGCGCGCCGGACGCAGTCCGTTACGATCCAGCGTGCAGGCGGCATAGCGACCGTCGCACATCACCAGGCCAGCCGGACCATCCCACGGCTCGCTGTGCAGGGCGTAGTACTCATAAAACGCGGCGAGATCCTCGTCGATGTTCTCACGCGCCGAATACGCCGGCGGTACGAGCACACGCATCGCGGTGAGCAGGTCCATGCCGCCCATCAGGAGGACCTCGAGCGCGTTGTCGAGGCTCTCCGAGTCCGAGCCGCTCTGGCGAACCAGCGGGCCGATATCGGAGAGATCGACCAGCTCGGAGCGCATGACCGACGTGCGTGCCTGCATCCAGCGACGATTCGCGCGGATGGTGTTGATCTCACCGTTATGGGCGAGAAGACGGAAAGGCTGGGCCAGACGCCACTGCGGCGAGGTATTGGTCGAGAAGCGCTGGTGGAAGACCACGGCGTCGGCGACGAGCGCCGGGTGCTTCAGGTCGGGGTAGACATCGCGCAGGTGGCCCGGCGCGGCCATGGCCTTGTAACCGATCACTTCACCCGAAAGCGAGACAACATAGAACTGCGTGTCGTCGGCAAGCGCGAGCTCCGCGCGACGACGCGCGTGAAATAGCTTTGCCTCGAATTGTGCCGGCGTGAGATCGCCTGGCGCGTCGACGAAGATCTGCCGAACGCGCGGCATGGACGAGGCGGACAGCGGTCCGCAGGCGGCGGCGTCGACGGAGACATCGCGCCAGCCGGCCACGTGGAGATTCACGGCGGCGAGTTCGGCCTCGAGCACGCCGGCCGCGCTATCGTCGCCCTCGGGATCAAGGAACACCACGCCGGCGGCGAAGTGCGTCGCCGGCGAAATGCCGGAGTCGCGCGCGAGCGCGCGCAGCCATTCGACCGGCCGGCGGATCAACACGCCGCAACCGTCTCCACTGATGCCGTCGGCGTTCACGCCACCGCGGTGCGAAAGTTTGGCGAGTGCCGAAAAGGCGGTATCGACCAACGCCGAACTGGCATGGCCGTCTATCTGCGCGACGATGCCGAAGCCGCAGCTGTCGTGTTCGAACGCCTCGTCGTAGAGGCGCGGAGTGCCTTGCTTCACCATCCGCCTCCTGGGGCATAAGGTTGTGCTGGGAATCTGGCGAACACGTGGCCCCGCGACCTGGAACGGTCGACTATCACGTGCTCGCGGAAGGGCATGCACCCCACTTTAGTCATATTTGTCGCGCTGCGTCAAAGCGTTCGGACGTCCAAACGGAAAGCGAACGGAATTCTTACGCCGTCGATGTCGAGACCAGTGGGAAGAAACGGGCTGGGGTGCGGGCCGCGAGGCATACCAGCGTTAATGGTTTCGTGTGAGACCATCCCCCGGCAGGCGGCCCGACCACCGGATAGGTAATAATCGCCCGATGCGCCCAATCCCCCGCCTCCCCCTCCTCCTGACCCTCGCCCTCACCGCCGCCGCCCCCTTCCCGCCCGCTTTCGCGGCGCAGGATGCCAAGGCGCGGTCCGAGCAGGACGAGGCCCGGCAGAAGCTCGACGGCGTGCGCAAGGAGATCGAGGGGCTGACGAAGGAGCAGCGGGACACCGCCAACTCCCGCGACAGTGCCAACGCGGCCCTGGCCAGGCAGGCCGAGCAGGTCTCGGCGGCCGCCCGGGCCGTCCGTGACACCGACGCCGAGCTGGAAGCGCGCAAACGCGACCTCGCGCAGCTGAACGAGCAGCGTGCGGGGATGCAGACTGGCCTGGACAAACAGAAAGGCGCCTTGAGCGACCTGCTCCGCGCCACGTACACGCTCGGCCGCGGCTCCGACCTCCAGCTGCTGCTCGGCGACGAAGACGTGAACCGGATCTCCCGCGCCCTCGCCTACTCCCGCTACTTCCAGGAGAACCGGGTCGAGCGCATCCGCGGCCTGCTCGCGGATCTTTCTCGCCTGCAGGAGGTCGAAACCGCCATCACGGCCGAGCAGGACAAACTCGAAGCGACCCGCGCCGAACGCGAGAAACGCACCAGTGAATTGGAAAAGCAGCGCAACGAGCAACAGAAACTGGTGGCCGAGGCGGACTCCCGATACAAGGACCAGGCACAACGCATCGCCGCCCTCAAGCAGAACGAGCAGGACATGAATGCCCTGGTCGCCCGACTGCAGAAGGTCATCGACGAAGCGGCCAAGGCCGCCGAGCCCGCACCGGCGCCCAAGGGCACACCGCCCACGGCACCCATGGGCAACCTGCGTGGCAACCTGCCCTGGCCGACCAACGGCCCGGTGCACGCCTATGGCAGCGGCGTGATCATCGTCGCGGCGCGAGGCAGCGAAGTGAAAGCCGTCGCACGCGGCCGCGTCGTCTTCGCGAACTTCCTGCGCGGCTACGGCATGATGATCATCGTGAACCACGGTAACGGCTTCATGAGCATGTACGGCAACAACGAAACGCTGCTGCACGGCGTGGGCGACATGGTCGAGGCCGGCGAAACCGTCGGCACGGCCGCGGCGCCCGCCGGCGACAACGGCGCCTATTTCGAGCTGCGCCAGGGTGGTAAGCCCATCGATGCGCGCGGCTGGCTCGGTAAACGGCATTGACCCCGGAGACAGGCATGCGCCAGCACCCCCTTCGTTTCGCCCTCGCGCTGGCACTCGGTGCCGTCGTGGCGATTCCCGCCGCCCAGGCTCAGAAAAAACCGCTGAAGCAGCCCGACGCACCCGCTGCGTCGTCGACGTCGGCGGCAGCCATCGCCAGCAAGGCGGATGATGCCGTCGACCTGGAGGACATTCGCAATTTCACGCGGGTCTATCAGATCGTACGCCAGGCCTACGTCGAGAAGCTCGACAACAAGACCATCATGAAGGCCGCCATCAGCGGCATGCTGCAGAACCTGGACCCGCACAGCGAGTACCTGGACAAGGAAGGCCTCGACGAACTCGACGAGGACACGACCGGCCAGTACGGCGGCCTTGGCATCGAGGTACTGCAGGTAGACGGTACGCTGAAGATCGTCTCGCCCATCGACGACACGCCCGCATCGCGCGCCGGCATCAAGCCGGGCGACACCATCGTCAAAGTCGACGGCATGGTCGTCGACAGCCAGAACATCGAAGAGGCGTTCAAGAAGCTCCGCGGCGACCCGGGCAGCAAGATCACCCTCACCATCCTGCACGAAAAATCGGACAAGCCGATCGACCTGCCGCTGGTGCGCGAGCGCATCGCCGTCACCAGCGTGAAGGTGCGACAACTCGATCCGGGCTACGTCTATATCCGCCTGAGCCAGTTCCAGGAAGACACGGCCACGGACATGGACAAGAAGCTCACCGACTACATCAAGAAGAACGGCGCCCCGAGGGGTGCCGTGCTCGACCTGCGTTCGAATCCCGGCGGCTTGCTTACCACCGCGGTCGCGGTCGCCGACGCCTTCCTCGACTCCGGCACCATCGTCACGACGAAGGGCCGCCTGCAGGATGCCAACCTCAACTTCGAGGCGCACCCTGGCGACCTGCTCAAGGGCGCGCCGATGGTCATCCTCACCGACAATGGCACGGCCTCGGCAGCGGAGATCGTCTCCGGTGCGCTCAAGGACAACCATCGTGCGTTGATCATGGGCCGACGCACCTTCGGCAAGGGCGTGGTACAGACCGTGCTGCCGCTGGACCAGGATCACGCCGTCAAGATCACCACCGCGCGTTACTACACGCCCAACGGCACGTCCATCCAGGCCGAAGGCATCAAGCCGGACATTCCGCTGGCCGATCTGGCGGTGAACAAGAGCGACACGGCACCGCAACTGATCGGTTCGGAAGCGGATCTGCCGAACCATCTCGCCAACGAGAAGGCGGCCACGGATGACAAGAACGCGTCCGACGATGACGGCAAGCTGGCGATCGAGGATTACGCGTTGTCGCAGGCGTTGAATGTGCTCAAGGGCATGGCGCTGAATCGGCAGCCCGCCAGCAAGTAACGCAAAGCGCTGCATTTCGTCGACGGAGCCTACAACCAAGGACATATGGTGGGCGTGCGTGGCACATCGGACGATGCGTGCGGGAATCGGCAGGTCCGATTTCCGTACCCCCGTCGCAACACAAGGAATGTGCCATGAGCAGCAGCAAGGAAGAGATCCGCGCGTACATCGAAGCCACCGTGAACGCGCACCTCAAGGCCCACAAACAGGCGAGCCTGACCCCGGGCAATTGGACCAAGGTCGTCGAAGGCTGTCGGTCTGCCGACGTGGCCAAAGGTATCGCGGCCAAATACGGCGTCAAGGTACCCGAGTTGGCCACCTTCGCCAGCCTCGATGCGGCTGTCGACTACGCGTTCGCAAATCAGCGCTGAGACTCACCAGAACGCCCACCAGGGCCGCTCCGCGTGGGCGTTCACCATGGCCCGCCGGACACTTCAGGAACGACAAGGACTGCCATACCAGGGAACGAGTGTTCCCTGAAGCGCGGGGCGTCTGCACCTGTTGGCTCAGCAAGGAGAATCATATGTTTAAAGCAGTCTGTGCCTTGAGGGGAACCATCCATGGCGAGGTTTTCTTCTCGCAAGAGACAGAGACGGACCCCGTAGAAATTCGAGGTGAGGTCAGCGGCCTGTCTCCAGGATTCCACGCGATCTCCATTAATGAATACGGCGACATGACCGACGGATGCGCGTCCACGGGATCGCATCTGAATCCTAAGCAGACTGAGCATGGTGGTCCGGGGGACTCCAATCGGCATGCTGGCGATCTCGGAAATCTGGACGCCGATCAGGACGGCACAGCGGTCGTCAATATTTCAAGTGACGCTATCGCCCTTTCGGGCGTGATGTCCATCGTCGGACGATCGGTTGTTATCTACGCCGACCCTGACGATTTGGGACGTGGTTTTCATGAATACAGCACGCTAACCGGGAATTCGGGGGCGAGGCTGGCGGGTGGCGTCATTGGGATTGCGCGGAGGTAAGCGTGGTCTTTCACCACGTAGAACGCTGCTTCGCTGACTGATCGCACGTACAAAGGACGACTGGTCCTCCATCTCAACGGATTGCAGGTGCCCAGGGTGATCGTCCATCGCGTGGCGGAGCATCACCACAACTTCCACCACGGCCTATCCGCGCGGGCCTTCACCATGGCCCGCCGGACACTCCACGGCAGCTCCGCCTTGCGACCCGGCTTGAGTGCTTCGGCCGGCGTCCATCCCTCGAAGGCGGCCACGCCGTAAGCGCTGGCGGGCAGCGCTTCATCGAACGTCGTCACGCTGCGCGCGAGTTCGGGTGGCAGGAAATAGAAGTGGTCGACATCGTCGCCTTCCGCATCGGCACCATCCTGCAGTGCTTCGATGCGAGCGTGGATGGCGTCGAAGGCGAGCGGCAGCCCACCCTTTGAAGCGAGGTGGCGCGTGTCGTCCTGCTGGCCGTCGTGTTCCACCGACCAGCTACGCAGTCCATCCACGTAGCACGCGGCCATGCTGACCAGTTGCTGGTCGTCCTGCTCACAGGTGACGACGGTGCAGCCCCGCGACAGCGGGCGGAGCGATTCCTCGGCAATCAGCGGCGAGGCGAAACGCGTCACCACGACGAACCAGCCCGACGGCAGGGTGATCGCGTAGCCGCGGCGTGGATGCAATTCGGTGGATCCGTTACGCACGAGTTCGAGTGCGCCCAGCACGGTGTCCGCGTCCTTACCCCTTACCGCCAGCCAGCCGATCGACACGCCCATGGCATCACTCCCTTTCGGGTGGTTTCAGCAGGAAGCGCACCGACAGCAGGCCCACTTCGTAGAGCAGGCACATTGGCACAGCGAGCATCACCATGGAGAGCAAATCCGGCGGGGTGATGAACGCGGCGATGGCAAACGCACCGACGATGGCGTAACCGCGACCCTTGCTGAGCTTCTGCGCATCGACGATGCCCATCGCGGCCAGGATCACCACGGCCACCGGCACTTCGAAGCAGAGCCCGAACGCAAAGAACATCAACATCACGAAGTCGAGGTAATGCGTGATGTCCGTCATCATCGCCACGCCTTCGGGCGTGACGGCGTTGAGGAACTTGAAGGCAGCCGGCATCACCACGAAATAAGCGAAGGCGCAGCCGGCGTAGAACAGCACCAGCGAGGCGACCAGCAACGGCCGCGCCAGACGTTTCTCGTTCCGGTACAGACCGGGACTGACAAAGGCCCATAGCTGGTAAAGGATCATCGGCATGCTGATGAACAGCGCCACGAAGAAGGCGAGCTTCAGCGGCGTTACGAACGGGCTGGCCACTTCGGTCGCGATCAGGTGCGCGCCCTGCGGCATGCGCTCCACCAGCGGCTTGGCCAACTCGGCGTAAAGGTGGTTGGCAACCGGCACGAGGGCCAACAGCACCAGTAGCAGAACGACCACGGCGCGAAGGAGCCGGGAGCGCAGTTCGATCAGGTGGGAAAACAGGCCCTCTTCGATCGCGTCGTCGGCGGACGGATCGCGGTCAGCTGCGCTCATGCGGTTCATCCGTGGGCGGCGTGGTCACGCCGTGGGCCAGCGGCAGCATGTCGCGTGCCGGGTCAGGCTCACGGCCCTCGATACGCGCCGTCTGTGTCTCGGTAAAGGTGTCGCGGACACGATCGCCGGTTTCGCGGATGTCCTGACCGGCACCGCGGATCTCGTCGCGGACGCTGTCATGGGCGGCGCGGGCGCTTTCGGCCGTCTCGCGGAGCGTGCGCTTGATTTCCTCGGCCTGGATCTCGCGCTCGACCTCGGCCTTGACGTTGTCCCAGCCGTTGCGCATGCGCCGGATCAGGAGCCCGGCGGTACGAGCCGCATGCGGGAGCTTCTCGGGGCCGAGCACGATGAGCGCCACCACCGCGAGCAGCAGCAATTTACCGAAGCTGATCTCGATCATGGCGCCGCCAGGATCACGGAGCGCGGTCGCGCGGCTCGGTGGATTCGGTATGGGTCGGCGGGACCTGGCCCGTCAGCGGGGGATCGGCGCGCAGCTTCTCTTCGCGCTCACGGGCGGCCTTGGCCTCCTCGTCGCCTTCCATCCCCTTCTTGAAGTCGCGCATGGCACCGCCCAGATCCGAGCCGATGTTGCGTAGCTTCTTCGTGCCAAAGATCAGCACGACGACGAGCAGCAGGAGGACGATATGGGTAATGCTCATGAAAACCTCGCAGGCGCCCGCCAGGGCACCGATGGGACGGACCGGCGCCCTTGCATGACGCCGGATGGTTCAGATTCAGCGCTGAGTGTACTCCTCCAGCGCGTCCCGGAAATTGACCACGTATGCTGGAGCGTTGGTGACACCGCCTTCGAAGATGCGGCGAGGGGTCATGCCCGGGCCGTAAACCTCCTTGTTGGTGTCGTCGTCGATGCTGAAATGGGTGCCGTCGAGCGCCACGCCGGCGAACAGGCCCCTGGCGCGCGAGTAGGTGTAGATCTCGGCCTTGAGCTGGCCGTCGGTGGCGGCCGTGGCCGATCGACCCACCGGGCCGGCGGCCGCGGAGGCGTTGGCGCCGAGGGTGAACTTGCCGTCGATGATGCCCTGCACACCGCGATCGGTGCGGAAGACCAGGATCACGTCGGCCGACTGGATGCCGATCTGGAAGCCGACGCCGGCGCCCGCCATGGAGATGAAGTTGGGATTGGACCAGGTGCCGTCGGGGCTCTTGATCGAGATCAGGCCCTCGCCCTTGGCGCCCGAGAAGACGAAGCCGCCCTTGACCATGTCCGGAAGGATGGCGATCGCCCTGGCGTTCTTGAGCAGGTCCGCCGGAAGCTGCTTGTCCGGGGCGTCATCCATGATTTCCTTGAGCACGCGAACCGCATTTTCCGCCTGCTCTTTCGGCGGGTCCGCCGCGTGGACCGCCGTGACGGGCAACAAGGCAAGAAGGCCCAGAACAAGCAGTCGGGAAAGACGTGGGGTCATCGCGTGGCTCCTTTCATACACATGACGGCTTCGGCGTTTACACCGTGCTATGGCAGACTGCGGGAATTCCCGCGAGTGCCCGACGCCGATGCCAGGTACGCCAAACTATACCGGCCTTGCCGGGTATTCCCATGACACCCTGCCCCAGGTCGGTGTGCTCCTGGTTAATCTCGGTACACCTGAAGCGCCTACCGCCGCCGCCGTAAGGCCCTATCTGGCTGAGTTCCTCGGCGACCCGCGTGTCATCGAGTACCCACGCCTTCTCTGGCTGGCCATCCTGCACGGCGTGATCCTGCGCGTGCGCCCGAAGCGCTCGGCACACGCGTACGCACGCATCTGGACCGAGCAAGGCTCGCCGCTCCGCGTCGGCAGCGAGGCCCTCGCCGGCGCCCTGCAGGCGGAGCTGGGTCGCCGTCGCCCGGGGCCGATCCGCGTCGCCCTTGCCATGCGCTATGGCAAACCGGCCGTTGCCGAGACGATCGCGCAGCTGCAGCGTGAAGGTGTTCGCCGCCTGCTCGTGCTGCCGCTCTATCCACAATATTCGGCAACCTCGACCGGAAGCGTCTTCGACGCGGTGGCCGACGCGGTCAAGGGTCTGCGCTGGCCGCCTGAGCTGCGCCAGATCAACGACTACCACGCGGAACCGGGCTACATCGCCGCCCTGGCCGATAGCGTGCGCGCGCACTGGGATCGCCACGGTCGCGGCGAGAAACTTCTCATGAGCTTCCACGGCATCCCCGAGCGCTATGTGCGCAACGGCGACCCCTATTTCTGCCAGTGCCACGCGACCGCGCGCCTTCTGCGCGAAGCCCTCGGCGTGTCAGAGGAGGAGGCGCCGATCAGCTTCCAGTCGCGCGTCGGCCGCGAACGCTGGCTACATCCGTATACCGATGAAACCGTAAAGCAGTTCGGCGCCAACGGAATCAAGCGGATCGACGTGATCAGCCCCGGCTTCGCCGTGGATTGCCTGGAGACGCTCGAGGAAATCGCCATGCAGAACGCCGACTTCTTCAGGCAAGCCGGCGGCGAGACGCTGAACTACATCCCCTGCCTCAACGCGACCCCCGCCCACGTCGGCACGATCGCCGATCTGGTGCTGCGGCATACCCAGGGCTGGCCCGAGTTCGCGGCGGATTACGATGCGGCCGAGGCCACCCGTCGCCTTGTCGCCAGTCGTGAACGCGCTCGGCAGGTGCGTGGCGATGCGTGAGCTGCGTCTTTCCATTCCCGGACTGGAGCTGTCAGGCCTGACCTGGGGCGAACCGGATGCGCCGCCGCTGCTGCTCATCCACGGCTGGCTCGACAACGCGGCCAGCTTCGCCCTGCTTGCGCCCCTGCTGGCTGACCGCTTCCATGTCATCGCGTTGGATTTGCCCGGCCATGGCCATTCCGACCACCTGCCGGCAGGCACGATTTACCAGCATGTCGATTACACGCGCGCCGTCCTCGCGGCAGTCGATTCGCTCGCCCTGCCTCGCTTTCACCTGGTCGGCCATTCGCTCGGTGCGGGCGTGGCAACCATGGTCGCGATCGCCGCACCGGAGCGCGTTCGCGCCCTGGCGCTGATTGAAGGCCTCGGCCCACTCGGTGACGACGGATCGCGCACGCTCGATCGTTTCCGCGATGCGCTGGCGATCAAGGACGAAGGCAACCGACCGCTTCGCGTCTTTCCGTCCATCGAGGACGCGGCGCGCGCCCGTGCGTTGGCCAGTGGCCTGGACAGCTCGCTCGCCCGGCATATCGTCGAGCGCGGGCTTCGTGAAGTAGAGAATGGCTACAGCTGGCGCAGCGACCCGCGCCTGTCCAAGCCCACGGCCATCCGTCTGGCCGAGACGCAGGTGATGTCGCTGTTGCTTGGCCTTGCCGCACCAACATCGCTGCTATTGGCGCGGCCGCACCCGCCGTACCTGGAACCGGAAGCATTGCAGGTGCGCATCGACTGCGTCGACGACATCACGGTGACGCGGATGGACGGGGGGCATCATTTGCACCTTGAGCATCCCGGGGCTGTGGCGGACTGGTTGGGTGCCGCCCTGTAGCTATCGCCGCTGAAGCGGCTACCACATAAGGGACCGCAGGCCGACACAAAGCACCGCAAACCGACAATGGGCACCGCAGACATGTGGGAGCCGATTCATCGGCGATGCCCTAGACCACCGGCTCCAGCCGAAACGCCGGCTGCACCATCGGATCGACCAGCCAATGGTCGGCGAGCAGGAAGGCGAACAACACCATCAGGTACACGATGGAGTAGTTGAACATCTTCATTGCGAAAAGCTCGTCCGGCGGGTTGAGCATGCGGATGGCATACCAGAGAAAACCCGCGCCAAGGATCACCGCGCCGAACAGGTAGATGAGCCCGCTCATGCCGGTGAAGAACGGCAGCAGGGTCACCACGCAGAGCAGGATCGTATAGAACAGGATGTGCCAGCGCGTGTAGACCACGCCATGGGTCACCGGCAGCATCGGCACCTGCGCTCGCGAGTAGTCGTCGACCCGGAAGATCGCCAGCGCCCAGAAGTGTGGCGGCGTCCAGACGAAGATGATCAGCAGCAGCTGTAGCGCATAGGGATGCAGCGAACCGGTGACGGCCGTCCAGCCCAGCATGGGGGGCGCCGCGCCGGCGAGGCCACCGATCACGATGTTCTGCGGTGTCGCGCGCTTGAGGTACGCCGTATAGATCACCGCGTAGCCGATCAGGGAGAAGAACGTCAGCACGGCGGTCAGCATGTTCACCAGGAACACGAGCACCAGCATGGACGCGATGCCCAGTGCCATGGCGAAGACAAACACCTGCATCGGCGTGAGCTGACCCGTCGCAAGCGGACGGTGCGAGGTTCGCGCCATCAGCTTGTCGATGCGCTGGTCGATCAGGTGATTGAACGCCGCCGCCGAGGCCGACGCAAGCCAGATCCCTAATGTGCCGAAGACGGCCGCATGCCACGTCGGCAGCACACGCTGACCCGAAGCATCGACGGCGAGGAACATGCCGATGACGGCGCAGAACACCAGCAGCGCGACGACGCGTGGCTTGGTCAGTTCGTAATATTGGCCGAGGATGCTCACAGTGACTCCGTCGTCGCGGGCAGGCGCTGCGTACCGGCCAGGGCCGCGAGCAAGGTGAAAAGAAGCAGCGCAGCGACGCCATTGTGCGCCGTCGCCACGGGCAGCGGCAGACCGAGATGGACATTGCCGATGCCGAGAAGGACTTGAGCGATCAGGACAACACCGATCGCGATACCGACCCGGCGCAGGCCCGCGCGCGCCAGCTTATGCGACAGCCAGGCGAGGTAGCAGAACGTCACCAACGCGCCGATGCGGTGCGCGAGCTGGATCGAGCTACGCGCCGCCATGTCGAGAACACCGCCTTCATAGTTCACGCCGATACCACGCCAGAGCACGAAGGCCTGCGGAAAATCGGTCTGCGGCCACCACTGTCCAAGGCACTTCGGGAAATCCGTACCGCAGGCGAGGGCCGCGTAATTCGAGCTGGTCCAGCCACCGAGGGCGATCTGGCAGACCAGAACCACGATGCCGATGGCAACCGGCGTACGCAGCGCCGCGAAACGGTCGTCCGGTGTGCCGACGCGCCACCAGCGCAAGGCGGCCCAGGCGAGCAACGCGAAGGTGGCCAGGCCACCGAGCAGATGGCCCATCACCACGATCGGCTTCAGCAGCAGGGTCACCGTCCACATGCCAAGCATGGCCTGGAAGATGATCACCGCCAGCGCGATCACGCCGATTTTCCACGCGCCGGGTCGATCCAGCGTCGCCGCCGCGATCAACGGCAAGACGATCGCGAAGGCGGAAAGGAACGAGGACACGACATGCTCGCCGCGCATGTACATCACGACGCCCACCACCGCGAATGCGGCGGCCAGCAACACGGCGATCACCGCCATCCGTCGGCGCCAGGCCGAGATCAACGCGATCGCCAGCACCATAAAGCCGAGGCCACCGGCGAGGAAGCGATGTACCTGCTCGCGCCACGCCTTATGCGTTTCATAGGGACGGTCGGGGAAGGCTTCGTTGGCCTGCGCGATGTCCTGCGCGTGTCCTGGCCATGTGGCCTTGCCATAGCAGGTCGGCCAGTCCGGGCAGGAAAGGCCGGCGTTGGAGAGGCGTACGAAGGCACCGAACATCACGATGCAGAAGGCGAACAGCGCGGCGAGAAGCGCGAGGGTGCGCAGGATATTCACGGCACGCGGCGACATCAGCGGATCACCTTCTGCATGTCCTTGCGCAGTCCGCTCGGATCGAAGCCGGCGGGATAGAAAGACAGTGCCGTGCCGTTGGACTCGACGAGAACGGCAGAGACGCTGTCCGGCTCGGTCGGACGGAACTCACCGAAGGCGTCCGCGGGGTCGCTGCCCACTTTCCAGGAGCGCATGACACCGTCAGCACCCGGCGCGGTCGGCGACGTGCCGAGATAGAGCAAACGCAGGCGGTCCGCGTTGGCGTTCAGCACGATGCGCGCGTTGCGCATCAGCGCCAGCGTCTGCAGGCAGTGGTCGGCGCAGCCCGGACCCGGTAGCGCGACCAGGGTCAGTCGCGGCTCGCTGTCGCGCCATACCCAGGGCTTGCCGTCCACGTCGATGCGTACGTCGGTGACGCTACGCTGCGGCACGATCGGCCGGCCGTTGCCCTTGCCCTCGGGCTGCCAACCGCTGAGGGTCAGCAGGCCCGCGGCGATGATCGGTGCAAGGAACACCAGCATGATCAGGATCAGCTTGATCCGGCTGCTTCGAATGTTTTTGGTGGAGACGTTCGGATCGGTCATGGTTACTCGGGCCGCTTCGGGCGTCGCTGGCGATGCAGGAGGACGAAGATCACCACTGCGGCAAGCGCAAAGGTGAACCACTGGAAGGCGTAGGCGCGGTGCCGTGCCGGGGGCATGAAACCGGGCGTCCACTCGCGCGCGTAGATGCTGGCCGGATCGGCATCGAGCAGCAGCACGCGAGGATACAGCGCGCGGCCGACGTCGGCGCCGATCTCCTTGAGGTCCACGTACACCATGGACTTCTCCGCGCCATGCTGCTCCGGCAGGCGGTCGCCGCCGAGCCGGACGCCGACACCGGGCGAAGGGACGTATAAGCCGCGGATGCTCGTTTCACCCTTCGGAAGCGGCGGCAGGCGCGGATTGGCGCCAGCTTCCTTGGCCAGGAAACCGAGGTCCACCAGCACATACGGCACCTGTCCTTGCGGAGAGAACGGCACATAGACGTGGATGCCGACCTGCCCCGCATGGGTCTGGTCGTCGAGAATATAGGTGTGGCCGGGCACGAACTGGCCATGCAGGGCCACGCGGGGATAGCGGTCCACCGGCGGTGCATCGGCGATCATGCCGAAGTCTTCCACGGCAGCGGCAGCCGATGCGGCGTAGCGCCGCAGGAGTTCGTCCTTCTCGTCGGCGCGATCCAGCTGCCATACACCCAGGCGCACGAACGCCAGCACGCCCACCACGGTGAGTGCGACAGCGAACCACGTCGGACGACGCAAGAAGCTCATGCCAGACGCCCCACGGCCACCGCTATACTCGGATTGTCGATATCAGGCGGAAGGGTCACGTGGAAACCATCTATAAGTACGCGCTGGTGATTCTGCTGTTGGTTGTGCTCTTCAACCTCGGCCAGGCCCTGTTCTTCATGATGACCGACAAAGGCCAGAGCAAACGCACGGTATGGGCGCTCACCCGTCGCATCGGCCTGTCGTTGCTGCTCATCGCCATGGTCGCGCTGGGCATCTTCATGGGCTGGCTGCATCCCCATGGGGTCGGTCAATTCTAACGCGCATGGCCGGGGGGCCAAGGCGCGGTGCGGCATTTGGTGCCGTGGGGTAGTCGCGGCGCCCCTGTGGGAGCCGCTTCAGCGGCGATAGCCACTTTGCTGCGACCCCATCGCCGGCATAGCCGGCTCCCACAAAGAGCTCGCGCCAAAAAAAAACCCGCCTCACGGCGGGTTCTTCGATTCACATGGCGGCGCGCTTACGTCAGATCAAAGCACGTAAACAAACAGGAACAGCGCCAGCCAGACCACGTCGACGAAATGCCAGTACCAGGCGACGGCTTCGAAACCGAAGTGGTCGTCCTTGGTGAAGTGGCCCTTGGCGCAGCGGATCCAGATGATCGCCAGCATGATCGTGCCCAGCGTCACGTGCATGCCGTGGAAGCCGGTGAGCATGAAGAACGTGGCGCCGTAGACACCGCTGCCCAGCGTCAGGTTGAAGTGCTCGTACGCTTCGGCGTACTCGTGGGCCTGGAACCAGAGGAACAGGCAGCCGAGCAGGACGGTGGCGCCCAGACCGATCAGCAGTGCCTTGCGATGACCGGCCTTCAGCGCGTGGTGCGCGATGGTGATGGTCACGCCGGACGAGAGCAGGATCAGCGTGTTGAGCAGGGGCAGGCCCCAGGCCGCGATGGTCTGGAACGAACCGCCGATCTTCTGCGGACCGCCGCCACCGTTCGCGCCCCACGATGCCTCATAGCCCTGCCAGACGAACTGGTGGGTCAGCACGCCGTGGCCTTCGCCGCCCAGCCAGGGCACGGAGAAGATGCGCGCGTAGAACAGCGCACCAAAGAAGGCGCCGAAGAACATCACTTCGGAGAAGATGAACCACATCATGCCCATGCGGAACGAGCGGTCCACCTGGCCGTTGTAGCTTCCCGCCATCGATTCACGGATGACCGAGCGGAACCAACCGAAGAACATGCCCAGGATCATGACGAAGCCGATCCAGAAGAGCGGCTTGCCGAAGGCACTGCTGTCGCCGGGCTGCGAATTGAGCCAATGCGCGGCACCGTACACGGTGACGAACATGGAGATCGCCGCCACGATGGGCCAATAGCTCTTGCTCGGTACGTAGTAAACGTCTTGTTGCTGGTGACCCATGGTGGTTTCCCGTGGATGTCGCTTGGTTTAGCCGCTCAGACCTTCAGCATCTGCACGATCGAGAGAAGGAACACCGCGACCGCGAACCCGCCCGCGATCATGGCGGTGGTGCGAGCGCGCTTGCGGCGCGCCGCCATCTCGATGTCCGTCATGTCCTGCATCGATCAGTGGTCCGTGTTGCCGTGGGCGAGCTCGTCGTCGTGGATGACCGGCGGCACGTCGAAGGTGTGGAACGGCGCCGGCGACGGCACGGTCCACTCCAGTCCCTTGGCACCTTCCCACGAGCGATCTGCCGCTTTCTTCTTGGAGAAGAACACGCAGTGGATGACCACGCCGAGGAAGATCAGCTGCGAGGCACCGAACCAGAAGCCGCCGATGGAGCTGATCATGTTGAAGTTGGCGAAGGCGACGTTGTAATCCGGGATGCGTCGGGGCATGCCCGCCAATCCCAGGAAGTGCTGCGGGAAGAACAGCACGTTCACCGAGATCACGCTGGACCAGAAGTGGATCTTGCCCCAGGTCTCGTTGTACATGTGGCCCGACCACTTCGGGATCCAGTAATACGCGGCTGCCATGATCGAGAACGCGGCACCGGTGACCAGCACGTAATGGAAGTGCGCGACCACGAAGTAGGTGTCGTGGTACTGGAAGTCGGCCGGTGCCAGGGCGAGCATCAGGCCGGAGAAGCCGCCGATGGTGAACAGGATCACGAAGGCGATCGAGAACAGCATCGGGGTCTCGAAGGTCATCGAGCCGCCCCACATCGTCGACACCCAGTTGAAGACCTTCACGCCCGTGGGCACCGCGATCAGCATCGTCGCGTACATGAAGAAGATCTCCGCACCCATCGGCAGGCCCACGGCGAACATGTGGTGGGCCCAGACGATGAAGGAGAGGAAGGCGATGGACGCGATCGCGAACACCATCGCGCGGTAGCCGAAGATCGGCTTGCGGGCGAAGGTCGGGATGATTTCCGAGATGATCCCGAATGCCGGCAGGATCATGATGTAGACCTCGGGGTGCCCGAAGAACCAGAAGATGTGCTGGAACAGGACCGGGTCACCGCCGCCGGCGGCATTGAAGAAGTTGGTGTGGAAGTACTTGTCGGTCAACAGCATGGTGACCGCACCGGCAAGCACCGGCATCACCGCGATCAGCAGGAACGCGGTGATCAGCCAGCTCCAGACGAAGACCGGCATCTTCAGCAGGTCCATGCCCGGCGCGCGCATGTTGAGGATGGTGGCGATGATGTTGATCG